>ERZ888423.1890-NODE-1890-length-16872-cov-9.796397_pt1 | contig 16872 bp, 11 predicted proteins | sample MGYA00520523_ERZ888423 | MGnify/ENA primary metagenome ERZ888423 (study PRJEB32303, sample SAMEA104408611) | aquatic metagenome | biome: Brackish water; feature: Pelagic; material: water | place: Baltic Sea | collected 2014-06-08T10:24:00 | depth 30,27 m ...
TCCAAACCACTGCGTCAAGACGGGAAATTCGGGTTCCATCAGACTCGCAGTATAGGATAAAGATAGGCCACAGAAAAAGCAGTTTGGGGGCAAACGTGCGCGCAGCATTGCAGGCCATCGTCGCAGCATTGGTTTTGGGCATCGCGGGATCCGCGGCCCAAGCGCAAGAGGTGCGTCTGAATGCGCCTGATGCGAGTGACGAATTGCGCGACACTCTACGCAATGCGTCACTGACGATCAGCCTATCGCGCGACGACATCGGCGCTGCATCGCAAGACTATGTCGCAGCAGCCCGCGCAGATTACCAACGCTTGCTGACGGGGCTTTATGCGCAGGGCCACTACGGCGGCATGATCTCGATCCTGATTGACGGGCGCGAGGCGGCCAGCATTGCGCCGCTCGACTCACCCGCGAGCGTGTCTGCCATCACTCTGAACGTAGACCCCGGCCCCCAATTTCGGTTTGGACGGACCGAGGTTGCGCCATTGCCCGCAGGTTTAGTTTTGCCCGAAGGGTTTGCAACGGGCAGCCCCGCGCGGTCAGATGTGATCCGCGCGGCTGTGTTGGCGGGTGTCGATGCCTGGCGCGACGAAGGTCATGCAAATGCCGCCCCTGTGACGCAGCAAATCACGGCGCGTCATGGCGATGCGACGCTTGATGCGCGCGTGCAAATTGCGCCCGGGCCACAACTCAGGTTTGGGCCGCTGATCGTGAGCGGCGCCGAACGTATCCGGTCAGAACGGATCGTTGAAATTGCGGGGCTACCGACTGGATCGGTTTATTCACCAGCCGCACTCGCGCGCGCGCAGGGCCGTCTGCGCCGTGTTTCGGCGCTGCGCTCGGTTGCATTTTCCGAGGGCGAGATTGCGGCCGGAGATACCCTACAGATCACTGCACAGATCGTAGAACAAGCGCCGCGCAGGCTTGGTTTTGGTGCTGAATACTCGTCCGTCAATGGCGCGACCTTGTCGGGGTTCTGGCTGCATCACAACCTGCTTGGTGGTGCAGAGCAGTTTCGCGTAACCGGCGAGATTTCGGGCCTGGCGGGCGAAACCGCTGGCATCGATTACAGCCTTTCTGCCAATTTCTTGCGCCCGGGCACGTTTCGCCCCGACGTCGATTTCTACGCCGACGCTGTGATCGAGCAATTAGACGAGCCGGATTATTTCCTGCAACAGATCACAGCCGAGGCTGGATTGATCCGCCGTATCCGTGAAGAGTTCACGCTTGAGGTCGGCGTCGGCATCAGAAGCGGCGAAGTCCGTGATGATCTGGGCGATCGGCGCTATACGCTTTTGACGTTCCCGATCGAGGCGACGTTGGACAAGCGCGACGACCCGCTTGACGCGGCCAGCGGATTTTACGCCAATGCGGAAATTACGCCGTTTCTTGGCCTCAGGGGCAGCGACAGCGGCGCGCGCCTTAATGGCGACGGGCGCATTTATCGCAGCTTTGGCGCCGATGATCGCGTCACATTTGCATTGCGCGGGCAGGTTGGGTCGCTGCTGGGGGCGGATGCGCGCGATGTGCCCTCTGACCTGTTGTTCTTTTCCGGCGGCGGCGGAACAGTTCGGGGGCAACCCTATCAATCACTGAATGTCGATCTTGGCGGTGGCGTGGAAATCGGCGGCAGTTCGTTCTTTGGTGCGCAACTTGAATCGCGTGTGGCTGTGACTGACACCATCGGAATCGTCGGGTTCTACGACGTGGGATATATCGGCGCCGATGCAATACCGCTGCAAAATGGCGACTGGCATGCAGGCGCGGGCCTTGGGCTGCGTTATTACACCGGGATCGGACCGATCCGGCTTGATGTAGCTATCCCAGTCGGGGGCGACGCGGGCGGATCAGCCGTGCAGATCTACCTTGGTATCGGGCAGGCGTTTTGATGCGGATCGTGGCCTACCTGATCGCGTTGATACTGGTTATCACGCCCTATCAAACCAACGCACAGGATATGGGCGACGATGGTCCGGGGTATCTGGCTGAGTTGATCCAAACCAACCTTTCGGGTGCGGGCCGCGATGTGCGCATCACCGGCTTCACCGGCGCGCTAAGTGCGCAAGCCACGATGGAAAAGATGACCATCGCTGACGCGGCAGGCGTCTGGTTCACAATGGAAGACGTCACCCTTGATTGGTCCCGCTCGGCGTTGCTTTCAGGTCGGGTCGAAGTGCAATCGCTGAGTGCGGCGCGGATCATACTTAACCGCATGCCCCAAGCCGAAGACAGCGGCCCCTCGGCCACATCACAGCCATTTGCGTTGCCGGAACTGCCAGTATCGGTCGAGATCGGCAAGATCACCGCTGATGAAATTCAACTGGGCGAAGCCCTGCTCGGCAGTGATGTGACCCTGCAATTCACCGGCAGCCTGAGCCTGATTGACGGTGCTGGTGAGGCAGATATCCAGGCACGCCGCATCGACACGCAAGACGGTCGTTTTGACATCACGGCAAGCTATAACAACGCCAGCGAAAACCTCGCGATCCTGCTTATTCTGGACGAGGGCGCGGATGGGGTTGCGGCAACCTTGCTCAATATCCCCGACCAACCCCCGCTCGCACTGCGGATACAAGGTGATGCCCCACTCAGCGAGTTTACGGCCAACCTAAGCCTTGCCACGCAAGGGGTTGAGCGCCTGTCGGGTCAGTTCACATTGACTAGCTCGCCGATTGATCCGGACTACGCCACTCCTGTGGATCGCGCATTTACAACGACCCTGCGCGGTGATCTGACCCCGCTGACGTCTGACGAATTCGATCTGTTTTTTGGCACAGAATCCAGACTCGTGGCCCAAGGCACCGCCTTTGGTGACGGGCGTCTTGAGCTATCGGCATTCGATCTTGTGGCACGCACGATGGACATTCGCGGCAGCTTGGCCCTTGGCGCCCAAGGCTGGCCTGAGGCATTTGATATCACAGGCCGCATTGCTAACCAGTCGGGCGCGCCTGTGCGCCTGCCGCTTGGCGGTGCGGCGACGTTGGTCGATGGGATCGACCTGTCATTGCAATATGACGCCACAGCCGGAAACACCTGGACAGGGCGGTTTGGCATCACCAACCTCGCCCGCCCCGACCTTACATTTGCTACCCTCGCCCTTGAGGGCGGCGGCACAATTGCACCCGATGAAGGGAACCCTGTTGGCGGCATCAACATGCAGATGACCTACGCCGCGCGCGGCATTGCCCCTGCCGATCCTGCGCTGGCGGCCGCCCTTGGTCTTGACCTGCGTGGCGAAATCACGGCGGCAATTGTCGAAAACGAGCCCACGCGCGTCACCCGCCTGAGCCTGATTGGCGAGGATATGGACCTTGGCGTCACAGCGACAATCGCCGGCTACGCGCGCGGCTTTGAAACCCAGATTTCGCTTGGCGGACGGGTCGGGTCATTCGCGCGGTTTTCGCAATTGGTTGGTCGCGAATTGGGCGGGTCGGGATCGCTGTTGTTGGCTGGAACCGTGGCCCCGCTTGCCGACGAATTTGATCTGTCCCTGCTTGCTGCAACTGATGATCTTATGCTCGATATCGCGCAGATTGATCCGCTGTTGAATGGCGCAGGACGGTTAAGCTTGAATGCCTTGCGCGACACCACCGGAACACGGCTCACGGACCTTGATTTGCGCACAAGCGGCCTTGCCGCCTTGGGCCGTCTGCAATTCACCCCCACAGGGCTGGCCGCCGATCTTGACCTAACCCTGCCGGACCTTTCACTGTTTGGCGCGGACATCGCTGGCGAGGCGAATTTCAAAGGGGCCGCAGTGCAAGACGCCACGGGCGCGTTTGACCTTGAAGGCAGGCTCACCGGACCTGACGCCTTTGCAAATATTGTGGCGACCGTCGCGCCAGCGGATACAGATTTTGCCAGCACGGCGCAGTTGACCGGACGCATCAGCAATCTGCGCCCCTACAGCGGTCTTGTGGGACGGCCGCTGTCAGGCGGGGCGACACTTGCAATTCATGGCAGCGGCACGCTGGCGGACGGTGTGTTCGCAGCTATTGTGCAGTCGCTTGCGACCGATCTTGATCTGGGCGTACCCGCACTTACCACTGCGATGCGCGGCACCGGAAGCCTGCGAGCAGATGTGACACGCAGTGCTGTCGGGCGCATCGGTGTGCAAGACCTGCGCCTGAATTTCCCCAACCTGACCGGCACGGCTGGCGTATCTACTGACACCGTGTCGTCTGATGCGCTGTTTGATTTACGCTTGCGGGATATCGGCTTGTTTACGCCCGAATTCAGCGGCCCCGTCACGGCCACCGGCACGGCAAGCCAAGCAGGCACAGCCGATTGGCAGGTCACCGTGGATGCAACAGGGCCGGGTGGCACAGATGCCCGCGCAATGGGCGCCATCAGCACCACGGGCAATGCGAACCTTGGCATTACAGGCAACGCATCGCTGGGGTTCGCCAATCCCTATATCGCGCCGCGCCAAGTCAGCGGGACAACCAATTTTGATCTTCGCGTCACAGGCCCAATCGGGCTTGGGTCCGTGTCGGGGCCACTGCGCATTTCTGATGGCCGCCTAAGCGCACCGACAATCGGACAATCACTGGAAGGCATCGCCGGCAGCGTCATATTGTCGGGCGGCACCGCGCAGGTCGCCGTGCGCGGCACGAGCAGCGCAGGCGGCACCGTCACAGCAGACGGTCCGATCTCCCTGATGGGTCAGAATAACGCCGACCTGTCGATTGGGCTGGAAACGATCGTGCTCCGCGACCCTCAACTTTATGAGACCACCATTGATGGTACGATTACCCTGCGCGGACCGCTTGCAGGGGGCGCCCACATTGACGGCCTACTGACACTGGGGCGCACCGAATTGCGCGTGCCGTCATCACAAATCAGCACCTTGGGCGAACTGCCAGAAGTCACACATCAAAGCGCGCCCAGCGATGTGTTGCAAACACTTGGACGGGCCGGCCTGACCAACCAAGGGACGCCGCCACTTTCAGATCAACGCAGCGGCCCCGCCTACCCGCTTGCTTTGACCATTCGCGCGCCGTCGCAAATTTTCATACGCGGACGCGGGTTGGACGCGGAACTTGGCGGGCAATTGACCCTGACAGGCACCAGCAACAACGTCATCCCGGCAGGACGGTTTCAGCTGATCCGCGGGCGGCTTGATATCTTGCAACAGCGCTTTGATCTGACCGAAGGCTATGCCCAGCTTCAGGGTGATTTTACGCCCTACATCCGCCTTCAGGCAACGACGACAGCGGATACCGGCACATTGGTGAGCGTCATTCTGGACGGGCCCGCGACATCACCGCATGTGCGGTTTGAGAGCAACCCCGACCTGCCTGAAGACGAAGTCCTGTCGCAGCTATTGTTCGGGCGCAACCTTGCGTCGATCAGCCCGTTGCAGGCGGTGCAACTTGCCTCGGCGGTCGGCACATTGGCTGGGCGTGGCGATGGCGGATTAATTGCAGGTATCCGCGATGGACTTGATCTGGATGATTTGGATTTCACCACCGACGAGGCAGGCAATGCCGCCGTGCGCGCGGGCAAATACATCACGAACAACGTCTATACCGACATCACCATTGGCGGCGACGCCACTAGCGAGATCAACCTGAACCTTGATATTACCGATGACCTAAGTGGGCGCGGCGGCTTTGGGGCGGATGGTGAAACCAGCATCGGCATCTTCTTTGAGCGTGATTACTAGAGTCGCACGGACCCGCCCAGCGCACGCCTACATTTAGAGTGACGCGCCAAAGATGCGGCGGATTTCGACCTGACGATCAAGACCAAGTATAGCCAGTTCTTCGTCAGAGATTTCCTGCAGCTTGCGAACAGCTTTCAAACGGCTATCTGATTCGGTCATAAAAATCATGCCGATAAAAACGGCCTTGAACGGGCGCAGAACAGCAGCCCAAAGATCGAATGCTCCGTTGGCGGTGGTGGTGGTCGTGTTTGTCGTGGAAAATGTCATTGCGGAAACTCCTAGAAACGTTAGGTTTTTCCTCCCACCGATTATCTAGGGGCAACACGCGCCAAGGTCACCGGACAATATCGGGAGACCGGGTTGCGTCACGCGCAACGCTGATTGTCGTTCTAGGCCTGTTGGGTAACCAGAACCTGCTGCACTTCCTGATAGGGACAGGCCACATGATGACCGTTGCCCACATCCTGCATCACCGGCAATTCGCCCGCACAGGACGGCTGCACCTTGGGGCAACGCGTGCGAAACACACATCCCGATGGCGGGTTCAACGGCGATGGTAATTCACCCTCAAGGATCGGGCGATGGCGGGCCTTTTCCGCGACGGGATCAGGGATCGGCACCGATGAAATCAGCGCCTGCGTATAGGGGTGGCGCGGTTCGCGGGTCAACTCGCGCGACGTGGCCAATTCCATCACGCGGCCCATATACATTACCAAAATCCGGTCCGAGATGTGCTTCACGACTGACAGGTCATGCGCGATAAAGATCATCGACAGCCCCATGTCGCGCTGCAATTCGCGCAACAGGTTCACCACCTGCGCCTGCACCGACACATCCAGTGCCGACACCGGTTCATCACAGACCACCAATTCCGGTTTCAGGATCAGCGCGCGCGCGATCCCGATCCGCTGACACTGGCCGCCAGAAAATTCATGCGGGTAGCGGTTCACCAGATTTGACAGCAACCCGACACGTTCCATCAATTCACCAACGCGGCGTTTCACCTCGGCGCGGCTGGTGCCCGGTTCATGCGTGGTAAGCGGTTCTGCAATGATTTCGCCGACGTTCATGCGCGGGTTAAGTGCGGCCAGCGGATCCTGAAAGATCATTTGCACATCGCGGCGATGTTTGCGACGCGCGGTCGCATTCATCGCTGCAAGGTCATCGCCCTTCCAGACGATCTTGCCCTTGCTTGTGGGCACAGTGCCAACAATCGCGCGGGCAAGCGTGGATTTACCCGAACCGCTTTCGCCGACGATGCCAAGCGTTTCACCCTTTTGCAGATCAAACGACAACCCGCCAACCGCCTGCAGCCTTTGCCATGGCGTCCAAGGCCATGCGCCCTGACGGCGAATATCGAAATCGACATGCAGGTCTTGGACCGAAAGGATTGTGGGCATCAGATGACCTCTGCGAATGGGACATGACAGGCGCGCATACGACCTGCGCCAAACAGATCAAGTGCGGGACGCGTGGTCGCACACTGCGGCAGGGCCTGCACACAGCGCGGCGAAAATGGACAGCCCGCTGGCAAACACGACATATCAGGCGGTTCACCGGCAATGGTTTGCAATTCATCATCATCTCGGTCCAGTCGCGGCACTGCCTTAAGCAGACCCTTCGTGTAGGGATGCGACGGCGCGGCAAACACATCAGTGGTTGCGCCCTGCTCCATGATCTGACCGCCATAAAGCACCAGCGTCTTGTCACAGGAATCCGCAACGATCCCCAGATCGTGGGTAATCAGAATGATGGCGGTACCGAATTCTTTGCGAATGTCGGTCAGCAGATCCATGATCTGTGCCTGCACCGTCACATCCAGCGCCGTCGTTGGTTCATCCGCGATCAGCAATCGCGGGTGACAAAGTAGCGCCATAGCGATCATGATCCGCTGGCGCATCCCGCCGGAAAATTCGTGCGGGAACATGCTGACACGCATTTTTGCGTCGGGAATACGCACCGCGTCCAGCATTCGCACCGATTCGGCCACCGCCTTTTTCTTGCTCATGCCTTTGTGGAGTTGCAGTACCTCCGCCATCTGGTCGCGGACGCGAATGTAGGGGTTTAGCGAAGTCATGGGGTCCTGAAAGATCATCGCAATGTCTTGCGCACGCACCTTGTTCAATTGGCGTGGCGAAAGGGACAACAGGTCGGTCCCGTCAAAGTTTACCTTGCCCGTGGCCCCGCCGTTGCGCGCCAAAAGGCCCATGATCGCAAATGCAGCCTGGCTTTTGCCCGACCCGCTTTCGCCCACAATCGCCAGGGTTTCGCCCTTGTCGATTTCAAACGACAGCCCGTTGACCGCATTCACTGGACCATCGGCGGTACGAAAAGTGACGCGCAGGTCTTCAATCTCAAGAAGGCTCATATCAGCGGTCCTTTGGGTCAAGCGCATCACGCAGACCGTCGCCAACAAAGAAGAAGGCGAACAGCGTGATCAGAAAGAAAAACAGCGGATAAGCCAGCATCCACAAGCGGCCATAGTTCATCTGTCCCGCACCCGAGTTGATCAAGGCGCCAAGCGAGGTCATCGGTTCCTGCACCCCAAGGCCAAGGAAGCTGATGAAGCTTTCAAAAATGATCATGTTGGGCACCAGTAGGGTCGCGTAGACAATTACGATCCCCAGCAGGTTAGGCACAATATGGCGTAGGATAATCGTCATTGGGCGCACGCCCGTGGCGACTGCGGCTTCGACGAATTCCTTATTTTTGATGGTCAGGGTTTGCCCACGCGCGATACGGGCCATATCGAGCCATGAAATCAGCCCGATGCCGATGAACAGCATCAATATAGAGCGCCCGAAAATCACCAGCATCAGGATCAACACGAACATGAAAGGGATCGACATCAAAATATCAACGATCCGCATCATAACGCCATCCGTGCGCCCGCCCACATAACCTGCCGTCGCGCCATAAAGCGTGCCGACAACCACGGCGACCATTGCACCAACGATCCCCACCATCAGCGATATGCCAGTGCCTTGCACTGTGCGGGCATATAAATCGCGGCCATCGGGATCGACTCCGAAATAATGGCCCGTTTCAATCGAAGGTACGCCGTTGCTGGCACCGGCACCCGTCAGCGTGAAATCGACATAGTCGTTGGGATATTGCGCAAGAAATCCACCAAAAACCGCAAACAAGCCAATAAAGACCAGCACGATCATCCCCGCCACGGCGGCCTTGTTGCGCATAAAGCGGCGGCGCGCATCCTGCCACAAGGAGCGGCCTTTCACTTCGGCCAGGCCGGCAGCGTTTGCAATCAGCTCAACATCACCCGGTTTCGTAATCATGACGCGCGCCTCCTAATATCTGATCTTGGGATCGATCCACGCGTAGAGGATATCGACCAGAAGGTTGAGAAGGATCGTCAGCACACCCACAAGGATCGTGATCCCCATGATGACCGCATAGTCCCGGTTGAACGCGGAGTTCACAAAGAACTGCCCTATCCCGCCGGTGGAAAAGAACACATCCACGACGACCGATCCGGTGATCATGCCGACAAAGGCCGGTCCAAGGTAGGATATGACGGGTAGCAGCGCAGGCTTGAGGGCATGGTGCAGGATCACGCGGTGCATTGGCAGGCCTTTCGCCTGTGCCGTGCGGATAAAGTTGGAGTTCATGACCTCAAGCATCGAAGACCGCGTAATGCGCGCAATCGACGCCATATAGGATGTGGACAGCGCAATGACCGGCATCACCACATATTGCCACTGCCCGCCGTTCCAGCCGCCGCCCGGCAGCAGACCAAGCCAGAGCGTAAAGATCAGCACAAGGATCGGCGCCATCACGAAGTTTGGCAAAGCCTGCGCGCCGATAGAAATCCCGACAGCAAGGTAATCAAGCCATGTATTGTGGCGAATTGCAGCTGCGACACCAAGAGTGACACCAAAGACCAAAGCCACAACGGCGGACCAGAACCCGTAGGTCAGCGTCACAGGAAAGCCCTGCGCGATCACGTCGTTGACGGTGCGACTTGTGTATTGGAAGGACGGACCAAAATCGAATTGGGTCACAACGCCCCAGACATAATTGAAGATCTGCATCAGAAAGGGCTGATCAAGGCCATACTTTGCCTCGATGTTTGCCATCACTTCTGGGGGCAAGGGGCGTTCGGAATTGAAGGGACCGCCGGGGGCCGCGTACATCAGCACGAATGAGAAGACGACAAGGATCAGGATCGTTGGAATGGCGATCATGAGACGTCGAAGAATGAAGCTATACATAGATGTGGTTCCGCGCCCATTCGACAAAATGACCCGCGCGCGCCGTTGTAAAAGGGCGCGCGGGTTTAGTTCAGATTACCGGATTATTCGGCGACTTTGTAAAGGTCGCGGCTATACCAGTTCTGCTGCACGTTATCGACAGGCCAGTTCATCAGCGCATCGTTCAGCATGTAAACGCCCGCATAGTGATAGACGGGGATCACTGGCATTTCCTCAGCGATGATTTCCTCGATACGGGTGTAATTGATTTGCGGTTCTTCTGCGGTGCGTGCACCCATCAGCAGCTCATCGACTTCAGCGTTGTCGTATTTGGCATCGTTGTAACCCGAGCCGGACTGAAGCAGGTCAAGGAAGGTCGAGGCTTCGTTGTAGTCACCACACCATGCGCCACGTGCGAGTTCAAAGTCGCCGTTGCCGCGTGCTTCAAGGAATGTCTGCCATTCCTGATTGGCCAGTGTCGCTTCGACGCCCAATGTCTGCTTCCACATCTGGCTCATTGCGACCGCGATAGACCGGTGCGCATCAGACGTGTTGTAAAGCATCTCAAAGGCCAGTGGGTTATCAGCGCCGTAACCAGCCTCGGCGAGCAGTTCGACAGCACGAGCATTACGCTCGTCCTGCGTCATCGCAGCCATTTCAACGCTTGGTACCGTAAAGTCGGCCGTAGCCGCTGGCGTAAAGGTGTAGGCAGCACTTTGGCCACCGGCCAGAACGTTATCGACGATCACGTCACGGTCGACGGCAAGCGCAAGTGCCTGACGCACACGCACGTCTTTGAATGCCTCTGGGCCGTCTTCGCGCAGGTTGAATGTGTAATAGTAGTTACACAGACGCGGGAAGCTGAGGGCCTCATCTGGATACTCTTCAGACAAACGCGGGTACTGACCTGCGGGCACTTCGGTGCGGTCAAGCTCGCCTGCCAGATAGCGGGTCAGTGCCTGATTTTCATCGTTGATGACAAGCGCCACGACTTCTTCGATGATCGTCGCGTCGTTGTTCCAATACATGTCGTTGCGCACGCGCACCGAGCGTTCCTGTGGCACATGCTCGCTTAGCACATAGGCGCCGTTGGATACGATATGATCAGGCTGGGTCCATGCATCGCCGAACTCTTCGATCACCGCCTGAGGAACGGGGAACGTCGTGGCATGCGTAGTCATTTGCACAAAATACGGCAGCGGCGTAGAAAGCTGCACAACAAGCGTGTGATCGTCAGGTGCGCTAACACCAAGACTATCAAGCGGGGCTTCGCCAGCGATGACAGCGTCAACACCTTCGACCGCCATCAGGCTCATGTACCATGCGTACGGCGATGCCAGTTCAGGCGATGCCGCGCGGCGCCAAGCGTAGACGAAATCACCAGCGGTCACCGGTTCGCCGTTGGACCACTTGGCGTTGTCTCGCAATGTGAATGTATAGGTCAGCTTGTCGTCGGACACAGTATAGCCCGTCGCAACACCGGGGATCAGATTGCCGTCTGCGTCATCATTCATCAGACCTTCAAAAAGGTCGCGCACGATCTCGGAACCAGAAACGTCCTCAACGACGCCTGGATCAAGCGAGGAATGCTCGTCCAATACACGGTATGTAAAGACCTGCTCGGTCGCGAGGGTTGCACCCGTTACGGGGTGGGTCGCATGGCCATCGGCCAAAGCGGCCCCGCCCATTGCGATCAGCGCGGCAGCCGTAGAGGCGCGCAAAGTTGCTTTCAAAGTCATAAGAAGTCTCCCTTTTGTCGACTCCGACCCCAGACGAAGTGTCTGGCTGGTTGTCGGAACGAAGATGCGTGCGTTTCGCACGAATGGAGTGATCTTTTGACGTCTGCGCGCAAATGGCAAGAGGCGTTGTGCATTTGACCCTACGGCAAACAGCAAAAGCCCTTTTCCACTTGACCCACGCCATAACGGCCTTTTGCGGCCTCGACCCGCCATTCCACGGATCAGACTCGCAAACTGACAAATGGAATTACACGCAAAGGGCTACTAGACACAAATGCCTCGACGCATCGCAACCCCCACCCTACACCTTGTCGACAGGCAAACCCAGATCAGGGAGAGCCGCCATAAGGTCGCATTACAGAGTTGTTGTCATCGGGGGAGGCGTCGTTGGTACCGCAATCCTATATCATACCTTGCTAAGATGGGTTTGGCGGATGTTTGCCTCATCGAACGCTCGGTCCTGACGACGGGGTCATCATGGCATGCAGCGGGTGGCATTCACGCGCTGAACGCCGATCCCAACATCGTACAACTTCAGGGCTATACAATCGACCGTCTGTCCTAGATCGAAAAGGAAAGCGGCCAAAACATCGGCCTGCACATGACTAGCGGACTGACTATGGCGGGGCCGCCAAAAAACGTGGTGCGACGGTGAAAAGGTCGGCTTTGTAACCTCGGGCGGATTTGGGCACACCATGGGCAAGTCTTATGCGATGGCGCTCGTGAATGCGGACGTGGCCGCGACAGGAACGGACCTAACCCTGCATGTGGTCGGCGTGGAACGCCGCGCAAAGGTAATCGATACCTCGCCATATGACCCAAAGGGCAAAGCGATGCGCGCATGAGCGACACCCTCGCGGGGGAATACCAAAGTCACGCGCGGCGATTGGCTGGCATAGAACACGCGGTTGCTTGTCGCCGCGGCCGAACAGGATGCGCCGACGACAACTGCCGCCGTTTGCAACGTCTTTGCCTGCTTCGTCGACCCGGCACGATTTGATACACGGCTGGATTTCGCCATCCGCGGCTGGGGCAAACGCGACACCGCGGCGCACGATGTCCTGCTGCAATGAGACTCCCAACGCTTGCACCGAAATATCTTGCCCCTTCACTGTGCAAGACTATCTGTTTAGACGGAAACCTTGCTGCCACCCTGCCACCAACAGGAGCCAAAATGCCAATCACCGTTTGCGCAAATCTCCACTATAAGGTGTCGCAGTCTTGCGATATTTTGCTGCAAATTGAAGCGGCCCAAGATGCAACACAGCGGTGTCTTCAAGAGACACTTACAATAAGTCCTGACCTCGGATCGCGCCAGATTGAGGGCGAGGACGGTATCGGCATCCGTCGTTGGCTGGTGGCATCCCAAAATTTTCGCTGCCAGTACCAAGCGACGTTCGAAATCAATCGCCCCGCTAAGCGCATCGAAGATCTGCGCGCTGATCCCGTGTCTCAAACACCCGGGCCGGTTACGAAATACCTTATGCCATCGCGCTACTGTCACCCTGAAGCATTCATTAGCGTCCTTGCTGACAATTTCGCAGCCCTTTCCGGCGGCGCATTGGTCACGGCGATCAGTCACTGGATCAACGACAGCTTTACCTATGACATTTCCGCAAGTACCGGCGTGACGACAGCAACCCAAAGCCTTGCGGCGCGCGCAGGCGTATGCCGCGACTACGCGCATGTCCTGATCGCAATGGTCCGCTCGGCTGGCATTCCCGCACGATATGTCAGCGCGTATGCGCCCGACGTGCGCCCGCAAGATTTCCATGCTCTTGTCGAAGTCTATCTGAACGGCGCGTGGCACCTGATCGACCCCACTGGCATGGCCGACCCGAGTGAGGTTATACGCATTGGTGTTGGGCGCGATGCAGCGGATGCCTCTTTTCTAACCTCGTACGGATATGTCTCGCTCGAAAGTCAGTCAGTCGAAGTGTTACGCAACGACATCGCCATGCCCGCCTTGTAATCGCGTTGCAGGCCAATTGGAAATCTGTAGGCTTGGGTGATGGATCAAGAAAACAAACACTTCGACGAAATGCTCCTGAATTCTGACGGCGTCAGACCACCTTATCAGGAATATCAAAAATGGTTTTCCTCGGCAGACCCGAACCGGCTTATCAAAAAGTCGAAAGAGGCAGAGGCCTTTTTCAGGCGCACCGGTATCACATTCAACGTCTATGGGCAGGCCGCAGCACAAGAGCGACTTATTCCGTTTGATCTGATCCCTCGGATCATATCAAATCGCGAATGGACCCGGCTTTCCAAAGGCATTGAACAACGTGTGCGCGCGATCAATGCGTTCTTGCACGACATTTACAATCGCCAGGAAATCCTGCGCGCAGGCATTATTCCGGTCGAACTGATTGCGCAAAACGAAGCGTTCTTGCCGCAAATGATCGGGTTTACGCCGCCCGGTGGCGTCTATACCCATATTGTCGGCACTGACATTGTCCGCACCGGAGAAGACGACTTCTTCGTTCTGGAAGACAATGCGCGCACACCTTCGGGTGTGTCCTACATGTTGGAAAATCGCGAGACGATGTTGCAGATGTTCCCCGAGCTGTTCACCCAGAACAAGGTGCAGCCCGTCAGCAACTACCCCAAGAATTTGCGCCGCTCGCTTGAGGCCTGTGCGCCGTCCAACTGTGAGGGCAAGCCAACTGTCGCGATCCTCACACCGGGCATTCATAATTCGGCTTATTTCGAACATTCGTTCTTGGCCGACCAGATGGGCGTCGAACTGGTCGAAGGGCATGACCTACGTGTCGTCGACGGGCGCATCGCGATGCGCACGACCCAGGGTTACAAAGTAATCGACGTGATTTATCGGCGCGTTGACGACGACTATCTTGATCCTTTGAACTTCAATCCGGATTCAATGTTGGGCGTTCCCGGCATCATGGATGTCTACCGCGCGGGTAACATCACCATTGCCAACGCCCCTGGTACGGGGATAGCGGACGATAAAGCGATCTATTCGTATATGCCTGAGATCGTTGAATTTTACACTGGCGAACAGGCGATCCTCAAGAACGTGCACACCTATCGCTGTTCGGAACCCGACGCGCTTGCCTATGTGCTTGAACATTTGTCCGAACTTGTCGTCAAAGAGGTGCACGGGTCTGGTGGATACGGCATGTTGGTCGGTCCCGCCGCCAGCAAGAAAGAGATCGCAGCCTTTGCCGCCAAGCTACGCAAGAACCCCAGCAACTATATCGCCCAGCCAACCCTGTCTTTGTCGACGGTTCCGATCTTTGCAAAAAAGGGTCTTGCGCCACGCCATGTTGACCTGCGCCCCTTTGTGCTGGTCTCGCCTATGGGCATGGATATCACGCCGGGTGGTCTGACCCGCGTTGCCCTGAAACAAGGGTCATTGGTCGTAAATTCCAGTCAGGGCGGCGGCACAAAAGACACTTGGGTTCTGGAGGACTAGAGATGCTAGGAAAAACAGCTGGCGGCCTCTACTGGATGTTCCGGTTTCTGGAGCGCGGCGAAAACACAGCCCGTCTGATCGAGGCGGGGTTTCGCATCGCGTTGACCCGATCAAATGACAACGCATCAGAATGGAAATCCGTTGTGACGACCGCAGGCGTGCGCCGTGGCTATGACGCGAAATACGACAGCTATGACGCCCACAAAGTCGTGGATTACCTGCTGCGCGATACCGACAATTCGTCTAGCGTCATATCGACTGCGCAAAACGCGCGGACAAATGCCCGCATGGTGCGCACGGCTTTGACAACCGAAGTCTGGGAAGCGGTGAACGAAAACTGGATGACGCTCAAGGCGCTCATGAAACGCCCGATTGCCGAAACAGACCTGCCCGCAGTGCTTGGGCATATCCGCAGAAGCAGCGCATTGGTGCGCGGTGCCATGCACGGGACGATGTTGCGCAATGACGTTTACGACTTTGCACAGGTTGGCACCGGCTTGGAACGGGCGGACAACACAGCACGGATTATCGACGTCAAATATTACACACTACTGCCGTCTGCGAGCTTTGTCGGATCACCGTTGGACAATGTGCAATGGGAAACAATTCTGCGATCGGTATCGGCGCACAGGTCATTTCGCTGGCTAAACGAGGGGGATATGACCTCGTCCAATATCGCGGAATTTCTTATTCTGGACAGCCGCTTTCCACGTTCCCTGTCGTTTACCTCCCGAATGATAGCGGACAATCTGGAGTTCTTGGCCAAGGATTATCGGTCACGCATGCCGTGCAATGACTTGATCGACGCACAGCGTGACAAGCTGCGCCAGCATAGCATCAAAACGATATTCGAGGTGGGCCTGCACAAGTTCATCAATGATTTTATCTCTGATAACAATGCCATAGGGGCGAAAATCGAGCTGGATTACAGGTTCAATGGATAGGCGGACGCAGGCATGAAACTCAACATTACCCACAAAACGCGCTACGCTTACGATGCGCCAATTGCGTATGGTCTTCAGCAGGTTCGTTTGACGCCATCGACGACCGCACATCAGACCGTTCATCACTGGCAGGTCGATATCGAAGGCGGATCACAAGAGCTGTCATTTCAAGACCAATACGAAAACCAGACACTTTTGGTCCAAGCACATGCCGGCGTAAAGCAGGTTGACGTAACCGTTTCAGGCGAGGTCGAAACCCATTCCTCTAACGGTGTTTATGGCGAAATTTATGGGTCAGCACCCTTGTGGCATTATATCCAAAGCACCCCGCGCACATTGGCCGGTCGCGGCATTCAAAAGCTTGCCAAGATTGTGAAATCCGAACCGGACGCCCTGAGCGGGCTGCACACACTGTCCAACGCAATTCTAGACGCTGTTCCGTACGGCAATGCCACCACATTTTCAGGGACCACCGCCGAAGAAGCGCTTAAGGCAGGGGGCGGGGTTTGTCAGGATCACGCACAAATCTTTTTGTCAGCCGCCCGCGCTGCAGGCATCCCAGCCCGCTATGTCAGCGGCTATCTGATGATCAATGATCAGGTGGACCAAGACGCTAGCCATGCTTGGGCCGAAGCCCACATTGATGGGCTGGGATGGGTCGGGTTTGATGTCTCGAACCGGATTTCCCCTGACGAGCGTTATGTCCGCGTTGCAACGGGTCGCGACTCGCGTGATGCCGCCCCGATTTCGGGTGTGCGAGTAGGCAGCGGCAATGAATCCATGATTGTATCGCTGCAAATTCAGCAATAGATACGCAAGTGATGGGGCCGCTTCGGCTTCCACGCTATTTTGGACGACCTAAATGACTTAC
>ERZ888423.1891-NODE-1891-length-16869-cov-48.823956_pt1 | contig 16869 bp, 17 predicted proteins | sample MGYA00520523_ERZ888423 | MGnify/ENA primary metagenome ERZ888423 (study PRJEB32303, sample SAMEA104408611) | aquatic metagenome | biome: Brackish water; feature: Pelagic; material: water | place: Baltic Sea | collected 2014-06-08T10:24:00 | depth 30,27 m ...
GGGCCTTTGGGTCGAAATAGGTCATCGCGAAACCGATGACCAGCGTGCCCAAGGCCTTTTGAAAGGCCTTGATCACGCGGTTTGAAAACCGCGTGATCAAGGCGCTTGCAAGCGCCTTGCCCGCTCAATGCCGGAAGTGGCGCATGCCGGTCAGGACCATGGCCAGCCCGGCCGCGTCGGCGGCTGCGATCACCTCGTCGTCGCGCATCGATCCGCCGGGCTGGATGATTGCGGTGGCGCCCGCCTCGGCGGCGGCCAGCAGCCCGTCGGCAAAGGGAAAGAACGCATCCGACGCCACGACCGACCCGCGGGCCGGCGTCTGGGGCAGGCCCAGTTCAGCGCCCATGCGCGCGGCTTTCAGCGCGGCAATGGTGGAACTGTCCACGCGGCTCATCTGGCCCGCGCCGATGCCTATGGTGGCGCCATTGCGGGCATAGACGATGGCGTTGGATTTCACATGCTTGGCGACGGTCCACGCAAAACGCAGATCGGCCATCTCGGCGGCTGTGGGTGCCCGTCTGGTCACGACACGCAGGTCGGTTTCGGTCACACGGCCCGTATCCTTGTCCTGCACCAGAAATCCGCCTGCAACCTGTTTGTAGGCCAGGATCGGCATGCGCGGGTCGGGCAAGGCGCCGGTGGTCAACAGGCGCAGGTTCTTCTTGGCCGCAAAGATCGCGCGTGCATCATCATCCGCCCCGGGGGCGATCACGACCTCGGTGAAGATCTTCACGATTTCCTCGGCCGTGGCACCATCGAGCGCCCTGTTCAAGGCCACGATGCCGCCAAAGGCGCTGGTACGGTCACAGTCAAAGGCCTTCTGATAGGCCTCGGTCAGGCTCGCCCCACGCGCCACGCCGCACGGGTTGGCATGCTTGATGATGGCACAGGCGGGCCCATCCCCGGGTGCGAATTCCGCCACCAGTTCAAAGGCAGCATCCGTGTCGTTGATGTTGTTGTAGCTCAGCTCCCTGCCCTGATGCTGCCGGGCGGTGGCCACACCGGGCCGCCCCGTGCCGTCGGTGTAGAAGGCCGCGCCTTGATGCGGGTTCTCGCCATAGCGCATGGTCTGTTTCAGCGTGCCCGCAAAGGCGCGGCGGCGCGGTGCGACATCGCCCTGTGCGCCCGCCATCCAGCTCGAGACGGCCGCGTCATAGGCCGCTGTGCGTGCATAGGCCGTGCGCGCGAGGCGCTGGCGAAAGGCCAGTGTCGTGCCCCCATGTGCGGCCAGTTCGGCCAGCACATCGGCGTAATCCTCCGGATCGACGACGACGCCCACAAAAGCGTGGTTCTTGGCCGCCGCCCGGATCATGGCGGGGCCACCGATGTCGATGTTCTCGATGCAGTCGTCGTAATCCGCCCCCGAGGCAACCGTCGCCTCGAAGGGATAAAGATTGACCACCAACAGATCGATTGCGCCGATCTTGTGGCGGTCCATCGCTGCCAGATGGTCGGGATTGTCGCGCAGCGCCAAAAGCCCGCCATGCACCATCGGGTGCAGCGTCTTGACCCTGCCATCCATCATCTCGGGAAAGCCCGTGATCTCGGCCACATCGCGCACGGCCAGCCCGGCCGCGCGCAGCGCCTTGGCGGTGCCCCCGGTCGACAGCAATTCCACCCCGGTCTTTGCCAGCGCGGTGGCGAATTCGATCAGCCCGGTCTTGTCTGACACGGAAATCAGCGCGCGGCTCAGGGGCAGGGCGGTCATGGGGGATGTCCTTTTCAGTGTTCGTGTCCGAGGCCGCCCGGTGCGGCCAACAGGCCCATGGGTCGGGCCAAGCTCCAGCTTACCGCGCTGCCATATCCGGTCAGCCGCCCGGTGAGAACGATTTGTTTTGTCGCGCGCGGGCGTGGCTGCGTGCTGTCCAGGTAGACCGACGGCTCCAGCGTCAGCACCGCGTCGCCTGCATGGCGAAACACCCATGTCTCCCGGCTGGGAAGCGTGATCGACACCGCCGTGCCGCCCATGTCGATCCGGGCCACAGCATCGGGATGCACATGGAACCGCACCGCATAGACCAGACCCTGTTCGCGGGGCAGCCGCGCCAGAACCCGATCAAGCGTTGCGCGGTCGGCTTCGGTCATGGCGGCCAGCCCATCTTCGCCGCGCAAAAGCGTACCGTCATGATCCAGTTGCAGGGATCGCAGATGCACCAGACCATGGGTCGCCCGCCAGCCATCATGGCTGAGCGCAAGGCCTTCGGCGGTCTTCATCTCGGAGTGCTGCACCTCGACGGTGCTGGGCCCCGTGACGAATTCCTGCGGTGCGGTGTCGGCGTGGCTGGCCCTGCGCGCCAGCCGCGCGCTTGCATAGCCCATCAGCGCCAGGGTGGAATGGTTGGCCGTCGCCCGCCCCGCCCGCCGCCATTGCGGGCCAAAGCGGCGCCCCGATCCGGCGGAGACGATGACCGGCTCTTTGCCCGCGACCAGCTCGAAGGCAAGGCTCGAGGCATGGGCATCGCAACTGCCCTGCCCCAAAAGCGGTGGCGCGGCATCCACGATCAGCGACACCTGCCCCCCGCCCAAGCGCGCATAGCCCATTGCCAGCCCCCTGATGCGCGCCGGCCGGAGGTTCGCGCGCGCCAGCGCCGTCTCCAGCAGCCCCGGCGCGCCCCGGCCCCCGCCTTGCATGCGTGCCAGCGTGCCATCGGCATGGCGCAGGCTGCGCAGCGTGGGCGCGATGCGCGCAATCGCCGTGTCGATCGCCGGATCGGCGGGTTTTCCCGCCTGGCGCAAGCAGGCCGCGATCCGCGTCAACAGATCAAACACCGCAAGCAGGTGCTCGGGGGTGCGGGTGATGATCCCGCCCGCGGCGTCGATATCTTGCGCGCATTCCTGTGCAAGCGCCGTCAGCGCGGGCCTGAGGGTGCTTTCCATTCCGCTCAGCGCACAGGCCGATGTGACAAGGCTCGCCAAGGCCAGAAATCGGGCCGGTCCGCGCGGTGCCTGGCGCCAGCGCCCCTGCAAAAAGCCAGCCTGTCGGGACAGTGCGCTGAACAGGCGGGTTCGGTCCTGTGGCGCCAGCCCGGGCAGAACAAAGCCCGCATGCGCTATCAGCTGCATCTGTCGCGGCCCGACCAGATCGACGCGCCAGCCCGGCCCGGACCCACGCCGATGGCGTGCCAACCAGCCAGAAAGCCAGGCTTGCGCGGTGGCGCGCCCCGCGTCCGATGGTACGGCGGCCAGATCGTCGAGCCAATCAAACCGATGCAGAGCGTCCTGAAACCCTGAGGTCGGCGGGATGATGCCCCATGGATCGGCGTCATCCATCACAAGGCGCTGGCCGTCCAACAAAAGATCGCCCGCCATGAGCTGTCGGCCCCGTGGTTCGGACCCGGGGGCTGCGGGCACAAGTTGCCAGACAAATCCGGTGATGTGCGGCCCAAACGCGCCCGCCCGCCATGCCGCCCAGCGATCGGCCAGCGTCACGCGGCCGATCGGCAGCGGCGGGGCGGGGGCGATATCGGGGCGGTCGGTCATCGGTTCGCGCTTGTGCTCCATCTGTCGGGCCACACGATAGGGAGGCGTTGATGTGCTGTCACGGTCGGGTGAGAACGGCCATGTAGAACCCATCGATGCCGCCCAGACCGGGCCAGAAATCCGGCCTGAGCCGCAGCCCGCCCTCGGGGCTTTGCCAAGCGTCATCGCCGCCCAAGGCGCGGGCATCGGCGGCAATGACCTTTAGCCCTTCGTGCCGCTTGAGGGCGGCGGTCACCTGATGCTCGCCTTCGACCGGCAAGAGCGAACAGGTGCAAAATACCATCCGCCCGCCGGGTGCCAAAAGCCCCAGCGCATGATCGATCAGCTGCATCTGAAGCCGGGTCAGCGGTTCCACCTCGGTCCAGGATTTCGCATGCGGCAGGTCAGGATGGCGCCGGATCGTACCCGACGCGGTGCAGGGCGCATCGAGCAAGATCGCGTCATAAGTGCCGCCCTGATGGTCAAAGGCATCGCCCACAATCAGATCGGCGGCAAGCCCGGTGCGCGTCAGGTTCTGGGCCACCCGCCCCATGCGCGCGGCCGAGATGTCGAGCGCTGTCACCCTTGCCCCGGCTGCGGCCAGTTGCATGGTCTTGCCACCGGGTGCGGCGCACAGATCCAGAACGCGCGCGCCCGCCACATCGCCCAAAAGCCGCACGGGCAGGGCGGCGGCGGCATCTTGCACCCAGAAATCACCCGTTTCATAGCCGGGCAGGGCGCTGATCTGTGTGCCCGGTGCCATCCGCAGGCTGCCCGTGGGCAACCTGACCGCGTCGGGCAGGGTCAAGCTGACGCCCGGTCTTGGCGTCAGATCGATGGGCGGCAGCGGCAGATGTGCGGCTTCGATCGCGCGCAGCACCTCAGCCCCCCAGCGTTTCTTGACCGGCCCACCGATCCAGCCGGGCAGGCGTTGGGGGGGCGCTGTGCCAAAGCGATCCGCCCCCTCGAGCGCAACCTTGCGCAGCACGGCATTGATCATGCCTGCCATGCGCTGGGTCGGTTTTTGGCGTTTGGCGATGGTCACCGCGCTGTCGACGACGCCATGGGCGTCTTCGCCCAGCACCAGCAATTCGCACGCCCCGAGCCGCAAGATCGCCAGCGCCGCGGGGGGCGGTTTGCGGTCGAGATAGGGGGCGATGCAGGCGTCAAGCGGGTCCAGATGGCGCAGCGTCAGCGATGCCAAACGCGCTGCGCGCGCCTGATCTGCGGCCAAAAGCCGTGCGTCGGGCGCCATATGCGCCAGCATCCGCCGGTCGCGCAGCACCCCATCCAATGCGCGCAGCGCCGCCTGTCGTGCCTCAAGCCCCATGCGTCTTGCCCTTGTTCCAGAGGCTCAGGGGCGTATATCACCCGTCAGCTGACGACAAGAATGTCCTTGGGATTGTGATGATGGCCGACGATACCCCACTGCATGACACCGCCCATCTGCCGCCCGCAGCCCAGCGCGCCCTGGCCGAGGCCGAAGCGCGGCGCAAAGCCGCCAAGGCGCTGGCGCTTCCGCCTGAGCTGGGCGGTCGCGACGGGCCGGAGCCGGTGCGCTATGGCGATTGGGAGAAAAAGGGGATCGCGGTCGATTTCTGAGACAAGCGGTTCTGTGCCCGAGGGCGCACCATCGTTGCAGCGGCCGCTATTCCAGCCGCAAATCCGCAAACATCCCCGTGCCTTGATCCGAGGTGAAGCGCAACGTGTCGCCGTTTTGCTGCACCAGCTGGCAGTTATAGCCAAGGTAGGTTTCGTTCCAGAACAGGTCGCGGCAGAAATACCCGCCCTCCCAGCGCCATTCGCCGCGCACCGGCGCCCCAAAGGCGCGGCCCGCAATCTCGCCTTGGGGGGACACGGTCAGCGCAATCCCAAAGCGGCGCAATTCGCGGCCTTCGATCAGCGACACGAATCGCGCGCCATCATCGACGACGCGAAAGCCTTCGGCGCGGGCCTGGGCTGTCTGAAGCAGTCCAGCGATCACAATGCCGATCACCATTGGCGCCACAAGAATTCTGCGGGTCATGAAACACGCTCCGGTCCAAGCTCATTACGGGTCGAGTTAGCGAAAGAAGCCGTGAAATCAAGCGATCGGCGGTTTCACGCCAACCCCAGAACATCCAGCATCGCATAATGCCCCGGCGCTTGTCCCTGACCCCACAGCGCCGCCCTGAGCGCGCCGCGCGCAAAGATGCCCCGGTCGGTCGCCACATGGCGCAAAACGATCCGCTCGCCCGCGCCCGCAAAGATCACGTCATGCTCGCCCACGATGTCGCCGCCGCGCAGCGCGGCAAAGCCGATATCGCCACGCTTGCGTTCGCCGGTCATGCCGTCGCGGCCCCGATCCGACACATCCGCCAGATCGACACCCCGCCCGCGCGCCACCGCCTCGCCCAGCATCAGGGCGGTGCCGGATGGAGCATCGACCTTGTGGCGGTGATGGGCCTCGATGATTTCCACATCGAAATCGGCGTCGAGCGCTTGCGCGACCTGTTGCGCCAGCCGCGTCAAGAGATTGACCCCAAGGCTCATGTTGCCTGCGCGCACGATGACCGCGTGACGCGCGGCCGCATCAAGGGCCGCGATATCGCTGTCGGACAACCCTGTAGTCCCGATGACATGCACGCAGCGCGCCTGTGCGGTCAGCTGCGCATGGGCCAGCGTGGCGGCGGGCGTGGTGAAATCGATCACCGCCTGCGCCGTGACGATCACCTCGAGCGGGTCATCGGCCACCCGGACACCGGTGGGGGCCTTGCCCATCGCCTCGCCCAGATCGCGACCGATCCACGCATGGCCGGGCCGTTCGGTCACACCCGCCAGATGCGCCTTGTCCGAGGCCATGATCGTGTCGATCAGCATCTGCCCCATGCGCCCCGAGGCGCCCATCACCGCGATTCCGACCGTGTCGGCCATGCCCAATTCCTCCGTCTGTTGGGGGGTGTGATAGCGGATGCCCAAGGTTTGGCAAAGCGGTCGCTTGCGACACCGCCCGCCATCCCATAAGTGCTCAGAACAACAGCACAGGCGAGAGCATGGCAAAGAACCGGCATTCCGAGGGCGCAGGCCCGTCGCAGCGGCAGCTTCGCGTGGGCGAATTGATCCGGCGTACCCTGTCTTCGGTGCTTGCGCGCGGCGATGTGCATGACCCCGAACTCAACGCCCTGTCGATCACCGTGGGCGAGGTGCGCACATCGCCCGATCTCAAGATCGCCACCGTCTATGTCATGCCCCTGGGCGGGGCCGGGCGCGAGGCCGCGATCAAGGCGCTGAGCCGCAACCGTGGCGAATTGCGCCGCGCGGTGATGCAGGAGATGACGCTGAAATATGCCCCCGATCTGCGGTTCGTGATCGATGAGACCTTTGACCGGATGGATGAGACCCGCGCCCTGTTCGACCGCGCAGATGTCCGCCGCGACATCGAGGGGGGTGAGGCGGAGGATCAGGAATGATCCGCGCGCTCGCCATCGCCGCCGCGCTTTCGGTCGGCCCCGCCGCGGCCATCGCCTGTGAGCAGGTGGTTTTCGACGGTCTGCCCTTCACCACCTGCCGCGTCGATCTGGCCGAGACGGACCTGCGGCTGTTCCTGCGCGACGATAGCGGCGCGGTCTATGGCAGCTTTGGCCGCGTCGATCAGGCGCTGGGCCCGGCCAAGCGGCTGGGCGTGGCGATGAATGCGGGCATGTTTCACGAAGATCGTGCGCCGGTCGGTCTCTATGTCGAGGATGGGGTGCAAGAGATGCGCGTCATCACCGCAGAGGGGCCGGGCAATTTCGGGCTTTTGCCCAATGGCGTGCTGTGCCTGAGCGCGCAGCGCGCGCAGATCATCGAAAGCCGTGCCTTTGCCGCGGCCCCGCCGCCGTGCCGCTATGCCACGCAATCGGGGCCGATGCTGGTGATCGACGGCGCGCTGCATCCGCGCTTCATCGATGGTGGTGACAGCCGCAACATCCGCAATGGCGCGGGTGTGGCGGCGGATGGCCAAACCCTGCATCTGGTGATTTCGGATGTGCCGGTGAATTTCCATCAATTCGCGCGTTTCTTTCGCGACCATCTGGGGGTGCCGCAGGCGCTGTATTTCGACGGGCGTGTGTCGCGGCTGTTTGCGCCGTCGATCGGACGGATGGATATCGGGCTGCCGGTCGGGCCGATCATCGGCACGGTGGTTGACGCCAGCCCCTCGGGCGGGTAGGCGGCCGTTTTCGCAACCACAGGAGCGGATCATGGGCCGGGGTCGCAAGGGGCGTGAGGTGTCCGGCTGGCTTTTGGTCGACAAGCCCGCTGGCATCACATCAAGCGCGGTTGTCAACAAGGTCCGCTGGGCGTTCGAGGCGAAAAAGGCCGGCCATGCGGGAACGCTCGATCCCGATGCCACCGGCATGCTGCCCATTGCCTTGGGCGAGGCGACCAAGACCATCCCCTATCTGGGCGAGGCCCTGAAGGGTTATGATTTCACCCTGCGTTGGGGCGCGGCCACCACCACCGATGATGCCCAAGGTGCGGTGATCGCCACATCGGACATGAGGCCAGATGCCGACCAGATCCGCGCCGCCTTGCCGCGGTTCGTGGGTGACATCCTGCAGGTTCCGCCGCAGTTTTCAGCCGTCAAGGTCGATGGCGAACGCGCCTATGACATCGCGCGCGGCGGCGAGACCATGGATCTGGCCGCGCGCGATCTGCATGTCGATGCGCTGGAACTGGTGGCCATGCCCGATGCCGATCACGCCGATCTGCATTTCGTCTGTGGCTCGGGCGGCTATGTGCGGTCGATCGCGCGCGATCTGGGTCAGGTGCTGGGCTGTCTGGGCCATGTGCTGCGGCTGCGCCGGACATGGGTGGGGCCCTTTGACATCGAGGATGCGGTGCCGCTGAGCCAGATCGAGGCCTTGGCGCGCACGCCCCAGATCGACGCGCTCTTGCATCCCGTCGCGCTCGCCTTGGGTGATCTGCCCGAATTGCGCGCCACCGACGCCGGGGCGGTTCGGTTGAAAAATGGCAATCCGGGCCATGTGCTGCCCGGCACGGCAGAGTATGGTGATCTGGTCTGGGTGTCGCACGCGGGCCAGCCCTTGGCGGTCGGGCGCCTGCGCGGGGCCGAGGTGCATCCTGATCGGGTCTTCAACCTGTGAGCGGCGCGGCTTGATGGTGGCTTTGGCATTTGCCTTGGGCCGGGATGGCGGCATAACGGGGCCATGATCACGCGCCACCACCAAAAGGCCGACGCCGCATCGGTCGCGGAATATTCCCCCTGCGACCGGTATCGCTACACGCTGACGCGGGTGTGGGCGCCCGGCGGGGGGCGTGTGGTGTTCGTGATGCTGAACCCCTCTACCGCGACCGAGGTTCAGAACGATCCCACCGTCGAGCGATGCGAACGCCGCGCCCGCGCCCTGGGTTTCGGGGCGTTTCGGGTTCTCAACATCTTTGCGTTTCGCGCCACCGACCCGCGGGAGATGCGCCGCGCGCCCGACCCGATCGGACCCGGCAATGACGCCGCGATCCGGGCCGCCTTGCCATGGGCTGATCGGGTGATCTGTGCATGGGGTGCGCATGGCACGCATCTGGGCCGTGGCCCCACGGTCGAGGCGATGCTGCGCGCGGCGGGTTGCCCGCTTTTTCATCTGGGCTTGAGCAAGGATGGGCACCCAAGGCATCCGCTCTACATCGGCTATGATGTGCAACCGCAGCTTTGGGAGAGGTGACATGTCGGGGATCGAGGGGTTCACCCGGTCGCGTGTGGTGACGAACGGCGTCACCCTGTCGGTGCATCGCGGGGGGGCGGGGCCCGCGCTGATCTTGCTGCATGGCTATCCACAGACCCATATGGCGTGGCATCGCGTGGCCCCGGGCCTCGCGCGCCATTTCGACGTGATCATCCCCGATCTGCGCGGCTATGGCGACAGCGACGCGCCGCCCGACGATGCCGCGCACACCGCCTATTCCAAGCGCGAGATGGCGCGCGACATCACCGGCTTGATGGATGGCCTGGGCATCGCGCGGGCGCATGTGCTGGGCCATGATCGTGGCGCGCGCGTGGCCTATCGGATGGCGCTGGATCATCCCCACCGGGTCGACCGATTGGGCATCGTCGAGGTGGTGCCCACGGCCGAATTCTGGCGCGCATGGAGTGCGGAACTGGCGCTCAGGGCCTATCACTGGACCTTTCTGGCGCAGCCCGCGCCCTTGCCTGAAACGCTGATCTGTGCCGATGGCCCCGCCTATATCGCCCAAACGCTGGCCAGCTGGTCACGGCTGGGGGATTTGTCGGCCTTTGCGCCCGAGGCGCTGGAAACCTATCTGCGTCAGGCGGCGGATCCCGCCCGGGTTGCGGCGATGTGTGCCGATTATCGCGCGGGCGCGGGCATCGACCGGCAGTTGGACGAGGCGGATCTGGCCGCAGGCCATCGCATCGCCGCGCCCTTGCATTTCATCTGGGCCGAGCGCGGCTTTCCGGCCCGCACGGGCGATCCGCTGGGCATCTGGCGCCGCTGGGCCGTGCAGGTGACGGGCGCACAGATTCCCGGCTGTGGCCATTTCGCGATGGAAGAAGCGCCCGAGGCGGTTCTGGCCGAGATGCTGCCGCATTTCATCGCCTGAGAACGCTGCGTCAGGCAGGTTCGCTGATCGGATCGGTCTGCACCAGCCGCAATTCGATCGCAGAGGGGTCAAGCCCCTGTGCGCCCGACACGGTCAAGATCACGGCCCCGTTGAACAGGATCTCGGCGCCCGTGCCATCGGCAAAATCCACGACGCTGACGATGGGGTCGGGCGTCATGTCGGGATTGTACAGCAATTCGATCACGTCTTGCGTCGGGTCAAAATCGGTGATGTGGCCGGCCACCGATGTATGTTCGATGAAGCCGCCAGACACGAAGGTATCGTGCCCTGCGCCGCCGATGGCCACGTCGCCCGCGCCAAGCAAGATCGTGTCATCGCCATCGCCGCCATCCAAAAGGTCAGCTTGATCTTCGTCTTGCGTGGCAAAAATCGACGCGCCCGAGGTAAAGGTGCCATCCAGCCGATCATGGCCGCCCCCGCCCATCAGCGTATCGGCGCCAAAGCCGCCTTGCAGGTAATCATCCCCGTCGCCGCCGGCCAGAATATCGTCCCCATCCTCGCCAAACATCATATCACCTTCGCTGCCGCCATACAGGCTGTCATGGCCATCCCCGCCAACAAGAAAATCGGTGCCCGAGCCGCCAAGGAGCGTGTCGTTGCCATCATCGCCGTAAATCTCGTCTGCACCGCCCAGACCGCTGAGCAGGTCATCACCCTCGTTTCCGAAAATTGCGTCCGTTTCTGCGCCGCCTTCGATGCTGTCGGCATCCGGCCCGCCTGTGACCGCGTCATCGCCCACACCGCCCAAGACGGCTTGCATTTCGCTGCGTGCGCGCAGCACATCATCGCTTGTGCCGCCGTCACCCAGATCATCGCCCCAAAAGCCGATGCCGCTGTCAGCGACAGGCCCGTCGGTCAACGTGCCCAAGCCTGTCGCTTCCTCATCCGTGAGGGGATCGTCATCATCGGCATCGAACAGACCGTCGCCGAGCGACAGCGTGTTGTCAGGCGTGGCCGCGCCTGTATCGGGATCGGTCCCTTCGCCCAAGCCATCGCTGTCGGCGGTCATGTCATCACTGCCGTCGATCAGCAGGGCGCCAAGCCCAAAGCCCACCGCCATCAAAATCAAAAGCCCACCAGCCGCCAGCATCGTCTATACCTCATTACTCATACACATCGTCACATTGTGGCGTCTGTGGCGCCCTCGGCCGTCTTGCGACGTGGTTTTCGTGACCGGGCCGAAGGTCGGGGGCCTGCGCCTGCGATGAACGATTCGCGCCCGGATCAGCCCCAAGATGTCCATGCCGTCTTGCGCAAAGCTGAAGCGCCGGGAATGTGTTGTTGACAAGACATATCGAATTTGCGGCGAATTGCGGGCTTTCGGCGCCGAATTTCAGGACTGTTGGCAAGGATCGCGTGCGATTGGCATCACAGCCCCCTTCCCAAATCCGTCCGGGCGGCCTATAGCCCGCCATCCGCGCCGTGTTGGTGCGTGATCCCTCCACGGGCCTTGCTGGACGACATCCCGGCTTGCGCCATCACCCTGAAAAGGAGACCCCGATGTCGATCACTGTCGAAGAAAAGCAGCGCCTGATGACCGAATTCGCCACCAAAGAAGGCGACACCGGTTCGCCCGAGGTGCAGGTTGCGATCCTGACCAGCCGCATCGCCACCCTGACCGAGCATTTCAAGACCCACAAGAAGGACAACCATTCGCGTCGTGGTCTTCTGATGATGGTCGCCCAGCGTCGCAAGCTTCTGGATTACGTCAAGGCCAAGGACGAACCCCGCTACACCGCGCTGATCGCGCGTCTGGGCATCCGCCGCTGAGGCGATCGTCCAAAAGCCGCTGATGATCGGCCCGTGCAGCCAAAGCTGCACGGGTTTTTTCATGTGGCGCCACGGCGCTTGCAAAGCTTACGCGCCGTCAAATTGCTTTCCAACCGCACCGAAACACGGTATGGCGCGCGCATCTGAGACGTGATGCTCTGACCCCGGCGCATGGGATGATGAAGGGGTCGGCGGCAATGGGGCCGCCATATGGATGGGAGACCCGGCAGGGGCCGGGAGTGCTCCCCTTTAGGGAACGATAGATGTTCAATATCACCAAGAAAGACATCCAGTGGGGCGAAGAGACGCTGACACTGGAAACCGGCCGTGTGGCCCGTCAGGCCGACGGCTCGGTCATCGCCACCTATGGCGAAACCTCGGTCATGGCCAATGTGACATTTGCCAAGTCCGCAAAGCCCGGACAGGATTTCTTTCCCCTGACGGTTCACTATCAGGAAAAATACTATGCGGCCGGCAAGGTGCCCGGCGGCTTTTTCAAGCGCGAGGCGCGCCCGACCGAAAAGGAAACGCTCACCGCGCGCCTGATCGACCGGCCGATCCGCCCGCTGTTTGTTCCGGGCTTCCGCAACGAAGTACTGGTGATGTGCACCGTGCTGAGCCACGATCTGGTCAATGATCCCGATGTCGTGGCGATGATCGCGGCAAGTGCGGCGCTGACCATTTCGGGCGTGCCCTTCATGGGGCCGATCGCGGGCTGCCGCGTGGGCTTTGTCGATGGCGAATATGTTCTGAACCCGACCGTCGACGACATGCAGGACCTGCGCAACAATCCCGAGCAGCGGCTTGATCTGGTTGTCGCGGGCACCAAGGACGCGGTCATGATGGTCGAGTCCGAGGCCTATGAGCTGACCGAAGCCGAAATGCTGGGCGCGGTCAATTTCGCCCATCAGCAGATCCAGCCGGTGATCGATCTGATCGTGGCCTTTGCCGAAGAATCCGCCAAGGAGCCCCTCGATTTCACCCCGCCCGATTATTCGGCGCTTTATGAGGTGGTCAAAGCCGCAGGCGAAGCCGACATGCGCGCGGCCTATGCGATCTTGGACAAGCAAGAGCGTGTGGCGGCCGTCTCGGCGGCGAAATCGGCCATCAAGGCAACGCTCACCGAAGAGCAGCTTGCCGATTCCAACCTCGACAGCGCGCTCAAGCAGCTTGAATCGACGGTGATGCGTTCGGATGTCGTCAAGCATGGCCGCCGGATCGACGGTCGTGCGCTGGGTGCGGTGCGCGCGATCGACTGCCAGACCAGCGTTCTGCCGCGCACGCATGGATCGGCGCTGTTCACCCGTGGCGAGACGCAGGGTCTGGTCGTCACCACGCTGGGCACGGGCGATGACGAACAGTTCATCGATGCGCTGCATGGCAATTTCAAATCCAACTTCCTGCTGCACTACAACTTCCCCCCCTATTCGGTGGGCGAAGTGGGCCGGATCGGGTCGCCCGGCCGCCGTGAGATCGGCCATGGCAAGCTGGCATGGCGCGCGCTGCAGGCGGTTCTGCCTGCCTCGACCGATTTCCCCTACACGATCCGCGTCGTGTCCGAGATCACGGAATCGAACGGCTCTTCCTCCATGGCTTCGGTCTGTGGCGGGTCGCTGTCGATGATGGATGCGGGCGTGCCGCTCAAGGCGCCCGTGGCCGGTGTGGCCATGGGTCTGGTGCTGGAGGATGATGGGTCCTACGGCATCCTGACCGATATCCTTGGCGACGAGGATCATCTTGGCGACATGGATTTCAAGGTCGCAGGCACCGAGGCCGGGATCACGTCCCTGCAGATGGACATCAAGGTTGCGGGCATCACGCCCGAGATCATGGAAAAGGCGCTGGAACAGGCCAAGGCAGGGCGTCTGCACATTCTGGGCGAAATGGCCAAGGCCATGACCGCGCCCGGCGAATTCTCGATCCACGCACCGCGGATCGAGACGATGCAGATCCCGACCGACAAGATCCGCGAAGTGATCGGCTCGGGCGGCAAGGTGATCCGCGAGATCGTCGAACTGTCGGGTGCCAAGGTCGACATCAATGATGATGGCGTCATCAAGATCGCCAGCCCCAATGCCGACTCGATCCAGAAAGCTTACGACATGATCTATTCGATCGTGGCCGAGCCCGAGATCGGCGGCGTCTACAAGGGCAAGGTCGTCAAGATCGTCGATTTCGGCGCCTTCGTGAACTTTTTCGGCAAGCGCGATGGTCTGGTCCATGTGTCCCAGATCGAAAGCCGCCGTTTGAACCATCCGTCCGATGTGCTCAAGGAAGGTCAGGAAGTCTGGGTCAAGCTGTTGGGCTTCGACGATCGCGGCAAGGTGCGGCTCGCGATGAAGATGGTCGATCAGGCCACCGGCAAGGAACTGGAAAAACAGCCCGAGGAATCGGCGGAGTGACCTCGGACTGAAAATCTAAGCCTGTCCTGGCCCGGGACATACACCGGGCCAGGAAGTTTGTTTCTGTGATGTGAAGTAGCGGTGTAATGAGTTCTTGTGCATCTCGTGTCGGAATCGTGACGGTCTGTTATCATAGTATGGCGGTGTTGCCTGACATGCTGGCATCTATCCCCTGTGGCGTGCAGGTCGTTCTTGTGAGTAACGCGGGCGAGGGGGCCGACAGCCCGCTCGCCGATCTTGCGCGGTCCCGTAACGCCGCGCTGATCATCAATGACCATAACATGGGCTTCGGCGTCGCCTGCAATCAGGGGGCCGCGATGCTTGATGCGGAATTCCTCCTGTTTCTCAACCCCGACACGGCCCTTGCCCACGGTGCGCTAGATGCATTGGTGAAAGCGGCCGATCGCCACCCAGACGCAGTGGCGTTCAACCCGCGTATCGCGTCACCCTCGGGCGCGCCCTTGTTCAAGCGAAACAGCCACCTCTTTGCAAGGTCGCAAAAGATGCCGCGCGGCTGGCCTGCCGCCGACGCCGAGGTAACCGTATTGTCAGGTGCGGCATTTTTCGTCCGGCGTGAAGGCTTTGAAAAGCTGCAGGGATTTGACCCCGCAATCTTTCTGTATCACGAGGATGACGACCTGTCGCTGAGGCTTCGGAACTCAATCGGCAAGCTCATGTTTGTCCGCGATGCTCTGGTCACCCACCTGGAAGGGCGATCCTCCGAAAGGACGCCAGAAATTGCCGCGCTCAAGGCTTGGCATATGGGCCGGTCGCGCGTCTATGCCACCCGAAAACATGATCGCCCCTATCCATTCGCGCGGGCCTTGTCGGCGGCGATACGCCAAAGCCTTTCGTTGCAGGTCCTGTTGAGCAAGCGCAAGCGCGCGAAAGCCGTTGCGTATTTTCGGGGTGTTGTCAGTGCGTGGAAAGATGGCGGCGGCGGGCAGCCGGCGCCGCAATGACACGGTGGAACAAAAGATTGTGGCTTCTGGCGCGGCGGCTCTTCAAGGGCGACCGCTTCAGTGTGCATGGCGTCGAGATCATCGTGCCGGGTACCATCGATCCTGAAATCCGGTATCGTCTGGCGCGCCAGCGCCGTTATGAAGAGCCAGAGGCGCGCTTTATCGGGAAGTATCTTCGGCCAGACGTGCATGTGGTCGAACTCGGCGGCTCCATCGGCGTCATGTCAGCGCTGATCCGAAAGCGCATCGGTCGGACATCAAGACATGTCATTGTCGAAGCCAATCCGGTTCTTGCCAAGGTATGCGAGCGCAACGCCAACCTGGGTGCCGACCCCGGCAGCGTCTGTGTCGTGGTGGCTGCCATTGACTATTCCGGCAAGCCCGAGGTGTATTTCGACCCTGGCCACAACGCCCATACCGGACACGTCGCGGCCAGCGGCATCTGTGTGTCCACGACGACGCTGGCGCATGTCGTCGCCGGCTTGCCCGATGGGCCGCGGGTTCTTGTCTGCGATATTGAGGGCGCCGAATTGGACCTTGTGGCAGCGGAGGCGCACAATCTTTGGCAGTTTGAAACCATCATCCTCGAAACCCATCCCCAAAGGTATGCCCAGGGCCACAAAAGTCTTGAGGATCTGGTTCTCATGCTGAAAAATCAAAGCTTCGTTCCGGAAGATATCGCGGATGACGTCATTGTCTTCACAAGGCGTGTCGCGTGAGGATCCCGTGTTACTTCATCAATCTCAGCTCTGCGGCCGCTCGTGCAGACCACATGGAGAAAGAGGCGCAGCGGCTCGGCCTGACGTTGCAACGCGTCGAGGCGATCGATGGGCGATTGCTGTCCGAAGAAGAGATAGACCTGCTTCACAGGCCCGCCGCTGGCATGCACCGGATGTCAGGGCCAGAAGTCGCGTGCTTCCTGAGCCACAGGGAGGCCTGGCGCCAGATCGTCAACGCAAACATGCGCTTCGGCGCGGTTTTCGAAGATGATCTGACCTTCGCATTGGATGCTCGAACCCTTCTGAATGACGATCAATGGCTGCCGGCCGATGCTGATATTCTCAAGATTGAAACGACGTCGCGCCGCGCTTTGCTGTTGCCTCCCTTTTGCGATGTGCCAGGTGGGCGAAGTGCTGGAATCCTGGCATCGGCGCATCTCGGGGCAGGCGGATATATCCTGTCAAGAACGATGGCTGCGCGCTTGTTCGAGCAAACCAAGACCTTCGGCGTTCCAGTCGATTATCTGCTTTTCGTTCCAGACCGGATGATTTTCCCCGAGGTGCCCAGATGGCAGTTGTTTCCCGCCATTTGCGTCCAGCAGGTCCGTAGCGGAAAGAAGTTCCTACCGCAGGGAGCAGAAACATCTGGGCTTGATGCCGCGCGCCAGATCCTGAAGAGAAGTGGTTGGGCCAAGATGCGTCGCGAGCTTGAGCGCCCATTTGTTGCACTGCTTGCGTCGCTTCGTGCCAGGTACACCGCCATCAGATCCGGTGGAAAGTGGCTGTTCATCAAATACCGCGCATAAATCGTTAAAGACGGCGCCGCCGAAAACAGTGAGTGCCCCCGGAGGTGATCCGGAGGCGCCATTGATCTTCAGCCTTGGCTTAGCCAAGCAGCGCGTTGTCGTCCCGCTTGATCGCCACGATGGCCGAGCGGGGCAA
>ERZ888423.1892-NODE-1892-length-16868-cov-12.721525_pt1 | contig 16868 bp, 15 predicted proteins | sample MGYA00520523_ERZ888423 | MGnify/ENA primary metagenome ERZ888423 (study PRJEB32303, sample SAMEA104408611) | aquatic metagenome | biome: Brackish water; feature: Pelagic; material: water | place: Baltic Sea | collected 2014-06-08T10:24:00 | depth 30,27 m ...
TCATGCTCAGAAGGCTCTCTAATCCCGCGCTATGATCCCGGACAGACTCTAAGGATGACTGAGATCGCCGCCGAATACGATGCGACCGGGCTGAAATGCCCGATGCCGGTGCTGAAAGCCCGCCGCGCCTTGAAGCCGCTGGCGGCGGGCGCGGTGCTGCGCCTGATCGCCGACGATCCCGCGGCCGCAAAGGACGTGCCGGCGTTCTGCGCGACCGCCGGCCACGCCCTGATCGAGCGGGAGGAAGACCCCGCCGGCCGCCTGATTTTCCTGATCCAGAAATCCGGCGGCTGACGGGGGCTGACTATTTTCCGAACAGGTTCTTGATGCCCTGAACGGCGTTATCGACATCCTTGCCGCCCGGCAGGGTATTGCCGATGCCTTCGACCGCCTTGCCGGGATTCTTCAGCACGTCCTTCGCGGAATCGACGATCTTGCCTGGGTCTTTCGCCAGGTTCTCGATCGCGCCGGTCAGGTCCGGCTGGAAGCTGAGATCATGCCAGGGCCCGGTAATCAGCACCGGCACGGAGACGCCGACGAGATCGGCGGCGCCGCCCTGGCCGGTCGTGGACGCGACAGCCCGCGGCACGACGCGGTAATTCACCGTGCGCGCCGGCAAGCTCGACTGGCCGCCGCCGGTCACCCGGAACAGCGGCGACAGCATGGAAAGATCGTCATTCGTGACGAGGCCCTTCGCGATCTTGAAGGTGCCCTTCAATTCCGAGAAGTCGGTTTTCTGGGTTTCGCCCGCCGAAGCGTCGAGGAAGGCGCTTTCGACCTTGCGCATCATGGCGCCCAGATTGAAGCCCTTGACGGCGCCGTCCTGGAAGGAGAACGCGCCGTCGCCGGCGGCGGTCTTGACCATCGCCGCCTGGGACGCGCCGACGGCGCGCACGGTCATCGAAAGATCGCCCTTGCCCTCCAACTGGTCGAAGCCCGCGGCGTCGGTCAGCAGGGGCAGGGCATTGATGCCGGCGAGCTTCACCTGCTTCGAGATTTCCGGCGTCGCCTTGGCGGCGTCGATCCTGACGGTCGCGACGCCTTGCCCGCCATAAAGCGCCATGCGGGACAGGTTGAAGTTCAGGACGCCGCCTTGCAGCGTCGCCTTGAGCGCGCTTTCGCCGATCCTGATCTTCTGCACGAGCAGCGATTGCAGCGAGAGGTCGAGGTCGGCGTTCAACTGCTTCAAGCCGGAGAAATCGATCGGCTCCTCGCTCCAGGTCCCAGGGCCGCTGGCCGCGGGACCGCCCGTCTGGCCTTCCTTCGGGACAGGCAGGTAAGGGTTCAGGTCAAGCTCGCCGAGCGCCAGCCGGGCGGTAATCGCCGGAACCTTGCCGCTCGTGTCGACCGCGAAATCGCCGTCGCCCCGGATCGCGTCGATGGCGATCGCGGCGTCGGTGAAGCTGATCTTCGGCCCGGCGAAGCGCAGCTTGCCCTTGGCTTCGAACGGACCGAGGACATCGCCCTCGATCGCCAGCGGCGCCGCCGCCCAGGCGGCGAGCTGCTTGATCGACGGCGTCTTGACGCCCGCGTCGCCGGCGAGCGCAAAGCCCTTGGAAAAGTCGGCCGTGCCGTCGAACCCAGCGTCGATATGGGCGCCCTTGAGGTCGGCCTTGAGCGCGCTGGCGCCGCCTTCGATCGCCGCAAGCGGCTTCGCCATGTTGAGCGCCAGGACGATGCGATCGCCCTTCCAGACGAGGTCGCCGTCGGCCCCAAGCGGCCCCTGCAAGCTCGGCAGGGTCAGTTTCAGGTTGACGTTTTCCAGGACCTCCGTGGTCCCGGCCTTGGCGTCGGCATAGGAGATGCGGCCGTTCTCGATGCGAACGTCGCCAAGCTTCAGATCCTTGAGTTCCTCCGGCAGGGCGGCCTTGCCCGCCGCCGGTTTGTCGGCGCCAGGGGCAGGCGTGGCGCCGGCCTTCTCGCCGAAGCTCCAGTTGGGCTTGCCCGACGCGTCGACGGCGAGGCGGATATCCGGCTTTACCAGCACGAATTCCTTCACCTCGATCTCGCCCGAGAGCAGCGGGAGCACTGGGGCCGCGATGCGGACGGCGTCGACCGTCAGCATGTTGGCGTCGGCTGCGCCTGGGGCGTTGGCGAAGGTGACGCTCTCCAGGGAGATCGCGACTTCCGGCCAGACCGAGAGCGTCGGCTTGCCGCCGACGGTCAGCTTGCGGCCGGTGGCGGCCTCGACCTGGGCCGTGCCTTCGGCGACCAGCCGCTCCATCGGCACGATATAGGGCAGGGCGACGACAGCGCCGGCGATGATGACGACAAGCGCCACAACAACGATGGCGGCCCATTTCAACAGCTTCATGGCATGCTTCCTTCTCGTAGGCCCGGGTCCGCTCGTACCGGGGGCGTCGCCCTATCCGAACACTTTCTGGAGCAAGGGCGTGACGCGCTTGGCGGGGTTGTTGCGGATGGCGGCTTCTTCCTTGGCGATATAGTGGAACAAGCCCTTGAGCGCGCCGTCGACCGCATGGTCGATCATCAGCGTCTTGCCCTGGGGCGCGAGGCCAGCCGCGCCATTGGCGGCGGCGGCCCTGTCATAGAGCGCGAAGGCGTCGGTCGCGGCGAGTTCCCTTTCGACGATCGGGCGCATCTTGTCGCCAAGCGGCGCGGTCATCTTGCCCTGGAAATAGCGGGTCGCGGAATCGTCGGGGCCTGTCAGTATTTCCTTAGCATCCTCGAAGGTCATCGCCTGGATGGCGTCGCCGAACATCGCCTTGGCTTCGTCCATCGAGCCTTCGGCGGCGCGGTTCATCCGGACTTCGATTTCATCGAGCAGGCCGGACTGGCCGGTGAAGCGCAGGATCGACTGGGCGGATTTCATCCAGCCCGGCAGCGGGATGTGGGCGACCGGGTCCTTCAGGAAGCCGTCGGCGGCGCCCAGATTGCCGGTGACGGTTTCCGAACCGACGCGGAGCGCGTCCTTCAGGCCGCCCGCGACCTCGGCCGTCGAAAGGGCGCTGGCCGAACCGCCGCCGCCGAGGCCTTTCATCACGGAGCCTGCCTTGTCGAAGATGCTCTGCGCGCTGGCCGGCGACGGCGCTGCAATGGCAAGGGCGAGGCCAAAGGCGGCGGCGAGGCCGATTGCGGCGGACTTCATCATGCGCATGGCTTTCATGTCTCCTGGTTCGCTTCCTGCCCCAACCGATGGAAGTAGGCATGGCGTATCCGGCGGCGCTTCGCAAGGCCATTTGCGCGGCGGCTCGGAGCCTGCTTGAATGGCGGCAGCGTTGGGGAGCCCGAGCCGATGACCGCCTACCTGATTGTCCGCGCCGAAGTCCAGGAAGCCGATCGCGCCGCGTTCGAGCATTGGTACGCGACCGAACATCTGCCGGACGCCAAGGCGGCGTTTCAGGCATTGAGCGCGCGGCGCGGCTGGTCCGACGTGACGCCCGGCGTGCATATCGCGCTTTATGAATTTCCGGACCTCGCCCGCGCCCGCGCCATTGCGTCGTCCGACGCCATCAAGGCCCTGATAGCGGAATTCGATCGGGTCTGGCAAAATCGCGTGCAACGCAGCCGTGAAGTGATCGAGATCATTCAAACGCTCTAAGGAGGACCGCCGCCATGACGCCGCCCGCAAAACCCGCGCTCCGCGCCGTCGATTCCCGTTATTCCGAAGCCGAATGGCAGACCCGCGTCGACCTTGCGGCGCTCTATCGGCTGTTCGTGAAATACGGCTGGACCGACCTCATCTATACCCACATCTCCGCCCGCGTGCCCGGCGAAGAAGGCAATTACCTGATCAACCCCTACGGCCTCTATTTCGAGGAGATCACGGCTTCTTCGCTGATCAAGGCGGACTATGACGGCAATGTCATCTCGCCCGCCGGCGCCGAATACAATCATGCTGGCCACCTGATCCATACCGCGGTCCTCAAGGCGCGGCCGGACGTGAATTTCGTCCTGCACACCCATTCTCGCGCCGGCGCCGCCGTATCGGCCATGAAATGCGGGTTGCTGCCGCTCTCCCAGCATTCCAACATCATCATCGATCAGGTCGCCATGCATGATTATGCGCAGGTGACCAACGACGAAGACGAATGCGAGCGCCTGGGCGCCGACCTCGGCTCGAAGTTCATCATGCTGATGCGCAATCATGGCCTGCTTTCCTGCGGCCGGACGGCGGCGGAAGCATTCCACTTCATGTATTACATGGAAATGAGCTGCAAGATTCAGGTCGACGTTCTGGCCTCCGGCAAGGATTACATCGTGCCGGACGCGGCGGCGCTCGCGAGCCTCGCGAAGTTCGGCGCGCCGGGGGATGAGCCGAAGGGCGGCCGCGCGTGGCCGGGCCTCCTGCGGAGCCTCGACCGGGCCGATCCGAGCTACCGCGACTGACCGATCCGCCAGCCGCCCTGGCGCCCGTCCGCCCGATCCAGACCGCAGGCCAAGCCATGTATGAATCGTCGCCGTTACTGACCCGCGGCCCGGCGAACGCGCCCGGTCGCGCCCGCATCCGCAGCCTCGTCGCCGAAGCCGAGCCGCAGCTCATCGGCGAGGTGGCGCGGCTCGGCATCGGCGACCCGGAAGCGATCGCGCTCTGGTACGGCGAAGGCGACATGCCGACGCCGCGCTTCATCTGCGACGCGGCCTATCAGGGCATGCTGAACGGCGAAACCTTCTACAGCCACAAGCGCGGCCTGCCGGAGCTGCGCCAGGCGATGGCCGACTACATGACCGGCCTTTACCAGCGCCCGGTCGATATGGACCGGGTGTCGCTCTGCAGTTCCGGCATGCATGGCATCATGATCGCCATGCAGGCGATCCTGCAGGCAGGCGACAATGCCGTCCTGGTCGGCCCGCTCTGGCCGAACGCGGAGGCGGCGACGAAGGTCGCGGGCGCGTCGGCGCGCGTCGTCGGCCTCGACAATGAAAACGGCGTCTGGCGCCTCGATCTCGAAAAGCTCTTCGCCGCGACCGACAGCGCGACCCGGATCATTTTCGTCAATTCGCCCGGCAATCCCACCGGCTGGATGATGGAGCGGGAGGAGCAGCAGGCGATCCTGGATTTCGCCCGGGACCGCGGCATCTGGATCCTGGCGGACGAAGTCTACGCCCGGCTGGTTTATGACCGCCCGGTCGCGCCGTCCTTCCTGGATATCGCCGAACCGGACGACCCGGTCGTCGTCATCAACAGCTTCTCCAAAAGCTGGGCGATGACGGGCTGGCGCATCGGCTGGCTGACCCATCCGGCCTGGCTGGGCGCGGGCCTCTCCGAACTGGTGGAATACAGCAGCAGCACCGTGCCGCCGTTCCTGCAACGGGGCGCCCTCGCCGCCGTCACCGAGGGCGAGCCGCTGGTCGCGGAGATCCGGGAGCGCTGCCGCGCCGGCCGCGATATCGTCACGCCCGCGCTGACCGCGCATCCGCGCGTCATCATGGCGCCGCCGGTCGCGGCCTTCTATGCGTTCTTCAAGGTTGACGGCATGACCGACAGTCTGGCCTGGGCGACGCAGCTTTATCGGGAAACCAAGGTCGGCATCGCGCCGGGCCGCGCCTTCGGTCCCGTCGGCGAAGGCTGGATCCGCCTTTGCTTCGCTTCATCGCCGGAGCGGTTGGGCATCGCGATGGAGCGGTTGACCGGGTTCCTGGATCGAAACTGAGGACAGTGTGACCGGCGGCGCTTGCGTCGAAGGCGCCCTGTCGGCTATCGATTGGGGCTTAATTCCAGCGTGGTTAGGAAGACCTTCGCTTATGGCCGCTCGTTTGGCGAAATTCAGCATCGGGGACATTGTCCGCCATCGCCGCCACCCGTTCCGTGGCGTGATCTTCGATGTCGATCCGGTCTTCGCGAATTCCGAGGAATGGTGGCTGTCGATTCCGCCGGAACTCCGGCCGTCGAAGGATCAGCCGTTCTATCACCTGTTCGCGGAAAATGAGGACACGACCTATGTGGCCTATGTATCGGAGCAGAACCTGCTGCCCGACGAATCCGGCAAGCCCTGCCGGCACCCCCGCATCAAGGAAGTGTTCATGGAGCCGGACGGCGGTCGGTATGCCATGCGCGACGAACGCTTCGCGAATTAAAGCGGCGCAATGAGCGATAGTCCGACGCCCGATCGCGTGCTTATCGTCGGCGCCGGCCCGGCCGGGCTGACCGTCGCCTCGATCCTGGCGGAAGCTGGCGTCGAAGCCCTCGTGCTGGAAGCGGAGGCGGACCTTCCGACCAATCTCCGCGCCTCCACATTTCATCCGCCGACCCTCGACATGCTCGACCGCTTCGGCGCGACCGACAAGCTGATCGCCCAGGGCTTGATCGCGCCGACGATGCAATATCGCGACCGCCGGACCGGCAAGCTCGCCGAGTTCGACTTCGGCGAGCTTGGCGACGTCACCTCCCGGCCCTTCCGCCTGCAATGCGAGCAGTACAAGCTGAACATTGCGTTGAAAGAGTATATCGACGGCCGGTCCGGCGTGACGATCCGCTTCAACGCGCCGGTCGCAGGCATCGCCCAGGGCGACGACTGGGTCGAAGCGGCCATGGCCGATGGCGCGACGGCGCGCGGCCGCTGGCTGGTCGGCGGCGACGGCGCCAAGAGCATCGTCCGCTCGTCGCTTGGCATCCCGTTCGACGGCTTCACCTGGCCCGAAGCGTTTCTGGTCGTCTCGACGCCGTTTCCGTTCGAACGGAACATGGATGACCTCTGCTGGGTCAACTATTTCGCCGATCCCGAGGAATGGTTCTTCCTGCTGCGCGCGCCGGACTTCTGGCGCGTGATGTTTCCGACCGACGGCGCCGCCGCCGAGGCCGATCTGTTCGACCCGGCGAGCGTGCAGGCGCGGCTCAATCGGGTGCTGCCGCGGACCGAGCCCTATCCGGTCGCCCACACGACGCTCTACCGGGTGCATCAGCGGGTGGCGACGCGCTACCGCGAGGGCCGCGCCTTCATCGCCGGCGACGCGGCCCATATCAACAATCCGCTGGGCGGCATGGGCATGAACGGCGGCATTCATGACGCCTTCAATCTGGGCGACAAGCTGGCGGCGGTGATGACCGGCAAGGCCGATCCCGCGATCCTCGACGCCTATGAGGCCGAGCGGCGGCCGGTCGCCCTGCAATATGTCAACGAAATCACCATCCGGAACAAGCGCAATCTGGAGACCAAAGACCCGGCCGAGCAGGCCGCCTTTCGCCAGATGCTCGCTGAAACGGCGGCGGACCCGGCGAAGCGACGGGCCTTTCTGTTGCGCGCCTCGATGCTCGCGAGTCTGGGGCGCGGCGTCTAGCGATATTAAGTATATATTGGTCGGGGCCGACCTATGATCCCACGGACGATACTGGCGACACCAGCAATGGAATTTCACAGCATGAGCCGTAACTTTTTCGGAACCGACGGCGTTCGCGGCCGTGCGAACATCGAGCCCATGACCGCGCAGACGACGCTCCGCCTGGCGATGGCGGCGGCGAGCGTCTTCGCCCGGCCGGGCGGCCACAATTCGGTCGTGATCGGCAAGGATACCCGGCTTTCGGGCTACATGATCGAGTCCGCCATGGTCTCCGGCTTCACGGCGATGGGCATGGATGTGGTGTCGACCGGGCCGATCCCGACCCCGGCCGTCGCGATGATGACCCGGTCGCTCCGGGCCGATCTGGGCGTCGTCATCTCGGCCTCCCACAATCCTGCCGCCGACAATGGCGTCAAGCTGTTCGGTCCCGACGGCTACAAGCTGTCCGACGAAATTGAAGCCGAAATCGAAGCTCGGATGGATGCGGTCGATTTCCCCATGCCCGACGCCGCCCGCCTGGGCCGGGCGCGCCGGCCGGAAGATGCGATCGGCCGCTATGTGGAATATGCCAAGGGCGCGTTCCCGCGCGGCCTGTCCCTGACCGGCATGCGCGTCGTCGTCGATTGCGCGAACGGCGCCGCCTACAAGGCCGCGCCGGCGGCATTCTGGGAACTGGGGGCGGAAGTCATCACCATCGGCAATCTGCCGAACGGGCTGAACATCAACGACGGCTGCGGCGCGACCCATCCGGAGCGGCTGCGCGAAGAAGTGCTGCGGCACCGCGCCGACCTTGGCGTCGCTCTGGATGGCGATGCGGACCGGGTGCAGTTGATCGACGACAAGGGCGCGCTGATCGATGGCGACCAGTTGCTGGCCCTGATCGCCGATGAAGCAGTCCGGCGGGACGCGCTCCGCGGCGGCGGCGTGGTCGCGACCCAGATGTCCAATCTCGGCCTGGAACGCTATCTGGCGAAGCGCAATCTAACCCTCGCGCGGACGCAGGTCGGCGACCGCTATGTCGTCGAGCATATGCGCGCCCATGGCTTCAATGTCGGCGGCGAGCAATCCGGTCATATCGTGCTTGCGGACTTCTCGACGACGGGCGACGGCCTGATCGCGGGCTTGCAGGCCGCGGCGGCCCTGAAGCTTGCCGACAGGCCGGCGAGCGAGGTGCTGCATCGGTTCCAGCCCGTGCCGCAAATTCTGAAGAACGTCCGCTACAAGGGCGAAATGCCGTTGGAGATGGTCAAGGTTCAGTCGGCGATGAAGGATGCGGAAGCGCGGCTTCTGAATGTCGGGCGCCTGCTCATCCGGAAGTCCGGCACCGAGCCGCTGATCCGCGTCATGGCCGAAGGCGACGATCCGAAGCTGATCTCCTCCGTCATCGACGATCTGGTCGGCGCCATTTCCGCGACCCAGGGCTGATGGTCGGCCGCGTCCTTATTGTCGCCGGCTCGGACTCGGGCGGCGGCGCGGGCATTCAGGCCGACATCAAGACGGTGACGGCGCTGCGCGGCTATGCCATGACCGCGATCACGGCGCTGACGGCGCAGAACACCGAAGGCGTCTTCGGCGTGCATGCGCCGCCGCCCGCCTTCGTGGCGGAACAGATGCGCCTCGTCCTCGACGATATCGGCGCTGACTGTATCAAGATCGGGATGCTGCATAATGTCGGCGTGATCGAAGCTGTCGCGGACGCGCTCGAAGCTTATGCGAAGGGCGTTCCGGTGGTGATCGACCCGGTCATGGTCGCCAAGGGCGGCGCGCCCTTGCTGGAGCCGGACGCGATCTCGGTCTACCGCGAGCGCATGCCCCGGCTCGCGACCCTGATGACGCCGAACCTGCCGGAAGCCGCGGTCCTGCTGGGCCGGCCGATGGCGAGCGTCGCCGATCAGGACGCGGCGGTCGACGCGGTTCGCGCGCTTGGGTCGGCGGCGGTGCTGTTGAAAGGCGGGCATCTGGAGGGGCCGGAAGTTCGGGATCTGCTGATCGAGGCGGATACGGTGACGGCTTTTCAGAATTCGCGTATCGCCAGCCGGCACACCCACGGCACCGGCTGCACTCTCGCATCCGCGATCGCCTCCGGCGTCGCCGACGGCATGCCGCTCGCCACGGCGGTCGCCCGCGCCATCGAATATGTGCGGGAAGCCATCCGCACGGCGCCTGGCCTTGGGCGCGGCCACGGCCCGCTCAATCACGGCCACACGGTCCGCTCCTTTCCGCGAGCCCCGCGCTGATACTCTGCTTTAATCGTGGCCGGCGATTTTGGCGTAGATGCTTCGGGCGTTGCGCAATTCAGCCTTTGTTAAGCGCGCGCCGCCTATCTTCCGCTCTGCAATATAACTCCGACTTGTCTGGGGCCAGCCATGTTGAACGCCTACCTCCACGCCATCTCGTTGATCGAGCGCATGCACCGTCAATTCCTTGACGTGGTAAAGTCCGAACTGGACGGCCAGCGCATCCGCGACATCAACAACGTCCAAGCGCTGATTCTGTTCAATATCGGAACGGATGAACTGACGGTCGGCGAATTGACCCAGCGCGGTTACTATCTGGGTTCGAACGTTTCCTACAACGTCAAGAAGATGGTCGAGCACGGCTATCTGAAGCAGGAACGCTCCGAGCACGATCGCCGGTCGGTCCGGGTCAGCTTGTCCGACAAGGGCAGGAAGCTTTGGGACCGCATGGATAACATGTTCCATCGTCACAAGGTCATGCTGGACGACAGCGCCATTTCCGTCGAACAGATCGAAGCCGCGACCGCCGCGCTCTCCGAACTGGAGCGGTTCTGGATGAAAGCCGCCCAATCCGCGCCGCGCGCGCCGGAGCCGCTGATCGGCAAGCCGATCGACCGCAGCGCCGCCCAAGCCTATTTCGGCGACTGATCGCGGCTTCAAGCCTGCTCTGAATAGCCCGCCCCCGGCGCGAACAGCCTGGGGGCGGGCATTTTCATGGGGGCTGCGGGTCAGACACTATCCGAACAGGAACGGCGCGCCCGATTCTTCCGCGACCCGCCGCGTTTCCTCGATCAGGGTTTCGGCGACAGGGATGCCGTGCTCCGTGCGGTAGGCGGTCATGCGGACTTCCGCGTCGCCCGCGACCTGAACCGGGTTCGCCGGGTCGGCGGCGGGAGTCGCGTGGAGCATGTCGATCATCCGGTCCATGTCGTCCTGGAATTCGCCGTCGGGGCGGACGAGCGCCGGGTCGATCGCCAGGAAAAAGTGCCCGACATTGTGCTTCGTGCGCTGGCCGGCCGTTTCCGGCCCGTCCGACCAGGAGCCGGTCAGCACGGCGCACAGGATTTCCACCATCGTCGCCAGGCCATAGCCCTTGTGGCTGCCGCGTTCCCGGTCGCCGCCGAGCGGCGTCAGGCGCCGGGCGGCATAGGCCGCCGCGCCGTCGGTTTCAGGCGCGCCGCTATCGTTGAAAGCCCAGCCTTCCGGAATGGCCTTGCCCAGGCGGCGGGCGATGTTCAGCTTGCCGACCGCGACCGTCGTCGTCGCCATGTCGAGGGCGAAGGGCGGGTTCGTCGTCGCCGGGGCCGCGAAGGCGATGGGATTGGTGCCGAGCACGGCTTCCCGCCCGAAAGTCGGCACCATGGCGGGGCCGGGCGCGTTGGTCATCGCCATGCCGATCGCGCCGAGGCCCGTCGCCATGCGGCTGTAATACCCGGCCGCGCCGAAGTGGTTGGAATTGCGGACGCCGACGACCGCGACGCCGACCGCTTTCGCCTTCTTGACGGCCAGTTGCATCGCCATCACCGAGGGCGGATGGCCGAGGCTGCGGTCCGCGTCGATCAAGGCGACGGCGGGCTTTTCGCGGACGATCCGGATATCCGGCTTGTCCTTGACGATCCCCTGGCTGCGGCGGAGATGATAGGCGGGCAGCATGCCGAGACCATGGCTGTCGACGCCGGAGAGGTCCGTCGTCACCATGACCTCGACCGTCGTGGCGATATGCTCCGGCAGCATGCCCCATGTCTCGAAGACAGCGATCAACTGCCGCCGGAGCAAATCCGCCGGGATCAGTCGGACATTGGCCATGGTTTGGATCCTGTTTGGGTGGCTGAGCGCTGGAGCACGGCGCGCTCAGGCGAGCTTGCCATGCTCCAGCATATCGATGGGAAACAACGATCCGCCTATTTGCGGTTCAGCCGCAAGGCGGGAGGGTCTAGACCATGGCGCGTCCAGGCGGACGCGCGGTCCATGCTCTACCTTATTGATAGCGATCAAATTATCCAACCTTAGGCGATTCCGCCTAAGGTTGGTTTGATCTAGTGGCTGATCATCGGATCGAGCGTCTTCGCCTGCTCGACCCACTTCGCGACCTGGCTTTCGGACGGCGCCTGCCGCACCAGCTTCTTCTCCGCGTTCACTTCCTTCATCTTGACGGCCAGATTGTCGGCCCGGCGCATCTTCAGTTCCTTGACCGTATCGACGCCAGCGGCTTCCAGCAGCTCGGAATATTCCTCGCCGACGCCCTTGATCCGCATCAGGTCGGCCATGTTGGCCCATTTCAGCAATTGCGCTTCGCTGAAGCCGGTTTTCTCGGCGGTTTCCTTGCGGCCTTTCTTCGTGCCGCAGGCGCTGAGCAAATGGTCGGTCGTCGTAATGCCGGCTTCGCCAAGCTTCGCGCCGAACTTCGGTCCAATACCTTCGATTTCCTGAATACGGTATGCCATTCAGCTTCTTCCTTTCCCACTTTCGTGGCCGCTTCAGCGGCTGTTGCGCCTCCCAGATTTGGCGATTTCTAGGAATACGGCGGAACCCGACGAGCGGCAAGCCGATGCTTGCCCGCGACCTGTGATATTCGCTATCACCATGGTCGATGCAATAGATCAAATTATCCATTCTTAGGCGGAAACGCCTAAGAATGGATAATTTGATCGCTACCAATAAGGTAGAGCATGGACCGCGCGTCCACTTGGACGCGCCATGCTCTAAAGGACGGGCCATGGCTACGGATCGGGACGACGCCATCTTCATCGGGGCGAAGGACGGCGGCGGCAATCCGCAGTTTCTCTCGCTGAAACGGGCGAACCGCCATGGCCTGATCGCGGGCGCGACGGGCACCGGCAAGACCGTCACCCTGCAGAACCTGGCGGAGGCCTTCAGCCGGGCCGGCACGCCGGTCTTCCTGGCCGATGTCAAAGGCGATCTCTCAGGCTTGTCGCAGCCGGGCGAGCCCAAGGGCTTTCTCGAAAAGCGCGCCGCGGCGATCGGGCTGGAGGCCTATGGCTACGATGCGCCGCCGGTCGTGTTCTGGGACCTGTTCGGCCGGCAGGGCCATCCGATCCGCACGACGATCTCCGAGATGGGGCCCTTGCTGCTCGCCCGCGTACTTGGGCTGAACGATACGCAGGAAGGCGTTCTGACCATCGCCTTTCAGATCGCCGACGACGAAGGCATGCTGCTGCTCGATCTGAAGGACTTGCGCGCCCTCCTGGCCGACCTGTCGGAGCGGCGCGCGGCCATCGCCGGGTCCTACGGCAATGTCTCGACCGCGTCGGTCGGCGCCATCCAGCGCCGCCTCCTCGAACTGGAGCGGCAGGAAGGCGACCTCTTCTTCGGCGAGCCGGCCCTCGATCTCATGGATCTGATGCGGACCGACCGGAACGGCCGCGGCATCGTCAACGTGCTCGCCGCCGATGAACTGATGATGGCGCCCAAGCTCTACGCCACCTTCCTCCTCTGGCTCCTGGCGGAACTGTTCGAGCGTCTGCCGGAAGTCGGCGACCCGGACCAGCCGGAGCTGGTGTTCTTCTTCGACGAAGCGCATCTCCTGTTCGAGGACGCGCCGAAAGCCCTGACCGACAAGATCGAGCAAGTCGTGCGGCTGATCCGGTCGAAGGGCGTCGGCGTCTTCTTCGTGACGCAAAGCCCGTCCGATGTGCCGGACGATGTGCTCGGCCAACTGGGCAACCGGGTGCAGCATGCGCTTCGGGCCTTCACGCCGCGCGACCGCCGGGCGGTCAGAGCGGCGGCGGACACCTTCCGCCAGAACCCCGAATTCGATGCGGCCGAGATCATCGGCGAACTGGGCGTCGGCGAGGCGCTGACCTCGTTCCTGGATGAGAAGGGCCGCCCCGGCATCGTGGAGCGGACGCTGATCCGGCCGCCGACGTCGCGGCTTGGGCCGGCGACCAGGGCGGAGCGGGCGGCGATCCAGGCCCGAAGCCCGGTCGCCGGGCGCTATGAGACCATGGTCGACCGGGAAAGCGCCTATGAGGTGCTGGCGGCGCGCGCCGCCAAGGCGGCCGCCGATGCGGAAGCGGCGGAAATTCGCGCGGCCGAGGAACGCCGCGCGGCGCTTGAAGCCAGGGAGCGCGATCGGGGCGCAAGCGCCGCCAATCGCGGCGGATCGCGGCGCAGCGACAGCGTGATCGAATCCGCCGCGAAGTCCGCCGCCCGCTCGGTCGCGACCAGCCTTGGCCGCGAACTGGTGCGCGGCCTGTTGGGGATGCTGCGCCGATGAAAACCGTAAAGACCGACCGCCTGGAGATCGCCTATCTGGAGGTCGGGCCTGGCGACGGCCCCGTCGCCATCCTGCTGCACGGCTTTCCCTATGACGTCGCGAGCTACCGGGACGTCGCGCCCCGTCTCGCCGACGCGGGCGTGCGCAGCCTGACGCCCTACCTCCGGGGCTACGGGCCGACGCGGTTCCTTCGGGCGGAGACGCCGCGCTCGGGCGAGCAGGCGGCGCTGGGCGCGGACCTTCTGGGCTTCATGGACGCCTTGAAGATCCCCCGCGCCGTGGTCGCGGGTTATGACTGGGGCGGGCGCGCGGCGTGCGTCGTCGCCGCGCTCTTCCCGGAGCGCGTCCAGGGCCTCGTCACCGGCGCCGGCTACAATATCCAGAACGTCGCGACATCCGTGAAGCCGGCGCCGCCGGAAGCCGAGCATCGCTACTGGTATCAGTACTATTTCCATACCGAGCGCGGCCGCGCCGGGCTCGCCGCCAACCGGGCGGAGCTGGCGAAGCTGCTCTGGCGGCTCTGGTCGCCGGAATGGGCCTTCGACGACGCGACCTTTCAGGCAAGCGCGCCGAGCTTCGACAATCCGGATTTCGTCGATGTCGTGATCCATTCCTACCGGGTGCGCTATGGCTATGTCGCAGCCGATCCGGCTTATGCCGCGATCGAAGCGCGGCTGGCCGCGACGCCTGAAATCACGGTCCCGACGATCAATATCCACGGCCTTGCCGACGGCGTGCATCCGGCGCCGGCGAAGGACCGTCAGGCGGCCCTGTTCACCGGCGGCTATGAGCGCCTGCTGATCGAGCGGGTCGGCCATAACGCCCCGCAGGAAGCGCCGGCCGTATTCGCCGATGCGGTGTTGCGACTGACAGAGCGCTGAACCCGCCTACCGGAAGGACCTAGCCCATGCCCGCCGCCGCCGTTCCTGGACTGACACACGCGCTCGCGACATTCGTTGCGGAATTCGACGGGCGGGATCTCCCGCCCGCCGTGCAGGCCGAGGCGACGCGGGCTTTCGTCAATGCGGTCGGCGGCATGCTTGGCGGCGCCCGGCACGATGCGGTCGAGCGTACGTTCCGGACGGCGCTGCCGTTCTCCGGCGGCGCGCAGGCGACGGTGTTCGGCCGGCGGGAGACCCTGGGCGCGCTCGATGCGGCCCTGGTGAACTGTCAGGCGTCGGCCGCCCATGCCTATGACGACACCCATCTGGCGACCGTGCTGCATCCGGCGGGGCCGGTCCTGGCGCCGCTTCTGGCCGAGGCGGAACGGCGGCCAGTGTCGGGCGCCGATCTCCTCGCGTCCTTCGCCATCGGGGTGGAGCTGTCCTGCCGGGCCGCGTCGATGATCGCCCGACCGCCGGCGGAAAATTATGTCGGCTGGTACATGACCAGCGTCGCCAGCCCGATCGGCGCGGCCGCCGGGGTCGCGCGTCTGATAGGGCTTTCGGCGGAGCAGACCGCCCATGCGCTCGGCATCGCGTCGGCCGCGAGCGCCGGGTTCCGGCAGGTCCTGGGCAGCATGTGCACCAGCTTGCTGCCCGGCCATGCGTCGCGCGCCGGATATTGGGCGGCGCTCCTGGCGGCGGAGGGCGTCACGGCCTCCGAAACGAGCCTGGAAGGCCCGCGCGGCTTCGCCGAGGCCTTCGCGCCCAAGGCCCATCCAGCCCATGCGTCGCAAGGGCTGGGCGCGCGCTGGGACATGTTGGAGAATATGGCGAAGCCCTATCCCTGCGGCATCGTCGTTCATCCGATCCTGGACGCCTGCCTTGCGATCGCGGCCACGCCCGGTTTCGACGCCGCGACGGTCCAGGCGGTCGAAGTTCAGGTGAACCCGCTCTGCCTGACCCTGACCGACCGCCCCGCGCCGCCGGACAGCCAGCGCGCCCAGATCAGCTTGCAGCACTGGTCGGCGGCGGCGTTGATCTGCGGGGCCGCCGGCATTCCCGAAGGCTCGGAGGCCGCCGTCGCCGACCCGGATATCCGCGCGCTCGCCGCCAGGGTCGAACCGCGGCCCGACCCCACAATCGCAACCGACAGCGCCCACGTCGCCGTCGTCCTGGCGGACGGAACGCGCCTCGCCCGCCGGATCGACCACGCCCTCGGCAGTCTCGAACGACCGATGACCGACGCCGAAATCGACGCCAAATTCCTGGGCCAGGCGGCGCTGACGCTGCCGCAGCCCGACGCGGCGGCCATCCTCGCGCTCTGCCGGCGCATCGCCGACCTCCCTGACGCAGCAGCAGTCGCGCGCGCGATCAACGCCGCCGTTGGATGAGTTGCACGAGAACGGTCTGCCCGACCTTCGTCCTGGCCATTTAACACGAAAAATCCCTTTGACTCCCGGCATGTCGGTTGCGGCAGAGGTAAAAACTGGCGACCGCCGCGCGATTACCTATTTCCTTTCACCTCTTTTGCGGTACATTGGGGAGAGCATGCGGGAAAGGTGATGCCCAAAATGGGTACGACAGCATGGTATAATTTCGTGAAAACCTTCGTGTCAGTGAATATAGCTGGAACATTGGAATCTTCATCTGATTCAGAAATACATGCCACGTGCACCCAGGCAATACTCTCAGGCCGCAGCATATAACTAGTAGCGGTCATCAATATATCGGTTTATTCTTGCGAATGCTTGGATTTGATCAATGTTAGTTGATTGTTTTGTAGTATATTTCTTAGTGGTAGCTGTTTTGCAGATTGTCTCCTCGTTTTTTATTAAAGACGGCTATGAAAAATTTATAAGAAAGACAAATGAAGACATTGAAGATTTTGAATATATGGACAAAATATTCCCGTTTCCTGATCGGGAAATTAGACAATCCTTGGGGCGGCACTTCTTTTTTGTTTACATCTCAAGGGCAAATTTCTATGCATTGTTTTTGATGGGTTTTGCGCTTTTGCTTGGCAGTTTTTCTTGGGGAGGTGATGATGGGCTGGTGGGATGATTTTTGGGCCTCCCAAATTCGTGTTTATTCTCAGCTTGCGCAGCCAATTCCAATTACTGGCCACGGAGCGTTCTTGCGCCTCAATTTGAATGCGCCTGCCCCCATTCAGTTAAACCGGGATTCCCTATGTATGAGCCTGCAGGTCCAGAAAGTATGCCTAGTGGATTGAGCGAGACGAAAGAGTCCGCTTTGGGATTCCCGAGCGTTGCG
>ERZ888423.1895-NODE-1895-length-16853-cov-53.751161_pt1 | contig 16853 bp, 18 predicted proteins | sample MGYA00520523_ERZ888423 | MGnify/ENA primary metagenome ERZ888423 (study PRJEB32303, sample SAMEA104408611) | aquatic metagenome | biome: Brackish water; feature: Pelagic; material: water | place: Baltic Sea | collected 2014-06-08T10:24:00 | depth 30,27 m ...
CGCCGCAGGCGCGATGCCCGCAGGCCCGGCAGGGTCGTTTCGAAGAAACGATCCCGAGAGGGCCAGACCCGACCAGATCACATGCGCCCCGCCGCAGGCGCGATGCCCGCAGGCCCATGCGTTCAAAGCGCCGATACCAGCAGGTAATTCAGGAACATGCCCATCAGAACCGAGAGCATGAAATAAAGTACTGCCGCCTCAAGCGTAACGCGCAGGCGCCGCGACAGGCCATGCCGCTTCCATTGCCACAGCAAGATGCCCACGATGGCCGCTGGAATGTGCAGCGTGGCAAAGACTGCCACCGTTCCGGGCCCAAGTGCGCCGATCACCCCTTGAACCCCGCCTGGCCAGACAGCGCCCCCCAGCCAGAATGCCAGTGCAGCACCCGACATGGCCCAGAAAAACACGGTCATCAGCGTGACAAGAACGGGGTTGGGGGTGTGTTCGCTCATCTGATCCCTCTGGCGCGTTGGTTGGGGGCTGGCACGCGCGTGCACCGCTTCACCATGGACCTTGTCGCGCGGCTTCACTAGGCTTCATTCCAGCAACCAGCCCGAGGCAGAATGACCGACACATCCGACATCGCCTATCAGGTTCTGGCGCGCAAGTATCGCCCGGCGACATTCGCCGACCTCATCGGTCAGGAGGCGATGGTGCGAACGCTGAAGAATGCCTTTGCCGCCGACCGTATCGCACAGGCCTTCATGCTGACGGGCATTCGCGGCACCGGCAAGACGACGACCGCGCGCATCATCGCCAAGGGGCTGAACTGCATCGGGGCCGATGGCACTGGCGGGCCCACCACCGATCCTTGCGGGGTCTGCCAGAATTGTGTGGCGATCGCGCAAGGCCGCCATGTCGATGTGATGGAGATGGACGCGGCATCCAACACCGGGGTGCAGAACATCCGCGATGCGATCATCGAAACGGTCAGCTATCGCGCGGCACAGGCGCGCTACAAGATCTTCATCATCGACGAGGTTCACATGCTGTCGACAAGTGCGTTCAACGCGCTGTTGAAGACGCTGGAGGAACCCCCGCCGCATGTGAAGTTTCTTTTTGCCACCACCGAGATCCGCAAGGTGCCGGTGACGGTCCTGTCGCGCTGTCAGCGGTTCGATCTGCGCCGGATCGAGCCCGAGGTGATGATCGCCCATCTGCAAAAGATTGCCGCCAGCGAAGATGCGCGGATCGCCGATGACGCGCTGGCGCTGATCACGCGCGCCGCCGAAGGATCGGTGCGCGACGCGATGAGCTTGCTTGATCAGGCGATCGCGCATGGTGCGGGCGAAACCACGGCCGATCAGGTGCGCGCGATGCTGGGGCTGGCCGACCGGGGCCGCGTGCTCGATCTGTTCGAGGCGATCATGCGCGGTGATGCGGCCGCCGCCTTGGATGAATTGGGCGCGCAATATGCCGATGGGGCCGATCCGGTGGCGGTGCTGCGCGATCTGGCCGAGATCACGCATTGGCTGTCGGTGGTCAAGATCACGTCTGCTGCCGCCGAAGACCCGACCATCGCCCCCGACGAACGCCTGCGGGGCCGGGCGCTGGCCGATCGTCTGGCGATGCGCGTGCTGACCCGCATGTGGCAGATGCTGCTCAAGGCGCTCGAAGAGGTGGCGCTGGCGCCCAATGCCATGATGGCCGCTGAAATGGCGGTGATCCGTCTGACGCATGTGGCCGATCTTCCGACGCCGGGCGAACTGGTGCGCAAGCTGCAATCGACCCCGCCCCCCGTGGGTGGGGGCGCGGCTGCGCGCGGGATGGGGGCCAATCCACCCAGCCCCGCACCCCGCGCACAGGCACCGACCCCGCGCGGCGGCAGTGGCAATGGCGGCGGCGCTGGCGCCCCGCAGGCGGCGCTGGCCCCCGAACCGGGCCCCGATCTGTCGCTTTACCCCAGCTTTCACAGCATCGTCGCCCTGATCGAGGAAACCCGCGACATCAAGCTGTTGGTCGAGATCAAGACATGCCTGCGTCTGGTCAGCTACGCGCCCGGCCGGATCGAGGTTCAGCCGACCGATGACGCGCCCACCGATCTGGTGCAGCGCCTCAAGCGGGCCCTGCAACTGGCGACAGGGGCGAATTGGATCTTGTCGGTCGTAAATACCGGTGGTGCCCCCACGATTGCCGAACAAGATCAAGCCTCCGCGCGTGCCATGCAAGCCGAGCTTGAGCGCCATCCGCTGCTGCAAGCGGTCAGGGCGGCTTTTCCCAAGGCCCGTATCGCGGGCATCCGCACGCGCGCGCAATTGCAGGCCGCCGCACAGGCGCATGCGCTGCCCGATCTGCCCGATCCCGACGACCTGCCCGAGGATTGGGACCCCTTCGAGGATGAATAGCGCGCTTGTGGCACCGCCCATGGCTGCGTATCTGTGATGCAACGCTGACAGACGGAGATGTGACCGATGTTGAAGGGTTTGGGCGGCCTTGGTGGGCTTGGCGACATGGCCAAGATCATGAAACAGGCGCAAGACATGCAGACCAGGATGGCCGAGATGCAAGATGCGCTTGCCCGCATGACGGTCGAGGGTCAATCGGGTGCCGGTCTGGTCAAGGCCGTGGCCACCGCCAAGGGCGAATTGGTGGGGCTTGATATCGATCCCTCGATCTTCAACCAAGACGACAAGGAAGTGGTCGAAGATCTGATCCTGGCCGCGATCAAGGATGCACAGACCAAGGCACAGGAAAAGAGCCAATCCGAATTGGCCAAGCTGACCGAAGGTCTGGGTCTGCCGCCCGGCATGAAGCTTCCGTTCTGAGCCCATCGTGGCCGAAGCACCCAAGGATATCGAGGCCCTGATCGAGATCATGGCCCGCCTGCCGGGGCTGGGTCCGCGGTCGGCGCGGCGCGCGGTGTTGCAGATGATCAAGAAACGTGCCCAGTTGATGCGCCCCTTGGCCGTCGCGATGACGCGGGTCTGTGACAGCGCCCGCGAATGCCTCAATTGCAGCAATATCGGCACCGCCGATCTGTGCCCGATCTGTGCGGATGCGGCCCGCGCCAATGGTCAGATCTGTGTGGTCGAGGATGTGGCCGATCTTTGGGCGATGGAGCGCGGGCAAGCCTTTGGCGGGCGCTATCATGTCTTGGGCGGCACGCTGTCGGCGCTTGACGATATCGGCCCCGAGGATCTGCGCATTCCCCGCCTGATCGACCGGGTGACGGGCGAGCGCGTGACCGAGGTGATCCTGGCACTGAATGCGACCGTCGATGGCCAGACCACCGCCCATTACATCGCCGATGCGCTGGCGGGGCGGGGGGTTTCGGTGACCTCGCTGGCACAGGGTGTGCCGATCGGGGGGGAGCTCGACTACCTCGACGACGGCACGATTTCCGCCGCCCTGCGCGCGCGCAAGGCGATGTGATGGCCGAGCCCCGCCCGACCCCTTTTCTGTGCCCCTCCTGCAGCCTTGCACAGCTGGCGCATGCGCATGGCAATCTTGCCTGCCCCGCCTGCGGCTGGCACGCGCAGCGGCAAGACGGGGTGATTGACCTTGCCCCCGATGACAGGCGCGACACCCAGCTGGACGTCGCCGCTTACGCCGCCGACCTGCCAGGCGAGGCTGCCTATTGGTCGATGTTCACCAGCCTTGACGCGGTGGTGCGCCAGACGCTTGGCGACGGCCCGCTGGCTACCACGCTCGAGCTGGGCGCGGGCAATGGCGCGTGGACGTGGGGCCTTGCGCGCAGTCCGCGCTATCGCAACGTCTATGCGACCGACATTTCGCCCGAATTCCTGCGCCGGATCGCGCCGGTCATTCCCGAGGATCGCACCCTGCTTCTGCGCGGTCCGGCCGAGGCGATCACCTGTGCGCCCGGCAGTCTCGACCTTGTGGTGGGCCGGTCGTTTCTTCACCATATCCACGATTACGAAGCGCTGCTGGCAGCCCTGCGCGGCTGGCTGCGGCCGGGGGGCGCGGCGGTGTTTTTCGAACCCTGTCTTCAGGGCAAGCTCTGGATCGCCTTCTTCATGGAAGTGTTGCGGCGACTGGATCGTCCTGCCGCCCCCGGGCTTCTTGCCAGCGTCTTGCTGCGCCTGCGCCTGCGGGGCGGCGCCGAACAGCGCCTGAGCGCGCGGGCCCATTCCCGGTTGCACGGAACGATGCGTCACATCCTCAAGGATTTCTACCACAGCGATATCGACGCCATCCGCGCCGGGATCGAAGACAAGTATGTGTTCGACATCGACACCTTGCTGGCCGCCGGTCGCGCGGCGGGTTTTGCCGAGGCGCGCATGGTGAACCAGCCGCAAGACGGCGGTCTTGCCCTGCGCCGCATCCGGGGCGCTCTGGAAGGGACGCTTGGGGCCGAAAAGGCGGCCTTGCGCGCCTACCAGCCCGTCTTCGACGCCTTTGAGGCGACGTTTGGATTGAACGGGCAGACCGCCCCCATCGCGCCGATGGTCCATTTCGTGTTTCGGGCCTGACCAGCCATCCGGGGTGTCACGCTGCGTCACGCTTTGTCGGCGGTGCTATCGGGGGTAACCTGAGCCCATGAGCCATATCGCTGGAATCAGGCCCTACACCCGCGCGGAATATATCTCGGATGCCATCGTGCATGCCTCAGGTATCGCGGCCACCTTGATCGGCGGCCCGATACTGATCGCAATGGCCGCGCTCTGGATCGGCGAGGCGGGGGTTGTCACCGCCATCTCCGTCTATTTCGCCACCGGTCTTGCGATGTGGAGTGCGTCAGCCGCCTACAACCTCATCCAGCGCCCCGCATGGGTCGACCGGCTGCGGCGGATGGACCAATCGGCCATCTATCTCAAGATCGCGGGCACCTACACGCCCTTTGCCGCCTTGGCCGCCGGACAGACCGGGTTTCTGGCGGGCATCTGGACGGTCGCGGCGCTGGGCGCGGCGCTGATCTTGTTCACCAGCCGCTTTGGCTGGCTCGCCATCCCGCTCTACCTTGGGCTCGGCTGGGCCGGCGCGGTCTGGGGTGGCCCGCTGGTGTCGGGTCTCAGCCCCTTGGGCTTCTGGCTGCTGGTCGCGGGCGGGCTGATCTATTCTTCAGGCATCGCCTTTTTGTTGTGGGAACGGCTGCCGTTTCACAACACGATCTGGCATGTCTTTGTCTTGCTGGGATCGCTCGCCTGCTACGCCGCCATCGCCGCCGAGTTATGGGAACGCTCCCACATTGTCTGACGCGGCGTCGCCAGACCACCCCGCGTCGATTTTGACCTGTTTTTGCCCCCCCGAACGCACTAACACTGTTGCCTGAAGGTTTGTCTGGCGCGCCCCGCGCCGCAATATGGAGAAACGCGATGAAGGTTCTTGTGCCCGTCAAGCGCGTGATCGACTACAACGTGAAGGTTCGCGTCAAGGCGGATGGTTCTGGGGTCGATCTCGCCAATGTGAAGATGTCGATGAACCCCTTTGACGAGATTGCCGTGGAAGCGGCCATTCGTCTCAAGGAAGCCGGCAAGGCCGAAGAGGTCATTGTTGTGTCCATCGGCGTGAAACAGGCGCAAGAAACGCTGCGCACCGCGCTGGCCATGGGGGCGGATCGCGCCATTCTGGTCACCGCCACCGAAGATGTGCATCACGACATCGAGCCGCTGGCGGTCGCCAAGATCCTCGCACGTGTCGCAGTCGAAGAAGGTGCGGGCCTTGTCATCGCGGGCAAGCAGGCCATCGACAACGACATGAACGCGACCGGCCAGATGCTGGCCGCGCTGTTGGGATGGGCACAGGCGACATTCGCCAGCGAATTGGCGATCGAGGGCGATCATGCCATCGTCACCCGCGAGGTCGATGGCGGCCTGCAGACCATCAAGGTCAAGATGCCCGCCATCGTTACCGTCGATCTGCGCCTGAACGAGCCGCGCTATGCCAGCCTTCCCAACATCATGAAGGCCAAGAAAAAGCAGCTCGATGAAAAGACCGCCGCCGATTATGGCGTCGATGTCGCGCCACGGCTCACGGTGATCAAGACCACCGAGCCGGGCAGCCGCAAGGCGGGCGTCAAGGTCGGCTCGGTCGATGAGCTGATCGCGAAACTGAAAGATGAAGCGGGGGTGATCTGATGGCTGTTCTTCTTCTTGCGGATGTCACGAATGGACAGTTGGCGACCGATGCGGTGGCCAAGGCGCTGACCGCCGTGTCCGGGCTTGGCGATGTGCATGTTCTGGTCGCGGGTCAGGGCGCTGACGCCGCCGCCGCCGAAGCGGCGACCCTTGCGGGCGTGGCCAAGGTGATCTTTGCGGGCGACGCGGGCTTTGCCCATATGCTGGCCGAACCTGTGGCCGGGCTGATCGTCGCGCTGGCGGGGGGCTATAGCCACATCGCGGCACCTGCGACATCGGATGCCAAGAACGTGCTGCCGCGTGTGGCCGCGCTTTTGGATGTGATGATCATCTCAGAGGTCACGGCGGTGATCGACGCCGAGACATTCGAGCGCCCGATCTATGCGGGCAACGCGATCCAGACCGTGAAATCGCGTGACATGGTCAAGGTCATGACGATCCGCACCGCGGGCTTCGAGGCGGCGGCCTCGGGCAATGCCGCCCCGGTCGAGACGCTGGGCAGCGCTGCGGCCACGGGCTTGTCGGCTTGGGTCGAAGACAAGGTGGCCGCCTCGGACAGGCCGGAACTGACCAGCGCGGGCATTGTGGTTTCGGGCGGTCGCGGTGTCGGCAGTCAGGAACAATTCGCCCTGATCGAAGGCTTGGCCGACAAGCTGGGCGCCGCCGTCGGCGCATCGCGCGCGGCGGTCGATTCGGGCTATGCGCCCAACGACTGGCAGGTGGGTCAGACCGGCAAGGTCGTCGCCCCCGCGCTTTACGTTGCGGTGGGCATATCCGGCGCGATCCAGCATCTGGCCGGCATGAAGGACAGCAAGGTCATCGTCGCCATCAACAAGGACGAAGAGGCGCCGATCTTTCAGGTGGCCGATTACGGGCTGGTCGCCGATCTGTTCGACGCTGTGCCGGAACTGACCTCCAAGCTGTGACATCGGGCCATCACCCGTGACATCGCCCCGCGCCCCTGGCGCGGGGCGATTTTTGCTTGCGGCAAACCTGTAGCGCAGAGCATGCCGCGCGGTTGGGCCGCGGCGGGCGGGCTTGTGCGGCCCCGCGCCCCGCGCCTATGGTGCGGCCAACAGTCAAGCGCGAGAGGCGGCAATGACAGTTACTTCGATCGGTGTGGTTGGCGCGGGCCAGATGGGCAATGGCATCGCCCATGTCTGCGCGCTGGCGGGCTACGATGTCATGATGACCGATATCAGCGCCGAGGCGCTGCAAAAGGCCGTGGCCCTGATTGACCGCAACATCGCCCGTCAGGTCAGTCGCGGCAAGGTGACCGAGGCCGACATGGCCGCCGCCATGGGTCGCATCCGCACCACGACGCGTCTGGCCGATCTGGGCCAGACCGACCTGATCATCGAGGCCGCGACCGAACGCGAGACGGTCAAGCAGGCGATTTTTGAGGATCTGTTGCCGCATCTCAAGCCCGAGACGATCCTGACATCGAACACCTCGTCGATCTCGATCACGCGGCTGGCAAGCCGCACGGACCGGCCCGAGAAATTCATGGGCTTTCACTTCATGAACCCCGTGCCGGTGATGCAATTGGTCGAACTGATCCGGGGCATCGCCACGGATGAGCCAACATTTGCCGCGTGCAAATCGGTGGTGGACAGGCTGGGCAAGACGGCGGCCACGGCCGAAGATTTCCCGGCCTTCATCGTCAACCGCATCTTGATGCCGATGATCAACGAGGCGGTCTATACGCTTTACGAAGGTGTCGGCAACGTCACCTCCATCGACATGGCGATGAAGCTGGGTACCAATCACCCGATGGGGCCGTTGGAGCTGGCGGATTTCATCGGGCTCGACACCTGCCTTGCGATCATGAACGTGCTGCATGATGGCCTGGCGGATACGAAGTATCGGCCCTGTCCGCTGTTGACCAAATATGTCGAAGCGGGCTGGCTGGGCCGCAAGACCCAGCGCGGGTTTTACGATTACCGCGGCGAGGTGCCCGTTCCCACGCGCTGAGGCGCTGGAAAATGCAGGCCCGCGTCAATCCTGATCGGGGTTGTCCCTGAGCGACAGCGCACGCGCGCGTAGCCATGCCATGAAGTCGCGCGGCTTGCCGATGCGGTCTTGCCATTGATCCGGGGTGATCGGCTTGCCGATGATGGGGGCTTGCGGCTTGTCAAAGCTGTGGACCACCTCGTGCAGCAGCAGCCCCTGACGCAGGATCGGCGAGATGCGGTTTGCCACCTGATACCAGCGCGAATTCGACCCGGTGAAAAAGCACGGCACGATCGTGGCACCCGAGGTGCGGATCATCTTGGCGGTGAAGACATTCCATTCGCCCTCGACCGCCGGACCCCACATTGTCGCCGATGTTGCAACGGCCCCCGACGGAAACAGCGCAATCAGGCCCTGACGTTCCAGATGCGCCATGGCTTGCGCCCGCATATGAAGCATCTTTTCCTGGGCGTCGGGATCATGCGGAAAGGGCACGGGGATCATGTAGGTGGCCGCTGCCTCATCCAGACCGGTCAGCAGCGCCCGGCTCAGGATGCGGTAATCGGTGCGGCGGCGCCCGATCAGATCGGCAAGGATCATGCCATCGACCAGCCCATGGGGGTGATTGGCGACAAAGACCACCGGACCTGTCTGGGGGATGCGATCAAGCTGATGGGATGGTGTGCCCAGATCGATGCCCATCACCTTCATCGTGGCCGGCCAAAAGGATTGACCGGCCAAATTGCCCATCTGTTCGAATTGGCGCACGCGGCGGATGATGGTGAATTTGCCCGTCATCCATTCAATCGCCTTGACCGTCATGCGCGTCCAGGGGTTTTCGAAGCTGTTTGAATAGGTCAGGCTGCGCCGGTCATAGACCCGCTCGGGCCCCGGCATCAGTGCGGGACGCGGCACATGGATATTTCGCGAACTTGTATCGGTCACGCGCCTTGTCCCATCCGGTCTGTCGCCGTTTCGGCCCCGGTCAGCTGTCTTCGCCGAAGCGGTTTCCGACCAATGCTTGCAGCGCCTCGGCGAGCGGTTCGGCATCCGGGCCGATGGTCTCGACCTCAATAGAGGTTCCCATGGAGGCTGCCAACATCAAAAGCCCCATGATGGAATCCCCGGCCGCACTCAGCCCATCGCGGCGCACGGTCGCCTTGGCGTCATGGGCTTCCACCAGCTCGACGAAACGGGCCGAGGCGCGGGCATGCAGCCCCTTGACGTTGATGATGTCGAGATTGCGGGTCACGCGCGGCAGGGTCATGTCACGGGGTTCCGTCAAAGCTGTTGATGTAGCGTCGTCCGGCGTCGGCGGCGCGCGCGACCGCGTCGTCCACGCTCAGGTTGCGGGATTTGGCCAGCTTGATCAGCATGGGCAGATTGACCCCGGTCAGGATCTTGCGGTTCTGCGGCCTGCACGCGGTCAGCGACAGGTTCGAGGGCGAGCCCCCGAACATGTCGGTCACCACCACCACGCCCGAGCCGTCATCGACCGCATCCGCCGCTTCGCAGATTTCCCGCGTGCGCGCCGCGCGGTCATCTTCGGGGCCGACCGAGATGGCGATCATCCCGTCCTGACGGCCGACCACATGCTCGGCCGCGCGCTGCAACTCGAATGCAAGGCCCCCATGGGCAACGATGACGATGCCGATCACGTCTTGTTCGCCTCTGGCCTCTCGGTCGCGCCGGTGGTGTCGGCGCGGCGCTGTTCCACTTCGCGATGACGTTTAGACACGGCCCATCCCGCCTGTGCAAGATGTGAGGACAGGATTTCGGTCATCGCCACCGAGCGGTGTTGCCCGCCGGTACATCCGAAGGCGATGGTCAGATGGCTTTTGCCCTCGGCCTCGAAGGCGGGCAAAAGCAGATCGGCCATGTCGATCACCCGGTCACGGAATTGGCCAAAGCGCGGATCGCCGGCGATGTAGCTTTGCACCGGCGCCGCGCGGCCATCATGGGGGCGCAGGGCCGGATCCCAATGCGGATTGCGCAGAAACCGGCAATCGAACACCATATCCGCCCCGGTCGGCAGCCCGCGCCGATAGGAAAAGGACATCACCGTAATGGCCAGCCGCCCCGCGCCCTCGGGGGCGAAAAGCCGTGTGACCTCGGCGCGCAGATCATGCGGCGTCAGCGAGGATGTGTCTATCAAGACACTGGCGCGCGCCCGCACCGGGCCCAGATGCGACAATTCCTGAGCGATGCCTTGCGCGGGGTCCGCGTCAGGGGCCAAAGGGTGCCGGCGGCGGGTTTCCGAATAGCGCCGCTGCAGCACATCGGCGGAACAATCCAGATACAGCAGATCGGGCGCGTAGCCGGGGGTGGCCACCAGCCGCTCATAGGCCGCCACAAGCCCCGCGGCGGAATAGTCGCGGTTGCGTGCATCGGTGCCCAGCGCCATGGGGCGCTCGGGTGGCGGCCCCTCAAGCAGGCGGGGCAAAAGCGACAAGGGCAGATTATCGATCGCTTCGAACCCCACATCCTCGAGCGCGTGGATCGCGGTCGAGCGTCCAGCGCCGGACGGGCCGGTGACAAAGACAACACGCGCCAGCGCAGGTTCGGCGGCGGTGGGGTTCGGATCGGCGGCGGGCATCGGCCCTTGGACCTCGTGTCAGGGTTCGGCCCGCCCGTGCCGCAACATCAAATGCAGCGTCGGGGCAAGCCGGTGTTGGTGTGCAGCATGCAGCAAGGGGATGCGCCTGTCACCTAGCGCGATGCTGTGAATGGGCGGCAGCCGTTCGGTTTCAGCCCGGTCAAGATCGACCGCCAGCACCAGCGGCGCCGCCGCCAGCGTCATGCCCGCCCGGATCAACCCGACATTGCGCGCCTCGATCAGGTCGGTGGCGGTCTTCGGGCGTTCCAGCAACGCCGGATCAGCGGCTGTTTCAACCCAGACCCCATCATCGGCAATCAGCAATGCGCCCAGTGATATCAGGTCGATTGCAAGGCTGGATTTGCCGGAACCCGATGCCCCAAGGATCAACAGCCCCTTGCCATCGACAGCCACGGCGGTGGCATGAAGCCAAAGCGCCGTGCCGTTGCGGTTCGTGGACCAGCGGTCGATTGCATCCGTTTGGGGGTTGGGGTGCATCATGGCCATGGATCAGATCGGAAGACCCACGACAAAGCGCGCGCCCAGCGGTTTGGATGTGGCATCGGTGCCGGCATCGGCTGGGTTTATGTTTTCGGCCCAGATCACGCCGCCATGCGCTTCGACGATCTGTTTTGAGATCGCAAGCCCAAGGCCCGAATGATTGCCGAATTGTTGCGCGGGCCGTTCGGAATAGAACCTGTTGAACACCTTGGTCAGCGCCTCTTGGGGGATGCCGGGTCCTGTGTCTTCGACCACGACCAGCACCCGGTTTTCCCGCCGCCGGATCCACAGACGCACGGCATCGCCATCTTCGCAGAACGAGATCGCGTTGGACAGGAGATTGACGAAAACCTGCGCCAGCCGCCCCTCAAGCCCCAAGATATGGATCGGTTCACCCGGCAGATCGGTGATCAGTTCCACCCCTTTCTTTTCACACTCCTGCGCATGGTATTGCGCGATGTTGCGCACGGTGCGGACAAGATCGAATTCCGCCTCTGTTTCCTTGACCAATTCGCTGTCCAGCCGCGAGGCATTGGAGATATCGGACACCAGCCGATCCATCCGCTGCACGTCATGCTCGATCACGTCCAGAAGCCGGTTGCGCTGGTCATCTGTCCTGGCCAGCCGCAGCGTGCCCACCGCCGAACGGAGGCTGGCAAGCGGGTTCTTGATTTCATGGCTCACATCGGCGGCGAATTCTTCGTTCTTGTCGATCAGATCATGCAGCGCGGAAACCATACCGCGCAGCGCGCCCGACAGTCGGCCGATTTCATCGGGCCGCCCGGTCAGATCGGGGATACGCACCTGAGAAGGGTCGATCTTGCGGGTGTTCTTGTCGCGACCCAGTTCGGCCGCCGCCGTCAGATCGGCCAGCGGCTGTGCGATGGTCGAGGCCAGAACAAGGCTCAGGCCGATCGACACAAGCAAGGCCACCACGACCATCCGCAAAAGCTGTTCGCGTTCTGCGCGCACAAGCTGGTCGATTTCCTCTGCGGCTGTTGTCACGACGACCACGCCGATCGGTCCGGCGGCGCTGAAAATCGGGCTGGCGGCGGCGTAAAGCGTGCCTGATGCATCGCTTTGACGGTGCAGCACGGTCACACCTTCTGCTGCGGGCGTGACAAGCGCCCGGGCCAGTTCGATGTCGCTGATGGTCGCCGCCAAGGCCGGGGCGCGGGTGAAGGGCGCCGATAGGGTCGACCAGATGGCGTTCAGAAAATCGGTCAACAAAAGCGGATCGCCTTGCCCGATTTCAGGCCCGCGCACCGACCGGGGGGGGCTGCGCGACATCCCGGTGCTTGAGGCAACCAACGTTGCGGGCAGCGCAAAGATATGGACATCGACATCGGTCGGCAGGCGCAGCCGGGTCAGGAGCCTTTGCACATCGGTGTCATTGGCGCCAAGCGAAGACCCGGAAGCGGGATCCGAAAGGCTGGCCTCAAGCATGCCCGCGATCAGCTCGGCCTCGACGGCCAGGGCGCCTTGGCGCTGCGCCACAAGGCTGTCGCGGAACGGGTTGAGATACATCACCCCGGCCACCAACAGGACCAAGGCAATCAGGTTGGACAAGATGATCTTGCGTGCCAGCGGCGAGCGGTTCAACGCGAACAGGCCGCGCCGGGTTCGTGGGACATCGCCCATGGTTTGCGCTGCGCCGGGTGGGCTGTCCCAACCCTCGCGCAGTGCGAAACCGGCCCGATCCCGGGGGCTGCGGTTGTTCATGGACAGATCGGCGGGCATTGGCCGTTCGCCCTATTCTTCGTTGTAGCGGTAGCCGATGCCGTAAAGCGTCTCGATCGCCGAAAACGCATCATCGACCGAGCGCAACTTTTTGCGCAGCCGCTTGATGTGGCTGTCGATCGTGCGGTCGTCGACATAGACCTGATCGTCATAGGCCGCATCCATCAGCTGATCGCGGCTCTTGATGAAACCGGGGCGCTGGGCAAGCGCTTGCAGCAAAAGGAATTCCGTCACCGTCAGCGACACGGCCCTGCCTTTCCAGTTCACGGCATGGCGCAGCGGGTCCATCGTCAACGCACCGCGGATCATGTTGGTGCTGTCTTCCGGCACACCCGCCACATCCGCCGCGATCGCGGCCTGGCGGCGCAGGATCGAGCGGATGCGCTCAACCAACAGGCGCTGGGAAAAGGGCTTTCTGACATAGTCATCCGCGCCCATGCGCAGCCCCATCAATTCGTCGATCTCATCATCCTTGGACGTCAGGAAGATGACCGGCATCCGGCTTTTCTGGCGCAGACGCTGCAACAGATCCATGCCATCCATGCGCGGCATCTTGATGTCAAAGACGCCAAGATCGGGAAGGCTGCGGTTGAAATTGTCGAGCGCGGATTGACCGTCATTGTAGGTTTCGACCTCGAAGCCCTCTGCCTCAAGGGTCATCGATACGGACGTCAGGATATTTCTGTCGTCATCGACCAGTGCGATCCTTGGCATACTCATGATCCTGGTTACGGCCCAACTGGCATCTGTGTCGCACATTGTCACGATTTGGGGGAGTGTCGTCGATCCAAAACCACCGAATCATCTCAAGCGATGTCTGCAAATTAATCTTTAGTGCGTTAATCAGTGATGAAACTGCAACAGGCCCCTCGCACGGGCTCGATGTGCGCGGGGTGTCCGAACTGGCGTGGCACAATCTGTTGATCCGTCATCTGCTCTGCCGCCTCGACGCCTGTGGCAAGCGGTTGCAAGACAAGATCACAACAAGCACGGTGCAACCTGCTGGCTGGTCAACACCGGATGGACCGGCGGGGCTTAGGGAGCGGGCATCGGCATGCCGAACCGGGCCACCCGCGCGCTTTTGACCGCGGCCTTGAACGGCCCGCTTGCAAAGTGCGATTTCTGCCGCGACCCCAATGTCGGTGTCGATGTGCCGATGGCCTGCCCCGGGGTGGATGCGGGCCTGCTGGGTTCGCGCGGACATGGGCCGATTCGGCCCCCGATGACCGTCAGGCGTTGGGGTTGGTGCAGCGGTGCGCGGAAAATTTCGCGCAACATCTGCCCCATATCGACGGTGACGTCAGGGCCCCGCCATGTTCTGACGCATCAGCGCCGGACCTTGCCCATCAAGGGCCCGGCGTTTTGCGGCTGATATGGCGGTCGGTCAGCCCAACAACCCGCGCCGCACCAGATTGGTCCCGGCCACGATCAGCACGACCAGCGTGATCCTGCGGAACATGTCCGCGTTCAGCCGATCCGACATCCAAAATCCCAACTGCATTCCCAAAATAGCCGGGATCAGCAGCGCCGCTGACCATGGCGCGGTCACAGCGTTCAGAACGCCCGATTGCAGATGGCCGGCAAACAGGCTGATCGAGCCCAGACCATACACCACGCCCTGCACCAGCATCTGTTTGGCCTTGGGCGTGTTCAGCGCGATCAGATAGAGCACCGTAGGTGGCCCCCAAGTGCCCGTCAGCCCACCGATGGCCCCCGACACAAAGCCCACCCCCCATTCCGATGGGTTCCGCCAGCGCGCAGGGATCTGGAACCGTATGCCCACAAGCTGGATCACCGACAAGATCACCGTCGGAACCCCCAGAGCAAGAAAAAAGGTCGAAGCCTCGATACTGGTCACGAATTGTGCCGCCACGATGATCATCACACAGACGATCAAGATGTAGCGCCAGAATTCTGCCAGAGCGTCGCGCGCCTCTGCCCAGGAAAAGCGCATCACCTGCAAGAGGTTCGACAACACGATCGGCAAGATAAGTCCCGCCACCGCCACCAACGGCTCCAAAAACAGCGACAGTCCCGAAATCATCACCAGCGGCATGGCAAATCCCACCGCGCCTTTGACAAAGCCCGCCATCAGCGTGACGCCACACGCCGCCACAAAGGCCCACAAGGGCATAAGGTCAAAGGTTTCCTGTAGCATCGCTGTCCCCTGTCGGCGGTCTTCTAGCGCGGCGCTGCGGGCGCCGCACCGTAAAAAGAAGCGCGACATTTTCATGCGCTGTTGCAGTAAACTTGGTATTTTTGTTGCGCTGCACCTGCAAACGCACTACCTCCCACACAAAGCCTGCCCCGATGAAGGAGACCGACCATGCCGCGTGATGGACATCAGATCGCCGAGAACCCCGTGATCCTTTCCGATCTGCTGTCGCTCAGCGCCGCGGCCCTTGCCCCGGCCGAGGTCTTGTTGGATATGGCGCGCGCCCGCGTCATGGACCGCGTCAGCGTCGATGGCCGCGTGTCGGGGTCGGCGCTTGAGGCGGAACAGACCGCCGTGCATGGTCTGGCGTGGTTGGCCACCTATGTCGAATCGCTGCGCCAGATGCAGGCTTGGGCCGAACGGCTGACCGAACAGGGCAAATTCGGCGAGATCGAGCAACTGATCCATCAGATTGCCTTTGGCGAATATCTGGCCCAGATCACCGGCGGCATCCAGATGAATCAGGCCGAGATCCTGCGCCCGCAGGATATGGGCCTTGCGCCCGAGGATCTGCGCGGTCTGTCCACGCCCGAGGGGATGGCTCTGACCCAAAGCGGCAATACCCAAGCCGCGCGGATGCGGCTGGTCGCGCTGATGCGCGAACGCCGCGCCGAGATCACGGTGGGCAATTCCGGCCTTGATGACGAGCTGGAAATGATCCGCGAACAGTTCCGCCGCTACGCGCTGGACCGCGTGGTGCCCCATGCCCATGAATGGCACCTCAAGGATGAGTTGATCCCGATGGAGGTGATCGACGAACTGGCTGAAATGGGTGTGTTCGGCCTGACCATCCCCGAGGCCTATGGCGGTTTCGGCCTGTCCAAGGCGTCGATGTGCGTTGTGTCCGAAGAGCTTAGCCGGGGCTATATCGGTGTGGGTTCGCTTGGCACGCGGTCCGAGATTGCCGCCGAACTGATCCTGGCCGGCGGCACCGAGGCGCAGAAAGAGAAATGGCTTCCCGGTCTGGCCAGCGGCCAGATCCTGCCGACCGCCGTGTTCACCGAACCCAATACCGGCTCCGATCTTGGCAGCTTGCGCACGCGCGCGGTGCGCGATGATAACGGCGACTGGATCCTCAAGGGCAACAAGACATGGATCACGCATGCCACGCGCACCCATGTGATGACGGTTCTGGCCCGCACCATCCCCGACACCACCGATTATCGGGGCCTGTCGATGTTTCTGGCCGAAAAGACGCCGGGTGACGACGCCAACCCCTTTCCCGATGCGGGCATCTCGGGCGGCGAGATCGAGGTGCTGGGCTATCGCGGCATGAAGGAATACACGGTCAATTTCGATGATTTCCACGTCAAGGCCGAAAACCTGCTGGGCGAGACCGAGGGTCAGGGCTTCAAGCAGCTGATGCAGACCTTCGAATCAGCCCGCATCCAGACGGCGGCGCGCGCCATCGGTGTGGCGCAGGCCGCGTTGGACGAAGGCATGCAATATGCCGAAGACCGCAAGCAGTTCGGGAAATCCCTGATCGAATTTCCCCGCGTCGCCAGCAAGCTGGCCTTGATGGCGGTGGAAATCATGGTCGCCCGGCAGCTGACCTATTTCAGCGCGTGGCAAAAAGACCACGACCGCCGCTGTGATCTGGAGGCCGGGATGGCCAAGCTTTTGGGCGCGCGCGTGGCCTGGGCCTGTGCCGACAACGCCTTGCAGATCCATGGCGGCAACGGCTTTGCGCTGGAATACAAGATCAGCCGCATCCTGTGCGATGCCCGCATCCTCAACATCTTTGAGGGGGCCGCCGAAATTCAGGCGCAAGTCATCGCCCGGCGGTTGCTGGGCTAGGGCACGGCCCGTT
>ERZ888423.1897-NODE-1897-length-16850-cov-15.184519_pt1 | contig 16850 bp, 18 predicted proteins | sample MGYA00520523_ERZ888423 | MGnify/ENA primary metagenome ERZ888423 (study PRJEB32303, sample SAMEA104408611) | aquatic metagenome | biome: Brackish water; feature: Pelagic; material: water | place: Baltic Sea | collected 2014-06-08T10:24:00 | depth 30,27 m ...
CTGCTGGACTCCCCTGCCGCGCAGTCCAAGATCCTGCCTCGGGTGCCGTTGCGGCGCTGGGGCACACCGGAAGACTTCGAGGCCGTCGCGGTGTGGCTGGCCAGCCCCGGCTCGAGCTATTTCACCGGCCAAACACTGGTGATCGACGGCGGCTACACCGTCTTCTGATGTCGCGATCGAAGTCCGGGCGGGCGACTCGAATCCCTCCGTCGCATCCTGATCAGGCGACCACACGCAGGCTCGCGCGCTAGGGTTGGCCTAGCAAACGCGCGGGAGGGCCGATTCGATGGACAGGGTTCTGGAGGTCGGATGAAGGGCATCATCTTCCACCTGCTCGAAGATGTGGTGGTTGACACCTACGGGGAAGCCACGTGGGACGAACTGCTCGATGCGGCCGGATTGGACGGCGTCTACACCTCGCTTGGCAGCTACGACGATGCGGAAATCATGGCACTGGTGTCGGCCGCCGCAGCCAAACTCGCGCTGCCGGAGGGCGAGGTGCTCCGATGGTTCGGACAGCGGGCGATACCCGGTATGGCGAAACGCTGGCCCGAGTTTTTCACCCCGCATCAGAAGACGATGTCGTTCCTGCTGTCGCTCAACGACGTCATCCACCCGGAGGTGCGTAAACTCTATTCAGGCGCATACTGTCCCCATTTCGCGTTCACCTCGCCTCCGGATGGGTCACTGACGATTGGCTACCGCTCGCCGCGCCAGCTTTGCGACCTCGCCCACGGCTTCATCTTCGGCGCCGGCGATCACTACGGTGAGGCACTGGTGGTGCAACACCGGGAATGCATGCACGATGGCGCGGACAGTTGCCTGATCGCCGTGACAAAAGCCTAGAGCGGGCATGACTCCGGAACGCGAAACGGCCTGCAGCCCAGCGGATCTGGTCGCCGAACTGAAAGGCGAGAACAAACTGCTCGCCCGCCGGTTGGAGCGTGAACGGAGGATCCGTCACGAGGCGGAGGACATCGCCGAACGCGGACTACGCGACCTCTACCGGAAGCAACGCGATCTCGAGGTCCTCTTCACCATCACCATCATGGCCAACCAGTCCGATTCGGTCTCCGAGGTGCTTGCTTCCGCACTGAAGTACATCTGCCACTTCATCGGGTGGCCCGCGGCGCACGCCTACATCATCGGCGGCGAAGGAGCTGGCCGCCGGATGCGGCCGACCGGCATCTGGTATCACGGCCCGGGCCTCGATATCTCCGAATTGCGCTCCGCTACAGCAGAACTCGTATTCGCCCCCGGGGTGGGCCTGCCGGGCCAGGTTTGGGAATCGGGCGCACCGGTATGGTTTGACGACCTGGCGATTTGCGGCAACTTTTTGCGCAAGGACAGCGCCCTGCGGTCAGGGATGCGGGTGGCGTTTAGCACCCCGATTCTGGTCCGATCCGAGGTGGTGGGGTCGCTGGAATTCTTCGGCGCCCACCCGATGCCCGAAGATGACGCCCTGCTGAGCCTGATAGCCAAGGCCAGCACCCAATTGGGCCGCACCATCGAGCGGGAGAGAAATGAAACCCTGCTTGCCGGAAGCGCGGTCGATAACGCCCGGCTCTACGAGCAGTCCCGCGAACGCCTGGCCTGGATCGAAGCCACCCGTGATATCGCCACCGAACTGCTGGGCGGCGACGAGCCGGCCCGGGTATTCCAGCTCATCGCCGATTCTGCGTTGCGGTTGACCCAGGCGGATGCGGTGCTGGTGGCCGTGCCCAACAACACCGCGGTAGCCGCGTCAGAGGTGGACGAAGTGGTGGTGGTCGCGTCGGCGGGTTCGGCAGGCACCGGCGAAGACGCCGCGCCGACCGGTCTGCCGGTCAGCATCTTCGGGGCTGTCCTGACCGATCGCACGCCTCGGCTGCTGCCGGAGCTCACCGGTGTGTCGCCGATTCCCGGCGCGGGCCCGGCAATGGTGCTGCCGCTGCGAACGGCCGAGACCGTTGCCGGCGTAGTGGTGCTGCTGCGTCGAACGGGCGAGGCGCACTTCGACAACAACCAGCTGGACATGATGGCTGCATTCACCGATCAGGCCACACTGGCCTGGCAGTTGGCCAGCACCCAGCAGCGGATGCGCGAACTCGACGTGATCGCCGACCGCGAACGGATCGCGCGCGACCTGCACGACCACGTCATCCAGCGGCTGTTCGCGGCGGGCCTGTCACTGCAGGGCACGATCCCCCGAGCCGGTTCGCCCGAGGTGCAGGTGCGCCTGACTGACATCGTCGACGAGTTGCAGGGCGTGATCGGAGAAATCCGTACCAAGATCTTTGAACTGCACGGTGGCTCCTCGGGAGCCACCCGGTTGCGGCAGCGACTCGACGAGGCGATCGTCGGCTTCTCGGGATCGGGACTGCGCATCACCACGCGGTTTTCCGGACCCCTGTCAGTGGTAGATGCGACGCTGGCAGATCACGCCGAAGCAGTCGTGCGCGAGGCGGTCAGCAACGCGATCCGGCACGCGCACGCGGCCAGCCTGATAATCAACGTCCAGGTCGACGACGACCTGAGCGTGGAGGTGATCGACGACGGTTGCGGCATGCCACCCGACGTCACCGCCAGCGGGCTGGCGAACCTGCGGGCTCGTGCCGAAGAGGCGGGCGGCGGGTTGGCGGTCAGCGACGCGCCCGGCCGCGGAACGCACTTGCGCTGGTCCGCGCCGCTGACGTGAGGAAGCCGAGGCGACCCAGGACGTCGGACAACCTGTGAGCTGCACCTGCCACGGTGCAACATAAGTGCGGGCGGAGGGACTCGAACCCTCACGCTCTTCCGAGCAATGGCACCTAAAGCCATCACGTATGCCAATTTCGTCACGCCCGCGGGGCATGACAATCGTATCGTCTGGGCTCCCCCGGTAACGTTGGAGACGTGCCGCCGACCCGTAGCCGCAGGTTTGCCCTGATCCTGCTGGTGATCACCGCGGCCGCCGGATGTCTGGCGTTGGGTTGGTGGCAGTGGACCCGGTATGAATCGACGTCGGGCACCTTCCAGAACCTGGGCTATGCGTTGCAGTGGCCGTTCTTCGCCGGATTCTGCCTCTACGCCTACCGCAAGTTCGTGCTCTACGAGCAGGCTCCGCCGCAACCGCCGGGAACCGGGGATGCCATCACCGAGATCCCGGCCGGACTGCTGCCCGAACGTCCGGTGGCCCCGCCCCAACCCGCCGATCCCGAACTGCGCGAGTACAACGCCTATCTCGCCGAGTTGGCCGATGCCGACCAGGCCGCGCCCGACATCGACCAGAACAGGACGTCAGCATGACCGAGGCTCCCGATGCCCACCCGATCGCACCCATTGAGAAGATCCGCTCCGCGTTGACCTGGTATCGGGTGCTGGCCTGGCTGACCGGCATCTGGCTGATCGCGCTGTGCTACGAACTGATCCTCAAATACGTGGTGAAGGTCGAGCACCCGCCCGAGTGGATCAGCATCGTGCACGGCTGGGTGTATTTCGTCTACCTGCTCTTCACCGCCAACCTCGCGGTCAAGGTGCGCTGGGGAATCGCCAAGACCATCGGAGTGCTGCTCGCCGGCACCATCCCGTTGCTGGGAATCATCGTCGAGCAGGTCCAGACCCGCGAGGTCAAGGAACGCTTCAACCTGTAGCCGTCAACCGACGAATCGGTACTCGACCTGAAGTGAGCGGTACGTTCGTTCAGCGCGCCGATCCCGCGTAAGCAAGGTTCGGCCGTTGGCCACCGAAGCCTGACCGACGAGGGCGTCGTACACCGATCCGCCAACGATGTCGAGGACGCCGAGTCGTTCCCCAAGGTCGCGCGTCGCAGCCGCGTCGAGCCAGCAGTCGCCGGGGAACGCCGCAGCCAAGACCGAAACAGCCTGATCCGCGCTCAGACGCAGCGGAAAGGGCAGTCGGGTCAGAACTGAGTACGTCTCAAATGCGGCATGCCCGGCAAGCGCCGGGCGAAGTTCAACCAGAGCCCGCCGACAAGCGGGATGGGCCTCATGCGCCGGGTCGAGAGCGGCGACGGCGACACTGGTATCGCACGCCCAACGCTCACCGTTGGAGGTCATCGCGAAGTCGTCGGATGCCGTCATCGGACAGCGCAACGCCCTCGACCTTGCCAAGAATCGGGAGTCCATCGCTGGTCTCGATCGCGCGCTGGTCACGTCGCACCGGTTCGATTCGTATGCCGGTGCCGTCAGGAATCAATTCCAGCTGCGTATCGGGGGTGATACCGAGTGCTACCCGCAGGGCTTTCGGTATGACGACCCGTCCCACGCGGTCAATTGCCACAAGCATGGCACGATGCTACCAAATAATTGGCAAATTGGTCGCTATGAACCAATCCCCTGACGCGCGTCAACGGCCGACCAGTGCCTGCAACGCCGGTACCAACCGTGCCAGCGCGCGCCCACGATGAGACACCGCGTCCTTTTCAGCCGAGCTCAGTTGCGCCGCGCTTCGGCGGAACCCGGGCGTCTCGCCCTCGGGGATGAACACCGGGTCATAGCCGAAACCGCCGTCGCCCAACGGTTCTCGGGCGATCACCCCCGGCCAGGTCCCCCGCACCACCGTGATATCTCCAGGTCCGGATACCAGTGCGCAGGCCGAGATGAACGCCGCGCCGCGCCGAAAGTCGGGAACATCACGCATCTGAGCCAGCAATAGTGCGTAGTTCGCGGCATCATCGCCGTGACCGCCGGACCATCGTGCCGAGAGCACACCGGGCATCCCGCGCAGCGCGGCAACCTCAAGTCCGGAGTCATCGGCCAGGGTCGGTAGTCCGGTCGCGGCGAATCCGTCACGCGCTTTGGCCAGGGCGTTCTCCTCGAACGTGGCTCCTATCTCGGGCGCCTCGTCGTATTGCTCGACGTCGTCGAGGGAGACCAGCGACAAGCCCGAGATGCCGGCACCGTCAAGAACCCGGCGTAACTCGGCCAGCTTCTTGGGGTTACGGCTCGCGACGAGCAGGCGTGCGGTCCGCGCGGTCATCCGGCGCCGATCAGCTTCCGAACGCCTTCTTCGACGGTGGCCTCTCCGGCAGCACGCCGGGATACGGCAGCGCCAGGGCCTCGCGCTGGATGGCGAACAGAGTGTCGCAGGCACCGAATGCGGCATCGAGCATCTTGTCCAGGGTGGAACGCGGGAATGTCGCGCCCTCGCCGGTGCCCTGGATCTCCACCAGCGTCCCGGTGTCGGTAGCGACCACGTTCATGTCCACCTCGGCGCGCGAATCCTCCTCATAAGGCAGGTCGACGCGCACCCGGCCGTCGACCACGCCGACACTGATGGCGGCGATCGCACACGACAGCGGCTTCGGATCGGACAGTTTGCCGCCCGCCGCCAGGTAGGTGACGGCGTCGGAGAGTGCCACGAAGGCACCGGTGATCGCGGCGGTGCGGGTGCCCCCGTCAGCCTGCAGCACGTCGCAGTCGATGGCGATGGTGTTCTCCCCCAGGGCCGCGAGGTCGATGCAGGCCCGCAGCGAGCGTCCGACGAGGCGGCTGATCTCCTGGGTGCGCCCGCCGACGCGGCCCTTGACCGACTCGCGGTCCGATCTCGAGTGGGTGGCGGCGGGCAGCATCGCGTACTCGGCGGTGAGCCAGCCCTCTCCGGATCCCTTGCGCCAACGTGGCACACCCTCGGTGACACTGGCGGTGCACATCACCCGGGTCCCGCCGAATTCGATGAGTACCGATCCAGCCGGATGTGAGGTGAAGCCGCGGGTGATGACCACCGGTCGTAATTCGTCGTCGGTCCTGCCGTCTTGTCGCGTCGCCACGGTCAAACCTTATCCGGCCCGACGTAGCGCCCAGGACGTCAGCGGCTCAGGCCCGCCGGACGTCGATGGTCTCCCCGGCCACGACCGCGCGCACGGGGCCGTCGAATTCCGACTTGGCCTCGCTGATCACCACCTCACGCGGGGTCCAGGGCGGGATATGAGTCAGGAGCAGCTCGGCGACGCCGGCGCGTTTCGCGACACGCCCGGCCTCCACGCCGGACATGTGAAGGTCCCGCGGCCGGTCCGGTGAGTCTGTCCAGGACGCCTCGCACAGGAATACGTCCGCCCCGGTCGCCAGTTCGACCAGTGAGTCGCACATGCCGGTGTCACCGCTGTAGACCAGCGTTGCGCCGTCGGCATCGTTGATCCGCAGCCCGAAGGATTCGGTGGGATGGGTGACCAGCCGGGGCAACACACTGAGCCGACCAAACTGAGTCGTTTCGCTGTCGACCCAGTGGCGCACGTCGAAGATGTCGGAGAAGTCGTCCAACTCGCCACCGAGCGGTGAGGACGCCGCGGCCAGCCGGGTCGCGGTTCCACTGGGCCCGTACATGAGTCCGCGCTGAGTGGCCGGCGACGGGTGGTAGCGACGCCAGACGAACAAGCCCGGAAGGTCCAGGCAGTGGTCGGCGTGCAGATGCGACAACAGGATATTCACCTGGTTGGGATCGACATGACGCTGTAGCGCGCCCAATACCCCGCCACCGAAGTCCACCACCAATGGCGTGGTGTCGGGAGCGGTCAGCAGATAACCCGACGCCGGCGAATCAGGTCCGACGACGCTGCCGGAGCAGCCCAGCACCGTGATTCGCACTACACCAGCTTGCCACGCGAAATCGGCTGGCGGCTCAATTCCGGATGCCGACATGGCGGACAGCCGGCCTGGCCCCGGTGATGACCGGGCCCAGGAATCGTGCGGCCAATGCGGTGAATGACTCGGGATCGCCGGTGGCCTCGAAAACCCGTGACGCCGGCGGGGCGTCGTGCGGGCGCAACAGGTCGGCCTCGGTGAGCACCCGCAGCACATCCTTGGCGGTCTCCTCGGCACTGGAGACCAGCGTCACGGAATCACCCGCCGCCAGCTGAATCACCCCCGACAACAGCGGATAGTGCGTGCAGCCCAGCACCAGGGTGTCCACTCCGGCCCGCTGCAGCGGCTCCAGGTAAGCCTCCGCCAGGCTCTGTACCTGCCGACCACTGGTCACACCGCGCTCGACGAAGTCCACGAACCGCGGACACGCCACCGCGGACACCTCGACGCCGCGGGCCGCCGCGAACGCATCCTGGTATGCCTGCGAGGCGATCGTGGCCCGGGTTCCGATCACCCCGATCCGTCCGGTGCGGGTGGCGGCCACCGCGCGCCGGACGGCCGGCAGGATCACCTCGACGACCGGCACGTCGTAACGCTCTCGGGCGTCCCGCAGGCAGGCCGCAGACGCGGTGTTGCAGGCGATGACGATCGCTTTCGCGCCGCGGCGCACCAGATCGTCGCCGATGGCCAGCGCGTGGGCGCGCACCTCGGGAATGCTCAGGGGTCCGTACGGCCCATGGGCGGTATCGCCGACGTAGACGATGTCCTCGTCAGGCAACTGATCGATGATCGAGCGCGCCACCGTCAGCCCGCCCACTCCGGAGTCGAAGATGCCGATCGGTGCCAACCGGTCGTTCACGACCCCATCTCCGGCACCTGGCCGGCCTTCCGCCGCAACCGGGCCTCCCGCTCCGGACCGGACAGCCAGTAGGCGGCCAGCACGCCGGCGATCGCACCGCACAGGTGGCCCTGCCAGGACACCCCTCCGCAGCGGTCGAGCACCGGAACCACGCCCAGCAGAACACCGCCGTAGACGAACATCACCACCAGCGAGACGACAATCTGCCAGAGATGGCGGGTGAGCCAGCCGAACACCAGAAGAAAGGTCAGCCAGCCGAAGATCAGCCCGGAGGCGCCGATGTGGTTGGTCGGCAATGCGCAGCTACCGAGGCCGCCGATAAGCCAGGTGCCCAGGCCACCGAGAATCCAGATGATCGCTGTCGCCCACACGAACCGCGACATACCGGCCAACGTCACCAGGAATCCGAGCACCAGGGCCGGCACGGTATTGGCCAGCAGGTGGCCCCAGTCGGCGTGCAGCAGCGGAGCGAACAGGATGCCCTTGAGTCCGTCGGTCTCCAGCGGCCTGATGCCGTTGCGGTCCAGTGCGTGCCCGGAAAGCTGATCGGCGATCTCAATGAGATAGAGCAGGGCGACGAAGGTCAGGATCGTCGCCCCGCCGACCTTCCAAGTTGGCCACTTGGCGGGCGGGGCTGCCGCCGAACCTGTCATAAGGACAGGCTACCGCCCGCCGCGACAGCGGCGAACGTGCGCAAACGACCCGCCGCAGTGGCGTGTCGGCGGGCCGACACGCACCCTCGGCGACGTCAAGGGAACGCGCCGGGCAGCACGGAACGGTAGGTGGGGATGGCCGCCACCGACGCCGCCGCCAGCACCCCGCCGAGCACGGCCCGGGACAGGCAGTCCGCGGCCGCCGCCCCGACCGCGGTGGTCAGCGCGGTCTCCGGGCTCATCGCGGCGGGGGTGTCCGGGGAGGGCTGCACCGTGATGGCGCCGGTAGCCAGCACGAAGACGGTGTCGCCGTCGATCGGCGTATGCACCGGCCGGATCGCCCGGGCCAGTCCGTCCTGGGCGGCGACGGCGACCCGGTGGCAGGCGGACTTACTCAGTGCGGCATCAGTGGCGATCACCGCGATGGTGGTGTTCAGCGGACTGGTTTGGCGTACCAGTGCCGCGTAGCCGGCGATCTGATCGTCCGGTGGGGCGCCCAACCCGAACTCGGCGGCGAATTCGGCCATCCATGGCAGGCCGGTCACGGTGTCGAGTACCTCCCCGGCGGAATTGATCACGACGATCGCGCCGACGGTCACCCCGGACTCCAGCACAATCGAGGCGGTGCCGACCCCACCCTTGAGAACCCCGGCCCGGGCCCCCACGCCTGCGCCCACACTGCCGAGGCCGAATTCGACGCCCGCGGCGTCGGCTGCGGCGTAGCCGAACTCGGCGGTCGGCCTGTTCGCCCACGACCCGACCGGTAGGTCGAAGATCACCGCGGCGGGCACGATCGGGACCGTGCCGCCGGTCATCGCCACGCCCCGCCCGCGCTCCTCGAGCCAGCCCATGACTCCGTCGGCGGCGGCCAGGCCGAAGGCGCTGCCCCCACTGAGCACGACCGCGTCGACGTGCCGGACGCTATTGGACACCTGGAGTAGTTCGGTCTCCCGACTGCCCGGCGCACCGCCGCGGACGTCTACCGCCCCGACTGTCCCCGGCGGCGCCAGGACGACGGTGGTCCCGCATGCCCATCCGGTGCCCGGCGTTGATTCATCGCCCACCGTCGCATCGCGATCACATCGGTGATGGTGACCGACCTCAATACCGGCCACCTCGGTGATCGACCCGCTCACCGGATGGGTTTGCCCATCAACCCGAGCACCAGGTATTCCTGCAGCACCGTCAACCACTGGTAGACCCCGAGATGGGTGGCCATCGGGTGATCTGTCGGCAGACGGTCGGGCATATCCGGGCCAATCCCGATCAGGGTGCCCAACGCCAGCCGGATGTCGTTGACGGCCGCGATCCATGCCTGGGCATCGGCCTCGGTCAGCTCCAGGTGACCGCCACCCTCGGGCAACGTGTCCAGAAGCCGTTGGGCCGCAGCGGCTTTAGCCTCAATGATCTGCGGTTCGTGCAGGCTACGCAAGATCCCGTTGGAACCCTCGGACGACTCGCGGCCAGCGTGGGCGTCCTCCTTGACGAAGTCCGGCAGCAGACGGCTCACCGTGGCCTGCTCGGGAGGCTTGGGATTGCCGGTGCGGATCCCGGTGATCTGTTCCAGGGGATCCGACGGCGCGGACGCCTGCCGGTCGTCGAGCATCTCCTGAATCGACGTGGCCATGTTCCTCAGCAACGCCGCCTCGTGGGGTTCCAGGACCGAAACGAAATGCGCTCCTTCGGCGGTCTGCACCCGCCGCCACCTACGCACAACCGCCGCCCGACACCGGATTCAGCGGTCCTGCTGCATGGTGGCCCACAGTCCCGCGGCGTGCAGTTTGGACACGTCGACCTCCATGGATTCGCGACTGCCCGCCGACACCACGGCTTTGCCCTCGTTGTGAACCTGCAGCATGAGCTTGGTGGCGTGCGGTTCGCTGTAACCGAAGAGCTTCTGCAGAACGTAGGTCACGTAGTTCATCAGATTGACCGGATCGTCCCAGACCAGAGTGATCCAGGGGGCATCGGTAGCCTCTAGCTCATCGGTCTCCCGGACCGCCGTGGTGCCCGGGCGGGTCGGTGCTGACGGGGCGCCCATGGCATAAGGATAGCGAGCCACCGGCAATCCCCGCCGACCCTCACCCCAGCCGCTACCGTTGCCCTGTGGCCGGGCTTGAAACGTGACGGGGCTTGAAACGTGACGGGGCTTGAAACGCAGGCGCTACTGACCGACAAATACGAACTGACCATGGTCTCGGCGGCCCTGCGGGACGGCACCGCGCATCGGCGGACCACCTTCGAATTGTTCGCTCGCCGCCTGCCCGAGGGCCGGCGCTACGGGGTGGTCGCCGGCACCGGTCGCTTCCTGGAGGCGTTGGGCGATTTCGTCTTCAACGACGAGGCGCTGGCGTCGGTGGCCGACTTTCTGGACCCCACGACGCTGGACTATCTGCGCGGCTTCCGGTTCCGCGGAGACATCGACGGCTACGCCGAGGGCGAGTTGTATTTCCCGGGCTCCCCGGTGCTCTCGATCACCGGGTCCTTCGCCGAATGCGTCCTACTCGAGACGCTGGCGCTGTCCATCCTCAACCACGACTGCGCGGTCGCCTCGGCCGCGGCCCGGATGGTCAGCGTCGCCGATGACCGCCCGTTGATCGAGATGGGCTCGAGGCGCACTCACGAGCAAGCCGCCGTCGCCGCCGCCCGGGCGGCCTACATCGCCGGATTTGCCGGCTCCTCCAACCTGGCTGCCGCGCACCGCTTCGGCGTTCCGGCACTGGGCACCTCCGCGCACGCGTTCACCATGGTGCACACGACCACCGACGGCGGGACCGACCAGTGGGAGCAGGCCGCCTTTCGTGCCCAGGTCGCCGCGCTGGGGATCACCACGACATTGCTGGTCGACACCTATGACGTGCGCAGCGGCGTGGCCAATGCGATCGCCGCGGCCGGCACCGCACTGGGGGCGGTGCGTATCGACTCCGGCGACCTCGGCGTACTCGCCCGTCAGGTCCGTCGCCAGCTCGACGATCTCGGTGCCACCGCGACCAAGATCGTGGTGTCCGGCGACCTCGACGAGTTCGCCATCGCCGCACTGCGTGCCGATCCGGTCGACAGCTTCGGAGTCGGTACCTCGGTGGTAACCGGTTCGGGCGCCCCGACCGCGGGCATGGTCTACAAACTGGTCGAAGTCGACCGCGTTGCGGTGGAGAAGCGCAGCCCTGACAAGGTGTCCCACGGCGGGCGCAAGGCCGCCACCCGACTGGCGCGACCGTCGGGGACCGTGACCGAGGAAGTAGTGCATCCGTTCGGCGAGGCGCACTTCGATGAGCCATCCCGGGTCCTGACCGTGCCACTGATGCGGGCCGGTGCGGTCGCATCGCCCGCGGATCTGCACGCGGCGCGCGAACTGGTGGCCCGCGGTCTGGGCAGCCTGCCCTGGGAGGGCCTGGCGCTGTCGGCCGGCGAACCGGCCATCCCGACCCGCCGGGTGGCGCCGCGGTGAGCGCCGAAGACCTGCCGGGGGTAACCGAACTACTGACCGCCGCGGTCGACGCACTCGGCGGTACCCAGCGGCCGGGTCAGGTTCAGATGGCCGAGGCGGTGGCGCACGCGTTCGCCACCGGTGAGCATCTCGCGGTGCAGGCCGGTACCGGCACGGGCAAGTCGCTGGCCTACCTGGTTCCAGCGATCGCCCGGGCCTTGACCGAAGAGTCGCCGGTGGTGGTGTCCACCGCGACGATCGCACTGCAGCGCCAGCTCGTCGACCGCGACCTGCCCCGGCTGGTCGACGCTTTGGTTGACCAGCTGCCCCGGCGCCCACGTTTCGCGCTGTTGAAGGGGCGTCGAAACTACCTGTGCCTCAACAAGGTTCACAACGGCGCCACTGACGACGCATCCGACGTGCCCCAGGAGGAACTCTTCTCCCCGGTGGCCTCCAGCGCACTGGGCCGCGACGTGCTACGCCTAACGGAATGGGCGTCGGTCACCGAAACCGGTGACCGCGACGAGTTGAGCCCCGGCGTTCCGGAGCGGTCGTGGTCCCAGGTCAGCGTCTCGGCCCGGGAATGCCTCGGGATGGCCCGCTGCCCGTTCGGCACCGACTGCTTCGCCGAGAAGGCCCGCGCCGAGGCCGGCCGCGCGGACGTCGTCGTGACCAACCACGCCCTGCTGGCCATCGACGCGATCGCCGAGGCATCGGTGCTGCCCGAACATCACCTGCTCGTGATCGATGAGGCGCACGAGCTGACCGACCGGGTCACCTCGGCGGCCACCGCCGAGTTGACCCCGGCCCCGCTGGGTGTGGCAACCCGCCGCGTCGCCCGGTTGGTCGACCCCGAACTCAGCTCGCGTCTGGAGGCGGCGGTGGCGACATTCTCCGCGGCGATTCACGACACCGCGCCGGGCCGGATGGACTATCTCGACGATGAGCTCAAGACGTATCTCACCGCCTTGCGCGACGCCGCCGCCGCGGCGCGCTCCGGAATCGACCCCGGCCCGGCTGATCCCAAGGCGGCCGCTGCGCGCACCGAGGCGATCGCCGCACTGAGCGACATCGCCGACACCGCCGCCCGCGCATTGGACTCCTTCGGACCGGCGATCCCGGATCGCACCGATGTCGTCTGGCTCGACCACGAGGAGCAACGGGGTTCGGGCGCAACAGGACCGAGGCCGGTGCTGCGGGTTGCCCCGTTGTCGGTCGCGGCTCTGCTGCGGGGCCGACTCTTCGACACCGCGACGACGGTACTGACGTCCGCGACCCTGACCGTCGGCGGCACGTTCGACGCGATGGCAAGCGCCTGGGGCCTGGCCGACGGGCCCAAGTGGCAGGGCCTCGACGTCGGATCGCCCTTCGATCACGCCAAGGCCGGCATCCTCTACATCGCGGCCCACCTGCCACCACCGGGGCGCGACGGCGCAGGCGCAGACGATCAACTCGACGAGATCGCCGGGCTTATCGAGGCCTGCGGTGGGCGCACACTGGGGCTGTTCTCGTCCATGCGCGCGGCCAAGGCGGCGGCCGAGTCGATGCGCCAGCGATTGGACACCCCGGTGTTGTGCCAGGGTGAAGACGGCACTGCGGCATTGGTCGAGAGGTTCGCCGCCGATCCGCAGACGTCACTGTTCGGCACGCTGTCGCTGTGGCAGGGTGTCGATGTTCCCGGCTCGTCGTGCTCGCTGGTGATCATCGACCGCATTCCGTTTCCCCGGCCCGACGATCCTCTGCTGACCGCGCGCCAACGCGCCGTCGCGGCCCGTGGCGGCAACGGCTTCATGACGGTCGCCGCCGGGCATGCGGCACTGCTGCTGGCGCAGGGCGCCGGGCGGTTGCTGCGCCGCATCGAGGACCGCGGCGTTGTTGCGATCCTGGACTCGCGGATCGCGACCGCGCGCTACGGCGGATACCTGCGGGCGTCGCTGCCGCCGTTCTGGGTGACCACCGACCCTGCGGTGGTCCGCAGGGCGCTTCAGCGGTTGCACACGCCGTCGGGCGAATGAGCCGGTGCGCGATCTATTGTGGTCGCATGCGCGTCGCCGGCGGTATCGGTCGCCTGCTGAGCGCCGCGGTCGGCGGCGCGGCACTCCTGGCAGGCTGCGGTACGGCCATCTCGGGCAACCCCGTGTCGGTGCACTCCGATCCGTTCAAGGTGGCCGGACTGGAGGCCGTCGACGGCCCCACCGGTCTGCGCCCGAATGCCAAAGCGCAAACCCGTGAGGTGACCGACACCGACGGCGGGCAGATCGACGAACTCGCCGGCCAGTCGATCAGCGACCTCGAGGAGTTCTGGCGGTTCGCCTACCCGGATACCTTCGACGCCGAACTCGTGCCGGTCCAAGCGGTGATCTCCTGGGATTCCGACGCCCCCGACGGGATGTTCTGCGGCGAGACCACCGAGGGTCTGGTCAACGCCGCATTCTGCGAAACCGACGACACCATCGGCTGGGACCGCACGGTGCTGATGCCCGCCCTGAGACAGGCCAACGGCGACATGGCGATCACCATGGTGATGGCCCACGAGTACGGCCATGCAATCCAGAAGATGGCGACCCTCAACCCCCCGGGCGTGCCCTCCCTGGTGGCCGAGCAGCAGGCCGACTGCCTGGCCGGGGTCTACCTCCGCTGGGTGGCAGAGGGGAAGTCGCCACGGTTCACCCTCAACACCGGCGACGGGCTAAACAAGATTCTGGCGGCGATGATCTCATTCCGCGACCCGGTGCTCAGCCAGAACGAGTACATCGGTGGTGACGAGCATGGTTCGGCGTTCGAACGCGTCTCGGCGTTCCAGTTCGGGTTCACCGACGGGGCCTCGGCGTGCGCGGCGATCAACCTTCCGGAGATCAAGCAGCGCCGCGGCGATCTCCCGGTGGAGTTGCCGTCGGACCAAAGCGGCGAATTACCGGTCACCGAGGCCTCCGTCGCCTCACTCGTCGAGGCACTGAACATCTTGTTTACCTCGAAAAGCCCACCGCAGTTGACCTTCGACGCCGCCTCCGCCGCCACCTGCCCGGACGCCCGTCCCAGCCCGCCGGTCTCGTTCTGTCCGGCCACCAACACCATCGCCGTAGACCTACCCGGCCTGCAGGCGATCGGCGCGCCCATCGAGGGCTTCGACGGAGCCGGCCTGCAGGGCGATAACACCGCCTACTCGGCGCTGATGTCGCGCTACATGATGGCCTGGCAGCACGAGCGTGGCGGACTGGTGCTCGACGGCGCCGGGGCGGGCCTGCGGACCGCCTGTCTGACCGGCGTCGCGACCACGAAACTATCCAGCACCGTGACCACGGCCGACGGCAACACGGTGGCTCTCTCCGCCGGGGACATCGACGAGGCGATATCGGGGTTGCTGACCAACGGACTGGTGGCCGGTGACGTCAACGGTGAGTCGGTGCCGGCCGGATTCTCCCGCATCGACGCCTTCCGGGTCGGGGTGCTCGGCGATGAGGACCGCTGTATCAAACGGTTCCCCTGACCTACACCGCTTCCCTGACTTACACCGCCTTGGTGGCGCCATACCAGGACAGGATTGTCTCGCGTTCGGCAGTGGACCTGGCCAGGATGGCGTAGGAGCGGATGAATGACTCGCCCACGCAGCCGTCGATCCTGACCCGGTAGCTGCGGATCGACACCCGCGGTGCCTCGCCCTGGTATTGCTTCTTGGTCACCGGCACGGTGAGCACGATGCCGGGCTTGAGTGCGACGGTGAAACTGCCGCCGGCTTGGACGCCGGCATTCGGAATCGGGAGCACGCCCAGCCCGGGAACCGCGGCGATCCCGAACGATGCGTTACCACCGGCGTTGCCGCCGAGGAGGATACCGGGGCCGGTACCCATGTCGATACCGCAGCCGATCTGATAGCCCACCTCGAGGATGCCCTTGGGTGTCGCCCCGGAACCGGTGACCGATCCGCGGAACACGCCGCCGACGAGGTACTCCCGGGTGGAGATCGCCGTCGTCAGGGGTGCGACCACCTGCTGGGTCTCCTCGGTCGCTGAGATCGTCAGTGTTGCGCCGTCGGTCGCGGTCAGCGTCGCGGGTGGGCTCGAGATCACCCTCCCGTCATCGACGACCGGCGCACCAGCCGAGCCGACAGGGTCCGGATCGGCCAGCGCGGGCAGCACCGGCATGATCAGGGCCGCGATCGCCGCCAGCGCCGCGGCAGACTTGAACATCCTCACACCACCTTGGTGACGCCGAACCAGGACACGATGTCCTCGGCCTCGGCCGTCGAATTGGCCAGCGTCGCGTAGGAGCGGATGAACGACTCGCCCACGCAACCGTCGATCTTGACCCGGTAGTCGCTGACCACCACCTCGGGCGCGGCGCCCTTATAAGCCTTCTTGGTGACCGCAATGTTGTTGATGATGCCCGGTTTGAGATTAACGCCGACGGTCGCGTTGGTTCCGACGCCGGCCCCGGCGATCCCGATCGGCGGAAGAATAAAGCCGCCCACCCCACCGAGTAGGGCATCGGATCCCAACGACGCCTGTGCGTTACCGCCGATGAGCACACCCCCGCCGGTACTCATATCGATGCCGCAGCCGATCTGATAACCCACCTCAAAAATGCCCTCCGGCGCCGCCGAACCGGCGATCGACCCGGTGAACACCCCGCCGACGACGTACTCCCGGGTGGAGACGGCCGTCGTCAGGGGCGCGACCGCCGTCTGGGTCTCGTCCTTCGCCGAGATCGTCAGCGTGACCCCCTCCAAGGTGCTCGTCGCCGGCGGACTCGACGCGACCGGGCCGTCGGGGGCCGCGACGACCGGTGCCGCCGTGTCCGGGTCGGCCGTACCGGGATCGGCGGATGCGGGTATCTGCCATATCGGCAACGCCGCTCCAATTGCCAGCACCACCGCGCTGCGCACCATGGATTTGACCATTTTCATACCGACTTCGTGACGCCGAACCACGACACGATGTCCTCGACCTCAGCAGCCGAGTTGGCCAGCGTCGCGTAGGAGCGGATGAACGACTCACCCACGCAGCCGTCGATCCTGACCCGGAAGTTGCGCACCTCCACCTCGGGCGCGGCGCCCTTGTAGACCTTCTTGGTCACTGGAATGTTGTTGATGATGCCCGGCTTGAGGTTGACGCCGAGGGTTCCGTTGATTCCGACGCCGCCTCCCGCGATGGGAATCAGGATGGGAACGGCGGGAAGGATTCCGAGGTCGACGCCCAACGCCCCTTGCGCGTTACCACCGAGCAGCACACCGCCGCCGGTACTCATATCGATGCCGCAGCCGATCTGATAGCCCACCTCGAAGATGCCCTCCGGCGCGGCCGAACCGGCGATCGACCCGGTGAACACCCCGCCGACGACGTACTCCCGGGTGG
>ERZ888423.1898-NODE-1898-length-16845-cov-6.313877_pt1 | contig 16845 bp, 17 predicted proteins | sample MGYA00520523_ERZ888423 | MGnify/ENA primary metagenome ERZ888423 (study PRJEB32303, sample SAMEA104408611) | aquatic metagenome | biome: Brackish water; feature: Pelagic; material: water | place: Baltic Sea | collected 2014-06-08T10:24:00 | depth 30,27 m ...
TTTTTTTTTAAACAAAACTACAATGCTATTATAATATATTTTTATATATCGTTTAAAGTTAAATAATGTTAGGCTTGGGTTTATCACATGAATTTGAGACGACCTTTTTTCAGCTTGTCTTATTTAATTACCATTCTTTCGATTTGTTAAATTTTAAATTCTTTAATTGCATAGACAAGTTCTTATGACCTTAAAGCACATTCCTATTTCTGCACACGCTACACACTGCTCGACCTGCATGATGGGGAACGTTTGCCTGCCAACGGGTATGCCCAGTGCAGAAGTTGAGCAATTAGACGACTTGGTTAAAGAACGCATTCGCATACCCAAAGGGCGTAGGCTTTTTTCTAAAGGACAAAATTTAGATGCTTTATATGCCCTTAGGCTCGGCTCTCTAAAAACACAGCTTGAAGATGTAATGGGTGTCGTGCAGGTTACTGGGTTTTATTTGCCTGGCGAAATTGTGGGTTTAGACGGCATGCTTGACGGTGTGCACGACTCAAACGCCATTGCTCTTGAAGACTCAGAAGTCTGCGTGGTTCGGTTAATCGATATTGATCAAGTTGGCATGTACTTACCGTCATTACAGCAACAAATCAGACGTTTAATGAGTAAAGAAATTGCTAGGTCGCATCAGGCATTGATCGCTTTAGGTTCGATGCGCTCCGAACAACGGTTAGCTTCATTTTTACTCAACTTATCACAACGACTCAGCGCACTGGGTTATTCATCTACCGACTTTGTCATGCGCATGAGTCGTGAAGAAATTGGTAATTATTTAGGCTTAACCATTGAAACGATTAGCCGACTTTTTTCACGCTTCGCCCGTGATGGTGTTATCAAAGTAAACCAACGCGAAGTCAGAATACTTGATTTAGAAGCCATTAAAGAACTTGCAGGCCAACCTTGCACACCATCTAACTATAATTAACAGAGTTGCTCTTAAAAGAAGTCACCGTAGTATCAAGTTATTGAGGATGTTGATCAGAATTTTCATCTGACTCAGTTGCGGGGTACATCGCGACTGTTAAGGCACTTGAAAGCCCTGTCATCAACCAAAACAAAAAGAAGCCCACCGCGTATAGCCACTCGCGGGCGGGACGTATATAACCAAATATCGCAACATCAAGCGGGTCAATAAAAGCAAACACTACAGCACTGGCTACCCCCGCCAACAAAAATGAGGGCCAAAGAACAATCATAAGTTGACGACCTGAAGCCATTTCTTTTCCTCTTTTGATGATTACTTTGAAACGTTTACAACGTTCGTATCAGGGGCTTTTTTCTCAATCACTAAGCCACGCTTAAACCCACCATCGTAAATTGGCTGATCCGTAAAATGCTGTAGAGCCAACAAAATCGTAATGATGCAACCCACAATCGCCACGGCTGGGCCTAACATTAATAGCCATGGCCAACGATCTCGCCACCAAGGTTGAGTTATTTCTGGCTGAGCTATTTTAGATTGAGGCATGTTTTTACCTTACTTGGGAAATATAAAGCTAGAGGCTTCACGCACTTCAGTTAATACCTCACCATCAGGTGAAGTAGAGGTTGTCACAAATGTAATCGGGTGTGCACCAGGGGTAGACCCATCAATGCGAGCATGCACCACAACGGGTAAAACAAGATTACTGGCTGCAGGCACTTGAATGTGATGCGCGGCGTCTCGGCCTCCCCCTCCAACTAAAACGGTCATAGCCGACTCGCCTTGGGCTTGAACAGATAATGTTAAAGGTGTTTCAGATGCGTTGATAAATTGAAAGCGGTAAACGTTTTCGGCTAACCCGCCCGCCACTTCTCGGCCTAACATGCCTCGGTCGCGAATGACGTCGACGCGTAGCGTTTCTCGAGTGGCAAGTGCACCAAAAAAGACTGAAACAATCAAAACCATGAGTGCGCTGTAAACCAAGATGCGCGGGCGAAATAATCGAGCCATGACGGCTTTAGCATCTAGATTTTGCAATATGCCATGCTCAGAGGTGTAACGAATCAACCCCTTAGGGTAATCAAGCTTTTGCATCACCTGATTACATGCATCAATACAGGCGCCACAACCAATACACATGTATTGCAAACCTTGCCTAATATCGATACCAGTTGGGCATACTTGCACACAAATACTACAGTCAACACAGTCACCTAAACCTTGAGCGTGATGGTCAACTTTTTTAGAGCGTGCGCCGCGAGGTTCCCCGCGCTTGTAGTCATACGTCACAACATACGTGTCAGAGTCAACCATGACGCTTTGAAAACGTGCATAGGGACACATATATTTACACACTTGCTCACGCAAAAAACCTGCGTTTCCCCAAGTCGCAAAGCTATAGAAAAATAGCCAAAACCACTGCCATACTCCCAAATTTAGGGTTACAAGCTCATGACTGAGAGTGCGAATGGGTGCAAAGTAACCAATAAACGTGAAGCCAGTGATAAATGCCACCACAACCCATAATGCATGCTTGGTGGCCTTAAGACGAATTTTTTTGAGTGACAAGTCGGCTTCATCGAGTCGTATGCGGGCGACACGGTTACCCTCTACCTTACGCTCTATCCACATAAAAATTTCGGTATAAACCGTTTGTGGACACGCATAGCCACAAAACAATCGGCCGGCGATAGCCGTAAATAAAAACAAGCCAAGCGCAGAAATAATAAGCAATAAGCTTAAGTAAATAACGTCTTGTGGCCACAGCACCATACCGAAAATATAAAACTTACGTGCACCCAAATCAAACAAAACAGCTTGGCGATCATGCCATTGCAACCAAGGTAGGCCGTAATAAAGCAATTGTGTAAAAGCGACTAAACCCCAACGCCAATGGGCAAACCAACCTGACACCGCACGCGGATAAATCTTTTTTCGAACGTCGGCTAATATGACTTCAAGACCCTCAGAACCAGGGGGGACTGCTCGTGCCCCAGCAGGTCGCCAAGGGGGAGGCGTATCTGAGTTAGGGTCAGGTTGATTGGTTGTAACGGGTGCAGAGGACATATTTAACAAACTTATTTAAAGTGTGATGTCGTATCACTAAATGCCATTTTTTGTGATGAATTGTCATGTGACAAACCCCACACCCAAGCCGTTAATAATTTAATTTGCTCTGGTGTTAACACATGGTTTTGAGCAGGCATACGATTATTACGGCCATTCATAATGGCTTGAACGATGGTGTTTTCTGAACTACCGTATAACCAAACTCCATCAACAAAACTCGGGGCACCCAATGCTGTATTACCCCGCCCTTCTGCGCCATGGCAAGCGGCACAAAAGTTGTTATATTGAGCTTGACCACGACTGGCTTTAATTTGATCGTGCGCCAACCCTGAAAAGGATCGTACATATTGCGCCACATCAACGGCCTGTGCAGCGTCAACAACCCCTTTAAAGGGCGGCATGATGCCATTTCGACCCTGCGTAATCGTTTGTTGAATCGATTCGGGGGTTCGACCATAGAGTGCATCACCATCAACTAAATTAGGAAAGCTTGGACTACCTCTTGCATCGGAACCATGGCACTGCGCGCAATTATTTAAAAACAAGCGTTGACCAATGATTTTTGCTTCTGGATCTTTTGCAATAGCAGGAATCGTCATTGATTCAAACTTTGCATAAACAGGTTTAATTAGCTCAGCGTGTTTAGCTTGATCGATGGTCAGTTCTTCTGCTGTGGTGTAACCCAACATACCCTTGTATTCGCCTAAACCCGGGTATAGCGCTAGGTAACCTAAAGCAAATACACAGAGCAGTGCGTACATAGTTGTCCACCAACGCGGCACGGGGTTGTTGAGCTCACGAATACCGTCCCATTCGTGACCGGTGTCTTCAACAGTTTCTACATCTTTTTTAAGCCACTTACGTTGCGAATAAAGCAACCATAAACACCAAATGATACCCAACAGACTGATGGTCGCAACGTAGTAGCCCCAGGCCGAACTAAAAAAATCGCTCATGATGACCCCTTCTTTGAAGAACGAGATGCCGATTGCAGTTTTGCAGCCTCAGAGCCTTCATCAGGCAAATCAAAAGGCAGATTTGCCGCTTCCTCATTGGCTTGTTTGCGTTTTTTAGAAAAGGCCCACCAAATGATGCCAAAGAACACCACCATCGACAAAATAGTACCGATTGCATTCAACGTAACCATGTTATTTCCCTCCCGCTGCGGTTTCACGTGCTTTAGCGTCTTCTTCTAACTGCGCATTACGCATCGCCACGCCAAGCCCCTGCAGATACGCCACCATCGCATCTTCTTCGGTTTTACCCACCAAGGCTTGCGGTGCGGCATCAATTTCTGCGTCGGTATAAGGAACGCCCACAAATCGCAATGCTTTCATACGATCTTGTACATCAGACCCGTCAACGGTTCGTTCTGCCAACCAAGGGTAGCCAGGCATATTTGACTCAGGTACAACGTCGCGAGGATTACGAAGATGAATACGATGCCATTCGTCAGAGTAACGAGCCCCCACACGCGTTAAATCGGGACCTGTGCGTTTCGAACCCCATAAAAATGGATGGTCGTATACCGATTCACCTGCAACCGAATACGGGCCGTAGCGCTGAACTTCTGCTCGCAACATACGTATTTGTTGTGAATGACAACCCACGCACCCTTCACGAATATACAAGTCGCGGCCAATCAAACTTAATGAATCGTATGGCTTAATGCCCGGTGCAGGCGTTGTCGTGGAGTGCTGAAAAAACAAGGGCACAATTTGTACCAATCCAGCAAAAATAACCACAACAATGCTGGCAATGATCATCAGACCAATGTTTTTTTCAAGTGTCTCGTGCGAGAACAACGGAGTTTTCTTTTTGCTCATTTTGTCACCTTAAGCATTAACAAGATTGGCAGCGGGTTGAGCGGGATCTATGCTGTCAATTGGCACCATTGGGTTAATAGGGTGCGCACCAACCACTGTTTTAAAGACGTTGTAAGCCATCAAAATCATGCCGCCCAAATATATGGTGCCGCCCAACAAACGAATGGCATAAAACGGATAGGTGGCTTTAACAGACTCAACAAAGCTGTACGTTAATGAACCATCAGGCTCTGTGGCACGCCACATCAAGCCTTGCATCACGCCTGCTATCCACATTGAAGCGATATAAAGCACCACGCCAAGTGTGGCGACCCAGAAGTGCACTTCAATTAAGCGTACGCTGTACATACGATCTTTACCCCACAAACGTGGAATCAGGTAATACAACGAACCAAACGTAATCATTGCCACCCAACCTAATGCACCTGAGTGCACGTGACCAATGGTCCAGTCGGTATAGTGCGACAAAGAATTAACTGTTCGAATAGACATCATCGAACCTTCGAAGGTTGACATGCCATAGAACGAGAGTGAGACCACCATGAACTTTAAGATAGGGTCTGTGCGAAGTTTGTACCAAGCACCTGACAAGGTCATGATGCCGTTGATCATGCCACCCCATGAAGGTGCCAATAGTATCAATGAAAAAGCCATACCCAATGCCTGCGTCCAGTCAGGCAAAGAGGTGAACATTAAGTGATGGGGGCCAGCCCACATGTAGGTAAACGCCAAGGCCCAAAAGTGCACAATCGACAAGCGATATGAGTAAATAGGACGACCTGCTTGCTTAGGAATGAAGTAATACATCATGCCCAAAAAGCTAGTGGTTAAAAAGAAACCCACAGCATTATGGCCATACCACCACTGCACCATCGCGTCCTGAACACCCGCGTAAACAGAATACGACTTCCACGACAACAACGAAACAGGAATTTCAAGATTGTTAACGATATGCAAAATCGCAATAGTGAGAATGTATGACCCAAAAAACCAATTGGCAACATAAATGTGTTTGACACGACGCTTAACAATGGTGCCAAAAAACACGATTGCATAGGCCACCCACACAAACGTAATCAAGATATCTATGGGCCATTCAAGCTCAGCGTACTCTTTGGTGCTGGTAAAGCCCATGGGCAACGTGATGGCTGCGCCAACAATAATGAGTTGCCAACCCCAAAAGGTAAAGGCCGCTAACTTGTCACAGAATAATCGTGCTTGAGAGGTACGCTGCACAACGTAATACGACGTTGCAAATAACGCACTGCCACCAAATGCAAAAATGACAGCGTTGGTGTGTAAAGGTCGCAGTCGACCATAGCTTAGCCAGGGTATATTTAAATTCAGTTCGGGCCACAATAACTGTGCCGCTATCCATACCCCGACAAACATTCCGACAATACCCCAAACCACAGTCATGATCGCGAATTGACGAACAATCTTGTAGTTAAAGGACTCAGAATGGGCAGCGAGTGATTGAGCCATGATCAACCTTCCTTATTCATAAATTTCAATTTAATGAATAAGATTTTGCCGCTTACGCTTTGGGCTCGCTTTGATTTTCATCAAGGTTTGATGAAATAATTTGAAATTGTTGAGGAACTGGCGTGTCATTGTCGCGAAGAATAGAGCGCGCAGCATGATCAGGGTCGTCATATTGCCCCGAAAAAATAGCCCACCACAAAATGCCGCCAATCATCGCTACAAAAGCAAGTGACAATGGCAAGAGCATATAGAGCACTTCCATTTATAACTTAACGTGCTGTGTTGAAGGCTCTATGATGAGCACAGTTGATGAATGAGCAAGGGTAGGTTTCTGATACAAACGGTAAGCATTGAGGCAAACGGCAACAGATGACACCAACATGGCCAAAGCGGCAACCCAAGGCGACACGAGACCAAACGCGGCAAGTGGTGTCGTAAATAAATGAAAGATAAGTGAGCCGTATAAATTTTGACGACTCACAATAGCTGTTTTTTGATATACCTTCAAAGTCTCGGCTTGGGTTAAGTCTGGGTAGGCTGCCAACGTGGCATGTGCAGCAGCCAATGAAACCGGCGCTGATAACGACAAGGCGCAAGGGCAACTCATAACCAACAATGCCACCATTACCGCTAAAGCGTGACTGGGGTCAGCGAACCACCAGAACGTAGCGACGACAAAAGCAATACTCAACTGCACAACCACAAACCACATGGCAATGTGGTCAGCTCGTTTTAGTAACCCCGTACGGAGCGCCTCAAGCTTTTCACCAAATTGAGCATGATTAACGGCTTGTGTGGCGCGCGACTCAAAATAACGAGCGGTTAATAAAAAAGCAACGAACATGGTGATTGAATCAAAATATACTTCGCCGTGACCTTGCCATGTTGACACAACACTGGGAATAAAAGCCGCAGTCATACTAACAGCAACGGGAACATCCATCGTGGTGCGACGTTGCTGATAAGCGCGCCAAGCACCCCGCCAAACCGGCCAAGCCGAATATAAAATAACAGGAACGGTGAGGACCAAACTAGCCCAATTCATCAGAAAAATAGCCCAGTCAAGCACGTCTAGGTTGTCTTGACCGAATGCATCTTGGCGTAAATAGCCAGGCAAAGCAAACATCATGACTTGCATCATCGCTAACCAAGCTAAACCAAGACGAACCAAAGCCCGTCTGCGCGACTGCATTTCAGTCGTCGATATGGGGCGATTTAGAGCGAATATAGATTTTGCCATGCTGGTATGTTAGGCGGCTGAGTCAAACAATGTATTGATTTACATCAAAAAAAACGCAGCACCGATTACTCGGGCTGCGATTAAAACGTCAATAAACGCTTACGACTTTTGGTCTAATTGCTTAATGACGCGGGGAAAACATATATTTAGTGAGCTGAAGCAAACTGTGCTTCTTCGGTTGAACCTGTTAAGGCTGTGGTTGAAGACTGACCGCCTTCAATTGTTTGTGTCACCGCATCAAAATAGCCTGTACCGACTTCACGTTGATGCTTGACAGCAGTAAAGCCTAGCTCAGCCGCTGCAAACTCTTTCTCTTGTAATTCAACAAAAGCACTCATTTGATTACGAGCATAACCATGTGCCAAATTGAACATACCGTAGTTCAAGGCGTGGAAGCCAGCCAAGGTAATGAACTGAAACTTATAACCCATAGCACCCAATTCGCGCTGGAACTTTGCGATGGTGGCATCATCCAAATTTTTCTTCCAGTTAAATGATGGTGAGCAGTTGTAAGCCAATAACTTACCAGGGAATTGACGGTGGATGGCTTCGGCAAATTTACGAGCGTACTCAAGACTGGGGGTAGCGGTTTCACACCAAATTAAATCGGCGTAAGGGGCGTAAGCCAAACCACGAGAAATACCCTGATCAATACCGGCACGACTACGGAAGAAGCCCTCAACGGTTCGCTGACCCGTCAAGAATGGGCGATCGTTTTCATCAACATCGCTGGTCACCAAATCTGCCGCATCGGCATCGGTGCGGGCAAGCAAAATAGTAGGTGTACCTGCAACGTCTGCAGCCAAACGGGCAGCAATTAACTTAGACACCGCTTCGCGCGTTGGCACCAATACCTTACCACCCATGTGACCACATTTTTTGACTGAAGCCAATTGATCTTCAAAGTGCACACCGCTGGCACCCGCGTCAATCATGGCTTTCATGAGCTCATAGGCATTTAATACACCACCGAAACCGGCTTCAGCATCTGCAACGATAGGCGCCATAAAGTCGACGTAGCCCTCGTCACCTGGGTTTTTACCTTCCATCCATTGAATTTGGTCTGCACGTTGCAAAGTGTTGTTGATACGACGAACCACCTGTGGCACAGAGTTAGCGGGGTATAAAGATTGATCGGGATACATCTCGCCAGCTAAGTTGGCGTCACCCGCTACCTGCCAACCTGATAAATAAATACCTTTTAAACCTGCTTTGACCTGTTGCATAGCTTGGTTACCTGTTAAAGCACCAAGCGTGTTAACAAAGGGCTCACTATGCAGTAAGCTCCAAAGTTTCATGGCACCTTTGTGTGCAATCGTGTGCTCTATACCAAAACTACCGCGTAAATTAACAACCTCTTCTGCGCTATAGGTACGCTTAATACCTTGCCAGCGGGGGTTTTGGGCCCATTCTTTCTGTAACTCACGCACTGCGGCTTCACGGTTAGTCATTTTAAAATGCTCCTAGGTTTTCTAAAATATCGATAGATTCAATCTGGTCAAAAAATATTGGGCCTTGATCTGTTCATTTACTCATTTTGAACAGCTTGCACCGTTGATATAGTCTAAGTCTTTATTGCATCGCAAAAAGCTCTTTTGTCTTATATAAGACTATATTTTTTATCTATATTTATCAATGAGTTATAATTTATTTTTCTCAATGTGAAATATAATTTGATATCGTGAAACACATAAATGCGGCACTGCATCATTTTATTTCACGATATAAAAATGCATTTTCACATTGTGAAATAAAATATAATGCTTCAATTTCTACCTCTTGTTATGAAAGCTCTACAATCTAAATTAGTTTCAATTCAACCTGTAAGGTTTTGTTGCCCGATCTAAATATCAGGTTTTAACGGTACACATCAATTTATTTATTCCAATAATTTTTAGCCCCATATGAATCACGATTTAAATTCAATACCGCTTGGGCGTGAGACGCCCTACCCAGCCCATTACGACCCCTCATTACTATTCCCTATAAAAAGGCAACGCGTCATACCTCAAAATATTGAAGTGATCGGTTTTGATTTTTGGCGTGGCTATGAAATGTCGTGGTTACAACCAAATGGGTTACCAAAAGTAGGCATGATCAAGATAACCGTGCCGTTTGATAGCCCATTTATGACTGAGTCTAAGTCTCTCAAACTGTACTTAAATAGCTTTAATCAAGAAAAGTTTAACGATGATAGTGCGTTAATTGCTCAAATAAGAACCGATATAAGCCAAGCTGTTGGTGCGACGGTTGCAATTAGCATGTTATCGGCCAACCAGTTCAACACTGAGGTGATAGACGAACCTCTCACGTCTGGCAACACACCAGAAGTTAATATAGATGATAGCCTTCAGCTGTTTGAAACGTACACGCCAGATGCGAATTTGCTTCATTGCGACCCACAACAACCCACCATCGCTGAGTCTTTATTTTCTAGGTTACTTAAAAGCAACTGCCCCGTTACCAATCAACCAGATTGGGCAAGTGTGCACATTCGTTACGAAGGCCACCCGATTGATCACGACGCATTATTGGCCTACATCGTTTCATTTAGGCAACATCAAGGCTTTCATGAACATTGTGTTGAAACGATTTTTGCTGATGTCATGCGAGTATGCCAGCCAAAACGTTTATCTGTTTATGCGCGTTACACGCGTCGCGGCGGGGTTGACATTAACCCTTGGCGTGCAACACAAGGTTTTGAACCGCCAAGCTTGATGCGAAGCGCACAACAATAGTTGAGTTTGTGACGTAAAAAAATTTGTTCTAGGTTTTAGAAGCGATAACGGGCCAAGCGCGTCGTAAGTAATAAAACATAGACCATACCGTCAAAATAGCGGCAACAATAATAAGTATTTGACCGATTAAATAAATCGGTAAACCCCAAGCCGATTGACCAAAAATCAAACAGGGTATTGCAATCATTTGAGCAGCTGTTTTAAATTTACCTAACCAATGTACGGCAACGTTGGCACTTGCACCGAGTTGCGCCATCCATTCGCGAAGCGCAGAAATTGTAATTTCACGCCCAATGATGACCAACGCAATCAAACTACCAACTCGGTCAAGGTTAATCAGCACCAGTAACGCGGCGGTAACCATCAGTTTATCGGCCACAGGGTCTAAGAATGCACCAAATGCCGAGGTTTGATTCCAGCGGCGGGCCAACCAACCATCTAACCAATCAGTGAGGGCAGCAAATATAAACACCCATGCCGCTATGCCATCTCTTAGTGGGATTGGCAACATGGCTTCAGGCACATAAAATAATGCGACAAAAAAAGGTATGGTTCCGATGCGAAACCATGTGAGGGCGATAGGTAAATTAAATGGCATGATGTCTTATGCTAACCGACTTTTGATCTAGATGCGCAGCAAACTCTGCCCATCAAGAATGGAGGGTATCAAGGAGATGAGAAACCAAATTTACCGATCTTGCAAAAGCTAATACAACATCATGAGTGATCAAAAAATGCCTAAGTATTTGATTGTCAAACTTGATGCAAAGCATCGTACAAATGCTTCGCCAACTCTAATGAAATACCGTCTACGGTCGCTAATTGATCGACTGAGGCGGCCGTCACACCATTTAACCCACCAAATCGAGCTAAAAGCCGTTGTCTACGCTTGGGACCAATACCCTCAATGTCTTCTAATCTAGAAACTTGCCGCGCTTTGGCACGTTTGGCTCGCATGCCAGTGATCGCAAAACGATGGGCTTCATCGCGAATGTGAGCAATCAACATGAGCGCAGCTGAGCCTTCACCTAATGCTTGAGCTGGCCGTTCATCAGCAAAAATTAACGTCTCTAATCCAACTTTACGTTTTTCACCTTTCGCAACACCTACTAATACTTGAGTAGTCAAACCGTACTCTTCAAAAACCTGACGAGCCACTTCGACTTGGCCCTTCCCCCCATCAATTAAGACCAAACCAGGTAGCGGCGCATCACCGTCAGCCGCTTTAGCATAACGTCGCGTCAAGACCTGCCGCATGGCTGCGTAATCGTCGCCTGGGGTGATGCCGTTAATGTTGTACCGACGATAAAGTGAAGGTTGCATATCGTGCTGCTGAAACACCACACATGACGCTTGGGTCGCCTCGCCTGAGGTGTGACTGATGTCAAAACATTCGATGTGCAACGTCGCCAAGGCGATGGGGTCAGTATCTAAATCAAGTGCTTCGGCAAGTGCTAAGGTGCGCGCACTTTTTGATGCACTTTCACTTAGATGTCGCACTAAGGCAAGGCGTGCGTTTTGTTCAGCTTGCTCAAGCCATGATTTTTTGAGGCCACTGGGTCGAGTCAGTAATTTTGAGCGCGTTTGTTTGAGCGTCATTAAGGCGTCAAAGATACCTGCATCGCGTAGCGGGTCTGAAATAACAACGGTTGCAGGTAGGGGGTTGTCAACATAATGCTGCGCCAAATACACGTCAAGAATGTCACTCGCTTGGTCGCCATCGGTATGCGTTGGAAAAAAGGCCCGATCACCCAAGTGCCTACCCCCTCGAACCATGGCTAAATTGACACACACTCGCCCGCCATCAATGGCGATGGCAACAATATCAGTATCGGCTTCATCTTGATCTTCCATCGTTTGCTGCTGTAAGACGCGCGACAACGCTCCCATTTGGTCACGTAACTGCGCGGCTTGCTCAAATGCTAAAGCCTCAGCAGCTTCAAGCATACGGCTTTCGATTTCAGACAGAACTTCTTGAGTTTGCCCACTTAAAAAACGACTAGCACGATCAACATCCGCCGCATAATCAACCGGTGAGATCTCACCGACGCAGGGGCCTGAACAACGTTGAATTTGAAACAACAAACAGGGGCGTGAGCGATTTGCGTAAACGGTATCTTCGCAGGTACGTAAGCGGAATACTTTTTGCAATATGTGCATGGTGTCACGAACCGCCCAGGTACTGGGATAAGGCCCAAAAAACTGGCCTGCTCGCTGCGTGCTGCCTCGATAATAAGCCATTCTTGGGACGACGTGACCCGACAACATCAGGTAGGGGTAAGACTTATCATCACGAAATAAAATGTTGTATTTTGGCTTGAGTTGCTTAATTAAATTGTTTTCAAGTAAGAGCGCCTCAGCCTCTGATCGGGTAACCGTGATGTCAATATGGGCCACACGCGCAACCATATGCGCGATGCGAGGGCTGGTTGCTGTTTTTTGAAAATAAGATGACACACGCTTTTTTAAGTCGCGTGCTTTACCCACGTAAAGCACTTCCCCTGCCGAATCGGTATGACGATAAACGCCCGGCAAATGTGGCAATGTTGCCAAAAATGCCTTGATATCAAACGTATCTGGCGAAGAAGCGTTAGGCGTTGTCATGCAGCGTTCGCACGACCATTACCGCATGTTGATAGCTCGGTAAAGCTTGTAGCGCTCGCCATTTCATTGCCTTTTTAGCAGGAATCAAACGTTCAATGCGAGCAGCACTTTTTGGATCACTCAGCACCTCAAGGGATTCAATTAACAGTTGCGCTAAATCTGCTCGGTTACACACTAAGGCCATGTCGCACCCAGCCCCTAAAGCCGCTTGGGCTCGGGCCAAAATATCACCAGCCACGCTTGCGCCTTCCATAGTCAAATCATCAGAAAAAACTACCCCATCGTAATGAAGTTTTTTTCGTAGTATTTCGTTTACCCATTTTGAAGAAAAACCTGCAGGTTTACTGTCAACTTTTGAGTAAATAACATGTGCAGGCATAACTGACGGAATGACCCAATCGCCCAACCATTGATAAGGTGCGGCATCTTCTTGCAAAATACGTGTCAGCGTTCGGTTGTCGGTAGGAATTTCTAAATGTGAATCAGCTGCCACGGCGCCGTGACCGGGAAAGTGTTTACCGCATGCGGCCATGCCTGCTACCGATAAGCCTTGGGCCAATGCACGCGCCAACATAGCAACAACGCGAGGGTCGCGGTGAAACGAACGGTCGCCAATGACTTTACTCACCCCATAATCGAGATCAAGCACGGGGGTAAAACTTAAATCAACTCCACAAGCCCTTAGCTCACTACCCAAGACAAAACCTAACGCAGTCGCCGCTGACATGGCACGCAAAGGGTCGTGTGCCCATAAATGACCCAAAGTACCCATAGCGGGTAACACCGTGAAACCATCTTCACGAAATCGTTGCACTCGCCCACCCTCATGGTCAACAGCAATCAACAGTGGGGGTGATTTGATGGCATGAATAGCTTGGGTCAAATCGGTTAACTGTTTCCGATTTTCAAAGTTTCGTGTGAATAGAATGACGCCACCGACTAAAGGGTGACTGAGCCGCTTCTTTTCTTCACTCGTCAAACTTGTGCCCTGCACATCAATCATGAGTGGGCCACGCCCGAGCGCTTGAGCCTTACTTTTTTGTGATTTGTTGATTTTTGCCATGAAAGAGTTTGATCAAGTTAGTTTTCAAATTGTGGCAAGGCAACTGCCTCACCTCTTAATGCTGCTAATTTAGCTTGCACCATAATCGCTTTCATTTGTTTGATAGCCTGTTCCCATCCGTCAAACACAGCTCTAGCAACGATAGCATGGCCGATATTTAATTCTGCAATACCTGCTAAAGCTGCGATGGCTTGCACATTATGGTAATGCAAGCCATGGCCAGCATTTACCCGAAAACCAGCACCTACTGCTTGTGCGATGGCCAGTTTTAAACGCTCAATCTCATGTTTGCATTGTGCGACAGTTCGGGACTCTGCATAAGCCCCCGTATGCAACTCGATTACCTGTGCACCCGTTCGGTATGCTGCCTCAATCTGCTGGGAATCAGGGTCAATAAACAACGAAACCCGAATGCCTTGATCTTGAAGTACGCTCACGGCTGAGGCAACTTGATCGTACCCCCCCACCACGTCAAGCCCCCCTTCAGTTGTCAGCTCAGTACGCTTTTCAGGAACTAGGCAGACATCTTGCGGCTTGACTTGCAAGGCAATATTGATCATTTCAGGGGTGACGGCGCATTCCAGGTTCATACGCGTCAACAATTTAGGACGTAATGCCCAAACGTCGGCATCTTGAATATGACGACGGTCTTCGCGTAGATGCAAAGTAATTAAATCAGCCCCAGCTTGCTCAGCCCGAATAGCAGCCTCGATTGGGTCGGGGTAAATGGTGTGGCGTTGCTGTCTGAGCGTCGCGACGTGATCAATATTGACACCAAGGTCTATCATGATGAGATCAATTTAAAAGGGTTTAAGGTCAGGGTGTGAGCTTGTGTTTAGGCTTGAGTTAGAGGCTTCGTCAGATAACTGAACCGCATTTTTCATCGCCCTATTCATATCATATTGTGCCCCAGGTGTGGCGTCATCCCAACCACCCCCTAGCGCTTTGTAAAAATTAATTCGATTGGCAAACGTTTCAAACACCGTTCTAACTTGCTGTCGTTGCGCAGTGAAGTATTCAACCTCAGCTATTTGCACTTGTAAAAAACTTTCAATCCCAGCGAAGTATCGGGCATTACTGAGCTCAAGCAGCTTTTGACTCGTTTGTACTTGTGAAGATCGCGCGACATACTGTGAACGATAAGTGGCTTCGCCCGCCAAGGCATCTGACACTTCTCTGAAAGCGACCTGAATGCTTTTTTCGTACGCCGCGACCGCTCCTTTTTGTGCAGCATTTGCACCGGCCAAGTTTGCTTCGAGGCTGCCACCGGTAAATATAGGTATAGAGATAGTTGGCGAAAACGACCATACGCCTGTGCCTGAGGAAAATAAATCACCTAACGATGTGCTGGCTCCACCGAAACCGGCTGTCAAACTAATGTTAGGGAAAAATGCCGCCCGTGCGGCGCCAATATTAGCGTTTGAAGCGAGCAAAAGATTTTCTGCCTGTCTAATTTCAGGCCTTCTCAGGATGAGGTCTGAAGGCATACCCGCAGGAATGCTAGCAAACAAATCGAGTTCTTTTAATGGTAAAGCAGGCGGTAAGTTATTGGGAATAGTTTGACCAATGATGACAGACAATGCATTACGAGCCAAGGCACGCTCTCGGGCAAACTGAGCCACATCACCCGCAGCAGCGTCGAGCACAGATTTAGCCTGCATCACTGCAATGTCTGAAGAGACACCTCCCTTGGATCGTTCAAGTACTAGTTTATAGTTCGCCAAACGAGATTGAAACGTTTGCTCTGTTAACGTTAACAAGTCACTGGCGATACGCAAACTTAAATAATTTAAAGCCGTATCAGCAATCAAACTTATTTGAACGCCACGCGTGACCTCTGCCGAGGCCAAATACTGTTGAAATGCAGACTCAGACAAATTACGCAACCGACCAAATAAATCGATCTCAAAAGCCGTTACACCCACTTCAGCTTGATACAAACTGGTTACCGTCGAAACATCATTACCTGAACTGCTCGGCAAAACCTGACGTTGCCGCCCGCCACCGACGCCTGCACCGATCTGTGGAAAAAGCTCACCACGCTGAACGCCCCATAATGCTTGAGCTTGCTCCATACGTGCGACAGCAACTCGATAATCTCGGTTGTTTTCTAAAGCAATGGTGATGAGTGCGCGCAACTGGGGATCAATAAAGAATGCTTGCCAAGTGATTTCGCCCGCACTGATGGTATTTGGGGTGTTTAAGTTGGCTTGCCCAGATAGCTGACTTGCCGATTGCATTTGCTGACTGATTTTGCCCGTTCGTGCATCATACTGAGTTTGATCAAGCACAGGCCAATCAGGTGAAACGGGCGATGTAGGACGAACATAATCTGGTGCTAAGTTGCAACCTACTAACGCGAAAGCTAGGCAAAAACCGCTTAAAATTTTGAAGTGAACGTTAAACATCACGCCCCTCCTTTTCGGCATCTGACTGGCCCTTACCCTTAGACTGCCCTTTCGCTATGGGAAGCTCTGGGGCAACAGCAGGTTTACCGTGTACCTTTTCATATTCTTTTGCTTGTACCCCTAACAGCTTAGGCCGCGTTTTAAAGAACGATAAGACCACGACAAAAAACACGGGCACAAAAATCACTGCAAAAGGAGTGGCCGCGAGCATGCCACCCAAAACACCAAAACCAACAGCTTGTTGACTTGCCGCACCGGCTCCCGAGGCTAAGGTCAGTGGCACCACACCTAAAATAAAGGCAAAAGATGTCATCAAAATAGGCCTAAATCGCAAGCGTGATGCTTCGATTGTGGCTTCAAACAAACCCATACCGCGAGCGTTTAAATCTTTAGCAAACTCAACAATCAAAATCGCATTTTTAGCCGACAACCCGATGACTGTCACCATACCCACTTGAAAGTAAACGTCATTGCTCATGCCCA
>ERZ888423.1899-NODE-1899-length-16843-cov-30.164761_pt1 | contig 16843 bp, 13 predicted proteins | sample MGYA00520523_ERZ888423 | MGnify/ENA primary metagenome ERZ888423 (study PRJEB32303, sample SAMEA104408611) | aquatic metagenome | biome: Brackish water; feature: Pelagic; material: water | place: Baltic Sea | collected 2014-06-08T10:24:00 | depth 30,27 m ...
AGGCGCTCATCCTCGTCGATACCGGCACCGCGGACCCGTTCCTGGAGACCCAGCTTAAGCCGGACATCTTCATCTCCGCCTGCGAAAAGGAAGGCCAGCGGCTCGATTACCGGATGCGCGAGGGCTATGGCCACGACTATTATTTCATCGCGACGTTCATGGATGAGCACATCGCCCATCATGCGAAAGTGCTGAAGGGCTAAACCGCCTTGGCATGCCGCTGCTGCGGCGCGGCAGGGGTGCGCGCGTCGAAGCATTGGGCGACGGTGCGCAGGAACAGGCGCGCGGCGTCCGGCACGTCGATGCGCGTTCCGCTCACGGTGCACAGGCCGGCGGTCTGCAAGGCCCGCGCGCGGTCCAGCGCATCGTCAAGGCCGCTCTCCGGCGCGTCCATCTCGCGGCACACCTCTGCCGCATCCACTGCGAGATCACACATCAGGCGTTCGATGGCGCGGGCGCGCAGCCGGTCGTCCGGCGTCAGGGTAATGCCGCGCTCCAAAGGCAAGCGCCCGGCGGCAACTGCCTCGCTCCAGGCCTTTCGGTCTTTCAGGTTTTGCGCGAACCCTTCACGGAACTGCGAGATGGACGTGGCGCCAATACCGATCAGCGTTTCATACGGATCGTCCGTATACCCCTGAAAGTTCCGGCGCAGGCGCCCCTCCCGATAGGCAACAGCCAGCGCGTCATCTGCGCGCGCGTAGTGGTCAAGACCGATAGGGAGGTAGCCTGCGGCCACGAGGGCGTCCGCCGCTGCCCCGGCCTGCTCCAGCCGCCCCATCAGATCAGGCAGCGCGGCCTCGTCGATCGCCTTCTGGTGTTTCGCGAACCAGGGCAGGTGCGCGTAGCCGAAGACGGAGATGCGCGCCGCGCCCTGCTCCGCTGCGAATTGCGCGGTGGCGACGACATCTTCCGTGGTCTGGTATGGCAGGCCGTACATCAGGTCCATGTTGATCGCGGCGAAGCCTGCCGACTTCAGGGAGGCGACGAGGCCCGCCACCATGTCCGGCGGCTGGATGCGGTTGACCGCGGTCTGCACCGCCGGCGCAAGCGTCTGCACGCCAAGGCTCGCCCGCGTCACGCCGGCGGCGGCGAAGGCCTCCACCTGGCCGTCATGCATCGTGCGCGGATCAAGCTCGACCGCGATTTCGGCGCCGGGCCGGATGCCGATACGGCCTCGGAGCGCCTCGATGAGTGCGGCAAAATCGTCCGCGTGCAGCGCGTTTGGCGAGCCGCCTCCGAAATGGAGGTGGCCGATACCGCCATAGTCTCCGAGCGTGCGGGCCCAGACATCAATCTCAGCCTTCAGGCGCGCGGCATACTCGCCGACGCGGCGGTAGCCGTTCGGTACGCTGGTGGCGCAGCCGCAATACCAGCAAAGCGTCTTGCAGAAGGGGATATGAAGGTAAACGGAGAGGGGTTTGCCCGGCGCAACACTCGCGGCCCAGTGCGCCGCGTCGCTCTCGCCGACGGCGCCGGTGAAGTCCGCCGCGGTCGGATAGCTGGTGTAGCGGGGCACGGCGCGCGCGGCGAAGGGGATCCAGTCGGGGTTCATGCGCCTTGGTTTACACATCCGGGCGAGCGTCTCATCTAGGGATAATTCCCTAATTCGAGGCCCGCGCAGCCCGCCGCAACGGCAGGTTGGCCATAGCCGCAAGCCTCCAAACGTGCCAATAGGCCGGATTAACGCCCGAAAGCCTCTTTATGACCCTCCCCGACACGCTCCCCGCCGCACTCGCCGGCGCACTTTCCGCACGCGGATATACCGATCTCACACAGGTCCAGTCTGCCGTCCTGGTGCCGCATTTGTCCGACAAGGACCTGCTCGTCTCCGCCCAGACCGGCTCAGGCAAGACCGTCGCCTTCGGCCTCGCCATGGCGGAAGCTCTCCTTTCAGGTGAAGACATGCTCGCGCCCGCGTCCGCCCCCCTCGCGCTGATCGTGGCGCCGACGCGCGAACTCGCCGTGCAGGTCGCCCGCGAACTCGCCTGGCTGTACGGTATTGCCGGCGCCCGCCTGGCTACCTGTGTCGGCGGCATGGATATGCGCGACGAACGCCGCGCGCTCGAACGCGGCGCGCATATCGTCATCGGCACACCGGGCCGCCTGGCGGACCATATAAAGCGCGGCTCTCTGGTCACCGGCGGCGTACGCGTCGTGGTGCTGGACGAGGCCGACGAGATGCTCGACATGGGCTTCCGTGAGGAGCTGGAACTGATCCTCGAAGGTACGCCCGAAGAGCGCCGTACACTGATGTTCTCGGCCACCGTGCCGAAAGGTATCGCTGCCCTCGCCGCGCGCTACCAGAAAAACGCCGCGCGCGTCACCACCGACGCCGAGAAGAGCCAGCACGTCGACATCGAGTACAAGGCGCTGCTTGTTGCGCCCGGCGATGAAGAGAACGCCATCGTCAATATCGTGCGCCATTCCGATTCCGAAAGCGTGCTGGTGTTCTGCTCAACCCGCGCCGCAGTAAACAAGCTGATGAGCCGGATGGGCAACCGTGGCTTCCCGGTCGTCGCCCTCTCGGGCGAGCTCAGCCAGAAGGAGCGCTCCAACGCGCTGCAGGCCCTGCGCGATGGCCGCGCCCGCGTCTGCATAGCGACCGACGTTGCCGCCCGCGGCCTCGACCTGCAGAATCTCGGCCTCGTGATCCATGCCGACCTGCCGCGCGATCCAGCCACTTTGCTGCACCGGTCCGGCCGCACGGGCCGCGCCGGCCGCAAGGGCGTCAGCGCGCTGCTGGTGGCGCCCAAGGCCCGCCGCCGCGTCGAGCGCTTGCTGGGCGATGCCAAGATTTCCGCGACCTGGGGCAAGCCGCCTTCGGCCGACGAGATCGCCCGCCAGGACGACGCCCGCCTCCTCTCCGACGCCGCGATCAGCGCGCCATCGAGCGCACACGAGAAACAGCTCGTCGAGCAACTTCTCGCCCAGCACGGGGCTGAAGCTGTAGCTGCCGCGTTCGTGCGCGCCAAGCGCGAGGGCCGCTCGGCGCCGGAAGAGCTGCGCGATGTCGATGACCGTGCCAGCGACCGCAAGGCCAAGCCGGATTGGGAACGCCCCGAGCGCTCGCTGCGCGACCGGCCGGAACGCATCCGCCCGGATCGTCCGGAACGCGCGCCGCGCGAAGAGTGGACGACCCGCGAGGATCGCCCCTCCCGCGAAGAGCGCCCGCCGCGCGAGAAACGTGCCCGCACCGAACGCGCGGACCTTCACGGCGCGATCTGGATTGCGATCAATGTGGGCCGCAAGAAAAACGCCGATCCGAAATGGCTGCTGCCGATGCTGTGCAAGGCCGGCGGCCTGGAGCGCGATGACATTGGACAGATCCGCATCAATGCCGGCAACACGCATGTCGAGCTGACGCCGCAGGGCGCAATGCGGCTGTTCGAGAAGGTCGGCGAGTCCGGCCGCCTCGAAGGCAGCCTACAGGCCTTCCCGCTGGACGGTGTGCCGGAGCCGGAGCCGTTTTCGCCCTCCGAAGCCCGGAGCGAGCCGCGCCGCGAGCGCAGCCGCGACGACGCCCCGCGCCCGGCCTACCGCAAGGAGCGTCCGCCCGCAGAGCGCGCGGAACGCACCCAGCGCGAGCGAGCGCCCCGCGAGCGCAGCTTTGACGAAGCCCCGGCGCCCCGCGCCTTCGCGCCGTCTGAATACGTGCAGGACGACCGCGCCAAGGGCGGCAAGCCCCGCGCCAAGCCGAGCGCCAAGTATGCCGCCAAGACGGGCCCCGGCGCCGCGCGCGCCAAGGGCGGCTTCAAGGGAAAGCCAAGCACCTCCAAGGGCCCCAAAACCGGCTTCAAATCCGGCCCGAAACCCGCCAAACGCGGCCCCTCCGGCGGGCGCGACTGACGGGTTTCCAAAGCGGCTGAAAAATGCGCCAGAACACCTTGTTCTGAATAGCGTTTTTATATTAGTTCCGGCACTGCAAAATACGCCCCCGGGACGTTCCCAAGGGGGCGTAAATCCCGTATCTTTCAAGACAATTTCGAGAATCACCCGAGAAAGAATTTCCCATGGCGGATGACACGGCACCTGAGGCCCCCGAAGAGGGCGGCGAAGGCGAGTACGGCGCAGACTCTATCAAGGTCCTGAAGGGCCTCGACGCGGTGCGCAAACGCCCCGGCATGTACATTGGCGATACCGACGATGGCTCGGGGCTGCACCACATGATCTACGAGGTCGTCGACAACGCGATCGACGAAGCCCTGGCCGGCCATGCCGACCGCGTCACCGTCACGCTGTACCCCGACGGCTCGGCCGAAGTGACCGACAATGGCCGGGGCATCCCGGTCGGCCTGCATGCGGGCGAAGGCGTCTCGGCGGCCGAAGTGATCATGACCCAGTTGCATGCCGGCGGGAAATTCGACCAGAACTCCTACAAGGTCTCCGGCGGCCTGCACGGCGTCGGCGTCTCGGTCGTCAACGCGCTTTCGGACTGGCTGGACCTGACGATCCACCGCGAAGGCTATGAGCACTTTGTGCGATTCGTCGAGGGCGGGCGTGTGGACGCGCCGCTCGTGCGGCGCGGGGCCTCGCCGAAGCGCGAGAACGGCAAGCCTTACACTGGTACCGCCGTGCGCTTCTTCGCTTCGCCCTCGACCTTCACGATGACGGACTATGACCGCAAGACGCTCGAGCACCGCCTGCGCGAACTCGCCTTCCTCAACAGCGGCGTGAAGATCATCTTCCGCGACGAGCGCGGCGCCGATCCGTTCGAGATCACGCTGGAGTACGAAGGCGGCGTGAAGGCGTTCGTGCAGCATATCGACCGGCAGAAATCCTCGCTGATCGGCGAGCCGATCTATGTGATCGGCGAGAAGGACGGCATCACGGTCGAGGCGGCCCTCGAATGGACCGACAGCTATCACGAGTCCGTGCTGTGCTTCACCAACAACATCCCGCAGCGCGACGGCGGCACGCACCTTGCGGGCTTCCGCGGCGCGCTGACGCGCATCATCAACAAATACGCCAACGAGACCGGCATCGCGAAAAAGTCGAAGGTGGAAATCTCCGGCGACGACGCGCGCGAGGGCCTGACCTGCGTGCTCTCTGTGAAAGTGCCGGACCCGAAATTCAGTTCACAGACGAAAGACAAGCTCGTCTCTTCCGAAGTGCGTCCGGTGGTCGAGAGCCTGATCGGCGAGAAGCTGGGCGAGTGGTTCGAAGAGAACCCGAAAAAAGCCGTCCAGATCATGGAGAAGATCGTCGAGGCCGCCGCCGCGCGCGAGGCCGCGCGCAAAGCGCGGGAACTGACGCGGCGCAAGTCGGCGCTCGACATCACCTCCCTGCCCGGCAAGCTGGCCGACTGCCAGGAGAAGGACCCGGCGAAATCCGAACTCTTCATCGTCGAGGGTGACTCGGCCGGCGGTTCTGCGAAACAGGGCCGCAGCCGTGACAATCAGGCGATCCTTCCGCTACGCGGCAAGATCCTCAACGTGGAGCGCGCGCGCTTTGACAAGATGCTCGGCTCCGACCAGGTTGGTACACTGATCATGGCGCTCGGCGCCGGCATCGGGCGCGACGAGTTTGACATCAATAAGCTGCGCTACCACAAGATCATCATAATGACCGATGCTGACGTGGACGGCGCGCACATCCGAACGCTGCTGCTGACCTTCTTCTATCGCCAGATGCCGGAGATCATCGAGCGCGGGTATCTCTACATCGCGCAGCCGCCACTCTACAAAGTGACGCGCGGCAAGTCCGAGCGCTATGTGAAGGATGATCCCGAACTGGAAGATTACCTGATCAGCGAAGGCACCAGCGGCGAGACGCTGATCCTCGCCGACGGCACGCAGATCGCCGCCGAGGACCTGCGCGACCGGGTGCGCCAGGCGGCGAACTTCCGCGCCAGCCTGCGCCGTCTCGCCCTGCGCGCGCCGGCTGACCTGATCGAGCATGCCGCACTTGCGGGCGCCCTCGCCGGCAACGCCGATGCTGGGCAGGCGCATGCGACCGCAGTGCGCCTCAACCGTCTCGCCGAGGAAGGCGAGGACACCTGGGAAGGCCGCTTCGCCGAAGGCGCGCTGGTGCTGCAACGCACCGTGCGCGGCGTTGACGAGACCGCCGTGCTGGCGCCGTCCCTGATCGCCAGCCAGGACGCCATCCGGCTTGCCGAACGCGCGGCGGGCGTGCGCGAGATGTATGAAAAGCCGGCGATCCTGCGCCAGGAAAAGGGCGGCGAAATTGCCGTACACGGTCCAGCGAGCCTACTCGACGCCGTGCTGGAATCCGGCCGAAAGGGCCTCAAGGTCCAGCGCTACAAGGGGCTTGGCGAAATGAACGCCGACCAGCTCTGGGAAACCACCCTCGACGCCAACGCCCGCACGCTGTTGCAAGTCAAGGTAGAGCACGCTGACGAGGCGGACGAGCTGTTCACTAAGCTGATGGGCGATGTCGTTGAACCCCGCCGCGAGTTCATCGAGGAATTTGCGCTGGAAGCTGAGGTGGACGTTTAGGCTGGCTCCGGAAAGCCCCTCACCCGCGCAGAACTATCCCCACGCCCCCGATCCGCACCTCGTCATTGACTACGTCCAGCCCGCGCCTTGCAGCGCGCACGCAGGCTGCTCCGACATCGGGTAAGCTGACCTGAAACTTCACCATGCGCTCCTCCGCACCCGGACGGAAGTCGAGTGTGGCATCGGCCAGCTGGATCACGCCGCCTTTCGCCGGAATGCCCAGCGCCTCGCCCCAGCGCGCGGCCATCCGCGCCGGCGCCGCGCTGGTGATCACCGCGCCGGTCAGCTTGCCGGGCGCCGCGCGCCGCTCCCAGTCCGGCCCACCCCAGCGCCAGCTTGCTGCGGGGCGTGCCTCGTCAATCGAGACGATGGCCGCGCCGACATCCGCCGGGTGCAGGTGGCTGGCGGAGATGTCGGGCAGGTCGATGTTCCAGACGCGGCGGATTTTCAGCGCGTCGGCGCGGGCGCGGGCGGCTGCGAGATCGTCCGTCTGGAAGATCACCATGTACCCGCCGTCCCCGCCCCGCGCGAGGAAACGGCCGGCCGGCGCGGTCAGCGCGGTCGGCACGACGACTTCCAGGAACTGCTCCCCGATGGCATAGACGCGGTTGACAAGGCCGAATTCGGCGACGCCCGGATCCAGGAACGCCTCCCCGAGGCCCAGCACATCCGCCAGCGTATCGGCAACGTCCAGTGATCCAGCGGCAATCACCAGCTGCCGCAGGCGCACGTATCCCATGTTTTCCTCCTCACCGCTGGCCCTCTTATCCTGGCCATGCGTGTTTATTGATCATAATCCATAACCGCAACGTAATGCTATCACGCGCCGGTTGACGTATCCGCATGCACACGCCACGCCCCTCCGCATGCACGACCCTGCAGATCCCTGCTGCCCCGAAAACAGCGCCCACGCGCATGCGCATGGCCTCGCCCATACGCATGACCATGAGAGCCACGCCCACCACCAGCACCATGCCGATATGTCCAGCGCCGATTCCCGCCGCCGCGTCGTGCTCGCCGCGCTGCTGACCGGCGGGTTCATGTTTGCCGAGGTGATCGGCGGCATTCTGTCCGGCTCGCTGGCGCTTATGGCGGACGCCGCCCACATGCTGACCGATACCGGCTCGCTGCTGCTCGCCTGGCTCGGCTACAGGCTCGCCGCCCGTCCAGCCGATCCGGGCCGCAGTTTCGGCTTCGGCCGCATGCAGGTGCTGGCTGCCTTCACCAACGGCGTGCTGCTCATCCTGCTGGCGCTTTGGATCGTCTGGGAAGCGATCAACCGGCTGCTGCTGCCATCGCCGGTCCTCGGCGAGCTGATGCTGGGCATCGCGGTGCTCGGCCTTGTCGTCAACGTGATCGCCTTCGCCATCCTGCACGGCGGCGGGCACAAGGACGATCTCAACCTGCGCGGCGCGCTCTGGCACGTGGCGGGGGACATGCTCGGCTCGGTCGCGGCCATCCTCGCGGCCGTGCTGATCCTCTGGCAGGCCTGGTACATAGCCGACCCCCTGCTCTCGATCCTTGTCGCGGGCCTTGCCCTGTTCGGCGGCATCCGCATCGCGCGGGAGTCCGGCCATATCCTGATCGAAGGCACGCCGGAGGGCCTCGAGGCCGCGAAGATCATCGCCGACCTGAAGGCCAACGTGCCGGGCATTGCGAATGTCTCCCACGTCCACGCCTGGACGCTGACCGAATCGCGCCCGCTGGTGACGCTGGAAGTCACCCTCGCTGCCGGCGCCGCTGGCGAAGCGGTGCGCCGCGCGGTGAAGGAACGCCTGGCCCACGCCTTTGGCGCCAGCCACGCCACAGTGGAAGTGATCGACTCGAACGCATAGCCGCATTGCGAAGCCTCCCGCAGCGCTTTAACCCTGCGGTCCGGCGCCCATATTGGCGCATCTAAGACGATAGGAGCCTGCGGTGGCCGAGACGAGACATGCTGAAATCCTGATCATCGGCTCCGGCCCGGCCGGCTGGACCGCCGCAGTCTATGCCGCGCGGTCCCTGCGCGAAACGCTCGTCATCACCGGCATGCAGCCAGGCGGCCAGCTGACCATCACCACCGATGTCGAAAACTGGCCGGGCGAGGCCCACATCCTGGGGCCGGACCTGATGGTGCGCATGCAGGAACACGCTGAGAAAATGGGTGCGAAAGTCGCAAGCGATCATATCCTCAGCGTCGACTTCGAGAGCCGCCCATTCAAGGCCGTCGGCGAGAACGGCACGACCTATACCGCCGACGCCGTGATCATCTCAACCGGCGCGCAGGCCAAGTGGCTGGACCTTCCGAGCGAGCAGAAGTTCAGGGGTTTTGGCGTCTCCGCCTGCGCCACCTGCGACGGCTTCTTCTACCGCGGCCGCGAAGTCATGGTCATCGGCGGCGGCAACACGGCCGTCGAGGAGGCGCTGTTCCTTACGAACTTCGCCTCCAAGGTCACCGTCGTCCATCGGCGCGACCACTTCCGCGCCGAGAAGATCCTGCAGGACCGCCTGTTCAAGAATCCCAAGGTCGAAGTGATCTGGGACACCGCACTCGAAGACGTGCTGGGCGAAGAGCAGCCCCCTGGCGTCACCGGCGCGCGCATCAGGAACGTCAGAACCGGGGTGGTGCGCGACGTGCCCGTCCACGGCATATTCATCGCCATAGGCCATGCGCCGTCCACGGAACTTTTCGTCGGCAAGCTGCCTATGCGCGCCAATGGCTACCTGATCACTGAACCTGGCTCTGCCCGGACGGCAATCCCCGGCGTCTACGCCGCTGGCGACGTCACCGACGAGACCTACCGCCAGGCCGTCACCGCTGCTGGCATGGGCTGCATGGCAGCCCTGGAAGCGGAGCGCTGGCTGTCGGAGGAAGCCGCGCATAGCGCGGTGGTGGCTGCGGAGTAAACCCTAAAGCATTGCCTGAGCAGTTTTCGCGATCTCACGGGGCTTGCGGGTCTCCACGACTTCAAGAAGATCGGCCGCCCGGCCCTGCATCACGCGGTCAAGCTCCGTCTGCGGATCAATCGCCAGCGCTGCTTCCAGCTCCGCCGAGATCTCGGCGTGATACTTCTTCGGATCGTACGCCGCCAGCGCGCGTGCCCATTGCCAGCGCAGGCCGGCGTCCTGCGGAGCAAGACGCACAGCTTCGGCATAGTTTGCGCGTGCAGTCTTCAGGCTGGCTCCCATCACAGCTGCGCCCAGTGTGCCGCCGCGCCGGTGCACCTCGACATGCCAGACCGCGAGGAAGCCAAGGGCGTAATGGTTGGCGGGGTCGTCCTCCAGCACGGCCTCCGCCAGCACGCGGGCTTTCGGGCCATACCCGGAATCGCTGGCCTCCGAGAGATTCATCGGCCGGGTCAGCAGCGACAGGGCAATCGCTTTCTGCAGCCTGCCCTCCCCATGCCCCTCATCCAGCGTCAGCGCCGCTTCGGCGGCCGCCAGAGCCTGCCCGAGAGCGGCGAGGTCTGGCTCGCGGCCAGAGCACATGACCTTTGCAAGGATTACCCGCGCCCGCAGGGCATGCGCATCGGCAGACCGGTCCCCGGCCGCTTCCTGCAGTGCAAGGTCGTATTGCCCCGCCTGGAACGCGGCATTGGCGCTCACGATATCCGCGAACGCGCTCAGCGCCCCTGAGACAACAAGCGCCGCGAGAATCAGGCTGCTTCTGACCATTACCCCTGATACTAGACCTTCTAAGCGTTCCCGGCGAGCGGGGGCTTCTACGGATCAGCAACGGGCAGGCCATGGCGGACAGTTTCGAGGCAGATGTGGTCGTTATCGGCGCGGGCGTGATCGGCCTCGCCTCGGCCCGCGCCCTCGCCCGGGCGGGGCGGGAGGTCATCGTGCTCGAAGCCGAAGACCAGATCGCCATGCACACCTCTTCGCGCAATTCCGAAGTGATCCATGCCGGGCTTTATTATGCTGCCGGAAGCCTCAAGGCCCGCCACTGCGTCAACGGCCGCAGGATGCTGTATGCCTATCTCGATGCGCACGGCGTCGCCGTGAAGCGCTGCGGCAAGTTCGTGGTCGCGGTCGGCGACGCCGAGACCGATGAGCTGCAAAAGATCCTCGAACGCGCCGAAGCCAATGGCGTTGAGCAGCTCAGCCTGATTGATGGCGCCGCCGTGCGCCGGATCGAACGGGCCCTCAGCGCAGATGTAAGCGGCGCGATCGTCTCGCCGGTGTCCGGCATCTTTGACAGCCACGCCTATTTCCTTGCCCTGCAGGGCGAGCTTGAGGATGCCGGCGGCTCCATCGCTTTCGGCACTCCGCTTATCTCCGGAGCGGTCGAGACCGGGCATATCCGCCTTGAGACCGGGGGCGCCTCGCCCGCCACCATCCGAGCGCGCACCGTTGTCAATGCCGGTGGCCACCATGCGATCCGCATCGCCGCCGCCATCGACGGCCCGCACACCCCCGGCCTGCCCCAGCCGCACTACGTGAAAGGCAGCTATTTCACCATCCAGGGCCACACGCCCTTCAGCCGCCTGATTTACCCGATGCCGACCAGCTCCAGCCTCGGCCTGCACCTGACCATCGACATGGCCGGGCGCGGCAAGCTCGGCCCGGACGCCGAATGGCTCCCGCAGGACGCCTGTCCTCCGTTCGACTACCAGGTCAACCCTGCCCGGGCGAAGATTTTCCATGCCGAAGTCACCCGTTTCTGGCCGGGCCTCACCCTCGAGCGCCTAAGCCCCGACTATGCCGGCGTGCGGCCGAAACTGGTGGCCCGGGGCGCCCCTTCGGGCGATTTCCGGATCGAAGGGGAGCAAACCCATGGCAGCGCGGGCCTGATCAGCCTCCTGGGCATTGAAAGCCCGGGGCTGACCTCCTCTCTCTCGATTGCCGAGCACGTGGCGGAACTGGCGGGTCAGAGCAAAGGATAGGGCGCTTGCACGGCCCAGCCCCAATGTGTATCAGGCGCGTTCGCTGAAGCGGCGAACGGTTCGGTAGCTCAGCTGGTTAGAGCGCGCGACTCATAATCGCGAGGTCGAGAGTTCAAGTCTCTCCCGAACCACCACTCACTGCCTTGATTTTCTTGATCTTTTAACCGCTCGATCAAGAGCTCGGAGATCGAACTAACACGCAACTGACACGCAACGCGCTGCAGGAAGTCGTCGATTGCTGCGGTCGATTTGAAAAGATACGTCGGATCGAACGGTGCGTAGATCTCGGTCGTGCTGACATCGGGGCTCCTGTGGCCGAGCTGCGCGGCGACTTCCCAGGCCGGAACGCTGCTCTTGCGCAGCCAGCGCGCCATCGTGTGCCGGATGCCATAGGGCTGAACCTGATCGTCCATTTCCAGCTTCGCCCGAACCGTGCGCCAGGCCGTGCGAATGCTCGCCACGGGCGCACCCCGAAACTCGATGACGCGGCCGGACCGCGACCGCCTCGACTGTGCTTGGAGCCACGGCTTCAGACTCGGCGGCAGCTTGATCGTCGGACGGAACTTCAGGGTCTGTTCCCGCTTGTCCGGATTAAGGTGGATCAGGTCGTTGGCAAAATCGACCTGATCGAAGGTCAGGCTGAGGACCGCCTCGTTCCTTCCCGTCGTTGCGATCATCAGGATGATGAAAGCCTGAAGGTGATACTCCGACGCCTCGATCAGCCGCGCGACTTCCGGAACATCGAGGGGGCGCCCCTTTGGCGGCGGCTTCGGCACCTTGACCAGTTCGATATAGGGCACGGACGCAATCTCTCCGCGTTTCCACGTCCAGTTCAGCGCCGCCTTGCCGATCGTGAGTACCTGCCGCGTTGTGCTGGGCCCAAGACGGCGCTCGCTGCGCAGATACTTCTGAAAGGCTTGCTGGCGAGGCATCTGGCAGGCCTCTTCGACCGTCGCAGCGCCGTGAAAGTCGAGCCAGAAACTCAAAGCGCGTTGGATGTTTCCGCTGCTCCGGATTGTTGAACCATAGTGTTCGAAGTATCGCGCGAAGACTTCTGCCAGCGTCGCGTCGGCGGGCTTTTCATCCTTCTTGGCGTGGTTAAGCACGAACCAGTCGGTCAGCGCCTGACGGGCTTCGTTATGATCCGTTGTGCCGAGGCTAACGCGCTTTGTCTGTCGATCCCCGAGATCAAACCAGGTGCGGCACCAAGCTTGGGAGCCGCGCCGTTTGGAAAGCCAGAAGTCTCCGAGCTGGAATTCCCGGTCATTTGAGTATCGGGGCATGATTTTTCCTCCACGGCCTGCAGCAGGAAATCGATAAGCTGATAGCCGAAAAATCCGATCTTGCGCGGCGAGATACGGACAAAGGCGATGCGCCTATCTGCACGCAAACGCCGCAAAGACACAAGCGACGTGTTCAAGGTGGCGGCCGCATCGGCTTCGGAATAACGACCAAAAAGCGAAATGCCGTGCGCCTCAGCAATCGCTTTGTGGAACTCCGAAAAGACCGGCGGCTCGCTCATCTGATCTTCAAGCGCCCTTCCCCGCGTATCCCGGAGCCGCCTCGCGCCCGAAAGTGATCCTGGACGGCGGGTCTGGCAAGGGACGCCCCGGCTTCTGCCCTTGCCAGACCCGCCGTCCAGGATCAGGGGCGCGTAAGGAGGCGGCGCCGGAAACGCGTTTCCCGGTGAGCGGAGCACGCTTCATCGTGCAGTGCCCGGAAGGGTTTCAGCCTGCGCCGCTTTCGGCTTGGCAAAATCATCTTCGCTGAAGATCGCATCGGCGAGCGCCTCGCCGAGAAGCTTGCGTCCCGGCGCAAGACGGCGTTCGAGCTGGCTTCGATAGAACTCGAAGGCAGGCGCGGTCTCGGCGACGGCCTGGTTCATCGCGGCTGGCGAGAGCCGTGGCCCGTAGGCGATCTGATAGCGCATCGCGAGATCGCAGAGTTCCATCAGCGACTGCTGGTCGCGCTCCATGCGCGCGAGGCGCCGGTTCATGTCATCGAGGCGCTTGATGAGCAGCGCGTCGCGCTCATGCTCGATGGCAGAGGAGAAGAAGTATTTGAGCGCCGCTTCGATGACGGAAGATTTTGACCAGCCTTTCTTGGCCCCGGCTGCAGAGACCTTGGCGTCAAGCGTGGCATCGAGATAGCAGATCGCGCGGGACTTCATGAGGCGCCTTTCTGGCGATGGACGCCATCAGGAAATGCGCGTCTTCACGGCTTGTCAAATCAGCGCCGCGCGAGTGGCTTCGCCCGTTTTCGTGCGTCATGACCGTCAAGTATGTGTACAGGCCATTGCCAGCAAGGCCGTGCATTTCGCAGCGAAATCCGGCGTTTCGTTCTCGCTGAAGAATTTTTTTGAGCGCGCGGGTTTGCAGCGCGCGGCGCATCGCAAAAAGGCTTCACTTTCGGGAACGCACGCGAAAACCCGCGAGCATTTTCGCCTGACAGGCGCCGCTCTCAGCGGCCAAGACCGAGGCTGCGCTGACTCAGGCGGCTGATCGACAAGTCACGCTCGATAGTCATCGCGATTCGAGTGCAGCGCCGGTGTTCGAACTCCGGCTTCCAGGGCACAAGCGAAAACTCCCGGTCTCGCTCCACGACGGCGAAGCGCCCGGCCTGGCTCGTGAACTCGCGTTCGAAGTAACCCTCAAGCTCCTCTCCCGGCTTCGCGGGCCGATAGGCCATGCCCTTCTCTGCCGCGATGCGCGCGCCTTCGGTGTGCATAACTTCCCAATCGAGCTTCGCGAGCAATTGCGCGTCCGGAAGCTCGCGAGGCTGAACGAGCCCGCGCCGGACAAGGTCGGCGTGGCGGTCGCGGGCGGCTGACAAGAACTCCGCGCCGAGGCCTGCGCGTGAGGCGTCGAACGTTTGCTTCCCGGCCAGCCACTCATCGAGCATCGTTCGCCCGGCTGCTTTGACCTGCTCGCCCAGCGGCGGGACCGCACCCAGCCGTCCGATCGAGTCGGGTTTGATCCTCACCCATTCCCCGGACTTCAGATCCTTATCGCCAGCGAGCTGGAGATGATGCACGCGGCCATCGAGGCCATCAACCATCGCGTAGACGGTGCCGGTGTGCTCATTGGCGAGGCCCATCGCAAACACCCGGCCCACGACATCCCGGCGCTTCGCCTGCGGATCAAAAGTGAAACCTTCGGCGCGGTTCGGTCCTGCTTCGCGCAGATGCCCCCCGGATGCGCGCCTGCGCGACGTCCTGCTGCTCCAGTCTCGAGAGGGAATCGATCAGGCCCGGTTTGAGCTGCCAGCGCCCGGCGCCTGCGCGCTCGGCGAGGCCAAGTCGTTCCAGGACTTGCAGCCTGGCGCGATAGTGCATCCGGCGGCGCTGAACATCGTCGAGTTTGATGATCCCGCCCGTACCGGCCTGCCTCAACATTTGCCGGTCGAGATTTGTCACACGCCGGGACGGGATCGCGCGGTTGATCTTGAGCTCAATCTCCGCCTCGGTTTCGAGACCGAGTTCGCGGGTCAGGATCAGGCCCGCGCGGGCGCGGATACCGGACGAAATGTAGTCCCGGTCCATGACCAGGTCGCGGCCATCGTCCCGTACGCCTCGCACGAGGATGTGGCTATGCGGATGATCGGTGTTGTGATGATCGACCGCGATCCAGTCGAGCTGTGTGCCAAGGTCGGCTTCCATCTCCCTGACCAGCGAACGGATGAAGGGCTTGAGGTCTGACAGCTGCTCGACATCTTCTGCTGAGACGATGAACCGGAAATGGTGGCGGTCTTCAGCGCCGGCCTTGAGCCAGTCCTTGCCATCCACGCCATCACTTGTCCCATCGTAGAACGCGGCGCGCTCGCCGCCGCGGCCAGCGCCTTCGCGCTGGAGATAAGCCAGGTGCGCGCGCTGCAGGGCGATTCCTTTGCCGCCGAGCCGCACCACACGCGCCTTGACGATGGCGCGGCGCGTGCCCTGCCAACCTTGAACCCTCGGTGCCGATCGCCTTCGCGCTGTGCTGCCGGATCTGCGTCCCTTGCGCAGCGAGGACGCAAGACTGCGCGGGAGCTTCGCGCGGTCCTGGCCGACGCGGCCAAGCCTCGGCCGAAAGTCATCGCTCGTCTCGTTCAAAGGGCGCCTGCCTCCCCTGTTGTGCGCACACTGCGGGGCCGCTTGCAGGCATGCAACAGGGCGCCAATGCGCCAAGCCAAACGACTCGCGCGTGTTCTGCAGTATCTGCCGTGCAAAGAATTTTTTCGGCGACTCGCGCCGAAGTCGTCAACGACTCGCACGGTCCTGAAGCGGCGTCACCAGAAGAGGGGCCCACAGGGCACACCTTCTTTTATCTTGCATTACGCCGCTTCTCTTTCCGCACCTCCTGACACCATCTTTGACGCCTTAGAGTCCAGAGCGCAGTTCCTGTGCGATGCGCAACGCTTTGAAGCCGGCCGCATCATAAGCATCCGGCTCGATATTCTGCTCAATGCACAGGTGCAAATGCCGCCAGTAGTCGGAGGCGATATCTGGCAATTCATGCTGCTTCTTGAGGGCGTCGATCATAGTCAGCGCGCGCACCACCCGGGTCTTTCCGAAGGCGTGGAGGAGCAAAGCCGCCGCCGGTTCGACGCCCGGAATCTTCGTCAATTCAGTGCCCGTGTCGGCCGCTTGGCAGACCACAAGCCGCCAGGTCTGCGTGCCATATCCATCTCCGCGCCAGCGTACAAAGCCGAAAATCTGACCCGGAACGAAGCAGACAAGCTCACAGCCCGGCGCAAACGGAAACCGTTTGACTGGCACGCCAAACACCAGCCGGTCACGCGCCTTGAGCTTTGCTTCTCGGAGGCGAACGCGCGTCAAATGGCACGACGGAACAGGGCCAGTATCCATGTCGGGCGGTGTGCAAGTTCTGAGCCGTTGCACGCGCAATTCAGGCCCCTAAAAGTTCGTCAGTTTGAAGCGCCACCCCTCTTTGCTGCAAGATTTCCGGGCAGACGGGGTAAAGCCGCTATCCAATAATGGCCGGTCAATTAACGACACCTGAGGCGGATCTGCCCCAGTATTTGAAGGCGGCCACAGCGGTCCCTCCTCCGGCGCCGCCGTCAAACTCTGGTGCCAACCAATGTGCATCCCCGCCCGCCCCCCGAACGGCCGTTGTTGAGACCGCGAATGGCACGACTCTGGTGACCGTCTACGACAGTCGTTGTTAAGGTTTCCAGGACGCCCGCCCTGCGCAGCCGGCAGCCCCGGGCCCGGTGGCGGGCGTCCTGGAAAGCTCAAGGCCTGACGCGCGGGTGGCTGGCACTCTATGGAGATTTGAAGCGAACGCCCGGTTCGACGGTGGCCAAGAGTAGCTCTTCTGTGTGCATTTTCCGTATCGAGACGGCGCGCCGAGTGCGGATATGACGAAGCTCGGATGTGCCTCGTGTGCGGTTTGTCTCGCGGCACGTTCGAACAGGTCGCAAGCTGCCGACGCCGCCGATGATGGCGAACGCAGGGACGTCGGCATGAGTGATGGGAGCGACCGTCATGAGCTGTCCATCCGTGCTTGCGGCCGTCGCTTG
>ERZ888423.1900-NODE-1900-length-16838-cov-26.241792_pt1 | contig 16838 bp, 18 predicted proteins | sample MGYA00520523_ERZ888423 | MGnify/ENA primary metagenome ERZ888423 (study PRJEB32303, sample SAMEA104408611) | aquatic metagenome | biome: Brackish water; feature: Pelagic; material: water | place: Baltic Sea | collected 2014-06-08T10:24:00 | depth 30,27 m ...
CCTCGGGATCTTCAGTCAGTGCTTAAGGCTGTCCCGGCAGGGCATTGATCAGCATGATCACGCAAGCACCCGGAATGCCCTTTTGTCCCGTTTTTGCGGGCTCACTGCGTGTCAGCCGGCGATGACTGGCAATCACACGGTCTGATCCGCAAGATTCCGAGAGCGTATGTCATTTGTATTGGCATTCTGGCTTGCGCGGTCCATCATGAGGGCAATAAAGAACCCGCCCCATGACTGCCCTTGGCCGTGACCGCCGGATCCAGATCCGCGCTCCGCAATCGGTGCAGGCGCTGATCGACCGCGCCGCCGCGGCAGTCGGTCTTTCGCGGTCGCAGTTCATGCTTGAGACGGCAATCCGTGAGGCCGAGAACACGCTGCTCGATCAACGCATATTCGTGCTCGATGCTGACCAGTGGGCAGCCTTCGAAACTGCGCTCGATGCGCCGGTTGATGTCACCAAACTCGGCGCGCTGCTCAGCAGCCCCACCCCCTGGAAAGTGTGATAAAGCCCTCCAGTGCCGCAACTGAACGCTCCCACGCTCCTGACCGCCGGCCATCAGGTTGGCGGTTTTGATTCAGGCAAACAAAGCCTGGATGACTGGTTGCAGCGCCGCGCCCTCAAAAACCAGATTGAAGGCGCCGGCCGAACCTATGTCGTCACAAGCAATGACGCCCGCGTGCTTGCCCGTTATGCCCTCGCCGCTGGAGCGTAATCGCCGCCGAGGCCACCGGCGCTGTCAGACGCAACATGCCCTCCCCTATCCCGGTTGTGATCCTGGCACGCCTCGCTGTCGACAGAAGCCTCCAGGGCAAAGGATTTGGGACCGCGCTCATCCGGGACGCCCTGCTCAAAACCGTGCGAGCCGCTGACACCATCGGTTTGCGCGCTCTTTTGATTCACGCCCTCGATGAGGATGCGGCCGCTTTTTATGAGAAATTCGGCTTCAGCCGCTCGCCCGCTGACGGCCTCGTGCTGATGATGCCGCTGAAAGCTGTGATCGAACGACTGGGCGGCAGATAGCGTCCTGCGCATAAGGCGGTCGTGAGCCGCGCCTGCGAACCCGGAGCCCGTGTGGCCGGGGTCCTGCAGTGAGGGTGCTTTCCTCTGGCGGTGCAACGTCATGGGTCCAGCCTTCTGCCGCAGGACTGGTCCTGACCGGCCGTACGGGGACAACGGCTCCGATGATCGACACGCGACCCGGCAGGGTCACCCCAGTCCTGTCATTCGGCGGCATCATCAGCGCCGGAACGAACCGGGACACGATCCTCAGCCGCGAGTTGCCACAATCTCCAGCGCGGGTTGCACCTGCCCCAGCGCGGTGATCATTCTCCCGGCTTGCGCGCGCACGACGGCGTCATGATTGCCTTGCGTGAAAATGATCTGATCGCCGGCGCCAAGATCAAGCAAACCGCGATAAAAAAAGCCGTCACTATCTGTCGTCTCGAACAGCACGCGGCGCACGGTAATCATCCCATTTCTGAGCGGCAGGAATTTCCGGGTTTCACGCGGCAGGTTTCAGTTTGCCCTCAACTCACTGCAGCTTTTGGCACAGGCAGTAATGCCCTCAGGAACTGCCTGTTTCCGCGTCCTGCTTCAACCAGACCAGAAGCGACCGCGTCATGAATACCCCGGCAATCGCAATAGGCAGCCCAGCAAGGAGCACCGCCGACTGAACCACTTTCAGTCCGCCAATGAACATAAGTCCTACCGGCAACACGCCCAAAACCCCGGCCCAGAAAACGCGGTGCCAACGCGCGGGATCTTCGCCGGCACGCAGGGACTGCGTTGCTGCTGAAGCGAGCGTGTAGCTTGCGGAGTTATAGGTTGTGGCAACGAAAACGGTGGTCACCGTCACAAAGATAACCAAAGCAACTTTTCCGAGCGGCAAATGGGAAATGATCGCCGCAATCGCAGCCGCTGCATCCTCATGAACCATGTCGACGACGGGCAACGCGCCGGTTATCTCGAGGTAGAGCGCATAATTCCCAAAAACGATGTAAAATGCCCAAACGCCCAGGCTTCCGCACACAGACATTCCAAGCAGTACCTGCCGTATCGTCCGCCCCTTGGAAATCCTGGTGACAAAAATGCCGACGAAAGGCGCAAAGGCGATCCACCATGCCCAATAAAAAATTGTCCAGTCCTGGACAAATCCGGTTTGATCCACCGGGTCCGTATAGGTGATCATAGTGATCAGGTTGGAGGCCATATGCCCAAGGCTTTCGGTGCCCGTCGCAAGAATGAAACCCGTTGGCCCGGCGACCAGAATGAAGACGAGGAACAGAAGGGCGAGCCAGAGATTGGCGTCAGCTAAGCGCTTGATGCCCTTTTCGAGACCTAGAAAAACAGTGACCCCGAACAGCGCTATACAGGCAGAAATAACTGCAAGATCCATCGCGGTCGAACGTACCAGTCCCGTAAGCTCCGCGACGCCGGCCGAAATAACCGGCACGGTCAAAGCAAGGGAGGTTCCTGCCCCACCGATCAGGCCTATCATGAAGATGAGATCAATGAGCTTACCCCAGGGCGAGGTCGCACATTTGTCTCCAAGAATAGAGGCGCTGAAACGCAGGTAAGGAACACCCTTGTTGTAGAAGGCATAGGCCAAGGCGACCGAGGGAAGCCCATAAATGCACCAGGCGCTCACGCCCCAGTGGAAAAGTCCGTAGCTCGTGGCCCAGCGGATGGCCTCTGTCGACCTGGGCGCCACCCCGAAAGGCGGCGCTTCGTAGTAGAATGTCCACTCGATGCCTGCCCAGTAGAGCAAGCCGCCACCGACCCCTGCCGTAAAGAGCATCGCGACCCAGCTCATAGTCGAAAAGTCGGGCACATCGTCCTTTGCACCAAGCTTGATGCGCCCATATGGACCAAAAGCGAGGTAGGCAGACACAACCATCGCCCCGATCGCGGCCCATTGGTAAATGATACCGAGATTGAGCGCCGTCCAGTCATAGAGCGCAACGATCCCCGGACCGAGCGGCTTGCTGAAAATGATCAACGGCACTGACACAAGCAAAGTCGTCGAGACAGCTAATGCAAAGACCGTCTTATCGATTGGCTTGCCACTCATTCGATGCCTCCGATCAACGCATCACACAGCGGCGCCATGAAATCCTTTGTCGAACCGACACGGTCGCCCAACTCCTGAACATAACCATCCCCGGGGAAATAGCGCGGCCAGTCCGGAAGGCCCGCTTGATTTGGATTGCCTGTCCGGGCAAATGCGACCCAGTACTGCATCATAGTTTCGGTAAGGGCTCTGTCTTCGGCACGGGTCGGAAGCCAGTCATCATGCGTGTCGAACACGTAAGGTATTTCGGCGCCATGATACGCGCCATAGGCATCAGCGCCCGTCCGCTTACGCGTGAAACGGTAAAAGTAGGCGCCCTGCCCTTGTTTTGCGGTAAGGTCAGCTATGCGGCCCGATGGACAATGGAATTGCGAAGCCGTTGACAGCAGGTCTGCAGTCTCAATTGGTGTCAGCCCTTCGAAAACGGGCAAGGCAAGAAGCGAAAGATGAACGCTCCCGGGGAAATCTGCCAGGGCCTGTGACAGGACATCCTCGTCGGGCCCATCGATATACATCAGCATTTCGTTGAGATTGCTGCCGACCAGCACATCGATACCCGGGTTCACATCTTTCCCGTCTCGCACCCAGTACCCATCAAGGACAGGGCCGTGATAATGATCCACGCCTGTCGTCATGTGCAGGTCGATGAGATCCTGCCAGGCAAGCGCGCGCGCAATGTCCATACTGTCTATCCCAGCCTTTTCAAACATGGCTCTGGAACGGGCCTGGGCGAGCTCAAAAGTTGGCATATCTGCTGGCCCGAGCGCCCCACTCTGCAGGATAGCACGCTGGAACAGTCCTTCTGTATACGGACTTTTGATCAGCGCGTAGATATTCGCAGCTCCGGCCGATTCGCCAAACAGTGTCAGATTGTCCGGATCCCCTCCGAACGCGGCGGCATTCTCCTGGACCCACTGAGTGGCGGCAATAATGTCCGAAATCCCATAGTTTCCGGAGGGTGTACCGGACGGCGCGCCAAACGGGATGGGAAGAAACCCTAACGCGCCAAGGCGGTAATTGATGGAGACGACCACAACACCGCGCGCCGCCAGCGCTGCGCCGACGTAGTTTGGTTCATACGCCCAGCCGTTCACATTGCTGCCACCGTGTACCCAGATCATCACCGGTAAAAGCTCCCCCGGTGCGCGGTCCGGCGTCCAGATATTCAGGTAAAGGCAATCCTCATCCATATTGCTGAGATCGGTAATAACCGACGCATCCTGCCCAAACCCTTCAGCCACCCTGCGGTACCAGTCGGGATTGCCCTGGCTCTGCGGGCATGCAGGCCCGTAACGCGTCGCATCCACTTGCCCGGCGCGCGGCGTGTGAGCCTCTGCCGGGCGCCAGCGCCGATCTCCGGTCGGCGCTGCGGCGTACGGCACGCCGAGGAAAGCCGTGACTTCAGGACCGGGTCGTAATCCGGTCAATGTCTCACCGCCTGCCACAAGAACTGGAGCGGCCCTTGCTTCAAACTCTGGCGGGGCCGATTTGCAGCTCGCCAGGCAGCTCAGGAAAGCGATCAGAAGATATGCCGAAAGCCTGGTAAGTTGGCTCATCTGGAGGGCCTCCCCGTTGGCAAGTCACTTGGGCGGACTTGTCCAGGGTCGGATCTAGGCGCGGGTGAACCACGGCGGCAAACGATAAAAGATCGTCGATTGATGAATTTGGTTCATGCGAAAGCTTAAACAGGCGATGCCATGGCCGGGTCCATCAGAGGCGAGAGTGTGCGATCCGCAGCGACAAGGGCCTTCAGCCATTCCTGAAACAGGCGGATCTTTCGAACATTGATCCGATCCTTCGGGTAAGTCAGGAACCAATGGCCGATCGTGCGCACACGCCGGTCAGGGAAAAGGTCGACCAGCTGCCCGGTTTCCAGATCCTCAGCCACATAGGGCTGCATCGCCAGAGCCACCCCCATACCGCGCGCAGCCATCTTCAGAGCGTGATCATAGCTGTCGAAGCGCAGCCCGGCATCTGGATCGACATCGCCCACCTTGTTCGCCTCCAGCCAGACCGGCCAGTCATTTGCTGAGGGATAAACCTGGAGAATGGGGTGGCCTGAAAGATCAACCGGCGTATCCAATGGCCTTCCTTCTGACCTCGCGATTTCAAGATAACGCGGGCTGCCTACGGCCATCATCGTTGGCGAAAAGAGATATTCGTAATGCAGCTCGTCCCTGCGCCGCTGACCGATCATGAGCGCGAGATCAATTCCGCGTTCAGAAAAGTCCGCATCCGACTGCGAGGTATTTACTCTGACATGAATGCCGGGGTGGGCCTGCTGAAAGCTGTTCAGCCGCGGCATTAACCAGCGCACGGCAAAGGTCGAATACATCTGGACCGTGAGGATGTTCTCCTCCTGGGGGCTCAGCAGCTGCTTCGTGCCACTGGCGATCCTGTCGAAGGCCTCCCGTACGACTGGAAAATAGGCGGCGCCCGCGGCGCTGAGCTCGACCGCGCGGGGTGTGCGCACAAAAAGCTCAACCCCCAGCTGCTCCTCCAGATGCTTGACCTGATGAGAAATCGCGGACTGGGAAACGCTCAGCTCGTCAGCGGCTTCGCGGAATGAACCGAGCCGCGCCGCTGCCTCGAATGCCCTGAGCGCCGTGAGAGGGGGGAGTTTTCGCTTCATGGAACCAGTCTGACATGAGATTTTTTCAGGGACCAGAGAGGAAATTGTCTTTGTCAGTCCGCGCCAGATCAGCCAGTCTGATTTTTATGAGCGCCCATTCTTCTGATCTTCGGCAAGCCGAAGCCGAGGCCTTACGCGCCGCCGGTCATCCGGAACTGATCGAAGCGGCGAGCCATTTGCTGGCCGGCGCGTTCGGAAAAGCGGAGCCTCTCTGCCGCGTAGTCCTGAAACGCGATCCGCTCAATGTAAACGCAATGCGCCTGCTGGCCGAGATCGGGATGGAAGTCGGACGGCTTGAAGATGCCGAAGCCCTGCTGGTCCGAGCGCTTGAACTCGCACCGGACTTTCGCCTTGCACGCGGCAGCTATGCCAATGTCCTCGCACGTCGGGGTAAATTCGAAGCGGCCCTCACTGAACTCAATGCGCTTCTTGCGGCAGAGCCGGACCAACCTGGATACCTTATCCTGAAAGCGAATACGCTGGTCAGGATCGGCGATCATGAGACCGCGATCGCCATCTACCGCGAAGTTCTTGCCCGGATCCCGGCCACAGCAGGCGTGCAGATGAGCCTCGGGCACAGTCTGAAGACGGTTGGGCATCAGGATCAAGCGATTGCAGCCTACACCGCCGCGCGCCTGCTACGCGACGATCTGGGCGATGCCTACTGGAGCCTGGCCAATCTCAAGACTTTCCGGTTTTCAGACGATGAACTCGACACCATGCGAGCGGTGGCGGGACGTGAAACGACAGGCCGCGAAGACTACTTCCATCTCGCTTTTGCGCTCGGCAAAGCACTCGAGGACCGCGGCGAATTCGAAGAATCCTTTACCTGGTACAGGCGCGGCAACGCCATCAAACGGCGCCTCATTGCCTACAGTGCAGATGAAAATCATTCGGATGTTGCCCGCATATCCGACTATTTCTCGAAAGACGTCTTCGAAGCCCGCAGGAATGCCGGATGCCAGGACCGTGCGCCTATTTTCATCGTCGGGCTGCCCAGGGCCGGCTCAACGCTGCTCGAACAAATCCTCGCCAGCCATAGCGCGGTCGAAGGAACCCAGGAATTGCCTGACATCATTTCAATCGCGCGCCGGATTGCAGACAAGAAACGCAGCGATGAGCCATCGAGCTATCCCGGCGGGCTGACCCGGCTCTCGGATGCAGATCTGACCGCGCTGGGTGAGGAATACATCGAGCGCACCCGGATACACCGGACAGGCGCGCCCTTCTTCATAGACAAGATGCCGAACAACTTCGCGCATATCGGCCTGATCCGGCTGATCCTGCCAAATGCAACCATCATCGATGCACGGCGTCATCCGGTTGCGTGTTGCTTCAGCGGTTACAAGCAGCTCTTCGCCAAGGGCCAGAATTTCACCTACAATCTGACCGATATCGGAAGATATTACGCTGACTATGTCGGGCTCATGCGCCACTGGCAGGAGGTCCTGCCGGGCCACGTCCTGCGCGTGCAATACGAAGACATGGTGGCAGATACGCAGGCACAGGTCCGGCGCCTGCTCGACCATTGCGGATTGCCTTTCGAAGACAATTGCCTGCGCTTTTACGAAAACAGGCGCGCCGTAAAGACGGCCAGTTCTGAACAGGTCCGCCAGCCGATCTTTACATCCGGGCTTGATCAATGGGAAAATTTCGAGCCCTGGCTCAGTCCCTTGAAAGCCGCTCTCGGCGACACCCTCGTCACCTACAAGCAATAGATTGTTTCGCCGGACGGCCTGCGTCCCGGCTGCGCGCTCGTGCAGAGCAGCGTTGTTTCCGACACGCCCGCGCGCCCCTCAGCGCCGAGCCCATGAATTTGCCTCATGCGTCGGTGACAAATGATCTTTTGCCAGCCGCAAGGTGTCAGAATACCGATCGATCACGGGATGAGCGGCCGCGCGGTAATCAGCGGCGTCCGGGCTCCCTGAGGAAACGGTCATGCAGCGTCTGCACCGAAAAATCGGGCCGGCTGCCTAAGCGAGGAAACAAGATGTCATACCCGATGTGGTCCAGCCGGCAGCGCCTTCTTGCTCAGGCTTCGGCTTTCGCAATCGCCGGCGTGGTCGTGAGCGCGCCTGCCCTCGCCCAGGATGAAAGTCCAGGCGAAGCGTCCGCGATGCTGCTCCAGACGGTTACGGTCACCGCTCAGAAGCGAACCGAAAATCTGCAGGACGTCCCTGTCAGCATTAACGTTCTTGGCAGCTCCGAACTCGAAAGTCAGGGCGTTGCCAACTTCGAAGACTATGTTGCCCTTCTGCCGAGCGTATCTTTTGCAGGCCAGGGCCCCGGCAATTCGCAGGTCTTCATGCGGGGTATCTCGTCGGGCGGCGGCGGCAACAAATCCGGCTCGAGCCCGAGTGTCGCCGTCTACCTTGACGACCAGCCTGTCACGACGATTGGCCGGGTACTCGATGTCCACATGTATGACATCGCCCGCGTTGAAGCGGTCGCTGGGCCCCAGGGCACGCTTTATGGGGCAGGCTCACAAGCTGGTACGCTGAGGATCATTACAAACGCGCCGAGCACCGATGGATTCGAAGCCGGATATGATCTGTCCCTGGCGACGACCCACAAAGGAAGCGAAAGCTATTCCGCCGAAGGATTTGCAAATTTCAAGCTTTCAGAAAATGCCGCGCTGCGCATCGCTGGCTGGCACGCCGAAGACGGTGGCTACATCGACAACGTGCCGGCAACGACCACTTTCACCTTCGGCAATATCACAGTCGACAACGCACCGTTTGTTGAGGAAGATTTCAACACTGAGGAAAATACCGGCGCGCGCGCAGCCCTCAAGATCGATCTGAATGAAAACTGGACCGCGACGGCAAAACTGATGCATCAGCGCCAGAAGACCAATGGGGTCTGGGATCATGATCCGGAAGATATCGGCGATCTGGAAGTCGCTCGCTTCTTCGATGACAGCGGTCAGGATACGTTCACCCAGGCCGGCCTAAGTGTTGAGGGTCAGATCGGCGGTCTTCAACTGACTTATGCAGGATCCATCCTCGACCGCGAAGTCGACTATAATGTTGATTATTCTGCCTACGCTGAATACTCCGCCTACATCCCATATTATACATGCTACAGCTCGGGCTCACTGGACGCGTCAACCTGCACCGATCCCCGCATCCAGTACGACAGCGACGACAAGTACAAAACGACGACCCACGAGCTGCGCCTCCAGAACGACGAGTCTGAGCGGCTAAGGTTCATCGCGGGTCTGTTCTATCAAGATGCTGAGCACGACTATCTGAACGTCTGGCATATTCCGACCATTCCGGCAGATCGCAGCGTCAATGCGAACGCTCAGCTCAGCGGCTATCCCGATGACGCCTACTTCATCACGGACCAGGTTCGGAATGAAAAGGAAACCGCGTTCTTCGGGGAGATATCCTATGACCTGACCGAGAAACTAACCGGAACGATTGGCGCGCGTTTCTTCGAGACAGAAAGCGATCTCAAAGGCGCCGTCGGAACCCTTTTCTCCGGAAGCCCGTTGATCGACCTGTCTTTCGGGGAGAGCGGCGATGTATTCAAAGGAAACCTCAGCTACAACTTCACTCCGGATGTCCTGGTCTACCTGACATATTCGGAAGGGTTCCGGCCGGGGGGAAACAACCGCGCCTCGACGTCCAATATCCCTGCGATTTACATGCCTGACCTGATTACCAACTACGAAGCAGGATGGAAGACAACATTCTGGGATGGCAGGGCTCGCTGGAATGGGTCAATCTTCAACATGGATTGGGACGAGATTCAGATCACGCGCTTTGATCCGGCTGAATCGTTCCTCGGCTTGACGGCCAACGTAGGAACGGCGCGCTCACGCGGCATTGAGACAGATTTCTCGCTGCTTGTGGCAGAGGGCTTCCAGGTGAACGGCGCGGCCTCCTGGATCGAAGCAGAACTGACGGAAGACTATGTCCGCAACCTCTCGACCCTGAATGTCGATGCGCCTGCAGGCACTGAACTGCCCGATATCCCGAAGCTTAAGCTTGCGCTGACTGGGCGATACAATTTCGACCTGATGGGCATGGAAGCCTTCGCCCAGGGAAGTTACCGCTATGTCGGCTCGCGTTATACCGATCTCTTTGTCGCCCGGCGGCAGAAGCAGGATGCCTATTCCATCCTGAATCTCTCGACCGGCATTGATCGCGACACCTGGGGTGCAAGCCTTTATGTGACCAATGTCACCGACGAACGCGCCGAGCTCAATCGAAACGCCGCTACCTACGACGAGCGCATCACCACCAACCGCCCGCGCACGATCGGCTTGAGCTTCTACCAGCGCTTCTGACAGCCTTCCCCTTCTCCCCGCTTTTCCCTGTAAAGCTTACGCATTCAGGCCAGTTCAGAGTGACTTTGATGGTCTCCGGATCCGCCCCCCTGCTTCAGGACAAACGGGTCGTCATTACCGCCGGCGGCAATGGCATTGGCCTCTCGATTGCGCGCCATTTTCTGGATCAAGGCGCGACCGTCTGCGTCTGCGATCTCGATGGCGGCGCTGTCAAAGCCCTCGAAGGCAGCCACAGCAAGCTGCATATCTTCGAAGTCGATGTCGCAGATCCCGAGGCCGTGCGTGAGTTTTTCCTATCGGCCGAGCGCACAATGGGCGGGCTCGACATCCTTGTGAACAATGCAGGTATCGCTGGGCCAACGGCGCTCTGCGAAGATGTCGAAATTGACGCGTGGCGCCATACAATCGAGGTGGATCTCAACGCCCAGTTCTATTGCACGAAATATGCGATCCCGCTTCTGAAGGCGGCAGGCGGCGGGTCGATTGTGATGATGGCCTCGAATGCGGCCTTGTTCGGCTACCCGTTGCGCTCGCCTTATACCGCAGCCAAATGGGCGCTTATCGGACTGACCAAAACGCTCGCCATGGAACTCGGGCCACATGGAATCCGGGTCAACGCCCTTTGCCCCTGCAGCGTCGAGGGCCCCAGGATTGACGGCGTGATTGAGCGGGAAGCGGCCAACCGCGGTGTGTCTGCGGACAAGGTGCGCGCAGATTATCAGCGTCAGAGTTCGCTGCGGACTTTCGTCAGTTCCGGGGACGTTGCGGCAATGGCTTTGTTCCTTGTTTCACATCTGGGTGCAAAAATATCCGGCCAGGCCATTGGTGTCGACGGTCATACCGAGTCGCTCGCACAGTCTTGAATTCGAGGAAAACGCGATGAAAGCAGTCTGGTACGAAGCAACCGGCGCCGCCCGGGATGTGCTCCGGTTCGGGGATCTGCCGACACCGGAAGCCGGCCCGGGCGAAGTCCTCATCAGGATCAAGACATCCGGCGTGAACCCTTCCGATGTCAAATCCCGCGCGGGCCTGCGCGGGCCGATCCCCTTTGAGCGCGTTATTCCGCATTCCGACGGCGCAGGTTTTATTGAGGCCGTCGGCGCAGGGGTTCCTCCCTCAAGGATTGGTGAACGGGTCTGGATCTGGAACGCAGCCTGGCGCCGGGCTTTCGGGACGTGCGCCGAATTTCTATCCATTCCAAGTGCACACGCGGTTCTGCTTCCTGACAATACAGGTTTTGAAGCCGGTGCATGCCTGGGTATTCCGGCGAGCACGGCCTATCACGGCGTATTTGCCGATGGCCCGGTAGAGGGCCAGACGATCCTTGTAACGGGCGGCGCGGGCGCTGTTGGCCACTATGCCATCCAGTTCGCAAAGTATGGCGGCGCGCAGGTCCTCACCAGCGTGAGCAGCGACGTGAAGGCGGCACATGCCAGGACGGCAGGCGCTGACCATGTGATCAATTACAAGACTGGCTCGGTGCGTGAGATGGTCATGGACCTGACACATGGCGCCGGCGTCGATCGTGTCATCGACGTCGAGTTTGGCGGCAATCTGGCTGAAGTTGCGCCTGTGCTGAAGTCAGGCGCTGTCATTGCAACTTATGGATCAATGGCTGACCCCAATCCGGCAATTCCTTTTTATGATCTGATGTTCAGGAATGTCACGCTTCGTATGTACCTCGTTTACCTGCTCAGCGAGGTCGCCCGAAAACAGACCACGGACGGGATCAATTCTGCGCTTGCCAGCGGAAAGATAACCCACGCCGTGGCAAGGCGAGTGCCGCTGACGGATACAGCAGCGGCGCATGAACTGGTCGAGGCGGCCAGCGAGATTGGCAATATCGTAATCGACATCTAGGCTGACACATGCGCCTGACGCCGCTCCTGACATTCCGAAACACGCTGTCGGCAGTCCAGCCAATCGGTGACACACCTTTTGGACACCGGATCACTTACATCATCGGCGAGGGCCGTTTTGAAGGCGAGCGGCTGAAAGGGCGGATTCTGCCCGGTGGAGGAGACTGGCTGATCCGGGGAGCCGACGGACTTGCCCGTCTTGATGTCCGCAAGACGTTTGAGACCGATGACCAGGCCCTGATCCATGTCAGCTATACGGGGCTCTACAAGTTCAGCGCCGGGATCACAGCCCGCCTGGCCTTGGGGCAAGACTGTGAATTCGGCGACACGCTGTTCCTGACGCAGGTGCAGTTCGAGACAGGCGATCCGCGGTATGCGTGGCTCAACGAAACCCTCGCAATTGGCGAAGGGCGGGAGACACAGGCCGGTGTCGAGTACCAGCTTTTTTCTGTTGGAAAAACTATCCGCTGACCTGAACCCTGCCGATCCCTCACCTATGCGGGGAATACCCGTCATTGGGCCATGTGCTTGCGATGGCCGTTTTCGATCTGCAGCCTGACGACAGTGGGCCTGACGACGGTGGGCGGGTGAATGGCAGGACTGAGGCGACACTGCCAGACGCCGAAACCGATGATCAGAGCATTGGCCCGTCCAGTCGGTGGTGCGTCGCGGCGGAAAGTGGGTTAAAAGCCTGGCGCTGATTAAATCGCCGAAAAAGGCCAGAAGTTTCATGCCCAAAAGAACTCTTGAGAAGCGCGATATTCCCAGCTCACTCCTTGCCGGCGCGCGTTGGCTTATGAACCCCGTTTCTGAGGGCGGCGCAAAGCAGGTTCCGCGCATCAAGATGTTGGCAGGCGGTCCTGAGATTCTGGCTGATGTCGAGCGCATGCGCGTTCATCCAACCGGAGGGCGCCTGCTTGCCGAGCGGCCGGATCTGGGCGTGTCCCTGTCGGATACCGCCGCGCTCAAGGCGATGCCAGCCGGCAGCCTGGGCCGGGCCTTTTTCGACTCGATGGACAATCCCTACGGCGTGCCAGGCTATCTGTTGGCCGGGCTGATTTATCGCGACGGGTTTTTTGACTCATTCGAGATCAGTGACGACGCCCGGTATTACCTGGAGCGCGCGCGCTGGATGCATGATCTGTTTCATGTCGTCACTGGCTATGCCCCGAACCTTTCAGGCGAGGGCCTGCTGATCTATTTCCAACATGCTTATCTCTATGGTGTTTCATATTCGAAACTGGCGTGGTCCTCGTTTGGAATTGGACCCAGATTTTTTATTCAACCGAGCATCGGCACGAAACGCTGGCGCGCTTTGTTGAAGGAGGCGCACAGGAACGGGCTTGCCGCACACGCGGTGTGCCCGGCAATTTTCGTGGCGTGGGAAGAGCTTCTGCCGCAGCCGCTTGAGGCTGTGCGCGCGCAGCTCGGCATCGTTCCCTTCCTGGAAGATACATCACGCTGGCTCGACAGGTCCTGGCTGGGCAAACAGGCTGCTGACGGTTTCGGCGCCCAGTCCCGCGGTGCGACAAGCGCCAGGCTCGCGCGGCGTGTGATCGAAGCCGGCGTGGACTACCGCGACTTTTATCGTTTGAGCGCGGCCAAAGCGCGCGCGGTTATGATGCTCGCAGCAAACGGTGCCAGCGACGAGGATATTCGCAGCGCTGCCGCGGCGTGACCGTTTTAGCGCGGGCGGGAAAGCCAGTATCGAGGTGGCCAAAAGGGTGGCGCTGCCCAGGCTTGCAGGTTTGCGGTGGATTACCTGGCGAGGCCCGCAAGGCCGCCACCTCTGGACAGAAGCGCCGGGGCGGCAAGCGGCGATGAATTGCCTGACGGAGTAAACCAGTCCCTGGCTGCCCTCGTCCGGATTGCTGCCGCTCGAAGTTTCGCGTTGTTACCAGATTTCGATGGAAGAATGCGTCTCCAAATCCAGGCGCCATTCACAGGCCTGATGGGCCGGGCTCGGCAAGTTCAGCCGCGCGGCCCGATTTAGATTGAATGTCCGTCTTTGAGCATGCTGGCCGTTCGTCAGGCCAGCAGCAGGGTGTCTCGCCCCAGTTTCCTGAGTCGCTTTGCAGCATCTTTGTCGAAGGTGGCAAACATCGCACCGCCGAGACTGGCGCCTTCAAAGGCGATGATTCCATCGGCGAAGTCACCGCCCTGGTCCAATAGCGCAAGCCCTGCCTCGACAGCCGGACGGTTCACCTCGACATTGGCGCTGCCAATCAAGCCTCTGATGGCTGCCGCTATGTCTGCGGGTGGGATCGCGTATCCCCTTGAGAGGACCCAGACAAACTCGCACAAAGTCGTCGGCCCGATTGCAATGAGATCCGCCCTCGCAAGAGCTGATTGAGCGAGGCGTGCCTGCTTTGGCTCATCGGCCACAATTGCGCGCACGAGCACATTTGTGTCGGCGGTGATCCTCATCTCGTCTCGCCGGCTTTCCCGGACCACCCTTGTTTCGTGATCTCATTGATTTCGTCGATGGACAGCGGCGGCCGGCCCTTCTTTTTGAGCATTCCGAACACTGATGAAATCTCGCCGGTTGGCGCCGCCCGGACCTCAATCCTTCCGTCCGGAAGCATTGTGACATCAATTTGCCCACCGGGACCGACGCCGAGGTGCTCAAGGACGTCCCGCCGAAGCGTAACTTGCCCTTTTGAGGTAATGGTGAGCGTTATCATGGACAGACAGTAAGGCAAAATCGCCTTACTGTCAATATCAGGTCATTCTCTGATGCGTCAGCGGGGTTTGCGCAGAGCGTGCTACGGCGTGAGCCTATAACCGCCTTCGGCGAAGTCCGGCCTGGCTGCGGTGACGCTCCCGAGTGACAGGACTGAGGCGGCACTGCCGGATGCCGAAATCGATCATCGCAGCCAACCTGTCCATTCCTGCCTTGAGGTGAGCTACTCCTCTCGAAGCAAACTCTCGTAGCCCCGTCCGCCATAGAAGATCGCGAGGATCGTCACGGCCTTCGCCTCGGCAGAACAGGCAATCACGGTTCATTTGCGAAAGAACGTCATCAGGGACATCTGCAGCATGTTCACGCCAGACGAATGCTGGAACGTCTTCAAGGCGGCAGACTATGTTGCAGAATAATCGCCGGGCAGCGGAGTGGCGGCCCTTGTCGGAAATCCATGCGCCGAACGGTCTGGCGAAGATCCTGCGGCCGCCAGATCACCAGGTATTCCGGGACAGGAGGAAGTTTGTCACGGCAGGACTCTTACGCCGACGCGGACGGCGGCGCTCCGCAGTTCAGTATCCAGCGTGGCAAGGTCTGCGCCCATGCGCAAGGCCAGCTCCAGATAAGCGGCGTCATATACCGTCAACGTTTCGGCCTGCGCGAGCAACGCGGTTTCACGCCATGCACGGGCGACCCCCTCATCGTCAACGCGAATGGGTAGTGCCGTCATGAGCGCCAGCCGCGCCGCCACATCGCCGCCGCCGATGCGCCCGCGCCTTGCTGCCAGCGTCAACACATTCGCTACCTCCCAGACCCACAGAGCAGGGACAAGAGCGCCGTCGTCGCGCACACGCTCCAGAATGGCATCGGCCGCTGCGCTCGCTTCATCTTCAAAACACCAGGCCATGGCCAGGGAACAATCAAGAACCAAAGCGCTCACCGCCGCCCCTCGTTCCTCAGGGCTTTCCAATCAGATGCGAGGGTTGTTCCAGCCCGCAGCGCCTTCATCTTCGCGATAACAGCGTCCACGTCCTCACGGGCGGCGTCTTCGGCCCTGACCAGGCGCGCGATCGCCTTCCCGTGCTTTGTGATCAGCACTTCTTCGCCAGCTGCAACCTTGTCGAGCAATGCGGAAAGATGAGTTTTGGCCTCAAAAGCGCCGACTGTGATCATGGCATCGTCCATTTCAACTAAAACTTTCAACCAGTTTAACATTTCGGGCAGCTTGAAGCAAGGATAGCGCGAAGTTCTGCAGCAGAGGTGGCCCGATCCGTTTGAACCGCTGTCAGTCGTGTGACAGGCAGATTTTTGCCGTCAGGGCTGAAGGCGATCGCCTGAAACGGAATGCAAAGAAGATGCTGACCGGACGCCAAATGGAAGTTTTCGGCGAGATCTCCCGCCTGGCGGCGGTGAGGCGGGCGAACGACAGGACTGAGGTGACCTTGCCGGTCCCCGAACCGGAAGAAGGGAGCAGACCTGTTAAGGTTTCCAGGACGCCGCCCCTTGCATAACGACCTGTTGCTGGTTGCGGCGTTTCATTGGGTCGCCATGCTTGTGAACACGCCTCGACCGCCAGGAGTTTCTGCGGAACGTGCAACGGCTTGATCAATGGGGCCGGGTTAGTACGAGTTGGCTCCGATACGCGATTTCGGCGTCCGGCAGAGTCACCTCAGAACAGTCATACGGCTGAATCAGCACCACATAATCCAGCATCCCTGGTTTCGAGGAGGATGAGGACCTGACACTCGCGACCGTTTTACATGCCCGCCCTGACCTGACTATCCCCGGCGGCTTCGTTACGGCGGTGCTCATCCTGGTCGCGCACTTTACCTTCAAAACCCTCGGCGCGACTTAAGCCGCAAACCGTATTCACCCCGCACCCGATCGCAAAGGTAGCAGGCGTAACCTTCGCCGTTCGGCGTCGATCGTCAACAAAGCGCCAGACTCCAGCTCTGCTGCGCATTGGCGCAGAGCAGCGATGATAAGCGATGACAAGTGATCCGGGGCGAGGTTCACCGCCCGGATTTGGACGACACTCGGCTTGCTGTCGTTCGTCGCCGCCAGGATGGCGCTGAAATCCAGGTCATGGGTGATAACGATGGTATCATTCGCACGCGCGTAGTTGAAAATTTCGGTGTCATCCGCCGCCGGATCTCCAATGCCCGCCCAATGCACAACCTGAAACCCTGCAGCGCCGAGAGTGCCGACAAGAGCCGGCGACAGGTTCATGTCCAACAGAAGCTTCACGGCTCCTGAACGAGCGCCACGTCTTGCCCCTCAGCGAGCCATGCGGCGT
>ERZ888423.1901-NODE-1901-length-16827-cov-32.094622_pt1 | contig 16827 bp, 19 predicted proteins | sample MGYA00520523_ERZ888423 | MGnify/ENA primary metagenome ERZ888423 (study PRJEB32303, sample SAMEA104408611) | aquatic metagenome | biome: Brackish water; feature: Pelagic; material: water | place: Baltic Sea | collected 2014-06-08T10:24:00 | depth 30,27 m ...
CGCCGCGCCGCCGCCGCCGGCCGTGGCGCCCGGCAACCGTCAGGAGGCGGCCGAGCGGCAACTGCAGGCGATTGATCAGGTGCTCGAACGGGTTCGGGACGACGTGGCGCGGGCGGCGTTGCGGCAGGAGCGGGAGCGGGTGGAGGCGGAGCTGGCCCGGGGTGATCTCGAGCTGGTGGTGTTCGGCACCGGCTCCACCGGCAAGACCTCCCTGATCCGCGCCCTGCTCGATGAAGTCGTGGGGGAGGTGGGCGCCGCGATGGGCTCCACCGGCGATTGCCGCGTCTACCGCCTGCGCCTGAAGGGCCTGCGCCGTGGCCTGCGGCTGGTGGACACGCCCGGAATCCTGGAGGCGGGCACGGATGGCCGCCAGCGGGAGATCACAGCGCGGGAGCGGGCCGCCCGCGCCGATCTGCTGTTGTTCGTGGTCGACGGCGACCTGCGCGCCGCCGAACTGGAGGTCTTTGAGGCGCTCGCCAGCCTCGGCAAGCGCCTGCTGCTGGTGCTCAACAAATGCGATCTGCGCGGCCAAGAGGAGGAGCGCCGCCTGCTGGATCTGCTCCGCCGCCGCTGCTCCGGCCGCCTCGCTGACGACGACGTGCTGGCCGCCAGTGCGGCCCCCCAGTCGGTGCCGCTGCCCGGTGGCCGCCCGCACCAGCCGCTACCGGAGATCGATGCCCTGCTGCGCCGCATCGCCACCGTGCTGCATCAGGACGGCGAGGAGCTGCTGGCGGACAACATCCTGTTGCAGAGCCGCCGGCTCAGTGAGGCCAGCCGTGCCCTGCTCAGCGCTCAGCGCCGCAGCGACGGCGAGCGCATCGTGGATCGCTACATGTGGATCGGCGCTGGCGTGCTGGTGGTGACTCCCCTGCCCGTGGTGGATCTGCTCGGCACAGCGGCGGTGAACGCCCAGATGGTGGTGGAGCTCGGCAAGGTCTACGGGGTCACCCTCACGCGGGAGGCCGGCCAGGATCTGGCCCTTTCGGTGGGGCGCACGCTGGCGGGGCTTGGCGTGATCAAGGGCGGGCTGGCCCTGATCGGCTCCGCCCTCACCCTCAACCTGCCGGCGCTGATCGTGAGCAAGGCGGTGCAGGGGGTGAGCGCGGCCTGGTTCACCCGCATCGCCGGCCAGAGCTTCCTCACCTACTTCGAGCAGGGGCAGGACTGGGGCGATGGCGGCATGCAGGAGGTGGTGCGCCGCCTCTACGACCTCAACCGCCGCGAGGGTGCCCTCAAGGCCTTCCTGCAGGCGGCCATCAACCGGGTGGTGGAGCCGTTGCAGCGGCGGAAAGATCCCCAACTGCCGCCACGCCCAGGGCCTCGGGGGGAGGGGGAAGCAGGGGGCCGCGGGCGTCGAGCACCGTGATCAGCCCGAGGTAAAGCACCCCGATCAGGATCGAGATCGCTCCCGTGAGGATGGCCACCCAGCGGCCGCGCTGGTCGGAATCAGCCATGGGAGGGCACGAGGCGGGAGGACGGCAGCGGCAGCGAGCGGGCCACCACGGCGGCAAGCCGCTCCAGATGTTCGCTCTGGGTGTGGGGGTTGCCCAGCACCGCTTTGAGATGATGGTGGCCCTGGTGCAGCGGCCGGGACAGCATCAGCTCCTCCGCCAGCAGCGTCGCGCGGCACTGCTGCGACCACTGGGCGCAGGCCTCGGCATCGGCGCCGCTGGGCCGGAAGGCCAGCAGGTGCAAGGGCCCCCCCACCAGGCTGAGGGCGCCGGCCGGGGCTGCGGTGAGCAGCAGCTGCTCCAGCCGCTGGCGGCGGGCGATCGCCTCGCCCACCAGCTGGTCGATCCCTTCGAGCCCGAGCTGGCGCAGGCCGAGCCAGAGCTTGAGGATTTCGGCGCTGCGGCTTCCCTGCAGCCCGCACTCGCCGCCGTGGGCGCCACCCCAGCTGGGCTCCATGTAAGGGAGGCCGGTGCCGAAGGTCTGCTGCAGGGCGTGCGGCTGGGCCAGCAGCAGCAGCGAGGAGGTTTTGGTGATGCCCAGCAGCTTCTGGGGGTTCAAGGTGACCGAATCAGCCCGGCCCAGCCCTGCCACGCCGCCACGGTGCACGGCGCTGAGCCCGAGCACACCGCCGATCGCCCCGTCCACGTGCAGCCAGAGGCCATGGCGCTGGCACAGATCGGCCAGGGGCTCCAGCGGATCCACAGCGCCGCGCACCGTGGTGCCGGCGGTGGCCACCACAGCCAGCACGGGCCGGCCGGCCCGGCGCAGCTCAGCGAGCGCCTCCTCCAGCCGCGCCGGATCCAGCCGCCCTGCCGCATCGGTGGGCAGCCGCAGCAAGGCCTCGGGCGGCAGCCCCATCACCAGCACGGCTTTGTCCAGCGACACATGGGCATCTGTGCTGGTCAGCACCACCGCATCTGCGCGGTGCTGCAGGCCGCGGCTCTGGCGCGCCGTGACCAGCGCCATCAGGTTGCTGAGGCTGCCGCCGCTGGCAGGGATGCCGCCGGCGGCGTCCCCTAGCCCGAGGCGACGGGCCAGCCAGCCACACAGGCCCCGCTCGAGGCGGCTGAGCGATGGGGAGAGCTCTTCCGAGAGCAGGTTGTTGTTGAGACCGGCGCAGACCAGATCCCCCACCAGCGAAGCGGTGAGCGGCGGCGGATCGAGATGGGCCAGGGCTCCGGGATGGTTGGGGTTGTAGGCGCCATCCATCAACATCTGCAGATCGGCCAGCAGGGTGGTGCCATCCAGGCCGTGGTGGCGGGGCTCCAGCTCCGGCAGCAGGCTCAGACCGGGGAGCGGCGGGCGGCTGGTGGCTGTGCCGAGCCACTGGCAGAGCTGTTGCACCGCCCCGGTGAGAAACGCTTCCAGCAGCGGGTCGGCCTGGCCTGGCGCCGCGAACGGCAACGGATCGAGCGCCTTGTGCAGGTGTGGCGTGACGGCCAACGGTGGTGCTGGAAGGGGCTTCATTCTCCCTTGCCGTCCCTCAACATGGAGGCACTGGCACGCTGGGTGCCCCACCCGGCCGCCGCAGCGCTGTGCTGAACCCCCCGCCCATTCCTGCCGCGCAGCAGCGCCTTTGGATGGAGCGGTTGCTGCGCCAGGCCCGCCGCGCCGGTGACAGGGGAGAAATCCCAGTGGCGGCTGTGGTTCTCGATGCGCAAGGGCGCTGCCTTGGCTGGGGCAGCAACCGTCGCCAGCTGGATCACGATCCGCTCGGCCATGCCGAGCTCGTGGCGCTGAGCCAGGCCGCGGCCCTGCGCGGCAGCTGGCGCTTCAACGACTGCAGCTTGATCGTGACGCTCGAACCCTGCCCGATGTGCGCCGGCGCATTGGTGCAGGCCCGCATGGGGCGGGTGCTGTTCGCCGCCGAGGACGCCAAGCGTGGGGCCTTGGGCGGCACCTTGGACCTGGCCCGCCACCCGAGCGCGCACCACCACATGGAGGTGGAGGGCGGCTTGCTGGCAGAACAGGCCAGCCGGCTGCTGGCGGACTGGTTCAGGCAGCGGCGGCAGCGACAGCCGTGCGACCAGACTGGAACGACGGCAGCTCCGTCTCCAGCAGATTGAGCAGCAGATCGACGTTTTCGGCGCGGCTGTTGTAGCCCATCAGGCCGATGCGCCACACCGAGCCGGCCAGGGCACCGAGCCCGCCGCCCACTTCGATGCCGTGGCGGTTCAGCAGATGCAGGCTGAAGGCCTTGCCATCCACGCCTTCGGGAATGCGCACCGTGGTGAGCGTGGGCAGCCGCAGCGGTTCCGGCACATGCAGCTCAAGGCCGAGGCGCTCCAGCCCGTTCCAGAGGCGCTCGGCGTTGCTGCGGTGACGGGCCCAAGCGTGCTCCAGCCCTTCCTCGGCCAGCAGGCGCAGCGCTTCGCGCATGCCGAAGTTCATGTTCACCGGAGCCGTGTGGTGGTACACGCGGTTGCTGCCCCAGTACTGGTTGAGCAGCGAGACATCCAGGTACCAGTTGGGCACCTTGCCGCTGCGGGCCGCCAACTTAGCTTCGGCCCGAGGGCCCATCGTGAACGGACCAAGACCGGGGGGGCAGCTCAACCCCTTCTGGCTGCAGCTGTAGGCGAGATCCACGCCCCAGGCGTCGAGATGCACCGGCAAGGCACCGAGCGAGGTGACCGTATCGAGCAGCAGGAGGCAATCGTGGCGGCGGCAGAGATCGCCGATGCCTTCCATCGGCTGGCATACGCCGGTGGAGGTTTCGGCATGCACGAGCGCCAGGATCGTCGGCTGGTGCAGTGCCATGGCCGCTTCCAGCTCCTCCAGGCTGAAGGCTTCCCCCCAGGGGCGCTCGATCGTGACTACCTCGGCGCGGTAGCGCTGGGCCATATCGACGAGCCGCAGGCCGAAGTACCCCTTCACCGCCACGAGCACCTTGTCGCCCGGCTCGATGGTGTTGGCCAGGGTGGCTTCCATGGCGGCACTGCCGGTGCCGCTCATCGGAATGGTGAGGCGGTTGTCGGTCTGCCAGGCGTACCGCAGCAGTTCCTGCACCTCGCCCATCAGCTCGATGTAGATCGGGTCGAGGTGACCGATCGGCGTACGGGCCAGCGCAGCCAGCACCGTGGGATGGGCATTCGACGGCCCTGGGCCCAGCAGCAGGCGATCGGGGGTGGCGATCGGGTCCAAGGGGAGCCGATGACAATCGTTCACCGGGAGATCGGAAGACTGTGTGACCAAGGCCTGCGGGGCGTCAGAGAAGTGGGTTGAAGCCTACCCAGAAGCCAGAGCTGGCCTTGGGCAACCGGCTCGGAGCGGATTCAGCGGCAGCGCACGTCGAGCGCGGACAGGCCACGGACCATGTGATCGAAGGGGACACGCACCAGCGGAGCAGGATCGAAACCGGCCTCAGCCAGCCGCTCCATCACCACATCGGCCAGCAGGGTGATGCTGCGCACCGTGGGGCCCGTCGGCACTCCCAGGCTCTTGTAGGTGTCGTCGAGGCCGTTCAGGACCCGTTCGTTGAGGATCGTGGCGTCGTCGGCGATCAGGGCGTAGCTGGCATAGCGCAGGAAATAGTCCATGTCCCGCAGGCAGGCCGCCAGGCGCCGGGTGGTGTAAGCATTCCCGCCGGGCAGCAGCAGTTCGGGATCCTGTTCAAACAGACGCCGGCTGGCCTCACGCACGATGTCGGTGGCCCCCTGGTTGATGAGCTCCACCGCCATCAGCCGTTGTTCGCCTTCCGCCAGGTAGGCGGAAATGCGATCGATCGCGTTCCGATCGAAATAGCGCCCCAGCTGGTCATACCGGCCGATCAGACCGGTGATGGCATCGCGCATGACGTTGAAATCGACGCACCTGGGCTGGAAGCTAGCACTGTGAAATGCCCAGAACCCTGTCCTGCTGAGGGATCTGCCGAATCTGACAGAAACGGTTACGCAGGCCGTTCCGGCTGTTTCCACTCCGCCGGTGCCATCGGGTCCGGGGTCATGCTGGCTACAGGTTTCTCGCGTGCGCTCGTCTGCCTGCCCCTTCGCCCATGGCCCTGACATGGCTCTGACCGTCGATGACATCCTGCGCCGGCTGCGGGATGAGGCGATCGAACGGGTCGACCTCGGTGTCTGCGACCTGGCTGGCCGCTGGCATCACCTCACCGTGGCGGCCGAGTTGATCCAGCCGTCCAGCTTCAGCGATGGCCTTGCCTACGCGGACCTTCCCATCGATGGCTTCGGCGCGGGCGCAATCCTGGCCGGACTGGGCGGGGAGCCTGTTGCGGCAGGGGATCAGCAGGAACTGGTGGTGGTGCCCGATCCCGCTACTGCCTGGCGTGATCCGTTCCTGCCCACCGCGCCGCTCAGCTTGTTTGGTTGGATGCGCTGCCGCTCCGCTGGCCATCCCGGTTGCGCCCGCTCGCTGGCCAGCCGCGCCACTGACGCGCTGGCCAGCTCCGGCCTGGCGGACACGGCCCTGTTCCAGGTGGCTCCGCACCTGCTGCTGCGTGGTGCTGGCGATCGCTCCGCCGGCAGGATCCCTCTGGGGGAGCACGGACCGGCCGCGGCGCTGCCGGAGCGGTCGCTGGCCTTCCGCAATGAACTGCTCTCGCTGCTGGGCGCTCCGGCCCCCCTGCAGGCCGCAGAGCTGCTTCCCGCCGCCGATGGCCTGCTGCGGTTGGGCTACACCTCCCATCACCTGGCCGCCTGCTGCGGGCTGTCCGCGGCCCTGGTGGCGGCGGAAAGGCCAGCGGAGACGGCCGGTTGCCTGCCGGTGAGCCAGAGCCTGCGCAAGGCCCGCCTGCCACTGTTCTACGGCGAAGGCACCCGCGCCGATCTCTCTCAGACGGCCCGCTGGTACATCGGTGGTCTGTTGCAGCACGCCCCGGCGCTGCTGGCCCTCACCCGCACAGGCGCGGGTGCCGAGGGCCGCTGGGGCGGCGCTGGCGATGCCGCGCCATGGCGCCGGGCCTACGCGCCGGGGATCGGCGGCACCGTGGTGGGTCTGCCGGTGGCCCGGCCCACACCGGCCAGCCAGCGTCTGGCCTACGTGGCCTGTGAGGCCGCTGCCAATCCCTACCTGGCCTGGAGCGCCCTGCTGCTGGCGGGCCTTGATGGCATCCGTCGCCAGATCGACCCCGGCGGGATCCTGGCGATCGACGCGCCCCATCCGCCGGAGGGCCAGCCAGACCCATTCCCGCCGCTGCCCACCCACCTGCATGGCGCGCTGGACGCGCTGGCGGCGGACCAAGCCTTCCTGCTGGAGGGTGATGTGTTCAGCAGCGACTGGATTGCCGGCTGGATCGAGCGGCAACGGCGGCGGGTGCGGCTTCCCTTGCCTGAGGCGGAGCCTCTGCGTCCGACCTGAGCACACCTTTGTTCCTGTTTGGCCAGGGGAAAGGAACGCTGTCGCTCGCGGCCTCCGCGGCGATCCGCTGGAATGAGGCGAGTGTGAAGGGATGTTCCCGCGCCGCCATGCCCGATGCCGTGAGCAAGCTCGCGTACCAGACGCTTCAGCAAGGCAAGAGCCTGGTGGGGTTGGCGCACAAGGAGCTGAGCACCCGCCTGGGTCAGCTGCTGGCCGCCGATGGCGGCCCCAAGACCGTGCCGGTGCCGCCGGAGATGCTCAACCAGCTGCGCGCGTCGATGGACCGGCTGCTGGAACTCGACTGGCAGGAAGCCGAGCGGGGGGTGTATCCGGCCTCGCTCCTGTTCGATGCTCCCTGGCTCGACTGGGCCACCCGCTATCCGCTGGTGTGGCTCGACCTGCCGAACATCTGGAGCCGCCGCAGCCAGCGCAACGTCCGTGACCTGCCGCGTGACGTGGAGCCGGAGAATTACCCCGGCTACTACCTGCAGAACTTCCACCACCAGACCGACGGCTACCTCAGCGACCACTCCGCCGCGCTCTACGACCTGCAGGTGGAAATCCTGTTCAACGGCACCGCCGATCCCATGCGTCGCCGTTTGTTGGCGCCCCTGCAGCGGGGCCTGCGCGCCTTCGAAGGTCGCCGCCCGGGCCAGCTGCGGGTGCTCGATGTGGCCGCCGGCACGGGCCGCACCCTGCGCCAGTTGCGCGGGGCCCTGCCCGGGGTGCAGTTGGTGGGGGTAGATCTTTCTGCGGCCTATCTGCGCGAAGCCAACCGTTGCCTGAGTCAGCTGCCGGGCGAGCTCCCCCAGTTGGTGCAGGGCAATGCCGAGGCGCTGCCGTTTGCCGATGGCTCGTTTCAGGCCGTCACCTGCGTGTTCCTGCTTCATGAACTCCCCGCCGAGGCGCGGCAGAACGTGATCAACGCCTGCTTCAAGGTGCTGGAGCCTGGCGGGGTGCTGTTGCTGGCCGACTCGATCCAGCTGGCCGATTCGCCCCAGTTCTCTGCGGCCATGGAGAACTTCCGCCGCGTGTTCCACGAGCCCTATTACCGCGATTACGTGGGCGACGACATCGAGGCCCGCCTGCACCAAGCTGGCTTCGAGGCGGTTTCGGCCCAGACGCACTTCATGACCCGGGTCTGGTGCGCCACACGCCCCCGCGAGGCCGCGGTGCCGGTCTGAGGCGGCCGGTTGCCTTGCTCAGCGCTTCAGCCACAGGGCCAGGAGCATGCCGGCTCCGCCCCAGCGCAGCGCTTTCCACACCACTTCCTCCTGCCAGCGGGAGGTGCGCAGCGCCTTGGGCAGCGGGTCCAGCAGGCGCTGTCCCAGTTCGAGACGCTGACGTAGGCGCCGGGCACCGCTGCTGCTGTCGTCTGGCTTGAGCCGCTCGGCCCGGGCGGCCACCGCCAGCATGCGCGAGAGGCTGTGCAACCATCCCCCCGCCTGGCGACTGGAGGGACGGCTGGGAGGGGTCAAACCGCTGCTCATGCCGCCAGGATGGATCCCCGTCCTTGGATTCGTCCAGTGCCGATGCCTTCCGGCAGCCCTGCCCTCTCCTCTGGCCCCTCCTCCGGCACCGATCCTGCGGTGGCTTGGCCGCTGGGCAGCCGCGAGCTGGCTGAGCAGCTGCAGCGCCTGCTCGTGATCGACGGCCGTGATTGGCATGCGCTCAAGAGCCAGAAGCCCAGGCGCGCGGCCGAGCAGATCGCCTCAGCTCTGGTGCATCTGCTGAGTGATGACAGCCCAGCCCACCGCCGCGATCCTGCCGCCCATGCGGAGGCGATCGCCTTGCTGGAGCACGGCCTTGGCTGGCTGAAAGGGGAGCGGAGCGACCCCGGCTGCCCGAGCCACGGCCACGGCTCCCGACTGTGAGCGCTCAGCCGCGTTCGGGGCGCAGCTGCACCGCCAGCTGCAGACGGTTGCCCCGCCCGCTCCAGCGCACGTCGTCGAAGCAGTGATGAATGAGGAAGAAGCCGCGGCCGCAACAGCAGCCTGGTTCCTCCGGAAGGGCGCTGGTACGGCGTGCCGTCGGCACGCCTTCACCTTCATCCTGGATCTGCCAGATCATCCAACGCGGGGTCTGGATGCGGCGGATGCGCAGGCACTTGCCCGGATCGCCGCCATTGCCGTGGCGGACAGCGTTCACCAGCGCCTCCTGCAGGCCCAGCTGCAGCTGGGCCAGGTTGCTGGCCCTTCGCATCGGCTCCAGCAGCAGCTCCATGAGCGGCGCCAACTGAAGGGTGGAGGGGGTGATGAAATCTGTCCAGCGCAGGGATGGGACCAAGGGCCGGGGCATCGACTCCGCTTTCCGCTCTGGGTTGACCCTAACGCCGTGCGCCGTTGCCTTACGCAGCGCCCTTCACGCGCTGTTGCAGCGCCGGATGGCTGAGCACTGCATCCATCAGCCGCACGCCGCGCAGCTGGTTGATCAGGGGCATATGCCCATCCGGCGCCGCCAGTGACCAGGTGAAGGCCTTGGGGTAGCGGGTCCAGACGCCCTGCTCCTTCCAGCCGAGCTTCGGCCACAAGCGCTCCCAGCGGCCGCCGCAGGTCCGCAGCAGGCGTCCCTGCACGGAGAAGCCGAAGCGGCCGCGCGAGTAGCAGAGCCACAGGCGGTCGATCGTCTGCAGATCGATGCCGCTGATCGGTGGCACCTCGCTGAAATAGACGTAACCCCGCGCCTCGGCGGCGGGTCCGGCCAGCTGGCGCAGGATCGAGCTGGTATGGCGATCGGCCTGCTCGAAGGCCAGTTCGCTCAGTGCCACCTGCAGGGGTTGGTAGTCGATGCCGCTGCCGGTGGGGGTTTCCAGCCACCCCTGGGGGTAGCGGCCGCGGAAATCGGCGGCCAAGGCGTCGGCTTCGCTCAGCAGCCAGTGGATCAGGGCGCCCGGAGCCCAGTCGTCACCGTTGGCATCAAGGCCAGCCAGGCGATCGATCAGCAAGGGACGCAGCTCATTGAGCCGTGCTTCCAGCTGGGTCACAAGGCTGCGCCGCTGCCGCGTGGAGGCGCTGAGGAACCGCTCCAGCAGCTGATCGGCAGTGACCGTGGCGGAGGCGGGTGGTCCGGAAAGCATGGCGTTCAGCCAGCCAGAGCAGGGCCAGCGTGTTGCTCACTATGTCAGTCAAGCCCCGCCGCCCGGAGACAACGCAGCGTTAAGACCCGCACAGGCTCTGCCTAGGATCAGATTTTCCTCCCGCTGCGATGACGGCTATTCAGTTCTTCCGCGGGGTGGACGAGCCCGTGATCCCCGACATCCGCTTGACCCGTTCCCGTGACGGCCGCACCGGTCAGGCGCTGTTCGTGTTCGAGGAGCCGGCAGCACTGGCACCGGAGAGCATGGGGGACATCACCGGCATGTTCCTGCTCGATGAGGAGGGAGAGCTGGTGACCCGTGAGGTGAAGGCCCGCTTCGTCAACGGCCGCGCCAGCGCCATCGAAGCCACCTACACCTGGAAGAACGAAGTGGATTTCGAACGTTTCATGCGCTTCGCCGAGCGCTATGCGGACGGCCACGGCCTCGGCTTCGCCGGCCAGGACGACGAAGCTGCCGCTGAAGCTCCTGAAGGGGAGTCGGATCCGGCTTGAACTTCGGCAAATGGCTCGGGCTGGCCGCTACCGCCGCTGCTGCAGCGCTGCTCTGGAGTCTGCGCGGCGTGGTGATTCAGGCCTTTGCCGCTGTGGTGCTGGCGATGGCGATCTGCACCCTGGTGGGATTCGTGCAGCAGCGGCTGCGTTGCAACCGTTCGCTGGCCCTTTTGGTCAGCGTGCTCGGCCTGGTGGTGGTGCTGGCCGTGGCCATTGCGGTGCTCATTCCACCCTTTGCAGATCAGTTCGGACTGCTGCTCACCAAGGTGCCTACCGCCGCCGCGCTGCTCCTGAAGATGGGCCGCGAATCCCTCTCCTGGGGCGGGAAGATGATCTACGGCCAGCAGGAGAACCACCTCGACTTCGACTGGCTGACGTCGCTGCTGCCATCCGGTGGGGACAGCACCGCCGCCCTGGCCGGTGGCCTGGGCCAAGGGGCCCTGCGGCTGCTGGGGCTGGCGGGAAATCTCGGCAGCGGCGCGCTCCAGTTGCTGTTCGTGGTGGCGGTGAGCCTGATGGTGGCGGTGCAGCCCACCGCCTACAGGGAAGTGGCGGTGTTGCTGGTGCCGTCGTTTTACAGGCGCCGCTTCCGCCGCGTGCTTGAACTCTGCGGCACCGCCTTGAGCGACTGGATGGTGGGGGTGTTGATCAGCTCCTGCTTTGTGGCGCTGCTCTCGGGCATCGGTCTGTGGCTGCTGGGGGTGAATCTGGTGGTGGCCAATGCGCTGCTGGCCGGCCTGCTGAACGTGATCCCGAATGTGGGGCCCACCTTGAGCACCATTTTCCCAATGTCGGTGGCGCTGCTCGACACCCCCTGGAAAGCGCTGGCGGTGCTTGGCCTCTACCTGGTGATCCAGCACGTGGAGAGCTATTTGATCACCCCTTCGGTGATGCATCACCAGCTCAAATTGCTGCCGGGCCTCACGCTCTGCGCCCAGTTCCTGTTCACGGTGATGTTCGGACCGATCGGATTGTTGTTGGCGCTGCCGTTGGCGGTGTGCCTTCAGGTGATCATTCGTGAAGTGCTGATCCACGACGTGCTCAATCCCTGGACGCTTCAGCGCCCGCTGTCATGAAGCCCCGCGCTGTCTTTGGACTTTTCGCCCTGGTGGTGCTGGGGCTGCTCCTTTGGGAGCTCCGCTGGGTGCTGCTCGTGCTGTTCGGAGCCGTGGTGCTGGCCGTGGCGCTCGATGTGCCCGTCACCCAGCTGCGCCGGCGGCTGCCGATCAACCGGCCCACCGCCTTGTTGGCGGTGCTGGTGGCGTTGATGCTGCTGGGTTGGAAGGTGTCGGAGCTGCTGTTGCCCGAACTGGTGGAGCAGGCCGGCGAATTCATGCGCCTGGTGCCGGAACTGGTGCAGCGGTTGGGGCAACTGGCCGGGGGGATCAAGGGGTTCCAGAGCCTTGAGCAGCAGCTCACCACCTTCACCACCTGGGACACACTCCAACCGCTCGGCACCCAGTTGCTTGGGGTGGCAGGCAGCACCGCCAATTCCACGATCCAGGTGCTGCTGATGGGGCTGTTGGCCGTGCTGCTGGCCCTCGATCCACGCAGCCACCAGCGCCTGCTGCTCGCCGCTTCCCCGCGCTTTGCCCGCCCGGGCGTGGAGAGCCTGCTGCACGATTGCCGACAGGCCATGGGCGGCTGGCTGGCGGGCATGACCATCTCTGCCATCACGGTGTTTCTGCTCACCTGGGCCGGCCTGGCGCTGCTGGGGGTGCCGCTGGCCCTGCTCAGCGGCCTGGTGTGCGGGCTGCTCACCTTTGTGCCCACAATCGGCCCCACAGCCGCCACCTTGTTGCCGCTGGCGGTGGCCCTGCTGATTTCCCCGGCCAAGCTGCTGCAGGTGCTTTTTCTGCGCCTGTTGCTTCAGAACGTGGAAGCCTTTGTGCTCACCCCGGTGCTGCTGAGCCGCACGGTGAACCTGCTGCCCACCGTGGCACTGATGGCCCAGCTCTGCATGGGCGCCTTGCTTGGTCTGCCCGGGGTGCTGCTGGCACTGCCGCTCGTGGTGGTGCTGCAGGTGATCTGCCAGAAGGTGCTGGTGGAAAAGGTGATGGACCGCTGGACGCTCGAAGCTTCTTAGTCGGCTCAAAGCAGGAGCCGAAACGGCCCTGATCGCTTCGCCGAAACGGCCGTGATCGAGTCCACCTCAGCGGGAATCAGCGGAAGCGGTGGAACAGCTCGGGCGCCAGCACCAGTACGCCGATCGGCAACGGGTGGCGCCTGACGGCGGCGATCACGGCGGCCAGGGTGAAGTGGTCGCTGAGCAGCAGGAATTCGGACCTGAGTTCCAGGAGCGCCAGCAGCACGAGCACCACCGGCACAAGCGGAACTCTTCTCATGGGGAAGCAGTGCTGACCTGGCGCGGCGCGGAGAGCAGGCTGAGCAGGGTGGGAGCCACCCCCAGACTTGACCAGCTACCCACAGAAATTCCAGTGGCGAGCGCCACGGCGAACCAGAACAGGCTGCTGCCACCGAAGAAGATCATGCCCAGCAAGGGCAACAGCGTGGTGAGCGAGGTGTACATGGAGCGCGTGAAGGTGACATCCACAGCCACATCCACCTGCTCATCAATGGGGAGATGGCCTAGCACGGTTTTCTGCTCCCTGATCCGGTCGAATACCACCACGGTGTCGTTGATGGAGTAGCCCGCCACCGTGATCAGCGAAACGGCGAACAGAGAATCCACCTCCACTCCACGCAACAGCCCCAACCAGGCGAACAGCCCGGCGGTGATCAGTACGTCGTGGGCGAGGCACAGGATGGCCAGGGAGGCGAACAGGCGGTCGTAGCGGAAGCTGATATAGAGAGCGATCGCTGCGAAACTCACCAGCAGGGACACCAGGCTGCTCCTCAGCAGCTGAGCTCCGAGGGTGGGGCCGATCGTTTCCACCGAGGTGTCGCCAGGCAGAAACGGGCCGATCCGGCTGTTGAGCTGGTTGACCAATGCTGTGCTCTGGTCGGCGCTGAGCGTGGGCATGCGCAGGTCGATCGAGCGTCCGCCGTCGAGCACCTGTAGGGGCGCCCGCTCCAGCAATGGAGCGGCCACACCGGCTTCGTCGGGCAGTTTCACCTGGGCGAGCTGATCTTCCACCTGCGAGGCGCTGAGGGGAGGGCAACCATCGCCGCAGGCCCGCTCCAACTGGATGCGGGTGCCCCCGGTGAAGTCGAGGCCGGGCTTGAGCGGCAGGCCGATCGACGGATTCAGCCAGCTGAGCAGCAGGCCCAGCAGGCTCAGCAGACAGGCGGCTCCTGAGGCGGACCAGGCGAGCCGGCGATGGCGATTGATGCGGAAATAACGGATCGCCGGAGCTGGATCCGCGGCTGTGGGGCTCATGGGAACTCAGGCGGCAGGGGAGGAAAGCTCACGGCCCGGGAGGAAGTAGGTGGGGCGCCGCAGCGAGGGGTAGCTCATCAGCAGCCGCAGCAGTGTGCGGGTGCAGGTGAGCGCAGTGAACAGGCTCAGCACCAGGCCGATGCCAAGGGTGACCGCAAAGCCTTTGACCAGGCCAGTGCCCAGGGTGAACAGGGCCACGCAACTGATCAGGCCAGTGAGGTGGCCATCAATGATTGAGGAGAACGCCAGGGAGAAGCCGGTGTCGATCGAGCGGATCAAGGTGTTGCCCCTGCGCAGCTCTTCTTTCACCCGCTCAAAGATCAGCACGTTGGCATCCACCGCCATGCCCACGCTGAGGATGAAGCCGGCGATGCCCGGCAGCGAAAGCGTGACCGGGATCAGGGCGTAGGCCGCCAGGTTGAACAGGGCGTAAAAGAGCAGCGCCAGCACCGCCACGAATCCCGGTAAGCGATAGACCACCACCATGAACACCGCCACCAGCGCCAGGCCGCCCAGGGCCGCCACCAAGCTGGAGCGAATGTTTTCGGCTCCAAGCGTGGGCCCCACGGTGCGCACTTCGATGATCTTGATCGGCAGGGGAAGCGAGCCTCCACGCAGCTGCACTTCGAGATCCCGGGCCTCATCGGCGGTGAAGTTGCCGGAAATGCTCGCGGCCCCACCGGTGATGCCGGCTGCCTTGAACTGTTCGCTCACACTGGCCTCGCTGATCGAACGGCCATCGAGCACGATGCCTAGCAGGCGATTGGTGCCTGCGATCGATTGGGTGAGCCGTGCGAAAGCTTCCCCACCGGCGCGGTTGAAGTTCAACGTGACCTCCCAGCCGGGACCATTGGTCTGTTGCTGGCGGCCGGCACCGGTGAGGTCGCGGCCGGTCAAGGCGGCCGGCTCGTAAAGAGCCACCACCCGTGTGTTCACCTCGGCCAGCAGCAGCTCGAGTTGATCGGCTTCGCTGGCTCCCGCCGGCACTTCCAGGCCGAGGGCGGTAAAAGCTTTGGCCATTTCCTCGGCGGGAAAGCTGGGCGCCGGTGGGGGTGTGGCACCTGGGGGCAGGCCCGGTGTGGGGGGCGCAGCGGCACGCCTGTTCTGCAGCCGGGCGAGCACAGCAGAGGCCTGGGTTTTCAACCGCAGCAGCGCCTGCATCTCCTCTTCGGTGTCGGGTTTCTGGACCCGGAATTCGAGCAGGGCGGTGGTGCCCAGCACCTTGGCGGCCCGGCTGGGATCCTGCTCACCGGGCAGTTGCAGCAGCAGTTGGTCGTCGCCGACGCGCTGCAGAGTGGATTCGGCCACCCCGAGGCTGTTGATGCGGCGATCGAGCACTTCCTGCACGGCTTCGAGCTGTTCGCTCTGCACCTGACGAATCGCGCCGGCCGGCATCACCTGCAGGGTGAGCTGGCTGCCGCCGCGCAGATCAAGGCCGAGCTGCAGCGGGAATGTGACCAGGACCGCCCCGGCGGCGATCGCCAGGGCCAGGATCAGGGCCACCCATCCTTGTTGGCGTGCCATCTCAGAGGGTGCCTGCTTTGAGCCGCCGGGCGGCATCCACGATCTGGCTGGGCTGAATGATCGTGAGGTTCTCCAGGGCGCCGTTGTACGGCGTGGGGATGTCCTGGCTGGAGAGGCGCAGCGGACGGGCGTCGAGATCATCGAAGCAGTGTTCGGTGATCAGGGCGATCAGCTCGGCGCCGATGCCACCAGTTTTCATGCACTCCTCTACCACGATCACCCGATGGGTCTTGCGGATGGAGCGGCTGATCGTGTCCATGTCGAACGGCTTGAGGCTGATCAGATCAATCAGCTCCACATCGACACCCTCGGCCTCGAGTTGCTGCACCGCCTTGATGCAGTGGTGGCGCATGCGGGAGTAAGTGAGGATCGTCACGTCCTTGCCTTCGCGCACCACATCGGCCTGATCCAGGGCGCAGATGTAATCGCCCTCAGGGATCTCTTCGCTGAGGTTGTAAAGCAGCACATGCTCAAAGAAGAGCACGGGATTGTTGTCGCGGATGGCGGCCTTCATCAGGCCCTTGGCGTTGGTGGGGGTGCTGACGGCAACGATCTTGATGCCGGGCACGGCGTGGAAATAGGCCTCCAACCGCTGGCTGTGTTCAGCCCCGAGCTGACGGCCCACCCCGCCGGGGCCACGCACCACCGTGGGGATCGTGTAGTTGCCGCCGCTGGTGTAACGCAGCATCCCCATGTTGTTGGAGATCTGGTTGAAGGCGAGCAGGAGGAAGCCCATGTTCATCCCTTCCACGATCGGCCGCAGGCCGGTCATGGCGGCGCCCACGGCCATGCCCGTGAAGCTGTTTTCGGCGATCGGGGTGTCGAGCACGCGCAGCTCGCCGTATTTCTCGTAGAGGTCTTTGGTGACTTTGTAGGAGCCGCCGTACTGACCCACGTCTTCGCCGAACACGCAGACGGTGGGGTCTTTCGCCATCTCCTCGTCGATGGCGTCGCGCAGGGCGTTGAACAGAAGGGTTTCTGCCACAGGGGAGGTGCGGACCCGGCTCGGATGCCGGAAGTGGGGCCAACTTATCTCAGGCCTGCTGGGGCAGAGCTGCGGGGCCCTTTCAGCCGCCGGCGGCGAAGGTGGCGAGCAACAGCACCGACAGGATCATCCCAGGTGAGAGCAGCAGGGCCAGCAGGCCGAGATCGTGAGGGGTCATCGCAGCGTTGTCGGAACCCGTGGTGCCAGCAAGTTTAGGAAGGCTCGGTGGAGCTGGCAGGCAAGAGGCTGCGAATGAACACCAGGAACAGGCCCAGGCCCACGAAGGCGAAGCTGAAGGTGGCCAGGAAGCTCATGCCCACGATCAGGGTCTTCATCGCCGTGCCGATGCTCTGTGCAAACGGCTTGCTGTAGTGCGGCGGATGGACGGCGAAATAGGTCACCACCCGTTGGCTGAGCAGCAGGCTCACCCAGGCCAGGGCGCCGCTGGTGAGGGCGCCGGACAGGAAGCTGAGCGGGCCCTTGCGGGGTGGTGCCGTGGCGGCGGCGGTGGCCGGTGCGATGCCGCTGCCGGGATCGGTCTGCTGGGGGTCGCTCATCGTGGGGCGTCGGGATCGGGAACGGAGCCGGCCGGGGGCATGGCCTGATCGTTGACGACCCTGGCACCTGC
>ERZ888423.1902-NODE-1902-length-16826-cov-18.420547_pt1 | contig 16826 bp, 13 predicted proteins | sample MGYA00520523_ERZ888423 | MGnify/ENA primary metagenome ERZ888423 (study PRJEB32303, sample SAMEA104408611) | aquatic metagenome | biome: Brackish water; feature: Pelagic; material: water | place: Baltic Sea | collected 2014-06-08T10:24:00 | depth 30,27 m ...
GTTCAGGAATTGTTGTCTCTTGGATAGATGCTTCTTCGATAGAAGGTTCAGGAATCGTTATATCTTGGATAGATGCTACTTCGATAGAAGTTTCAGGAACCGTAGTCTCTTGGATAGATGCTTCTTCGATAGAAGGTTCAGGAATTGTTGTTTCTGGGATTGTTTGTTCTTTGGTAGAAGATTGAACGGTAGACGAAAGATTCCCATTCTCCATAGTATTCGAATGAACATCGGCCTTTAATTGCTCGGAAAGTGCACCCTGTTGAGCGTATTGAGCAAGTAATTCATCGTAGGTTACTTGGAAGTCGACCTTTGGTAAGGACTGATTTTCTGATTCTTTTAAATACAGGGCCTTGAGTTGATCTTGATCGTATATTTCTACTTCTTTAGCTTGAGATTCACGCAAAATTCGGAGTTGCTCGGCATGCGCGGAGACATCTGCAAGATTGACCTGAAGCGCTTCCATCTCGAGCTGCGTTTGCGCCTGTTCTTTTTTTGAAAGCAGCGCTTGATCAGCCTGTAATTTGTTGATTTGTTGAGTCAACTGACGCTGCTGTTCCTTATTGGTCGCTTCCTCCTTGATGATCTGCTCCAGACGCAGTTGCTGCTCCAATTGAGCAGCTTCGATCGCACTTGCGCCGTCAAATGCGGCAATTTGTAAATACTGTTGTATGGCAACTTGACGTTCTTGCCAACGCTCGAGGAGCAGCAAGGTGTCACCCATATGGAGTAACAACTGATTGCGTTCATTGAGCTGCTGTAAGGTGTCCAGTAATATCAAATCTGGAATATTTGCCGCCTGATTAATGGCTATCCAGCGCTTGATAAAGCCTAACTTATCCTCTACCTCATTAAGGGTATTAAGCACTTCTAATTTTTGATCTTGGCTGTCTGAATTCAAAAGTAGTGTGCTGAGTTCTGCCAGCAGAGACTCCCGAGCATTGAGCTGCTTTTCGAAATCATGACGCAGTAAATCCATTAGGCGAACTTGGTTTTCTAGACTCACCTCAGCAGCCAACAAGGAATCGGTAAGTATGCTCACAAAAGTAGCTGTATCTTGGGTTGCTATGCCCCAACTTGAACCTAAGTTGGTTTGAGTTGAGGCTCTACTTGAAAGCTGAGGACTCGTTTGAAGCAAGTTGCCTTTGGCTACATCGAGCTGAAGTTTAGCCAAACTAGCCAACTGCTCAGTAGGTTCTGATTCAAAAATTTGGTTGAGCACTTGCCATTTTTCTTGACCGTAATCATCAGTGCCATAGCGCAGCACTTGTTGTAAGCCCTTGCCGGGGGCCAACTTAGGAATGCCAAAGCGGGTCGTGTAAACTTTAGAGGCACCCGAAACGGAAATTTCTAATTCAAAATCACCACTCGAGGGCAGGGCAACGGTATAGTTGCCGTCCGAATCTGAAACATAAGGACCAAAAGCTTCTTGACTATTTAAGCTTTTAAATCGCAAACTCACCGTTTTGGACAACGGTTCTAAATCATTGTAAAAATGGCCTGAAAAGACAAAACAAAGTTGTACCGGTTGATCTAATTCCAGGGTGTAAATTTCATATTGACCAACTTTTGCTTGTCGGGTAGTGGCAAAATAGGCGCGCTGTTGTGCCGGATCTGTCACATAAAATAAGTCATCTACCGGGCTTGAATACGGATAAGGCATTCGCTCTATATTACTGGCAATATTGGCATTTAAATCATAGGAAGCCATGTAAAGATCACTTGCCCCAATGCTATTTGCCGTAGAGGTAAAATAAAGGGTTTTTGTAGTGGCATCATAGAAGCCAAAAGATTCATCAGAGACCAAACCATTGACGCCGCCATTGATCAAGACGGGTTCAGCCCAATTGTTAGCGACATCTTTGCGCTGCAAGTATAGGTCGAGTTGTTCGCCTTTTGGGCCATAGGAAGCCAAAATACGGTATTTCATACCCCGTTTGTAGGCATAAACAGGAACATGTTGGTGTTTAGCGTTATTTTTTCGATGTACTTCAGGAGCTTCATAAAACGAGAAGTCCTCGGGATCAAAAGGAAAAACATTATAAAACTTAAGATTTGAGGTGCTCGCAACCGACAAAAGAGGCAATTGACTAAATTGCTTGATCTCCATTTGAGCCCGCTCGCATTCTTCAATATGACTGCGCACATTTAAAGCCGCTTTCTGATCAAGGGTTAGTTTTTGATAGGTCTGATAGGTAAGAATTGCTTGTGTAAAGAAATATTGCTCTTGGTAGATACGCGCTCGATAATAGTACAGCAAGGGGTCTGGAATTTGTTTGAGACCTATGGCTACATCGAAATACTTGGCTGCTTCAAAATGCTGCACTACTTCAAATACGCAAACGCCATAGCAAAAGTTGAGCTTTGGATTTTGTGGGTCCTTTGCCAATAACTGACGGTAATCAGGTAGCGCCTCAGCATATTTTTGCTGAGAAAAGGCTTGATCAGCTCTTTTTTCAACGCTGGCCTGAGTTTGTGCAACAATACTCGGCGTTTGCCAAAAGAACAAAAACAAAACAAATAAGGAAAATTGCTTTTTTACACCCACTACAATAAGAATAACCTATTTGTTTACGATTTCCTCGCAAAAAGGTTCATGCGGTTTTCGGTACCATTGAGTAGCCGTTGTATGTTCTTTCTGTGTGCCCAAACAACCAAAGTACATAGAACGATGCTAAAGATGATCATGATGCGGGTATCGTTGTGGATGAAAAAATAGGAAACGATCGGAAAACTCAAGGAAGAAATCATGGCGCCGAGCGATACATATCGAGACGTCAGAAAAACCAACAAGAAAAGTGCAAGGCAAACAGCTGCCGCTGGTGGATTGATGCCAATGACGATTCCTAAAGAGGTCGCTACGCCCTTCCCTCCTCTGAACTGAGCAAATACCGGGAATACATGTCCAAAAACAGCGCTCAAACCTCCTACTAATTGCAGGATAAGGAATTCATCTTTGTAACCGCTAAATACCTCTTGGGATAAAAAAAAAGGTAAGCAAGCGGCTATTGTACCTTTGGCAACATCGGTAAGTAAGACCAACCAACCATAGCGTTTTCCGAGGATACGAAACGTATTGGTTGCACCGGCATTTTTACTGCCGTGTTCTCGGATATCAATTCCTTTAAAATAGCGACCAACCCAAACAGAGGTAGGAATACTTCCCAGTAAATAGGCGGTTAATACAACAAATAAAAGTGTCATTCAGGTTATTTATTTAGCAAATAGGCTCTTAATTTAGCTAAAATTAACGAAGCAGACTGCTCATCTGTACTGAGGTAGCTAAAATTACGCGTCTTGCGCTTCTCTGGCTTGATGCCATCTATTGCCGCCAATACCTTTTCATTGCTCGCATAGACTCCGAGGGTTCCATCTTTTCTATCTTGGGTATAAGAAAATACATAACGCGTTCCGTCGAAGGCCTCCATGGACCAATAAAATTGGGGTTTGGCATCGTCTCCAAAACTTTGGACATAGGCGTGTGTAAGCGAAAGAGGCTGTGTGATAGCTGTTCCATTAATTGAAATCAGACCAACATTCTGTGCAGAACCCAACAATCCTTTATCTTGCTTTTTGGCACTGGGTTTATCACTGCCAAAATTTTCGAGAACAAGACCACTTAAAATCATGCTTTGACTCAAACTATTTGGCATTTTCTTTAATTTTTCTTCATCAAAGTCTTTGAAGACTTCTTGCGCATCTTTCGGATTTGACCAAGCAGTTAGACTTGTCAATAAACCATCAACTGGCTTTTTAATATTCCATTCCGGTGCATTTTCTTGCCCTTTGATTTGATCTGTCATTGCAGTCCATACCGCGTTATCCATTGGAATGGTAATGCGGGCATTTGCGGCAATTCGTGTTTTTTTGTTGTCGTTTTGATAGCTCATTTTTCCGTATAAGTCGATACCGATTTCGCTGGTCTGAATGCCCAAATTGATGTTTCCATAACCGCTTAATCCGCAGCTCTCTGTGTCCATTACGAGCATATTACTGAGGCTGTCAGTGCGCAATAATCTTGCCTTTCTCCCTACTTCAAATTGCTGGGCTTGTTGGTTGTATTGTAGGTAACCAGATGCCTGGAAAAGTTGGGGGTCAGCTGCGCTTGTTTTGGCCGATAAAAACGCTGGGTATATGCGCAGGCTATCTGAACGCTCGGTGTTTCTCCAGAGAAAGCCTAAAGCCAAAGCGTTGCCTTGCTCATCGATAGGATTCTCGGCTATCGGAATTTGTATTTGCTGCGCTATAATGGTGTCTTTGAAGGTCATCCATGATTTTTGGTAGCTGCACAGATGCATTAATTTAGTGGAGCCCTCTAGCAAAAGTCCAGGATGGCTAGCCTCTACCTGAACTTTTCCGAAATATGCAAATTCCGGACTGAGTTTGAAATCATCTTTTTGAGAAATATTGCCTTTGGCCACTGTTTTGGTTTGCTCATAAGCAATAGAACCCATATTGATCAGCGTCTTGGTGCTGTCTCGATCAAAATAAGGGTAAACGCCTTTGCCACTATAAGCCATTCTGCCTGCTACAAATAAATTAGCCTGCTCAAAACGGTGAAATTTGGTAATGTAATTAGCCAACACTTGGGCGTTTTTAAGGGTATCCATTAGGGCTGCCTTTCGAATCCTGACCCTGGAAGAATCCGGAAAAATTCGGGCATCCCCCACTTGTACGTAGTCCACAGCATCGCATAAAATTAACTGTTCTTTAAGGTCATATTTAGCACTCAAGGACTTGAATTGTAGGGAGTCTTGCTTGGTATTGGTAGAATAGAAGTTGTTTTTAGCCAAGCCAGCACCACTTTCGAAGGTTGTTTCGCCGCCTTTGTCCTTTTTGAAATCTAAAGATTCACCATCGATAAACCAAGTGAATTTATCCATTTGACAATAATATTCATTGGCCGGAAACATAATGCGCTTTGTGCCATTGGAAATAAACTCTCCAATACGGGTTTGAAAATTGATATGCGTTTTCATTTCGTCCGACTGAATAGCCAACGGATTTTCTCCATACTGTGAAAAACGGTTGAGTAAAGCAAATGCTGCATTATCGGATAAAATATCGCTATTGGTAAAATTAAAGTCGCGTGCAGATAGCTGCGCTTCTTTATAAAACATGACGCCTTTGCCAGTCATTTCTTTCTGATCGAGTACTAACTCACCATTCAAGAGCACCTCTTCTTTGAACAATAAAAGGGGCGTTTCTCCATAAGAGGCTATGCGGAGTCGGCCTTTTCGAGGCTCAAAGCTCATGTAGGCTTTTTCAGACTTAGCAAGCGGATAGCGCACGCCTGCACTTTGTTCTGGTGCATCAAAGGCAACCAAACCAATGGTAGAGTCGGGCAAGAAAGTTAACTTCTTAGAAACCGCATTGGTGTGCAAAAAATTGATGTTTCCCGAACCTTGCAAGCCATTGTGCGACAAATAAATTTGCTTGTTATAGCGCGATGCAGTTTCGTAGAAAGGATAACCCGCCTCGGGGGCGGTTGTAATGAATCCTAAAGAATAATCATTCATGATGCGCAATGGTTCTGCAATCTTTGGGAAAATACCTGCAGAAATGAGTTCGCCTTCAAATTGTAAGTCTAGCTCAGAAAAATTATCTAAGCTGTCTAATTCAAATGCTGCGAGCTGAAAATAAAATCTTTGGGCGTCATAAGCTCCTTTTAATATACTAGGGTCATTATAATAAACATACGCATCGGCAATAGAAATTAAAATCGGGTAACCTTTGCTCGCTGAAGGCCGTCCTGCTTTGTTGTTGGGTTCGTCTATGCGCAGGGTTCCGCGCAGCCCCGAAATTACATTTGTGAGTGGAATTGATGCCGTTCCATCTTCTTTGCGCAGCGGTTTAACGGTAAAAGCCGTGCGCTCAGTTGTGAGCAGATTGACTAAGAATTTTTCGTAGTCAAACTTGGCGTACTTGGTTTGGATTTCACACTTGCCCGCTTGTAGGGTGCCCGAGAAACCGATATCACGATTTTGATACATGACAATCTGGGTGGTGTCGGGAAATATCCGCACTTGTTGCGCCTCGGATAAAGTCACTTGCGCTACATTTCTTAAGATAAGCTCTTGTTGATCAAGGTCAATATTGGCGTAAATCGATGCAGACTGTGCCTTTCTTAAATCTGTGCGTAGTTGTAGCTGATCGTAATCACCACTGCCTTGAATAGCAGCAGCATAAGCAAGCAGTTTAGGACTCACTTGCAATTGTTTGTTTTGTGGGACGCTAATCAGCAAACCAGCGGCAATTAAATCCACAAAAAGCGGCTTGACTTCTGTGATTGTTTTTTTCAAGGCATTGGCGAGTTCGCCTTCGGTAAAGTTGGATTTACCTTTGTTCTGCACAAGCTGAGCAAACTGATAAAAAGGATCATTGGCGCCAGAACCCGCAAAACGATTGTATAGGTTTTTGTCAAAATAATTCATGGATTCAAAACGCGCAAGCTTTCTTTCTTGTGCAGTACCTACATCAAAGGTAAAGATTGGATCGGCGCTGCCCTTTTTCCAGGTCAAAACAGGGGCATAACAGTACAACTGAAAATAGCTATCGACAAAAGGAAAATAATCGGTACCTCTTTGGGCTGCTGCTAAGCGCAGCTGCTGCTGTTTTTCGTCATAGGTAAAAAAGCAGTCTTGAATACTGAGTGAATCGCCATTTTTATAACGCAAAACTGCCGAGGCAGAGCGGGCTAAAATTTGCTGCGGAGACATCTCAAAACGCGCTGCACTGATCTCGAAAAGCACTTTTGATGCTCGCTTAAAGAGCAACCTTGCTGGCTTTCCTGCAACCCCTTTTCCAATAAAATCTGCACCTTCCAGCGTAAAACCGCCATCGTAATCCATTTGAGGTCTTAGTTCACTAATTTTTAAGCGTTTTTCATAGGAAGTAAATTGTGGCGCAGACTCTTGTTCGGCCAAATCCAAAGAAGTAAGATCTGAAAGTTTACCGAGAATTGGACTCGAAAAATAGGGTGTAGAAAGAGCTACTGAATCGGCTTTGAATTTGGCGGTCTGAAAATCAGCTTTGTAGGTGCGCAGGTTGGCATAGGTTTCATTTTTGGGGAGTTGAACTTTCTCCCAGGTGAGCACGCCGTTTTTACCCTCCCAGCGCTTGGTCTGCATGTCAAAAATTCCGGAGGTATTGTATACAACAATAGAGTCTTCCGGACGTTTGTCTGCATCGAATTTGATACATTTGAGCGTGACGTCGGTCGCTTCTAAGTATAACTTTTTTGAATCGATCCAGCGTAGGGTTCCACCTTGCGTTCTCCACTCAAAATCCCGTTCTTTGTAAAACGCGCCGAATTTAAAAAAATCCACAGAAAAATCTAAAAAAGTAGTGAGCTGTTCATCTGGTGCTGCCGAGTAGTCAAAAACATACTGATACCATGGATTGGCCAAATCAGGGCTGATTTTATTTTGTACAATGGCAATACTGGCTTTTAAGTAGTCGAGCAAATCTGGGTAGGCTGGCACCTCCTTGGCTTGCAAGCGATTGCAATTTTCTTGTAGCTTCTTGAATTGCGTATCATTTAGAGCCGAACCCTTGATCAGCTGTGGGAGTTGCCCCTTTAAATAAGTTTGTGCACTTTCATCCAGGACGAGTTGTTGCCATGTTTTCACGAATTTATCGCGCTCTGCAGGAAAGGTTTGCCCTAGCACACGGGGTAAACTCATGAGCACACAAAGAAGTAGGAGTAACGGAAATTTCATGCTATTTTTTTTAAGAGCACAACGGCCCAATTTTGAAGTTCAGCTGTTTTAATCTGCTCAAAACCAAATGCTGCCGAGGCAGCAACGAGATCTGGCGCATCGGTTACAAAAAAACCACTCAGTACTAAAAGGCCGTCGGGCCCGAGTGCTTGGCTATAATTGGGTAGTTGCTCAAGCAAGATATTCTTATTGATATTGGCCAAAATGACCTCAAAATTCTGTTTGGGTATAGACTCCGCCCCACCGTGTATTGCTGTAATCTTTTGGCTTTTATTGAGCGCTGCATTTTCTAGGATATTTTCAGCAGACCACGCCTCTATTTCGACCGCACAAATATGTTCAGCACCTAGCTTTTCTGCTAGAATTGCCAAAACACCAGTACCCGCTCCCATATCAAGAACATTTTTGCCTTTTAAATCCATGGAGAGCATATGTTGACAAATGAGGTGCGTTGTTTGATGGTGCCCCGTACCAAAACTCATTTTGGGTAAGATGACAATTTCAATTCCAGCAAAGGGTGGTAACTCATGAAATGGTGCTACAATCCGAAGTTTCTCTCCGATGAAAACTGGTTCAAATTGTGCCTCCCAGGTGGCATTCCAATTTTGCTGAGGCAAAAGTGTAAGGTCAAAAGTTTGGATATCCGCGCCCATCTCTTGCATTTGCTTCATTACATTTTGAAGTGCTTCACCATCAAATTGAAGCTCTTGTATATAAGCTTTGAGGAGCGGACTTTCCTCAACAAAACTCTCGTAATCGAGTTCGGCTAAATAAGCCACACAGATGTCGTGCCAGGTATCAAAATTGCCGATATGTATTTGAAGTTCGTAGTAGTTCATGAATGTAGCGCTTGCCAAAGTTGATAAAATAGTTGGGGATCTAAAGATGCTCCGCCAACAAGTGCGCCATCTACGTTGGGGCAACCAAAAATGTCCTCCGCATTTTCAGGGCTAACGCTCCCGCCATATAGAATTGGAATTTGACCTCCTTGCACGCCAAACTGAGCAAGCAATTGACTCCGGATTGCTTCATGCATTTGGGCGATCTGTTCAATACTTGCACTCAAGCCTGAACCTATTGCCCAAATAGGCTCGTAGGCCACCACCATTAAATGAACTTGGGAAGCAGGAAACCCACGAAGGTTCTGATTGAGTTGGTCTAATACAAAGGAGAGATGGGCATTTGCTTCTCTTGTTTGGAGGGTTTCTCCACAACAAAGCACAAAAGGAAATTCTTGAGCAGCACAAGCCTGCAACTTATGGGTAATGATATCATCGGTTTCAGCAAAAATTTGACGGCGTTCCGAATGACCGATCAGTACAGAAGAGGCAGCAATACTCTTGAGTTGTACAACAGAAAGCTCGCCGGTAAAAGCGCCGTCCGACTCGAAATATACATTTTGGGCTCCGACATGCAAAGACGTATCTTTGAAATCTTTGAGGTATATACTGCTTGGGTAAATCCTGACTTCAACCTCTTTTGAATACCAATTGAATCCTTTAAAATGTTGCAACCAGGCGTTCAGCTCAGGTTGCGTCAGATTCATTTTCCAATTTGCTGCTAAGATCTTTTTTCGCATAGACGAAAATAAGACTTTTATGGGCGCAACTTTTGCTTTTGTAATTGGGTTTTCAAATCTTCTTTGTTGAAAGCCGCTTCGCCTTCTGGGCCGTGATATAATTTCACTAAATTGCCATTCCACAAATAAGCGACACCGGGCACATCGCGATTACCACCCAACACAGACCAGAACTCGATAATGTCCAAAACTTTATAGGTGTATGAAGCCCCGGCAAAATTAAAGAAGTCTGGTATTTCTTCCGCTGCTTCGTCCATAAATAAAATTTGAATTTCAGGAAAACCTGGGGTGCTATTTTTGAGGGCCGTAAGTTGCTTGGCGGTGGCACGGCAGTGATCACAGCTTGGCGCAAAGAAACAAAGCAACTTTTTACCTTGATTGATATTTGCAAAATGCTGTTCATAGCCAGACTTTTTCATTTTTGGACCGAGTTCTTTTGGCTTGGCCACTTTCGTGGAGTCTTTTCCAATCTTCGGATTGACCATTTTTGTGGTGTCGATCCCGGACGTGAGCTTGGGCTCTGAAACAGGATTTTGAACCACCGGAACCGTTACAGCAGACGCTGCTTTATAGGTCGGGATGAACATGAACATGAGTAGCATACAGATACTAATGATGCTTGTCAAGAACCAAATATTGGAACGCGCTGGCAGTTGTGCGCCATAGCGCTTCCAGAGCAGGGCAAGCAAGCCAATGGAGAGCATGTTTTTCATAATTGCTTCTAAGGGTGTCATGGGTAAAAGGGCACCAAAGCAACCGCAATTGCCTTTATTGCCCGTGGTAATGATTTCAATTGTGAGGTGTACCACAAAAATAGCAAGCATTGCAATCAGTGCTGGAATAACCCATTTTTTTAGATCGTAAGGAAATAACAACAATAGCCCTAAACCAAATTCCACGCCAATTAACGCGCGTGAAAAAATCTTGGCCAGTTCTACAGAAAAACCCAAAGGATACAACTGCTTGACCTCGAACATAGAGATGGTGCCGTAAGCTGAGGGGTCTGGATAAATTTTGCCGTAAGCCGAAACAAGAAAGAGCCCTGCAATAAGGATGCGGATGCTCCAAGGTAAATAGCGTTCGATTGGTTGCATGTGTTTAGTTTTGTGGTAAAATTAAGAGCGTATTTGAATCTTGACTGCACTTTAACAGCCTCTTAACAATTTGCTAAGCTTCGTGATTTTCTAAATGTATGAGCGCAAACACACCGTAGTTCAGCATATCAAAATAATTGCCTTCCACGCCTTCCGAAACTTGAGTTGAGCCTGCGTTGTCTTCAATTTGCTTGATGCGCAGAATTTTGGACAAAATAAGATCTGTAAGGGAGCTCACGCGCATGTCTCGCCAGGCCTCGCCGTAATCGTGATTTTTGCGCTCCATGAGCGCCTGAGCCTCGGCCGCAATTTCATTGTACTTCAAAAGCGCTTCTTTCGCTTGCATTTGATCTTCCAGACCGGCTGGTTCTCTTACTTGAATGAGAGCCATAATGCAATAATTGACAATAGCTTGAAAGGCATCTTCAAAAGATTCTCCGACTAAATTTTTACCCGTTTCTTGAATGGTGCGGATGCGTTGAGCCTTAATAAAGAGTTGGTCAGTGAGGGAACTCGGACGCAAGATGCGCCAAGAGAGCCCGTAGTCGAGTGTTTTTTTTTCGAAAATCTCTCGACAAATAGTCATTACATTTGTGTATTGAATTTGTGTTTGTGTCATGAGTCTAGCTAAAGATCTAAGTATTGCATTTCAGAGGAGTCGCTTTTTGAATATAAAAGGTGAGCTCCACGACTTTGCACAACCAAAGATAATGGGAATTTTGAACATAACACCCGACTCCTTCTTTGAGCAAAGCCGCGTTCAAGAACATGAACTGATCATGGAGCGCGCCCGGGCTATGATCAATGCCGGTGCCGACATCCTAGATGTTGGCGCGCATTCCACCCGACCCAATGCACCGCTGATGAGCGCTCAAGAAGAAATCGATCGCTTAGGAAACACTATTGCAAATATCAAAAAAGAATTTCCAAGCCAATTGATTTCTTTAGATACTTATTACGGTGCGGTAGCTCAGTTTGGTATTGCCCAAGGCGCAGACCTTATTAATGATATTTCAGCGGGTCAATTTGACCCCACCCTCTGGGAGGTTGTCGCCAACCATCGAATCCCTTACATCCTCAACTACAACCGAGGCGGACAAAAAAATGAAGCGCGTTCCTACCTGAAAAACAAAGGTGTAGTGAGTGATGCACTCGCTTTTCTCTCTGAAAAACTAGCTGCACTCCACGCTTTGGGTTGCACAGATATCCTGATAGATCCTGGATTTGGTTTTGGCAAAAACCTCGAAGAGAATCACGAGCTACTCCAAAAAATAGAGCACTTACACATGTTAGGCGCACCTTTACTAGTTGGCGTATCCAGAAAATCTATGATTACCAAGCGCTTAAATTGTAGCCCCGACGAGGCGCTCAACGGCACGAGTATTCTCCATGCTCTTGCTTATACCAAGGGTGCGCGTATTTTTCGAGTACACGATGTAAGTGCATTAAAAGAGCTGTTTCAATTGTTCGCGCCGCAAGAATTGTAGTAAATGAAACTTTTTTACGTACTTTCGTATGATAGTACAACATTAACAAGCGTATGAGAGCTTTTATCTTTATTTTAACTACCTGTTTTGCATGGTTGACCTATGCACAGGCCCCTTCCGCTAATTTCACCATCTCAGATTCAGACAACATCCTTTGTGAAGGAGACTGTATTTTTGTAGTGAATAACTCTACCGGAGACGACCTCACCTATCTCTGGACCTTCGAAAACGCCACCCCACCCACATTCGTTGGGCAAAACCCCGGTCCAATTTGCTTCAATACCGCAAGTACAACCGGCCCGTTTGCCATTACGCTGAACGCCACGAATGGTCAGGGTGCGGTAAGCACAATCACCCAGTTTGTCACTGTATTGCCAATGCCAAGCATTACCAGTACCATTTCAGACACCTTGGGTGGCGCTTATGTCGTCATTCCAGACACCACCATTGACATGTTTCAAGAAGCATATCTCTACGCAGAAGGCGCACCATTCGGAGGCAACCTCACATGGTACCCAAGTGGTGTAGCGGCAGATAGCATCTCGGGCTGTACCACTTGTATCGCAGGTGACTCTCTCACTGTAACTCCTTTTTACACGACCTATTATGTTGTACAATATGGTCTCAACGGCTGCTTTGCTTACGACACCGTTTTGGTTACTGTTAATTTTGCCAATTTGGTAAAAGTAGAACTCCCTAACTCATTTTCACCAAACGAAGACGGAGAAAACGACTACTTCCGCGTACTGACCAACGTAGATGCCGATGGTAACTTTAGCAACGGTTTTGAAGAAGGCGGCGCACTCGCAGAAATCGATTTACGCGTGTTCAACCGTTACGGCCAACAAGTCTTTAGAACAACAGATGTCAATGAAGGTTGGGATGGCACCTATAAAGGCAAAGCCATGAACCCCGCAACCTATACTTATATTTTAAATTTCCGAACCATTGACGGCCGTTCAGGTTCGCGCAAAGGCAACGTTACCTTATTTAGATAAGCACATGAAACGCAACGTATTCTTATCCCTAGCCCTTGCAGCCACCTTTAGCGCTGCAGCCCAACATGACCGCGTCATCTCCAATTGGTCGCAGTCTCAAATGATCTACAATCCAGGAGCAGTTGCTACTGGCACATCAGACATGAGCTTCTTTGCCAATCACCGTTCACAGTGGCTTACTGTTCCAGACATGGGTGTTGGCATCCGTAGCAATTTTGTAAACGGCGAATTCAAAATCAAAGAAGAAGGTTTGTCTAATCAAAATAACTTTGGTGTTGGTTTTAGCATTCTCTCTGATCAATCTGGCGCAGCGAACCTCACTACCCTAAGCGTCTCTGTTCCGCTCAACTACACATTAGCCCTTGACCGCCAAAACAAACTCAGTATTGGTATTTCCCCGGGTTTTATCCAGCAGGCCTCTGACCGCTCTGGTCAGACCTGGGAAAACCAATGGGATGGCAATATCTTTAACCCAGGTACCAGCGTAGAAAACAGCATTAATGCTAGTTACGCCACCATGGATCTCGGTACCGGAATCTTCTTCCAACATCAAATCAACAACCGCTCTTCTTTCTACGCAGGCTATGCACTCAATCACCTTATCAGACCCAAAATGGCGTGGTCTTTTAGTGGAGACAAAATGTATATGCAAATGGCACTCCAAGGGGGCGCAGATTTGGCCACACGCAATTCAGATTTTCGCATTCAGCCTAACTTTGTATTCTTTAGAACCGGCAATACCAACAGCCTCACGGCTGGTGTAACGTTTGAGAACACCATCAAAGAAGGATCTAAAATTACTGGAATTAACAAATCTAATTGTGTCAATTACGGCGTATACTACCGCCACGGTGACGCTATTGTAGCTACTTTCGGCATGAAAGTTTCACAATTTCGCTTTGGTTTGTCTTTCGATGCCAACACTTCTAAACTCAACCAAGCAACAGGTGGTATTGGCGGCGCAGAGCTTTATTTCAAAGCACTCATGAACTACAAAAAGTTCAATTCACGCGCTAAAATCAAATAAACATTTTTCTTTAAATTACTGAATCCCGTTTCAACAGAGACGGGATTTTTTTTACCCTCGCCCAATTGATTTGAACAAGTTGCAGCAAAAAATAAAAGATACGTTGTAGCAAGCTTGGTGCTGGCTTGAGTACCAAACCATTTACCTTTCCGCAGTAATTTTTTGCAGATACAATTTCATCGAATCTGAGGTTGGCATCGCCCCTACTCCATATTTGAAAAGGCTCTTGTGGTATGATTTTTTCTACACGGTGTACGACAAAATGCTCGCCCCGAGTGAATGCAATGGCATCTCCTACTTTGAGTGCTTCAATTGGTACTTTAATTAGCGTTAAAACGGTTCCGGGTTTAATGCTCGGATACATGCTCCAGCCATTCGCGGTAATATCAATCTCTTTCCCGTCCTGTAGGGAATCGAGAATCCATTGAAACCAAAACTGAGGGGTCTGTTTTGTCATTGTGCGCCGTAAACTTACAAAAGAATGCTTAATTTTACATATGCAGCAAAATCAATACATCCAAGAAATCCAGGCCCAAGTCCCTCATTTTGTCTGTAAAGAGGTCGGTTCTGACACCCTCTTAGTTCCACTCCGCAACAACGTCGCCGATTTCAATCAATACCTTACCCTAAATGAGCTCGGAAGTTTTATCTATCGCTTGGTTACTGAAGGCAACAACTTTGAACAAATCCATGCTGCTATCATAGCAAACTATGAGGTCGATACCGACGCAGCGTCTCAAGATTTGAATGCTTTTATCGAAATGCTCCACAAATATATCGTTGGCAATGGCTAACATTCAACTTGCTGTTGGCGGCTTCATTTTTGAACTCAACTCATTCAATCCGATCAAAATTGAAGAGGGATACATTCCTTTCCTGACAGAAGGCCATGATGTAGACGTGCGCATCGATTGTTTTGAGGGATATCCTGAAGACTATTCCAAACCAGATATCCATTACCAAGCCAAAACACCAGAAGGTGTGCTTTGGGAATTGAATCAAGAGGAGCTCAGCACTTGTGTTTTGGTCTACGACCCCAATAACCTGGAAGTCTTACAACAAATAGCTTACTGGAATCAAGAACGGAGAAGCTGGCAAATTTATGTCTTGGAAAGCCAAGATGGCGCCATTGACCCACTGGCTTATCCATTAGGGCCACTCATTTGGTATTTTTTAAGTACAATTGAGGACATCCTCATGATCCACGGCTCAGCAGTGATCCACGACCAACAAACACGCGTGTTTTCTGGCTTTAGCGGCGTAGGCAAAAGCACTATGGCCAAACTCTGGGAGCAAAACAAACAAGCTACTGTCATCAACGACGACCGTCTAATTCTCAGAAAAATAGACAATGATTGGTACGTATACAACACCCCCATGTTTTATGCCGCTGAACCCCAAGTGGGTAAGCTACATACGGTCTTTTTCCCGTATCATGCACCGGCAAACAAAATGGAAAAGCTCAATGGGGTTGCGGCACTCAGTAAACTTTTAGCACACACCATACACCACGGGCACAACAAAGCGCATGTGCAGCACCACATGGACATTGCCACACAACTGATCAGCCAAATAGCTTGTCATCAGCTCGGCGTGGTGCCCACACCTGAGGTGCTTGATTATATTATAGAAAAGGAAAGCCAGCATGTCTAGCCCTAATTTTCCTTTTCAATTACCTGAGGTTAGTAAGCAACTTTTTATGCTTGCAGCTAACACTCATAGCATAGAAAATACAACTTTTGACCCCAAAATAATATCGGCTCCATTCATCAAACAAGCTGTACTGAGCCACCTTTCTGGATTTGCCTACCACAACCTAAGCCCAGTTAAAGAAAACGTTGATCCAAAACTTTGGAAACAACTCGAGTTACAATATGTACAAGTTTTACAGGGCAATCACCAATTTCTCAACCTACACCAGCAAATGGTTGCGCTCTTGGAAGCAAATGAAATTCAGTTTGCCGTTCTCAAAGGACTAGATTTACTCTTTCGAACCTACCGAGAAGAAGGCATTCGTCATATTTCAGATATTGACTTACTCATTTTACCCGAAGACCTCCAGAAGGTCACGGACCTATTCAAAGCAAATGGTTTTAAATGCAAGCAAAGCATTGATAAATCTAGTTTTCACGAAAAACATTATCAGCTGCACGCCCCCTTACAAGCCAGTTTGAATGGCCTCAATATCGATGTGCACGTTTTGCTTTTTGATACATTTTTGGGTTTTGATTTCCCGACCAAACCCTTGCTTGACAAACGCCTCAAAATTGACTGGGAGCAGCAACACACCTATGTGTTAGCCCCTAAAGATGCGGCACTTTTTAATTTATTACACCTCTATGTACATCTTGACAAAGGCAACCATTTTAAAATGAGCTCTTTTATCGATGTGCAAAAAACGATAAGCGCACTTGATTATCCAAACCAAAAAGCAGAATATCCAAAGCCGATACAAGTTAAAATAGAATATGTCATTGACTGCATGGTATGGTTAGGCTTACTAGAACATGACTTTTTACCTCAGCGCAAAAAAGCCCCAGCGCGTTATTTCTTTTACTTGCTTTTCTTCTTACAAGCCATCCAACCTACTTTTGGGCAAACGCTGCGCTATAAATTTTTTCCTCGGCTGTTTCTCTATCAATTCTCATGGAAGACGCTACCATTACTTTTCCACGAAGTATTCCCATCCAAGCGCTACTTATTGTATGGCGCACCCAATAGCAGCTACCCTGGTGCATGGTTGAAGCGCTTAAAGCATTTTACGAGAAAAAAATAAACCCTTTCAAAGACATGAGTGGGTCTTGTTGTGGAAATGGTGATTCTCCTGGAGGAGTGTTTGACATCATCACCATCGAGATTTCATGATCAAGTGCAACTTTTTCAACTTGCGGGGCAGAGTAAGCCTTTTTGCTCGTTGCTG
>ERZ888423.1904-NODE-1904-length-16810-cov-11.732140_pt1 | contig 16810 bp, 13 predicted proteins | sample MGYA00520523_ERZ888423 | MGnify/ENA primary metagenome ERZ888423 (study PRJEB32303, sample SAMEA104408611) | aquatic metagenome | biome: Brackish water; feature: Pelagic; material: water | place: Baltic Sea | collected 2014-06-08T10:24:00 | depth 30,27 m ...
GGAGCATTCCAGGTGAGCGCCGAAGATTTTCAACTGGATATCCTGTACCAGGATCCGGGCGGTGGATTTAAAAGATATATTCCTACCAATAACGGCGACGTCAATGGGGTACCTATCATCACCTTGCTGAACCTCGACAGACTGAACAATAACAACGACCCATTCCCGGATGGGGTCTTTGATTTTGTGAACGGCATAACCATCAATACCACCAACGGACGCATCTATTTCCCTGTGCTGGAACCTTTCGGCTCCTACCTGCGATCGGAAAATGTATTCGACGGTGACCCCGAGGCGGAGCGCTTTGCCTACGATGAACTGTACAATACCACCCGTGTGCTGGCAGAGCAGTTTCCGCAGTATAACCGATTTGTAATGACGGGTAGTTATAAATCCAGTGTGAGCTCTGAGATTTACCTGGGTGCCTTTAACCTGCCGAAGGGCTCGGTGAATGTCACAGCCGGCGGGCAGCAACTGACCGAAAACATCGATTATACCATAGATTATTCATTGGGCAGATTGAAAATCATCAACGAGAGTATCCTCAATTCAGGATTGCCCATCAATGTCAGTTTCGAAAACAACGCTTTCTTCGGCTTCCAGGTGAAATCACTTATCGGAAGCCGTTTTGATTACTGGATCAATGACAATTTCACACTAGGGGCAACGGTGCTTCGGCTTTCCGAGCGGCCATTTACCCAAAAGGTGAACTTCGGTGATGATCCTATTTCTAATACCATGCTGGGTTTCGATTTCAGCTATACGGAAGAAGCACCCTGGCTGACGCGGGCATTGGATAAGTTGCCCTTCTACGATACCAAGGAGACATCCACCATTTCAGTTACCGGTGAGGTAGCGCGCTTCCTGCCCGGACACTCCAAGGCCATTGGTAAAGACGATGAGGGTACCATTTATATTGACGACTTCGAAGGTAGCAGAAGTGCCTACGACCTGAAGTTTCCATTCTCTGCATGGGTGCTCGCATCCACGCCGCAAAATTCCATAGGCGCAGATGGTAATGTACTATTTCCTGAGGCCACCTTATTCGATAGCCTGGCCTATGGTAAAAACCGGGCCAAAATTGCATGGTATACCATCGACCCGCTTTTCCTTCGCCGGGATAATCCGGCTCGACCCGATCACCTCACGGAAGATGATGTTTCCAATCACTACCTGGTAGAAATCCAGCAGCAGGAAATCTTCCCGCAGGCAGATATTGCCGTAACAGGACTGAACAACCTTTCGACCTTCGATTTGGCCTATTATCCCACCGACAGAGGGCCTTATAACTTTGACGTAGAACCAACGCCCAATAGTGCAGGTATCAATTCCGACGGACAACTGGTTAATCCGGAGTCGCGGTGGGGTGGTATCATGCGCAGTATAGAAACCAACGACTTTGAAGCGGCGAACATCGAGATTATCGAGTTCTGGGTAATGGACCCGTTTGATAACCTGGGTCCTTTCGGTTCGCAGGTGACCGATGGCGGGGACTTGTACATCAACGTCGGTAACGTATCGGAAGATATCCTGAAAGACTCCCGCACTTTCTTTGAAAACGGGTTGCCTAAAGATGGCAGTCTCGATGAGCTCGATGCAACTAACTGGGGACTGGTCCCACGTACCCTTCCCATCAACCAGGCTTTTGATAATGATCCTGCTTCCCGCGAAAATCAGGATAAGGGTTATGACGGACAGGACGATAATCAGGAATCGGAGTTTTATGCTGATTATATTAACGCATTATCCGGAATAGTTTCAGATCCTGTATTGCAGGCTATTCAGGATGACCCTGCCGGCGATAACTATCACTACTTCCGTGGTGGCGATTACGATAACCTTGCGCTTGATGTGTTTCAGCGCTACAAGCGGTTCAATAACCCGCAGGGCAACTCCCCTACCACAGAGTCTTCTCCTGAAAACTACCCAACTTCTGCAACTAACTTGCCGGAGTCGGAAGATTTGAACCGAGATTATACCCTGAGTGAAACCGAAGCGTATTTCCAGTACCGCATTCCCATTACACCCGACATGGCTACCTCCAACCCATACATTACAGATGTAGTGGTGGCAGCCCATCAATTCGAGAACGGCATTACCGATAGCGTGCGCTGGTACCAGTTCAAGGTGCCGCTCAATCAGTTTGATGCGCGCATTGGTACCATTCAGGATTTCCGTTCCATCCGATTCATTCGGATGTTTATGACCGGCTTTGAAGAGCCTGTCGTGCTGCGTTTTGCCCGCCTCGAGCTGGTGCGGAACCAGTGGAGAAGGTACCAGTTCTCCCTGCTGGAACCGGGTGAATACCTGCCGGATGATAACACCAATGAAACCGTGTTCAATGTGTCGGCAGTAAGTATTGAGGAAAACTCCGGTCGTCAGCCATACCCCTACGTATTGCCTCCGGGAGTACAGCGCGAGCAGACCATCGGTGGTGGAGGCAATGTATCTACCTTCCAGCAGAATGAGCAGGCATTGAGCATGCAGGTTTGTCCGCTGAAAGACGGCGACAGCCGCGGTATCATCAAGTCTCTCAACCTCGATTTGCGCCGCTACGGTCGTATGATCATGAACGTACACGGCGAGCCGCTGGTGGGCTCCGGTTCCAATCCACAGGATGGCGATTTGACCGTGTTTATCCGTTTGGGATCTGACTTCACCAATAACTATTATGAATACGAGGTTCCGCTGAAGATGTCGAAGTCACCGTTGCCGGCAGGAACCATCGAAGACGATAATGTGCGGGAAGCGGTATGGGCTACCTTGCTCAATTTCCCTCTCGATTCCCTTATCAAAACCAAGATGCAGCGGAATGACCTGGAACTTTCACCGCTGGTGCCTTACTCCATCGGCGGAGAAGGGATGCCTACCATTACGGTGATTGGTAACCCCGATCTGGGTTATGTGGAGGAGGTGATGATTGGGGTGCGCAATCCGAAAAGCATCAGCGGTTCCGGTGAAGACTTTTGCGCGGAAGTGTGGGTGAATGAATTGCGCCTGACAGAAATTGACGAGCAGGGTGGATGGGCAGCACTGGCACGCGTGGATGCGCAGCTGGCCGACCTGGGAACGCTTACGGTTTCAGGTAATATGCACACTACCGGTTTCGGAACCCTCGACCAGCAAATCAACGAACGCTACCTCGATAACTTTTATCAGTATTCAGCTTCTCTGAGCCTGGACCTCGGTAAGTTCTTTCCTGAAAGCGTGGGACTGCGTCTGCCGTTCTATGCCAGCATCTCCGAGTCATTCAGCAATCCTGAATTTGACCCCTATACCTTCGACGTAGACCTCGATGAAAAAGTAGCGAGTCTGGAAAATTTATACGGACAAGACTCCGCACGTGCCTACCGCAGACAGGCTATACAGTACACCTCCATCCGCAGTATCAACCTTACCAATATAAAACTCGACCCCGGTAAAGCCGGAGGTGATCCCAGACTGTGGAGTCCCAGGAACTTTGATGCTACCGTGGCTTTCTCACAGGACTACAACAGCAACCCTATTCTGGAGTACGATATCATTAACCGGTACAAGGGGTCCATTGGTTACGTGTATGGTACACGTCCTCAGCCCTTCAAGCCATTCGATAAGCTGATAGACAGGCGACAGAAATGGTTGCAGCTGGTGCGCGACATCAACTTCAATCCTTTGCCTACTTCGTATAGTTTCAGGACAGAAATGAACCGCCAGTTTGGAGAGACCCTGCAACGCGATGTTTATGGCGATGGATTGATTCAACCTACCTTCAATAAGTTCTTCAACTGGGACAGGTTTTACGGTTTGAAACTGGAACCATTCTCGGCTATGAAGATTGATTTCTCTGCGACTACCAATGCACGGATAGATGAGCCGTTTGGTAAAATAGATACGCCTGAGGAAAAGGATTCGCTGTGGAACAATATCCGCGATTTCGGACGGACCATCAATTACCGGCACAGTGTGAATGTCAACTACAACGTTCCGCTCAATAAAATTCCGGTGCTCAGCTGGACCAGTTTACGCACCTCCTATAATACAACCTATGGATGGACTGCAGGAAGTTTCGGGCTGGCAGACTCGCTGGGGCATATCCTCACGAATACACAGGGGAAAACAATCAATGGAGAACTGAACTTCCGAAACCTGTACAATAAGTCAGATTTCCTCAAAAAGTACAACACGGCTTCCTTCAGTAAGCGCGAAGAGCGACCCCGTGGCGATCAGGATGAAATGAAGCAAGGCAGCAGCAAGGAAGAAGAAGAGGGGGATGAAAAGAAAAAGGAAATAACGGTGGGTCCCACAGGAGAAATACTGGTGCGACTACTGATATCCATGAAACGCATTACCATCAATTACTCTGAAAACTACAGTACCACTTTGCCCGGTTTCATGCAATCGCCACAGTTGATTGGTATGAATTTTAATAATGGCCCTTCACCGGGTTGGGATTTTATTCTTGGTGTTCAACCTACCCGACAGTGGCTGGACGATGCTGCTGACAACGGCTGGATTTCCAGTGCGCTTACCTTCAACAGTACTTTCCTTCAGAACTATTCAGAGAACCTCGACATTCGCGCCAATTTTGAACCGCTGCCCGATTTGCGACTGGATATCAATATGAATAAGAACTACAGTGAAAACCACAGCGAGTTCTTCCGCAACACAGGGACCCTGGGTATGCCTGATTTTGAGCACCTCAACCCCATGGATAACGGAAGCCTGACCATGAGCTACAGCATATTGGGAACCATTTTCGATAAGCTCAATACAACAGAAGTTACAGCTACCTTCCGCCAGTTCGAAGAAAACAGACTTGTGATTTCGGAGCGGTTTGGAAATGAAAATATCTACTCAGAAGGTAATTTCTTCGATTTCCAGGATTCCACCTTCCTTGCCAATTATTTCGATGGTTATGGCCCTTACTCGCAGGATGTACTGGTGCCGGCCTTTATTGCCGCCTACCGCGATATCGATGCCAATACCATACCACTCAACATATTCGAACAAACACCTAAGCCCAACTGGCGCCTCACTTATACCGGATTGACCAAGATTCCGGCAATGAAAAAACTGTTCAGCAATGTAACCCTGAACAGCGCCTACACTTCTACGCTGGCGGTGAACAGCTATATCACCAACCTTAATTATTATGGAAATTACTATTTGTATGCCAATGTAGTTGATACGCTGAGTGGTAACTTCTTCTCGCAATTTTCCATTCCGAATGTCATCCTCTCCGAGCAGTTTTCACCCGTTTTTGGCGTAGATGCCACGTTTGTGAGCAGTCTTAGTACCAAGTTCGATTTCAGAAAAACTCGAACGCTGAGTATGAGTTTTATCGATTTTCAGCTTACTGAAATTCGCTCTACGGAATTTACTATCGGGTTGGGATATACGGTTGCAGGCTTGATACTGCCTATCCGATTTGGCGGTAAGAAACCAACCCTGGAGAATGATGTTACCTTCCGGTTCGATATGTCGTTCCGCGATGATATCACCACCAACTTCCGCCTCGATCAGGACCTGAATGAACCAACGGGCGGGCTTACCATTATTCAGATAGCGCCAACCATTGACTATCTGGTCAATGACCGCTTCAACGTCCAGTTGTATTTCAATCGCCAGCAGACCATTCCCAAAATTTCTACCGCATTTCCCATTACTACTACCAATGCCGGCGTAAAAGTGCGGATGAGTCTGGCTGAATAATAGTCGTTTGCATCAAAAAATCATTTATTTTTGGGCAAAAGAATTACAATGAATATTCCTGAAACACTGCGCTATACCAAAGACCATGAATGGGTAAGGGTAGAGGGCAACATTGCAACCGTTGGTATTACTGATTTTGCGCAGCATGAATTGGGCGACATCGTTTATCTGGATATTACCAGCGATGGCGACACCTTGGCCAAAGAAGAAACTTTTGGTACTGTGGAAGCAGTAAAGACTGTTTCTGACCTGTTTATGCCGGTGAGCGGCAAAGTGATTGAAGTGAACAGCGAGCTGGACGGTACCCCTGAACTGATCAACCAGGACCCTTACGAAAAGGGTTGGATGATACGCATTGAAATGTCAGATTCCTCAGAAGTTGATAGCCTGATGGATGCGGCTGCTTACAATGAACTCGTCGCAAGCTAAGCATAAACGCAATATCCCCTGGTTGTGGCTGGCGGTCATATGGGCGGGAATTATCATGTTCCTGTCATTTATTCCGGGAGAAGACTTGCCATCCCTGTCCATATGGGAAGCCGATAAGTTAGCGCATGCTTTCGTATACGCTGTGCTGAGTATTACCGTTATCAATACGTTCGTTCAGCGCAGGGATGAAGGCACACATTGGAAAAAGGCAATAATTTTCGGACTTATTTTATGCATTTTGTTCGGTTGGTGCATCGAATTAGTACAAGGGCAGTTGCTACCAAGCAGAACCTTTGATGTTTACGACCTGCTGGCAAACTTTATAGGATGTCTGCTGGGAGTAACAGGAATAATTTTTATTTTTAAACCCTATTAAAAGTCAACTTATGGGATCTGTAACATTTTTAGTTGTTCTGGCCTTGCTGGTCGTTCCTGTAGTGGCGTTTTTAATCATCTATCGCCTGCGCAAGCCGGAGGATATAGTGAAAGAATACGCCGGTACGCCGGAAGACAAGTCGTTATTCATTAAGAAGTACGAGAAGGCAGACGTGAACAACCAGCGAAATTTGTTCATGGAAGTTGGCCTGACTGTAGCATTAGCCATTGTTTTACTGGCTTTTGCCTACGCACCGAAAGAGGATGACACCTCTTCCTTGATGTCTTCCGAAGTGATTGAGGAAGAGATTGAAGAGATTCCTCAGACCAATCAGGCTAAACCACCTCCACCACCTCCACCTCCACCACCAGAAGTGATTGAAGTGGAAGACGACATTGAGATTGAGGATCAACCCGATCTTTTTGACCAGGAACTCGATATCGAAGATGTGATTGAATCACCTGCTTACGTGCCCGCAGCTCCTGTCATCAAAGAAGAACCAAAAGAACCGGAAATCTTCGTCGTAGTGGAACAAATGCCTGAATTTCCGGGTGGCGATAAAGCGCTCTACGAGTTCCTCGCGAAAAACATCAAGTATCCTGCAGTAGCCAAAGACAACGGTATTGAAGGTAAAGTCTACATCAAATTCGTTATCAACGAAGATGGTAGCGTATCTCAGGCAACTGTTGCCCGCGGAATCGGCGGAGGATGTGATGAGGAAGCACTTCGTGTAGTGAAGGACATGCCTAAATGGAAACCGGGTAAGCAAAGAGGTAAAAATGTGAAAGTGTGGTACACTTTACCGGTTTACTTCAAACTGCAATAAGCTCTAAAATCAACCAAAAGCCCCTTGTTCGAGGGGCTTTTTTTTTGCACCATCCGACCGACTTTTGGTTAGGGCTGCCTTGCTATAAACATTTCAGTCAAGTAGGGAGGGCAAAAAGACAAGTTTTGACAGACGAAAACGTTATCTTTCCTACATGAGGTTCAGGATCCTTATACTACTCATCACCTGCATTTTTTCCGGCCAAAGTTTGCTGGCTCAGACTACTACCGAGCAGGTACAGCTGGCCAAGGAATACGAGATGAATGGTGACTACGACAAGGCCATCGATATCTGGAAGACCTTGTACGACCAGAACGGGAATGCCAACACCTATTATAAGTACTACTATAACGCATTGTTGAACAGCGCCGATTACAAGGAACTGGAAAAGCTGGTGCGCAAGCAGATGCGGAAATTCCCCGATAATCCAACTTACCTCGTAGACCTGGGCAGAAGTTACCGCCAGCAAAACGATGATGCGAAAGCAGTAGCCACCTATGAGGAAGCTGTGCGTGGATTAGGAAAAGATAAATCGCAGTATGTGCAGCTGGCCAATGCATTTCTCCTGATTGATGAAGCCGACTTTGCCATTCAGACCTATGAAAAAGGAGCACAGGAAGTCAAGGGTTACTCTTATAACTACGAACTGGCTAATCTTTACTACCGCACCAGCCAGTACCGGCGTTCCATGGAAACGTATGTGGAACACCTGCTGGAACTACCTGGAAGATTCAATAATGTGTGCAATGGCCTCGAACGCATGCTTACCGATGATAATGCGCATATGATGTTGCAGGAAATCATCTATGCCCGGATTCAGAACAATAATGATCCTATTCTGATAGATTTGCTGGTCTGGGACTTTGTCCAGCAAAAGGACTTTGCCAGTGCATTCCTTCAGGTCAAGGCACTGGATAAGCGGTTCAGGGAAGACGGGGAGCGGGTGATAGAGCTGGCCGAAATTGCACAGGATGAAAAAGATTACGATGCTGCCATCAGCTGCTATAACTATGTGGTAGATAAAGGAAGCGGCGCTCCTTATTATTATGTGGCCCGCAATGGCCTGCTGAATTGCCGGCGTTCAAAGATTACGGAAACCAATATATATACAAGGGAGGATCTGCTTTCCCTCAAAGCTGATTACCTGCAATTCCTCAACGACTATAATCGTGCAGATTATCGCGCAGCTTACATCAACAGTGAGCTGGCGAAGCTGGATGCTTTTTACCTCTACATGGTAGACAGTGCTATCGCCCGGCTGGAGCAGGTGATAACCTGGCAACGTCTCAATCCGGCTCAACTGGCCGAGGTTAAACTCGTGCTGGGTGATCTGTACCTGATAGCAGGTGATGTCTGGGAATCTACCCTCATTTATTCCCAGGTCGATAAGGCGATGAAAGATGACCCGCTGGGAGAAGATGCGCGATTCCGCAATGCACGCCTTGCTTATTTCAAAGGCGACTTTTCCCTGGCGCAGGGTCAATTGGATGTGCTGAAAGCAGCTACGTCAGAACTGGTAGCCAATGACGCATTGAAATTATCTATATTCATTACCAGTAACCTCGGACTGGACTCGGTGGCGGAGCCCATGGAAATGTATGCAGATGCAGAACTATTGTATTTTCAGAACAGGGGGGAAGCCGCGCTGAAAAGATTAAAGGAGTTAGAGAAAGCCTATCCCGGACATCCCCTGCTCGACGATAATTATTTTCTGCGCTTTCAGATTGCCATGAAGATGCAGCGCACCGAAGATGCTGTCGCAGCGCTGGAATACATTCGCGAAAACCAGGCATTTGGTTTATTGGCAGACGATGCCCTGTTCGCGCTGGGTCAGTTGTATGAACAACAGTTGAACAATCCGGAGCAAGCCCAGCTTTGCTATGAGCAAATCATTCTGCAGTACAAAGATTCCATATTTGCAGCACAGGCCAGAAAGCATTACCGCCGCTTACGGGGTGATGCCATAAATTGATGCAGGTTTTTTGCTTATTTTGCAGGAAATAATTGCTGCTGCATGTACATCTATAATGTAACCCTGAAGGTAGATACCGAAATTGCTGATGAATGGTTGCAATGGATGCGCAAGGTGCATATCCCCGATGTATTGGCCACCGGATACTTTGCGGGTCACCGATTATCTCGATTACTGGATGATGGCGAGTTGGATGGGATAACTTTTGTGGTGCAGTACAATGCCGCTGATATAGACCAGTTTTTAACCTATCAGCGACTGAGCGCACCGGCACTGCAAAAAGAACATTCGGAGAAGTTTGGCAACAAGGTGGTAGCTTTCCGCACAGTAATGGAGTTGCTGGATGAAGCCTGAACAATACAAAACGTCTTCTGTTTTCCTTTTTCTTAAGAAATGAAATGAGCAGCAAAAAGCATTTTGTGGTAATTGGTTCCGGTTTCAGCGGTCTTTCGGCTGCCTGCGAACTCGCGCACCAAGGCCACCAGGTTACCGTTGTAGAGAAGAATGAAAGTGCAGGAGGAAGAGCCAGTGTATTCCGCGATAAAGGTTTCACCTTCGATATGGGACCCAGTTGGTACTGGATGCCTGATGTCTTCGAGTGGTTTTTTGAGCGGTATGGTTCATCGGTAGACCAACAATACCAGCTACAGCGACTGGATCCCGGGTACCGTGTAATATTCGACGCAGAGACCACTACCGATATACCGGCCAGTCTGGATGACTTACACGCGCTTTTCGAAAGTATCGAACCGGGTAGTAGCCCCAAACTCAAGGTTTTTCTGGATGACGCAGCCTACAAGTACAAGGTGGGCATGCAGGATTTGGTATTCAGACCCTGTCATTCTGTAATGGAGTTTGCCGACCGCCGATTGCTGACATCTTTATTTAAAATTCAGCTCTTTACTTCCCTTCAAAAGGAAGTCCGCTCCAAGTTTAAAGACGATAAATTGCGGAAACTACTGGAGTTTCCTGTCTACTTCTTAGGCGCACTTCCCTCCAATACTCCCGCCTTATATTCCATCCTCAACTATGCCGATTTAGTGCTGGGAACATGGTACCCGCAAGGTGGAATGGGTAAAATTGTTGATGGAATGGTGTCGGTCGCAAGGTCCATGGGTGTCGACTTTCGTTTCCACGCTGCTGCCACCCGTATTGAAAACAGCAATGGCAAGGTGACCGGCGTTCGGGTAGGAGATGAACTGATACATTGTGATGGCGTCGTGGCTGCCGCAGATTATCATCATGTGGAACAGCAATTGCTTTCAGAAGATGTCCGCAATTACAACGAACCCTACTGGGGCAAGAAGACATTCGCCCCTTCAAGCCTGATTTTTTACCTGGGAATGGAAGGACAACTCGATAACTTGTTGCACCACAATTTATTCTTCGACCGTTCCTTCGAACAGTTTGCAGATGAAATTTATACCCATCCGCGGTGGCCGGAAGATCCGCTGTTCTATACTTGTGTGCCATCCAAAACTGACGCTACGGTGGCACCTGAGGGGCATGAGAATATGTTCATCCTGATACCTGTGGCTCCGGGATTGAAGGAGACACCGGCATTAAAGGAAAAATATTACCAGCAAATCATGGATAGGCTGGAAGCACATTGCGGTCATTCCATTCGCGACAGAGTAGTGGTAAAACATGATTTTGCCTACTCCGACTTTGTGGGGAGGTACAACTCCTTTAAGGGAAATGCCTATGGTCTGGCCAATACTTTGTTTCAAACCGCAGTATTCAAACCGAGAATGCGCAATAATAAGCTGTCCAATCTTTTTTATGCCGGACAACTTACAGTTCCGGGGCCAGGTGTGCCGCCCAGTATCATTTCGGGAAATGTCGCGGCAGGAGAATTGATGAAAGCTGTAAGCGCTTGATTATGACGCATAAACGTGAACAATTTGTAATTTAAATGGTTTTTAAGCCTAACACCACTGTATGATTGAACTGTTCCACGACTCCTCCTTCGTCTGTAGCCGAAAGGTTACGGAGATGTACAGCACGTCCTTTACCCTGGGCATTAAAGCACTGCATCCCGATTTTAGAGATGCTATCTTCGGCATTTACGGATTTGTGCGTTTTGCTGATGAGATAGTGGACACCTTCCACCAGTACGACAAGCAGATGTTGCTGAATCGTTTTAGGGAGGATACCTACAGAGCCATTGAAGAGGGCATTTCACTGAATCCTATACTTCATGCGTTTCAATTGACGGTGCACAAATACCAGATTGAGCGAAAACTGATAGATGCTTTCCTGCATAGCATGGAGATGGATCTCAGCTTTACCAATTACAAGCAGGAACATTACGAAGAATACATTTATGGGTCAGCAGAAGTGGTGGGACTGATGTGTTTGCGCGTTTTCTGCGATGGCGACAATGCGACCTACGACAAACTGGTGCCTTCAGCCAGAAGTCTGGGTGCCGCTTTTCAGAAAGTAAATTTCCTGCGCGACCTCCGCGATGACTTTCAGGATAAAGGCAGGGTGTATTTTCCAAATGTCAATTTCGAAAATTTCTGCCAGGAAGAAAAGCTGCAGATAGAAGCTGAAATTGCAGCTGATTTCAAGGCAGCCTATGAAGGTATTATCCAATTGCCCAAAAAATCGCGCTTTGGGGTGTACCTGGCTTATACTTATTATTTGAAACTGTTTCAGAAAATTAAAACCACTCCCGCAGAGAAGGTTATGGAAACACGCATACGCGTTTCCAATGGAAGAAAGTTAGTACTCTGGTTGCAAACATATTTCAATTCGAATTTGTTAGGAGTATATACACCCTGAACATGAACCGGCTTCCTATTCTGTAATTTTGTACTTCATGAACATCGTAATCAATATCATATCCTTTGTCGGAGCTTTCGCCTTTATGGAGGGTTTTGCCTGGTTCATGCACAAGTACGTCATGCACGGCTGGGGCTGGTTTCTGCATAAGTCGCACCACGAACCACACAAAGGTCGTTTTGAACTGAATGATTTTTACGCTGTGATATTTGCAGCGCCTGCCATCTGGTTGATGTGGCTGGGCTCACCTGCTTACAACTGGGTGTTTTGGATCGGAACAGGCATTTCGGCTTATGGAATGTCTTATTTCTTCTTTCACGACATCCTCGTCCACCGCAGGATGAACCATAAGATACGCCCCAAAAGCAGATACATGCAGCGCATTATTCGCGCGCACAAAATTCATCATAAAAACATACACAAGGAAAATGGAAAGGCATTCGGTTTTCTGTTTGCCCTTCCGGAGTACGATGTTAAGCGCACCGACAACGATTAGTCGAACTTCAAAATGTTCTTTCTGAAAAAGTAGAACGCAAGCGTCAGGAGCACAACCGAAAAGCCCAGCAATACAAGGAGGTTATCCCACAGCGCAGTCAATCCCAATCCTCTCCAGTAGATATCGTAAAAGCCCTGAATACTCCAGTAGTTCACCGATACTACCGCAATGTCCTGCATAAAGGCAGGCATGATATACAGCGGGATCATACTGCCGCCAATTCCAGACATAGATAGCACCAGAATGGTACCCAGAGAATCTGCCTGGCGTTTACTGGATACAATAGATGCCAGCAATACACCAAAGCTGGCGCAGGTAACGGCTGTAAATAGTATCATCAATACAGTTCCTATGGGGTTGATGGTCAGGTCCAGACCAAATGCCAGCCAGGCAAACAGGAACATGATGACCAATTGAAAAACTGCAATAATCCCCGCCGACAATAGTTTGCCGGACAATATGGAGGTCGGTGATAAGGGACTCTGCAGCAACCGTTTCAATACGCCTTGTTCCTTTTCCTCAATGATGGAGGCGCCGATGGCGGAAACGCTGAACAACAACATCATGATGGCTGTGCCGGCAACTGCCTGAATGAGGCCCCAGTTGCTTTGCTCTTCTCCTACAACACTGCTCATGGAGATATGCGTTTCAGTCGCACCGGTGGCCTGCATCTGTCGCTTGATGGTATCGACCATGGCTGCAGGCATATTGGGGAAGCTTTGAGCGATAATGCGGTCAACACCTGTGTCAGCTTGCCTGCTACCTTGCATTTTTCCAATTCTGCCAATAATGAGACTGCGCAGAATACTCACTTCCATTTCCCTCGACTGGTCATAGCGAAGGGCCACCGGCAGCGCGCCGCCTGTGCCCAGTTCCTTGTCAAAACCATTGCCTATGTACAGCTGGGCAATGCGTGCTCCCTTCTTAATCTGATTCGTCCCCACCTGATCAGCTACCTCCTCGAGCCGGATACCGGGGATGCTGTCGAGGGAGGCAAGAAGTGCTTTAGATGCCGGCGACTGGTCTTCATCTGTGAATTGCAAGGTGATGGGAGAAGGCTCATTCTTTTCACCACCGGCACCGCCGAAGGCGAATGCAAATAATGTAATCAAACCAATGGGCAACAATAAGGTCAGAGCCAGCGCTTTCTTATCGTAAAAAAATAAATATAAATCTTTGGATGCTAACTTCCACATAGTAGATGATTAATCACGGAGGGTTCTTCCTGTCAGGTTAAGAAATATGGTTTCCAGGTCTGCGCGGTGAAATTGTATCGAATCAATGGCCACTTCCAGTAAATGCAGGTGGTGGATGATATCACCCAAATCCTTATGAGGATTTTCGCTGGTTAGTGTCAGTTCCAGCAGGTCGGTATCGTAATGTAGCGACATGTTTTTAGGAAGATTGTCCGGCAGGATGCTTTGCTGCAGGCGTATGGCAATGGAAGTATCACCGGCATGTGCATTGCGCAGGGAATCGAGGGAACCGATGGCCAGTAATTTACCATGGTCCATTATCCCGATACGGTCGCACATTTGTTCCGCTTCGTTCATGTAATGCGTGGTGTAGATAATGGTCTTGCCCTGACGGTGCAACTCCGTTAACATCTCATAGATTTTATTCCTGCTTTGCGGGTCAATGCCAACAGTGGGCTCATCCATCAGAATGAGCTGCGGGTCATGCATTAAGGCTGCAGCAATATTCACCCTCCTTTTCATACCACCTGAGTAATGTTGCACCAGGTCTTTCTTCCTGTCGGAAAGGCCCACCCATTCCAGCAATGCTTCTGCTCTTGCTTTAAGACGTTGGGCATCATGGACATAGAGACCGCCCCAGAAGATGAGGTTTTGCAGGGCAGACAGATTGTCGTACAATGCAATCTCCTGCGGCACTACACCCATTTGGTGTTTCAGAGAACTGGTGTTGTTGTAAAGGTTATCGCTGCCAATGTAGATACTGCCATCATCGGGCGGCATAATGCCGCTGATCATATGAATAGTGGTAGACTTTCCGGCACCATTAGGACCCAGTAAACCGAAAAATTCTCCCGGCTGTACTTCAAAGGAAAGCCCGTCAACAGCAGCCTGTTGCTGGAAGTGCTTTTTTATATTGTTTACCCGGAGCATTAATTTTGGTATTTAGTCCTTTTGCGATGGTTAATACTGTGCTATTAGCAGTAAATTTAGGATGTATTAGTAAGAATAGCCTATGCGTAGTGCCAACAACAATAATATTTGGAAGAAACTGGAATGGGACAGTTCATTTTTTGGCTTTGATATAGCACTTATTTCCATGCCCTTCAGCGCGGAACAGCTGGAGGCAGCCTGGGTGGAAATGGAGCAGCAAGGCATTCGGTTTGCGTATGCTTTTTGCACACCAGGAGCTTTGGAAGAACGCATGTTGATTGCCAAAGGAGCGAGAATACCTGCAACGCGCGTCGATTTCCGGAAAGATATTTTACCTACCACAGAGATATTGCATACACCCTTCCACTTATTGGAATATCCGATGGGAGAGGATTACGAACCTCTGGTTACGCTGGCGCTGCAGAGTGGTATTTATTCCCGGTTCCGGATGGACAGTAAATTACCTACCAATACATTTGAAAGAATGTACACTGAATGGATAAAGAAAGCAGTGGCAGGAGAAATAGCAGATGTTGTGCTGGTAGTTTCAGATGGGAATACTCCGGCTGGCATGATTACACTTAGCAAGAAAAATCAGATGGTTAAGATTGGTTTATTTGCGGTATTGCATATCTATCGCCGTCAGGGACTTGGAACCTTGTTGCTCTCTGCCGCTGAACAATGGGGGATAAAAAATGGATGCAAGACAATAGAGGTAACCGGTCAGATGCAGAACAGAGAGGCCTGTCGCTTTTATGAAAGCAGTGGCATGGAAATTACCTTGTTACAGAATGCCCTGCATGTATGGATCTAAACGAGTTGCCTTTGTATACCAGACAGCAACTGGCATTGCGCAACGGCCAGGATAAACCTGAAGTTTGGATTGCATATGAAAATATTATATACGATGTATCGGAAAGCAGGTTGTGGTTCCGGGGTACCCACTATGAGCACTGGTCGGGGCAGGATTTAACCAAAGAGGTAGCCGACGCACCGCATACAGCCTCGGTACTGGAGCGGTTTAAAGCGGTAGGTCGTCTGGCAGGTTAAATATTGAACTTCGCCAGATCGACGAATTCGCTTACGCGTTTTTGAATGGTCGGTCTTCTGATTTCTGTCAGTCGCTGTGGCCCAAATTTCTCCACACAAAAAGAAGCCATTGCAGAACCGTATACTACGGCTCTTTTCATATTGGTAAACGAGCGGTTATTGGTAGAACTCAGGTAACCCATGAAGCCACCTGCGAATACATCACCTGCTCCGGTGGGATCGAAGACCTCTTCGAGTGGCAGTGCAGGGGCAAAAAATACGGTTGCACCCTGAAACAAAAGGGCACCGTGTTCACCTTTTTTGATGACAATTTGCTTGGGTCCCATTTTTTGAATGACCCTTGCTGCCTTTATGAGGGAATACTCACCAGATAATTGTCTTGCTTCCTCGTCATTGACAATTAACAAATCAACCATTGTCAGAACTTCCTTCAATGCTTCCGGTGTCTGATCCATCCAGAAGTTCATGGTATCCATAGCTATCAGCTTCGGACGCTTGCGCAGTTGTTGGATAACCTTTATCTGCAGATGGGGATCGATATTGCCCAGCATGACAAACTCAGGGTTGGAGTACTTTTCGGGAAGCACGGGATCAAATTCTGCCAGCACATTTAAATCGGTAACCAGGGTATCGCGCGAGTTCATATCCATGTGGTACTTGCCGGACCAGAAAAAGGATTTTTTACCCTTTTTTACTTCTACACCTTCGGTGTCAATTCCCTTTCTGTTGAAGTATTGAAGTGTTTCTGTTGGAAAATCACTACCTACAATGGAAACCAGATGAATGGGCTTATAGAAAAAGGAGGCTGACAAACCAATGTAGGTACCCGAGCCGCCAATGATTTTTTCTGTCTTCTGAAAAGGCGTTTCTATGGCGTCAAACGCTACTGTACCTACCACTAATAAACTCATTTGAAAAAATTTACCGCAAATATTGGATAAAATTGGTTGTAGAACTACATTTGCAGTCCGTTTTTACCCACAAAGTTCAAACGGGTCATTTTCCTCCATAGCTCAGCTGTTTAGAGTCCCGCACCTGCGGGATTAATCAGAGGGGA
>ERZ888423.1905-NODE-1905-length-16805-cov-13.180299_pt1 | contig 16805 bp, 13 predicted proteins | sample MGYA00520523_ERZ888423 | MGnify/ENA primary metagenome ERZ888423 (study PRJEB32303, sample SAMEA104408611) | aquatic metagenome | biome: Brackish water; feature: Pelagic; material: water | place: Baltic Sea | collected 2014-06-08T10:24:00 | depth 30,27 m ...
TGGACCGCGACCTTGTGCTCGAGGTGAGCTCGGACCGCTCGCGAGAGCACGAGTGTCTCGACGTCACGGCCCCGAGCGGTGAGCTGCTGAACGTTCTCACGATGCGTTACATGAGCTGTGTCCTGAGCGATGATTGGACCCTCGTCGAGGTCGGCAGTTGCGTAGTGGGCGGTTGCGCCAATCAGCTTGACGCCGCGCTCGTGTGCCTGGCGATAGGGGTTTGCGCCGACGAATGCCGGCAGAAAGGAGTGGTGGATGTTGATGATCCGCATTGGATGTTGCAACACGAAATTGTCGCTGAGAATCTGCATGTAGCGAGCCATAACGGTGAGCTCGACACCGTGTTTGGCGAGGATCGCGAGCACCTCGAGTTCCTGCTCAGGCTTCGTTTCTGGGGTGACGGGAAGGTGGACGAACGGGAGATTCATGTGTTCGACGATGTCTCGATGATCGGGATGATTCGAGATCACGACACGGAGGTCCATCGGCATCTCACCGCTCCGCCATCGCGTGAGTAGGTCGTAGAGGCAGTGCGGTTGTTTTGAACACATGATTGCCGTGGGGATCGGCACCGAGTTGTCTCGAAGGTCGACGTTCATGGCGAACCGGTCGGCGACCGCTTGGAAGTCGGCGAGAAAGTCAGCTGCCGATCGGTCGTTGGTCAGCTCGAACTCGATGCGTTGGAAGAACACTGAGCCATCACCCCCGACGCCGCCCTTGACGTATTGCTCAGCGTGGATGATGTTGCCGCGCTGGCTGGCAATGAACTCCGCAGTCGCGGCGACAACACCGAATCGATCGGGGCAGGAAAGCAGCAGGACGTGCGACATCACATCTTTCTATCGACTCTGGTCGATCGTGGTCGATTGTGGTGGGGTGACCTCAGTCCGCCTGGTGATGTCGGCGGAGCGCCCAGCAGACCACGGCGGTGGCTGCCGCAACGTTGAGCGAGTCGACACCGGCTGCCATTGGGATCCGTACCGGTGTGGCGATTTCGAGGAGTTCCTGGCTGAGACCGCTGCGTTCTGAACCAATCAGAACAGCGGCTCGTTCACCCGGCCGGACCGTGTCGAGTGCGATGGCCGACGGGTTGGGCGTCATTGCATACAACTCGAAGCCCTCGAGAGCTCGGAGCTCGTCGGCGAGATGGCGTGTTCGAACGTGGGGGAGTGTGAAGGCGGTTCCCATGGCGACCCGCAGGGCACGACGAGCGAGTGGATCGGCGCTGGTGTGGTCGAGCACGAGGCCGTCCCAGCCCATCGCAGCGGCATTCCGGACGATCGAGCCGACGTTGACCGGGTTATCGACGGCTTCGGCAACGACGATGCGCCGTGCTGTGCGTGCCAGCTCGTGAAGCTTTGGACGAGCAGGTCGCTCGAAAAGGGCGAGGATCGAGAGGGGGAGACCGATCTGCTCGATCCGGGCGCGTACTGCTGGTCCGCCGGCGTAGATAGGGCATTCGAGAAGTGCTGCGACGTCGGGAACCCGATCGATATCGACGAGCGCAGCGGTCGGCACGCACCCGGCTTCGAGTGCCCGTTGAACAACGAGGTCGCCCTCGGCAAGGAAGAGGCCGGCACCGGTGTCGTCGCGTTTCTGGGAACGGCTCGCAAGCGCTCGCTCGTTTACTCGGAACTGTGCGAAGCGCATGTCGTCCGGGTCCTCGATCAGCTCCATTTCACGAGTCTCACCGTTTGTGTCGAAGAATCCGCGAACGGGTCAACGAGAAGTTCGACGCAAACGTGGATTTTTAGACCGTTTGGAGGAGTCGAGCGACGAGCCAACGGTCGACGATCTCGTCGATGGCTTGGTCCGAGAGATGTGTGCCGTCGGGTCGCCACGTTGAGTTGTCGCGATAGCCGGCTTCGTCGAGCCACAGGTCCATGTCGACACGATGTACATTGCCGGCGCCTTCGGCAACGACGCGTCGAATCACCCGATCCATGACGTCCCAGCGCTCGGATTCCCGAAGTTCGTCTTCTTTGCCGAGCCAATCCGGGGTTGGAGGTTCAACCCAGACGACTTGCGCCACACCCTCATCAAGAATTCGTTGCGTGACGTCCAGATAGTTGGCGTACATGTGCTGCTCGAAGCGCGGGTCCTGGGGGCGCAGTGGGCCCTCGTCGGCGCTCCATTGGTGCTCGGCCATGTCGTTGAGCGTGACCATCAGGAGGACCACGTCGGGGCGGACGTTCTCGAAGAGCGCTGGAGCGAGGTCATCGAGAATCGCATTTGATCGAGCTGTTGGTTCGGACGCTTCGAACAGGGTGACTTCGGCATCGAGGATGAACCCGCACCCGGGACACCACAGCACGTCGGAGGTGATGTAGCCGGGGTTCTCGATGCTCCAACGAGCCAGAGCGATCGAGACGATGTGCGCCGTTGAGTCGCCGATGGTTGCGATTCGCACGGGTCGGTTGAGTTGCGCGGGGAGGACGGGGTCGGTGTCGAACGCCTGTGGAGGGTTGGATGGAGGGTTGGATGGAGGGTCCTCGGTAAGCGGGTCGACCGGCCTGGCGGTTGACAAGACCGTGCTGACGGGAACTTCAGCTGCGATCGAATTCGGAGTGGCGAGTTCGAGTTCGGCGTCGAGGTCGGCATTATCTGCAGAAGCAGCTGCTAAGACACTGGAGTCCGTTTCAAGAAATCCACGCCCGGACGGGACGATGAGGAAGAAGGCAAGTAGCGAGGCGAGTGCCGCTGACGCGCCGAACAGGGTGAGTCGCGGATCGACGTTTGCGGTGCGGATCGGACGTTCGAGGAGGAAGTAGGAGAGGAGTGTGATGGCCGTGGTGAGGGCGAGAGCGACCAACAATCCGCTGATACTGGTGAGCTCCCACCCCCGCTGCCGAAGCAGCACGAAGACTGGCCAGTGAAAGAGGTAGAGGCCGTAGCTGACCTTGCCAATCGCAACCGGCACCCGTGATGCGAGCGCGGTGTGTAACCGAGACGGCGTGAGTAGGCCGCCGATCCAGGAGGCGGACACGATGCCGACAACGGGCATCCAGCCGGAGTATGCGGGCCCGCTGCTCGAAGGGAACCACACAGCAGCGGCAAGGAGGGCGAGCCCGCCGGGGAGCGTGAGTCGGGCGATCCAGCCCGGAAGACGCCGGTGTGCCACCACGATGGCTAGGACCGCCCCTGCCAGGAGTTCACCGAGGCGGCTGAAGGTGGACCAGTACGCCACGTCGGGTCCGAACGCTGACGCAATCGCTGGTGCGGCGATCGCGCTGACGAGAAACATCCCGGTCGCGATGCCCAGCACGCTTGTCCGGCTCACCCGACGGCTGAGGGCGAAAATCCCCAAGAGCGTCAGCGGCCAGACTGCATAGAACTGCTCCTCGATCGCGAGCGACCAGTAGTGCTCGACTGGTGAGACGAGCTGCGGTGCGTCGGTGAACTGGGCCGCGTAGCTCGTCTCCCCGGTGAGGCGCGTCCAGTTGAAAATCTGCAGCGCAGCACTGACCAGATCGGAACGGAGCCCAGGCGTAAACGAGAATGCTCCGCCGAGACGCGCGAGGGCGATTAGGAGAAGCGACAGCATCGACGCCGGTAGCAAGCGACGGGCCCGCCGTGCGAAGAACGTCCGCAACGCCACCCCACCGGTTTCGGCATGTTCTGCCACGAGGAGCGAGGTGATGAGGAACCCCGAGAGGGTGAAGAACACCGAGACGCCGACGTAACCACCACCCATCCATCCAAAGCCAGCGTGGAAGAACAGCACCATCGTCACAGCGACTGCACGAACACCGTCGAGCGCTGGCTGATACGTCAACCTCCGGACGGCTGGATTCACTGCACTATTCAACCAGCCGAGTCCGATTCCCGTTTATGTCGAAGCTTTTGGGGACTATCCAACGCAAAGTTCGACGCAAACGAGGGGAAGTGCTGGAAGTGCTGGGAGTGCTGTTGAGGGTGAGGTGTTGAAGGAAGAGTTGGGTTTAGAAGTGGTAGGGATGGGCGGAGAAGTCGGCGTCGCGCTTTTCGAGGAAGCTGTCGCGGCCCTCAGCGGCTTCGTCGGTGCCGTAGGCAAGGCGGGTGGCTTCGCCGGCAAAAATCTGTTGCCCGACGAGGCCATCGTCGATCAGGTTGAAAGAGTATTTGAGCATGCGCTGAGCCGTAGGGCTCTTCGCGCAGATCCTCTTGCCCCATTCGAGCGCCGTGGCCTCGAGTTCGGCGTGAGGAACAGACTTGTTGACTGCACCCATGGCGACCATGTCGTCGGCGCTGTACTCGTCGCCGAGGAAGAAGATTTCGCGGGCGAATTTCTGCCCGACCTGGCGGGCGAGGTAGGCCGAACCGAAGCCACCGTCGAAGCTGGCTACATCGGCGTCGGTCTGCTTGAACTTGGCGTGCTCGGTGCTTGCCAAGGTGAGGTCCGCCACCACATGCAGCGAGTGTCCGCCGCCAGCGGCCCAGCCGGGAACGACGCAGATGACGACCTTGGGCATGAAGCGAATCAGCCGTTGCACCTCAAGGATGTGTAGGCGCCCAGCGCGACCCGGCATGATCGAGTCAGCTGTGGTTCCGATATTGCCGTCGGCGTCTTCGGCTGCGTACTTGTACCCGTCCTTACCGCGGATGCGTTGATCGCCACCGGAGCAGAACGCCCAGCCGCCGTCTTTGGGTGACGGGCCGTTGCCGGTCAAGAGCACGCAGCCGACGTCTGTCGACATGCGGGCGTGATCGAGCGCCGTAAACAACTCGTCGACGGTGTGCGGCCGGAACGCGTTACGGATCTCAGGTCGGTCGAACGCGATGCGCACGACGCCGGCGTCGACAGCGCGGTGATACGTGATGTCGGTGAATTCGAAGCCGTCGACCTCTTTCCATGCAGAGGGGTCGAAGATGTCCGAGACGCTGCGCGGCTGATTGGAAAGGTCGGGGGAGCTGTTCGCCATCTGTCCATCTTGCCCGCTCGGCTACCGTGCGCACATGCCCTACGCGCAAATCAATGGTCAGAGCATCTACTTCGAGGACACGGGCGGCGACGGTCCGCCGGTGGTCTTGGCCCATGGGTTCTTGATGGATAGCGAAATGTTCGCGCCGCAGGTCGCTGCGCTGCGCGAAACTCACCGTGTGATCACCTGGGATGAGCGCGGTTTTGGCCAGACCGGTTACGACGGCGAGCCCTTCAGCTACTGGGATTCGGCCTCGGACTGCATTGCGCTGCTCGACCATCTCGATATTGACCGGGCCGTGATTGGCGGGATGAGCCAAGGTGGATTCCTGTCGCTCCGAGTAGCGCTCACTGCACCGGATCGCGTGCGCGGCCTCATTCTGCTCGACACACAGGCTGGTGTCGACGACGCTGAGACCAAGGCGGCGAACGACGGCATGAACCACGTGTGGCTCACCGATGGGCCCGAAAGTGGTCTGGCCGACATCGTTGCGTCGATCATCATTGATCATCCCGACCACAGCCCGGCGTGGACCGCCAAGTGGATTGCTCGTCCGAAGGAAGCGTTCGCGCAGCCGTACCAGTGCCTCAGCACTCGTGACGACATCACTGATCGGCTTGGCGAGATCACCTGCCCGGCAGTCATCGTTCACGGAACCGAAGACACTGCGATCACGATGGACCGTGCCGAGATTCTGGCTGACGGACTCAGTGGTTGTCCCGGCGTGATCAAAGTGAGTGGGGCGCACGCTGCGAATCTCACAAACCCCGAGCCGGTCAACGCAGCAATCGTCGAATTCCTCGCCGGCCTCCCGGCCTGATCGGATCGATGCAATGGCACACATGCAAATTTTCGGTATCGAGGGCCTTCCCGAAATCGAACCGGGCGCCGATCTCGCCGAGATGATTCACGCTGCAGCAGCCGCACAGGGCGACCCGATTACCGACGGTGACGTCGTGGTGATCACCTCAAAGATTGTCTCGAAAGCTGAAGGCTGCAGCGTCGAACTCGCTGACGTCGCCGCATCCGATTTTGCGACCACGTGGGCTTCCAAATGGGACAAGGACCCGCGCCTCGTCGAAGTCGTGTTGCGCGAGTCGAAACGCATCATCCGCCAGATCGGGCCCGTGCTCATCACCGAAACGCATCACGGTTTCTGCTGCGCGAACTCGGGCGTCGATCAGTCGTCATCAGGTGCTGCGGGGCGAATTTTGGTGCTGCCGAAAGACCCCGATGCCTCGTGCCGGGCACACCGAGCACGGTTCGCCGAGCTGGGTGTCGACGTGGCAGTGATCATGAGCGACACCTTTGGTCGCCCGTGGCGCGAAGGCCAAACCGATGTGGCCATTGGGATTGCGGGGATGAACCCGCTGCTCAGCTACATCGGCGAAGTCGATCCGCATGGTCATGAGTTTCGCGTCCAGGAGTTGTGCATTGCCGATGAACTCGCCGCAGCGGGGGAGCTCGTCAAGGGCAACACGAGTCGTGTCCCGGTCGCGGTCATTCGGGGTCGGGAGTGGGAGCGCGACGACGACGCTTCGATGGCGCCCGTGCTTCGTGACAGCGAAAAGGACTTGTTTCGGTAGATGTCGTTCGCGGTTCGTCAGGCTGCGCTCACGAGCGTCAGCCGAAATTGAGACCGTTTCTCGCACCTGTTGCGCTGTAGCGGTCTCAGTTTCGGGTTGCTTGGGCTTGCTGTCCGAAACTGGGATCGTCTTGGCGTGCTGGTGATGAGAGATGATCTCCATTTTGGGAGATGGAAAGTGGACTTCAGCCGAGAAGGTCTTTGGTGATGCCGTAGAAGTATTCGGCTGACATGCCAATCGATTCAATATCGATGCGCTCATCGTTGCCATGGAACCGTGCGCCGAACGTGGCAAAGTCCATCTTGCCGGAGAACAAGCCGGCGCCGTAGGCAACGCTGCCGCGCTCGCGGTAGAAGCGTGCATCGGTGCCGCCGGTGATCAGGCCGGGGATCAGCTTCGCACCGGGATAGGCGATCTGGGTGTGTTTGGTCACGGCGTCCCAGAGCGGGTTGCCGGGCCCGTAGTCGCACGTGGTCGGATTGGAGCTTTGGAGTTCGCTGACTTCGACGTGCTCGTAGAGGTCGCCGATGGCGTCGCGCAGGTGCTGCTCGACATCGTCTTTCGTGGTGCCTGGAACTGTGCGGATGTCGACATCGATTTCGATGACGTCGGGGATCGTGTTGGTCTTCTGGCCGCCGTGAGCAACGTTCGGTGAAAACGTCGTGTGGGTCAACGCGTGGCAGGTGCGGGCCATGCCCGGTGGCAGGTCTTTCAACGTGTCCCAGATTTTGTCCGATGACTTGAGGGCGTCGCGGAGCTCGTCGGGCAGGCCAAACGCATCAACTTGGGCCTCCCAGATGTCGTCGATGTGTGCCGACGGACGGTAGTCGGCGATCCTGCGAACGATCTCGGCGGCCTTGATGAGTGCGTTGTCTGCACCGAATGGCATTGACCCGTGGCCAGGCGTGCCCTTGACTCGGAGGCGCCGCCACGCCAAGCCTTTTTCGCCGACGTTGACAGTAACGGTTCGGTTGCCGTGGTCATCGACCGTCGACCAGCCTCCAAGTTCGGTAAGGACATGATCGGCACGCATATCATCCCAGTGATTTTTGGCCATCCATTCGGCGCCCCACACGCCTCCGGCTTCTTCGTCGGCGACACCGAAGTAGATGAGGTCGCCCTTGGGCTTGAAGCCTTCGTTGGCGAGTTGGCGGAACACGACGGCCATCGTCGAGGTGAGGTTGAGCATGTCAACTGCACCTCGGCCCCAAATTTCGCCGTCGATGATGTCGGCTGCGAACGGGTCGTGGGACCACCCATCTCGGTTGACCGGCACGACGTCGGTATGGCCCATGAGGCACAACGAGGGTGCGCTCGGATCTGAACCAGCGATACGCGCAATCATTGAGTCGCGACCTGGGCGCGGCGTGTAGGTCTGAATGTCGACGCCGGTGCCTTCGAGGTAGGACACCAACAGGTCGGAGTTTCGGGTTTCGTTGCCAGAATCCGGGGTGCCGTCGTTGACGCACTCGTTTCGAATCAGCGCCTGGAGCAACTCGACGGATGGGCCAGTGAATTCAGCGGCGGTCGTCATGCGGCTGAACGTAGCAGCGGATCAAGACTCTGGACCGGCTGTCAGTGCGAGATCCGGCCAAGGGTTCAGGCGCGGATGTTCGAGGCGCAGATGTGCGAGGAAGAGAGAATTAGTCGAGTTTGCGGATCGGGGTCGATCCGTGATCGTGCGGAACGAGGCGCACGTGGGTGTCAGTGACCATTGCCGAATTTGAGCTGACGATGACCGGGTTGAGGTCGAGCAGGGCCACCGTTGGGTGATCAGATGCAAGCAGAGCAGCGAGGCAGATTGTTTCGACTAGCCGAGAAGCGTCGATCCCGGCTGCTTCGAGTGCAGCTGCGACCTTTGTCTCAGCCAGCATCGCGGTGGCGGCCGAGCGCGAAACCGGGGCGACGCGCGTTGTGCGATCGTCGATCACATCGGCGTGTACCCCGCCAAGCCCGACCGACACGATGACTCCGAGCCGATCGTCGAGTTCGCACCGGATCCGGACATCGAATCCCGGGACGCCCATCTCCTGCACGGTGAACGGCCCGGCATTGTTGCCGAGCGACTGCTTCATTTGCTCGATTGATTGCGCGACGTCGTCGTCTCCGGTCAAGTCGAGTGCGATGCCGGCCTTGACGGACCGGCCAACGGCGCGATGTGCTGCTTTGACTGCAACCGGGTAGCCAATGGTATTGGCAACGGCGATTGCAGTTTCTGCTGTTGCTGACAGCGAACGAGGCATCATGATGCCGTACGACGCCAGCAGTAGGCCGGCCTGCTCGGCCGACAACTCTGCGACGATGCCTGGAACCTGCTCGATCGCAGCGGCCGCCAGTGCGGCTTCAATTAGCTGGCGGGCAGACTCCGGGTCGATCTTGGCGACCGGGGCATCGTCGACCAGCGCTTCTGATGCGAGCCAGCGACCGTACGCATAGGAGCGCCCCAGGACGGCGGCTGCCTGTTCGGGGAACGCGAACGCAGGGACGTCAGAACCTGGCTGGACGGGTCCGTCGGCGCCCCCGAGCAGGACCGCCAGTACCGGCTTGGTAACGCTGATTGCATGTCGAGCGATCGCGTCGGCGGTTGCCGAGTCGACGTCGGAAGCAACCGCCGGAGCATGGATGACCATGAGGCCGTCGACGTCGTCGGAAGCGAGCGCCACCTTCATTGCTGCAGCGAACTCGTCATCGGTTGCTTCGACGGGGAGCCGGTGGATGGTTCCACGCAACCCTGCCGTCGCCAGCGCTGCAGCTGCAAGTGTTGCGGGGCTCCGAGAGTTTGTGATGATCGTGATGTCAGGGCCGAGGAGCACCGGCTGCGTGGCCAGCACGCGTGCGGTGTCGATCAGGCTGTGCACCGTCGGCACCTCGATCAATCCAGCCTGCTGGAACAGCGCGCCCCCAAGAGTGCCGTCTGCTGCAGCTCCGGTTCGGACGGCGACGATCGGCCGAGTCAGTGACACCCTTCGGGCGATCCGAGCGAATTTGCGCGGGTTACCAAACGACTCGGTGTACATCGCAATGACTCGGGTGTTGTCGTCGTCTTCCCAGAACTGGAGGAGGTCGTTGCCCGAGATGTCGCTTTTGTCGCCGAGGGACACGAACCACGAGACCCCCAAGCCGACGTCGTCGGCATGGCGCAGCACAGAGCCACCGAGCGAACCGGACTGCAGTGAGATAGCCACATGGCCAGCCGGCAGCGTGACGTTGACCAAAGCTGCTTGGAGTTTGGTGTCGAGGTGCGGGGACGCTGCGCCCATGCTGGCCGGGCCAATGATCCGTAGACCATTGCGTCGGGCTCGAAGCACGAGTGCGTCGATGTCAATCCCAGAGCCATCGACATCAGTGATGATGATCGCGCCGCGCATCAACTTGGCGATACAGGCGTCGATCGTGGCCTCGAGTTGCGGCGGAGGAACTGCGACGATCGCGAGTGTGACGTCGTCGGGAAGTTCGTTGATCGAGCGGTAACAGCGCCGGTTCGACAGTTCGGTGTGGTGCGGGTTGACTGGGTAGGCAGGGACCTTGACGCTATCGATGACGTGGTTCCAGAGTGCCTCGCCGACGCTGTTCGGCCGGTTGGATGCGCCGATCACGGCGATTGCCTTTGGAAGCAGCAAGCGGGCGACAGCACGCGAGTCGCCACGCTGCTCGCGACGCTCGACGCTGTCGAGAAATTCGTCGGTGCTGGCCAGGTCCCAGTCGAGGTCGACCACGCCGGAATCGAATCGGCGCTGCAAGGGCCAGCCGGCTTTCGAGAAGACGGCGAGCATGCCGCGGTTGTCGCCGAGAACTTCGGCAGTGAACCGCTCGATCCCGTTTGACTGGGCGATGGCGGCGAGATGTTCGAGCAGCAGCGTGGCAATCCCACGCCCCTGGAACTGGTCATCGACCATGAATGCGGCCTCGGCCTCGTTGCGCCCGGGCCAGCGCTCGTAGCTTGCCCAGGCAACGAACTGGTTCTGGGACTCAACTGCCAGCGCGACCCGGTTGATCATGTCAATGTTGGTGAAGTGCTCGAGTTCGCGGGCGTTCAGTTCGGGCTTGGGCGAGAAGTAGCGGCGGTAGACGCTGTCGGGTGACTGGCGCTGATGGAAGTCGGCCAAAGCAGCCTTGTCGTCAGTGGTCAGCGGCCTGATGTATGCGGTGTCGCCGCTGCTGAGTACGACTGATGTCGCCCACGTCGACGTTGTGACGTCGGAAGGGTTGCCGGCGTCGCTCACGTGACCAGCATGGCACCTCCCGCGCCCACCTGTGCAGGGCGGGGAGGGATTACCTACAGTGTTTATGTGGCAGTGCCAATCGCCGTTTTTACCTCAGCCGAGCTCGATATGCACAGCGCTCCCGCTGGGCATCCCGAGTGCCCTGCACGACTCGATGCGGCGTTGGCAGGCATCTCCGAAGCCGGGTTGCTCGATGCTGTCGAGTTTCGAGTGCCACGTCTGGCAACTGCTGCCGAGATCGGAGCGGCGCATACGGTCGAACATGTGGCGTTGATCAAGGGCATTGCCGAGCGCGGCGGCGGGATAATCGACGGTGACACGTACATGGCACCTGGGTCGTGGATCACTGCAAGCCGTGCTGTCGGTGCTGTGCTTGACGGCGTCGACGCGCTGCGCGCTGGTGAATGCGATGTTGCTTTCGCTGCGAGTCGCCCGCCCGGCCATCACGCGAATGCCGACCAGGCGATGGGTTTTTGTCTGTTCAACAACGTCGCTGTCGCCGCTGCGCTGTTGGCCCAGCAGGGCGAGCGTGTCGCGATTGTCGACTGGGACGTCCATCATGGCAACGGCACCCAGGACATCTTCTATGACGACCCCCGTGTGCTGTATGTATCGACGCACGAGTCGCCGCTCTATCCGGGGACCGGGCGGGCCGACGAGACCGGTGGGCCAAATGCGCCGATGTCGAACCTCAACCTGCCGTTCCCGAGCGGCACACGTGGCGACGTGTTTCGGCGTGCAGTCGATGAGGTGATTGCTCCAGTGGTCGCTCGATTCGCGCCGGACTGGCTGTTCATTTCGGCCGGGTTCGACGGACACCGGGCCGACCCGCTCGCAGGGCTCGAACTGACGTCAGCCGACTTCGCAGACCTCGCCGTTCGGCTCCAGTCGCTGGTGCCAGCCGGGCGTACGCTCGTCGCGCTCGAGGGTGGATATGACCTCGAGGCGCTGGCTTATTCGACTGGGGCCACACTGTCCGCATTGATCGGCGAGACATATCGGCCCGAGCTTGCGTCGACGGGCGAGATCGGTGTTCCGACGATCATTGCTGCCAAGCAACGCTGGAATCTCTGACCGACGAACGGTTCCCCTGGGTGACGGTGTGCGGATTGGAAATCCCTGTCTGATGCCGAGCATCTCGACCACGAGTTGTTGGATCGCAGTGCTCGATGCGTTCGACAGCGAGTTCGCGTTAGGCCGATCTGGCCCAAAAATCGACCAGGCCATCAGCGGCCTGATCAGGGTCTTCAACCATCCACCAGTGCCCAAGCCCCTCGAGACGGAGCTCCGCTGCGCCCAGTGTCGAGGTGGCTGCAATGCACAGCTCGGCTGGGACGTAGCTGTCTGCGGTGGCGATGATGCCGAGCCCAGGGGGAAGGCCGACGCCAGTGAGTCGTTCCCCGAGCTGTGCTGTGGCTGGTTGAGTGGCATCGCGGTACAGCCCCAGGATGCAGCGGCCCATCTCGGCGTTGACGCCACCGGCGATCTTTGCGAGGACGTTGTCAGGAAGGCCAAGGCCGCCGAATGCTGCTGTGCGCTCGTCGAGCGTCATTGCCACCATGGCATCGATGACCTGCTCCCCGACATCAGGGGTTTGCCAGGCTTGGGCAGCGTCATGCCACTGATAGTCGGGGTGAATGATGCCCACGATGTCGGCCGCCCATGTGGCGACGAGGTCGGGACGTCGAGCGAGGAGCCCCAAGACGTGGCCAGCGCCCCAGTCGTGGCCAACGAGGTGGACGGGCGCTTCGAGCGGTTCGACTTCGGTGATCAACCAGTTGGCGTAGCTCTCCATCGAAGCGTCCCATCCGTCTGGTGTCGGCGATCCGAATCCGGGTGGGGAGAGCAGCACGATGTCGGCGATCCCGCGGGCGGTCAATGCTGCGACGAGTGGTTCCCAGATCGCGTCGACTTCGGGATTGCCGTGGACGAACACATGGGTCATCCGATGATTGTAGAAAGTGACGGCTCGTTACGACGCGCCGGACTCGTGCTGGTAGACCGGGCAGCATGAAGACCACCCCTGATGCCACGTCAGTCGAAGCGGTGCTGGTGTGCACCGATCTCGACGCGATGACACGTTTCTTCATCGAAGACGTTGGCTTCAGAATCGCAACGATCTCGCCTGCTGACGACCCACGCGAGATCGTGCTCGTCGATGTTGCTGGCGGTGATGCTGGCGGCCGGGTTCGCCTGCGTCGTGGCGACGTCGATGCCGTTGGCCATGTGCTGGTGCGGCGAGCGGACATTGAGGCGGGGAGCCCTGTCAAGCAGTTGACCGCACCGAATGGCACAATCGTCGAGGTTGCTTCGGCATCACTCGACGTCGTTGTGCCGGACAACGAACCGTTGCTGACGATCGTCAAGGCACCGGCAACTTACGACAATGAGTTTGGCGTCGGGCGTGCCGGGATGGGCTATCGCGACCTGCTGCCCGATCGTTGGGGCGGTCGATTCATTGCGTCGCACATCCTGATCGCCGACGGGGGAGAGGTCAACGACTACGTCCACTTCCATCGGATCCGCTTCCAGATGATCTTCGTCGCCGCCGGCTGGGTCGAGGTCGTCTACGAAGACCAGGGAGAACCGTTCCGCATGGAGGCGGGTGACTGCGTGCTGCAGCCGCCTGAGATTCGTCATCGTGTGCTGCGGAGTTCGCCCGGCCTCGAGGTGATCGAGATTGGTTGCCCCGCCGAACACGACACGGTTGCCGAGCACACGATTACCCTGCCGACCTCGACGATCAATCGTGATCGCGATTTTGGTGGCCAGCAGTTCGTCCGCCACATCGCTGCAGGTGCCCAAACGGTGCCGTCGGTTTGCGGAGGTTTCAACGAACGCGACACCGGCATCGGGGCAGCGACCAACGGGCTTGCAGGAGCCCGTGTACTCACTGCGTCCGACACCGCCCGACCCAGTGAGGGCACGGGAACGGCTCTCACGCACGACGGGGAGTTCGCGATGAACGTGGTGCTGTCCGGCAGCGCAACGCTGACCGTTGATGGCCGAACCGAAAAGTTCGGGGCGCGTGACGCAGTGACGTTTCCGGCGGGCGCCAAGTGGACATGGGGTCACTGCAGTAGCGACTTCGAACTCTTCGACGTCACGCTGCCGGACCGCACGGTTCGCCCGGCCGGTCAGACGATTTAGACCCCGCGCAGCGCAGCGATGGCCCGTTCAGCGAGTTCCGGTCGGCAGATCAAGAGATCAGGCAGGTACGGGTTCTCGGCGTTGTAGCGAAGCGGTGACCCGTCAAGTCGTGAAGCATGGAGCCCGGCTGCAGCGGCAACGGCTGCCGGGGCACAAGAGTCCCACTCGTACTGGCCGCCGGTATGGGCGTAGATGTCGGCCTCGCCTCGGAGGACCGCCATCGACTTGGCGCCAGCTGAACCCATCCGTAACAGCTCGCCCCCGAGTGCGGCGACGAGGACATCGGCAGCTACTCCGGGCCGAGTGCGACTGCACACAATGCGCAGTGGCCCATTGATCGCGGTCGGAACTGTCGGGGGCCGACCGGTGTGCAATGTGGTGGCGAGGCCAGGCAGCGCGACAGCGCCGACCGTCGGCGTGTGCTGCTCGACGAGTGCGACGTGAACTGCCCAGTCAGAGCGCGGCGGCTCGCTGAACTCGCGAGTGCCGTCGACCGGGTCGATGATCCACACGCGTTCGGCGGTCAGCCGGGCCGTGTCGTCAGCTCCCTCTTCCGACAGGACCGCATCGTTTGGCCGGCCAGCGGCAAGCAACTCCATCAACAGAACGTGGCTCCGGCGATCGCCTTCGTCTTTCAGTTCGCTCGGGTCGCGTCCGGCGGCTGCGAATTCCGCTCGAACGGCGAGGAGAAGTTCGCCCGCCTGGGTGGCGATGTCGGCAGCGAATTGGTGGTCATTGGGCGTTGCCATGCGGTCTTGATCATTGCATGCGGCCACATTGGTTCGTTCGATGTAACGCTGCCGCGTGGAAGCAAAAGATGTGATCTCGGACACGCACGCCGCCCTCGAGGTTGGCAGGACGTCAGAAGGTCGACCAGGTCGTGCTGAACACACAGTCCTCGAATGCTGCCACCAACCGGTTGTACCGACGATTTGGTTTCGTGGCGGCGTTTGAGATGCGCAGTGTTCGGCTCGAGCCCGGCCTGCTCCCTGCGGCCTGAGATGCTGCCATGCTGGTCCGGACCGTGCGATCAGGCAGACCGTTTGCCGTTTGACGACTCTGCCCTCCGACGTTCGGTCTGAGACCTTGCTGTGGAACCATGCAGAGATGAAAGATGGTTTGCTCACTGCAGCTACTTGGTTCATTGACGCAGACAGTGCCGAAGTGGGCGGATTCGTCGATCGTGCTCTTGAGGGCGTTGCTGCAAGTGACCCCACCACCGTGGCTGTTGCACTGTTCCGGGCCGTCCGCGACGGCATCCGTTACGACCCCTACAACATCAGCCGCTCAAACCTTGACTACCGCGCGAGCTCGATTGCAGTGACCTCGTCGAACTGGTGCGTACCCAAAGCGGTGTTACTCACCGCTGCTGCTCGGCGTTCTGGTATTCCTGCCCGGCTCGGCTTTGCTGACGTCCGCAATCACTTGACGACTGAGAAGCTCTCGGAGCGAATGGGCACCGACGTGTTTTACTGGCACGGGTACAGCGAACTGCTGCTTGGCGACCGGTGGTTCAAGATCAGCTCGGCATTCAACATGGAACTGTGTGACCGCTTTGGTGTGAAGGTGCTCGACTTCGACGGAACAGACGATGCTCTGATGCATCCGTTCGATCAAACAGGCCGTAGACACATGGAATATGTGGCGGAGCGGGGGAGCTACAACGACCTCCCGCTCGACGAGATGCTTGCCGACTTCGACATCTTCTATCCGGGGTTGGCCACGCTGTCTGGCGATGACGAGCCCGACGCCGCGTTCGGGCCATCCCTCTGATTTGGGACGCCGGCTTCGGCATCAGCCGACCTGATCGGGCTGGGACGCCGGTTCAGAAGATCGCTGAGATTGAGGGGATTACCGCGGCTGCGGCAAACCCGGCAGCAACCAAAGCGGCGCCGATTCGTTGACGGCGACGACGGCGATGGCGCGCGGCGTAGTCAATTTCTTCCTCGATCACAACAGTGGAAAGCCTAGAGCCGGTCAGGCGAATAGGGCGATGTGATCGTCGCGATTGCCGAGAGGCGTTGGCTGGGTGAGCTGAGCTTGTCAGGCTCAGGGATCACGGTGGCGTGGCCGCCGGAGTGTCGGCAGCGGCCACAGCTCAGGAGTGACATCGCGTGCGGCGTTTCGTGACCATTTCTTGACTATTTCGTGACCGCGGCCCCCAGAGAGTGGCTGTGAACAGGTATTTCGTTGTGGAGCTGGGGGGAATCGAACCCCGTGAGCTATCTGCTGGGTGGTTGCGTCGAGTATGCGTAGGTCCAGCTCAGAGGCCATCTCGGGCAGTTGTGGCAGCACCGTCGCGTTGTCCAAGACTGCCCCGTAGTGGACATTCTGTGACCACGCCGTGACCACGGGGAGGTTCAGAACGGTGTGACGGTCCTCTGCCTCTGCCTCTGCCTCTGCCTCTGCCTCTACTCAGCGAGCCGACCAACCTCGGCGTCGATCCGCAACGCAGCCGCCTCGACATCGGCGATGCTCGACGCCTCGAACGAGTGGGTCCGCCAGTTCTCGGTGGTGCCGGGCACGGCGTCGAACTGCTCGCGGATGGTGCGCTTCATGGCAATCTCACGGTCGAGGGCTACCCGGCCGTCCATCGGGCCGAGCAGATCCCCGACCAACTCCCACCCGTCGGCGGCATGTGCCCGGATTCTTGTGTCGGGGTCGCGGGTAATCCCGATCTGCTGTTCACCGGGGCGTTCCATCAGGTAGATGTAAGTCGGCCACGACGGGTTGAACCCGTAGGCGGCGCACGACGGGCACCCGTGGCCTGCGATCAAATCCCCCGGGGTTGCGTCCCAATCATGGGAGCATTCGCCCCGAACACGAACCTTCGTCTTCGAGTTGACTACATCACCGAGGCGGGTGAATTGAGGGAGATCCCTGTCGAACCGTTCGTTCGCTGAGACTCACCCAACCTTCGGACTCGGACTTGCTATTGGTGGTGC
>ERZ888423.1906-NODE-1906-length-16804-cov-6.241567_pt1 | contig 16804 bp, 14 predicted proteins | sample MGYA00520523_ERZ888423 | MGnify/ENA primary metagenome ERZ888423 (study PRJEB32303, sample SAMEA104408611) | aquatic metagenome | biome: Brackish water; feature: Pelagic; material: water | place: Baltic Sea | collected 2014-06-08T10:24:00 | depth 30,27 m ...
CCCACCGAAATTCGTCAGCGGACGGCTGGTCAAAGGCGGCGTGTACTCTGCCGCCGGCTCGAAGACCGGCGAGGTCAAGGTCGCTACATCGGTGCTGAGCGCGGCTGCCGCCGTCACCACCTTGAACGTCGATCCAGGGAAGAAGATGTCTCGATACGAACTGGCCCTCAATGGCTGGTCTTCTCGCTCGTTCAACTCGCCGTAGGCGTCGTTGACGACCCTCCCGTCATGGCTGGCCAACACGTTGGGGTCGAAGCTGGGATAACTCCACAGGGCCAGGATGTCACCGTTTCGAGGATCGATGGCAACGACCGATCCCCGGTTGGGGCCGAGGGCATCTCGGGCCACGGTCTGCAGATCGTGACGAAGCGTCATCACCACTTCACCGGTCGGGTCCTGCTCTCCCAGGAGCCCGGCCAGTCCTCCCAGCTGGAGCTGCGGGGTTCGACCAACCAGAGCGTCGTTGAACGTTCGCTCCAGCCCCTCGGCGCCGATGTTGAACGACAGGTAGCCGGCAACCTGGGCATAGAGATCGCCCTCGGGGTACTCGCGTTGACGTTCGAAGACCCCGTCGCTGTCGACCGAGCGGGCGACGACCACCGCGTCGGCGGTCACGATGGGACCGCGCGCTCGACTGAAGTCGCGTTGCACCGTCCGGGTGTTGGCCGGATGTTGCCGCAATGCTTCGGCATCGAACACCTGGACCCGATTCAGCTGGATGAACAGGACCGTGAAACAGACGAGCAGCGCGATGACCACATGACGCATCGAACGATCGATGCTCATGCTGATGGCCTGCGTTTGGCGGCCTTCGCCGCAGCCGACCGGTGAGAGATCCGGACCAGGATGGCGAGGATGATGTAGTTCGAGATCAGCGACGACCCGCCATAGGAGACGAACGGAAGCGTCACGCCGGTCAGCGGTAGCACCCGCAGGATGCCGCCGATGATCACGAACGCCTGGAACCCCAGCAGCGCAGTGAGACCAGCAGCCAAGAGCTTCTCGAAGACATCTTCGGTCTGGGATGCCACCCGGAAGCCAGCGGTCACGAACAGCAGGAAGCTGACGAGGATGATGGTCGCCCCCAACAGGCCGAGCTCCTCGCCGATCGAGGCGAAGATCATGTCCGTTGCCGCGAACGGGATCTTGCCCGGGGTACCGAGGCCGAGTCCGGTCCCGGTCAGCCCGCCGTCGGCCAGGGCGAACGCCGCTTCGACGATCTGGAAGCCGGCGCCCTTCGGGTCGTTGAACGGGTCCAGCCAGATGTCGACCCGCCTCTGGACGTGATCGAACTGCCGGAAGGCCAGGAACGATCCGGCGCCGAACATCGACAGGCCGATCAGCACATAGGCGGCCCGGCTGGTCGCCATGTACAGCATGGTGATGAACAGGGTGAAGAACAGCAACGACGAGCCCAGATCTCGTTGGGCGATCATGACCAACAGCGCAACACCCCACGCCAACAGCACCGGTCCGAAGTGTTTCAGATCGGGCAGATGGACGGGTCCGAGGCGGCGCGTGCTGACCGTCAGCAGTTCACGCTTGTCGACCAGGTAGCCGGCAAGGAACGTCGCCAGGACCACCTTGGCGAACTCGCCGGGCTGAATACTGAAGGGACCGATGCGCAGCCAGATGCGGGCGCCGTTGATGTTGACCCCGAGCCGGGGAACCAACGGCAACAACAGCAGGATCACACCGAGCAATGCGAACGAGTATCGGTAGGGCTCGAGCCGACGCACGTCGGACACCACGATGAGGGTGACGGCGAAGCATCCGAGGCCGATGAAGGTCCACGCCGATTGGCTGTCGGCAAGGTCGGGATCGAGGCGAGCGATCACCACGTAGCCGAGGCCGTTGAGCAGCGCAGCCAGTGGGAGGAGGAGCCCGTCGGCGAGCGGAGCGAAACGCCGGACCACGAGATGCGAGCTCAAGAGCAGGAGCAGGATGATCCCGAGGAAGGGAACGATGTTGGCCGGAAGGGCGGCAGCTCGAGCCAAGCTGGTCAAACCGTAGGCCGATGCCGTGATCAACGATCCGAGCACCAGGAGACCCAGCTCGACCGTGCGCGGCCGCATGCTCAGTTGTCCGAGTCGCAGTCCGGGATCGACGCTCCGCTGCCGTCGAGAAGGGTGAAGTTCCGCACGAAGTCGCAGGCATCGGCCCGCGACGACCACACCGTCTGTTGGCGCAATCGCTCGACGGACGCCCCATCGAGCTGCTCGACGGGGATCTCCGTGTTCTCGACCACCGAAGGTCTGAACCACAGCACACCACCAGGGCGGCCCCGGAGAATGGCGACCTCACCCTCGCTGTCATCGGCAAACCATCCCGAGCGGGCGTAGTACGCAGTGCCCCCGAATGCGACGGCCAGTACACCGAGCACACCGATGGCGAGCAGCAACGACCGAAACGGGAGGCGACGCTTGCGAGGGCGGGGCGTGTTGGCGACCAGATCGTCGGAGTAGTCCGACGCCAGACCCACGTCGTCCTCGTCGACGTTCACGGTGACGCCCTCGTCGCTCGACTCGATGACGGTCTCGTCCAGGGCCACCTCGGGCTGAGCCTCGTCGACCACATCGAGCACGACGACGGTCACGTTGTCCCGGCCTCCGTTGTCAACGGCGACTCGGACCAATTCATCGACTGCATCCTGGGGTGATGCAAGACGTCCGAGGATCGAGACGATGCCCGAATCTTCGACTTCGTTGAACAGCCCGTCGCTGGCCAACACGATGCGGTCGTTCAGTTCGACCTGGACCGCAAAGGCATCGACCTCGACCTCGGGGCCGATACCGAGAGCCCGAGTCACGATGTTGCGCTGGGGATGGGTGCGGGCCTCCTCGGCGGTCAATCGTCCCTGCCGTACCAGGTCTTCGACCAGCGAATGGTCGACCGTGATCTGCTTCAGTTCACCATTGCGGAACAGGTAGCCACGGCTGTCCCCCACATTGGCGAGGCTCATCACGCCCGCCGCAGCATCGAAGGTGGCCGCCACGATCGTGGTGCCCATGCCGCGTAGCTCGGGCAGCAACGCGCTCTCGTGAATCCTCCGATTGGCCGACTCGATCACGGTCACCAGCCGTTGTTCGGAAATGGCACCTCGTACACCGCTGATCTCGGCGATGGCCATCGCGGCCGCCTTCTCACCACCGACATGACCACCCATGCCGTCGGCGACGGCTCCCAGCGTGCCCGACACCAAGGACCGGTCCTGGTTGATCTCGCGCACCTGACCAACATGGCTGGCGGTCGCGCCCACGATGCGCATCAGTCCCTCACCCCGATCACTGGAGCTCCAAGATGGTGCCGCCGACTTGTATGCGATCTCCCGGTTGCACCACCGAGGCGGAGGTTACCTTCTGCCGATTGAGATAGGTGCCGTTGGTCGATCCGAGATCCTCCAGAACAACACCGGACTCCCCGAGTGAGAGCCGGGCGTGCATCTGGGAGATGAAGGTGTCGTCGAGGGTGATCTCGCAACCGGCGGCCCTGCCGATCGTGGCCTCGCCCTTGATCTCGAACGAGCGACCCAGGAGTTCGGGCGGTTCGAGCACGCGCAACGAACGAAAGACCGGCTTGTTCGGTCGATCCACCGTGCGGCGCGGGCGGCGCGACGTTCCCGACGAGCCCGAGGCCACGGCTCCCGCCGACGAACCCGAGAACGACCAGGTGGCTTGGAGAACACGAAGAAAGAAGAGGTACAGCAATGCCAACAGGCACCACTTGAGCACGGTGAGAAGGGCTTCGGACACGGCCTCGTAACAGTAGCCAGCACGCTGACCCGAGTCGTGCCGCCTCGATGAAGCGCTACCAACCGTCGGCGAAGGGTCGCTCAGGTCGGTATCGGAATCTGCCGTAGCGGAGATGTGGACGAACACGATCCTCGATGGACCAGCACCAACTTCGACTTCGACTTCGACTTCGACCAGCTCGATGCCCCGTCGGCGACGCGATCGCGCCCGTCAGGTGTCGGCATCGACCCCAAGTTGGTGGCTGCCTACCACGGAAGGCGATCTCCGTATGGTCGAGCCTTGCGCTGGGTCTTCGGATTGTTGGCACTGGCCGCCCTCGCCCAAGAGCTGGTTGGGACCCATTACGACCGAAAGCTCACCGCCGCGGCTCGAGCAGTGACGGGCCAACCGGATGTCGAGGTCAACTGTCGACGAGTGTGGGACGAATTGACGTTCCTCAAGGCCAACCCCGGTTTCGTCATGTGGGGATCGAAGACGGCCAACCTCAGTTTCGGCATCTGTATGGACGCCTTGTCCTGGGCCTCGGACCCCGACGACGAGCATGCCCGCGTGGCCATCATGATCCTGACCCACGAGCTGGGCCATCTCGCCGGCCACTTCGACGAAGCAGAGACCGAATGCGTGGCGATGTGGGCAGTCCCTCGAACTGCGATGGCGCTCGGCGGCTCGGAGGTCGAAGGCCGACGCACGGCGCAGTGGTACGCCGCCAGCTACAACCCTTTGTTGCGAGGCGACTACGTGGCCCCTGGCTGCCTCGCCAATCGGCCACCGGTCTCGCCGATGCTTCGATGAGCGACCCCCTCCACAGCCCACCTACTCGTCGATCACTAGAGCAGACGAAAAACCATGGTGATGGTGCCGAACGTCAACGAATCGCCATCCCGCAGCAGCTGACGTCCGACCCGAATCCCGTTGACCTTGCTGCCGTTGGTCGAACCGAGATCGACCAACGTATAGCTGTCGCCTTCGGCGTGGAGCTCGGCGTGTCGTCGAGAGGCGTTGGGATCCGACAGCACCACGGTGCTCTCGGGAAGCCGTCCCAGCACCGCCACCTCCTGCGTCAACGGGACCGTTTGGCCGTCGGCCAACTCGAGATAGGCCGGCGGTGCACCCTCGACGGCCGACTCGTCGAACGCCGACTCGATGCGAAACATCCCCACGACCCTCGAGGCGTCCTCCACGAGCGCGACCGCCACCCGGCCCAGGAACAGGAGGCCGTTGGCCTGGGCGTGTTGACGAATGCTGCCGGCCAGTTCGAGCCGCAAGGACTCCTCGATCTGCGAGAACCGTTCATGATCGGCGGCCGAGAGCCGCACGACGAATCGATTGGGCACGATGGTGCGGCCCTTGACGTCCAACGAGCGGTTGGCGTCGAGTTCCTTGACCAGGCGGCGTCCGATCTCGACCGGCTGAAGGCCTGTCTTGAACGCGCGAGCGAACATGCCCTCGACCATTCGTTCCAGACGATCCTCGAAATCCCTCAGAGCCATGCGAACCTCATTCACACCGAGCTTCACGCTAGCGGCACAGAAGTTGCGGCTGCTGTCGGCAAACGAGCACGAGGCGATACGATCAGGGCTCCGCTCGCGCGAGTGGTGGAATTGGCAGACACGCAGGATTCAGGTTCCTGTGTCCGAAAGGACGTGAGGGTTCAAGTCCCTCCTCGCGCACGACCGCCTCACGCACGACCGCACCCGCAGGGCACTGCGGAGCGCCGTCCGCAGCGGCAGTGCAGTCGATGGCGGCAGTGGAGTCGATGGCAGCGGTAGCGCGCTCGACACGGTATGCAACCGGCGGGCGAAGTAGCGTGGTGTTCGATGACGACACAACACCATGACGTACTGGTGATCGGCGCCGGCGTGTCCGGCATCTATCAGATCAAACGGCTCACCGACCTCGGCATCGATGCCATCGTGCTGGAAGGCGACGACGACCTGGGCGGCACCTGGTACCGCAACCGCTACCCGGGCGCCCGCTTCGACTCCGAGAGCTACACCTACGGCTATTCGTTCTCGAAGGAACTCCTCGACGAATGGCACTGGAACGAGATGTTCTCGGCCCAGCCCGAGAACCTGCGGTACCTGAACTACGTGGCCGACAAGTTCGAACTGCGCCAGCACATGCGCTTCGACACCAGGATCGAGACCATGAAGTGGGACGAGGACCAGAGACGTTGGCACCTCAGCACCTCGACGGGCGACACCTACAGCTGCCGATTCGTCATCACCAGCCTCGGGCCACTCTCCATCCCGACCCTTCCCAACTACGAGGGCATGGACCTGTTCAACGGGCCCTCCTTCCACACGTGGTCCTGGCCCAAGGACCCGGTCGAACTGGAAGGCAAGCGAGTAGGTGTCATCGGCACCGGGGCAACCGGCATCCAGGTCATCGCCGAGATCGCCGACAAGGTGGGTGAGCTCACGGTCTTCCAGCGCCGGCCCAACTGGAGCGCCCCGCTGAACAATCGAACCATCTCCGACGAGGAGATGGCGGCCATTCGCGACCGCTACGACGAGATCTTCGCCAACTGTGCTGCGTCACCGAACGGGTTCGAGCACGTGCCCGACCCTCGTCGCTTCTGGACCGTCACCGAGGAAGAGCGCCGACGGACCTGGGATGAACTGTACGAACAGCCAGGCTTCGCCATCCTGGCCGCGAATTTCGCCGACATCTTCTTCGACGAGAAAGCGAACCAAGAGGTAACGGCCTACATCGCTGACCGTATTCGCCAGCGGGTCAAGGATCCGGAAACGGCAGAGAAGCTCATCCCCACCGATCACGGTTTCGGCATGCAGCGGCTGCCGCTGGAGACCCACTACTTCGAGGCCTACAACCGGGACAACGTGCATCTGGTCAGCCTGGCCGAGACACCCATCGAGCGGATCACGGCCACAGGCATCCAGACCACGGCCCAGCATCACGATCTGGATCTCATCGTCTACGCCACCGGCTTCAATGCAATCACCGGCGGTTACGACCAGATCGAGATCACCGGCACCGACGGCCAGACGCTCGGCGAGAAGTGGAACGACGGCCCCAGCACCTACGTCGGTGTGTTGACGACCGGCTTCCCCAACATGTTCATGGTGGCCGGTCCGCAGAGTGCTTCTGGCTCGACCAACTTTCCACGGGCCATCGAAACCGGTGTCAATTGGGTGACCGGCCTGATCCAACACGTCGTCGAGAACGGCGTGACCCGGGTGGAAGCCCGACCAGAAGCCGAGCAGGCTTGGGTCGACGAGGTGGTTCGAGCTCACGAGCGGATGTTGTTCCGCACGAGCAAGGGCTGGTTCACCGGCTACAACTCCAACGTCGAGGGCCACCAGGAAGGAAAGATTCGGTATCAGGCCTACTTCGGTGGCGCTCCGGCCTATGCGGCCAAGGTCAACGAATCAACCGCCAACGGTTACCAAGACCTCGACCTGAGCTGACCGACCATGGACGCCACCTACTCGGCGGGGGCCGACGAGTACCGAGCGCGCATCCGCTCCTTCCTGGCCCGGCACCTTCCCCCGGACTGGGCCGGGGTCGGAGCGTTGCCGGCCGAGGAACGAGACGGTTGGTTGGAGGGCTGGCGTCGCCTGCTCAACGAACATCGACTGTTGGCACCCGAATGGCCGGCCGAGTACGGGGGCGGTGGGCTGACCGCCATCGAGCAGGTGGTCATGATGGAGGAATTCACGCGCGCCGGTGTGCCACGTGGGATCCCGACGGACACCCTCAGCATCAACATGATGGGACCCACCTTCCTTGCTTGCGGGACCGAGGAGCAGAAGCAGTACTACCTGCCTCGGATCCTGTCGGGCCAGGATCGATGGTGTCAGGGCTACTCCGAACCAGATGCCGGTTCCGATCTGGCAGGTCTGCGAACCACCGCGGTCCGAGACGGTGACGAATGGGTGATCAACGGTCAGAAGATCTGGACATCACACGGTCATCTCGCCAATTGGATCTTCGTGCTGTGCCGGACCGATCCCGACAGGCCGAAGAACCGAGGCATCAGTTTTCTGCTGTGCCCACTCGACCAGCCCGGCGTCGAGATCCGATCGATCCTGAATGCGGCCGGTGGTCGGGACTTCAACGAAGTCTTCTTCTCCGATGCCCGCACGCCGGCCCGGTGCATCGTCGGTGAAGTGAACGAGGGCTGGAACGTCACGAACCAGTTGCTGGCCTTCGAACGAGGTGGCGACGCCACAACCGTGCCGCTGGTGATCCAGTCGCTCGTCGACAAACTGATCGAGCTGGCCCGACGACGGGACCGCCTGGCTGACCCGGTGGTTCGCCAACAGCTGGCAGAGCTCCAGAACCGAGCAGGCGCACTGCAATCGAGTGGTCTGCGCTCCCTCACCTCGGTACTGGCCGGGACCGAGTTCCCCGGGGCCTCCTCGATGAGCAAGGTGCAGTGGACCGAGCTCTACCAAGACATCACCCTGGTTGCCATGGACGTCCTGGGTCCCGATGGTGCCGCTCACCTCGGAGTCGTCACCAGCGTGCCACTACCCCCCGATGCCACCAGTGCCAACGACTCCCCAACGTGGCTCAACCATCTCCTGTGTGCGCGGCCGGCCAGTATCTACTCGGGGTCCAACGAGATTCAGCGCAACATCATCGGCGAGCGAGTGTTGGGCCTGCCCCGGGAGCCGAAGGTCCAAGGTTGAGATGCGCAGCGCTGCCTGCGTCTAGGGTCGGCCCCATGACCGAGATTCACGGAACCTGTGATGCCCGATTCGGCGCGGTACGCGACGCGTTCGCTGCCAACTTCGACCGCGGCGCCGACGTCGGCGCTTCCGTCGCCGTCCACCTCGACGGCGAGCCGGTCGTCGACCTGTGGGGTGGCTTCGCTGATCGTGACCGGACAACGCCCTGGGACCGCGACACGATCATCAACGTCTGGTCGACGACGAAGACGATGACGTTCGTGGCCGCACTCATGCTCGCTGATCAGGGAGTGATCGACTTCGACGAACCCGTCGCCCGCTACTGGCCCGAGTTCGCGGCGAGCGGCAAGGACGGAGTTCTCGTCCGCCACCTGATGGGGCACACCGCGGGACTGTCGGGATGGCAGGAGAAGCTGACTCCCGAGGACCTCTACGACTGGGAGAAGGCGACGTCGTTGCTCGCGGCTCAGGAGCCCTGGTGGGAACCAGGCAACGGCTCGGGCTACCACGCCATTACTCAGGGGTACCTGATCGGCGAGGTCGTGCGTAGGGTGACCGGTCAGAGCTTCGGCACCTTCTTCCGCTCGGAGATCGCCGAACCACTCGGCGCCGACTTCCACGTCGGCTTCGGCCCCGAACTGGACGACCGGGTCGCGCTGGTGATCACGCCACCGAAGCCCGAACGACCCGAGGTGTTCCCGCCGATGATGGTTCCGACGATGGCGAACCCGCTGGTCCTGGCCAAGCAGTCGTGGGACCGAGCGTGGCGACAGGCCGAGATTCCCGCCGCTGGTGGGCATGGCAACGCCCGGTCGGTGGCCGCGGTCCAGTCGGTGCTGTCGGCCGGCGGCGAGGCACGCGGCGTCCGCCTGTTCTCGGAGGCAACGGCCCGTAGGGTGCTCGAGGAGCAGGCCCATGGGCCGGACCTGGTGCTCGGGGACCAGCTGCGGTTCGGCCTCGGCTACGGCCTCAACTCGAATGAGCTACCGGTCGGCCGGGGCGAAGCGGTCGCCTTCTGGGGTGGCTACGGCGGCTCGTTCATCGTCAACGATCTCGATCGACACCTGACGATCGCCTATGTCATGAACAAGATGGAGCTGGGCACCGTGGGCGGCCCCCGCAGTACCGCGCTCGTCGATGCCGCCTACGCGAGCCTCGAGGCCTGAGTCGGAGTTCGCGCCCACGGCCGGCTGATGGCCGACCTTCACCACCAGAGAGCGCACTCGCCTTCGCCAAGCCGGTCACGGGCATCCGGTAGTACGGTCACCGGCACAGGTCCGCCGGGCCGAAGTGAGGGGACCTGCATGACAACGATCGTCATGGTTGGCAGCGGTGTGGTCGGCATGTGTAGCGCGATGTTGTTGGCACGCGACGGGCACCAGATCACCGTCCTCGAACGAGACCCGGCCCTCCCTCCGGCAGATGCCGCTGCCGCCTGGGCCGACTGGGAACGACGCAGCGTCGCCCAGTTCCGCAACGGACACCTGTTCTTGTCGCGATTCCGCGAGGAACTGTCGAGGGAGCTTCCCGAGGTGGTGACGGCTCTGGAGGACTTCGGGGCCTTGCGTATCAACACCTTGGACGGCCTACCCGAGAGCTTCACCGGACCAGTGCTGCCCGAGGACCGACGATTCGACGTGCTCACTGCTCGGCGGCCTGTCTGTGAAGCGGCCCTGGCTCGAGTTGCCGACCAAACAGCCGGGCTGACGATTCGTCGAGGGGTTGCTGTCAGTGGTCTTGTCTTGGCCGACGGCTCGGAACACTCGGTCCCACGGGTCACGGGAGTCCGCACCGAGGAAGGCGAGGAGGTGATGGCCGACCTGGTCATCGACGCCGGCGGTCGACGGAGCCCCTTCCAGCGATGGCTCACCGAGGCCGGCGCCGCTGTCACCGAGGACGTGGACGACCTGGGTTTCGTCTACTACGGCCGCCACTTCGCCTCCGAAGACGGCTCGGTTCCCGCAGCCCACGGCGGCGGATTGACCCACTATGGATCGGTGTCGATCCTCTCGCTTGCGGCCGACAACGGAACCTGGAGCCTGATCCTGGTGGCTTCGGCCAAAGACAAGGCGATGCGGGCCCTCACCGATACCACGACATGGACCAACGTGATGCGGCAGTTTCCGCTCACGGCCCATTGGCTGGATGGCGAGCCACTCTCGGACAAGATGGAGGTCATGGCCGGTATCGCCGACATCCGGCGCCATCTGGTCATCGACGGCAAGCCCGCCGTCGAGGGTGTGGTCGCCATCGGCGATGCCTCATCGGCCACCAACCCATCGGTTGGTCGGGGTGCGTCGATCGGCCTCCTGCAGGCGATCGCGCTGCGCGACACGCTGGCCGCAACGGGGTCTGACGACCTCCACGCCTTGGCGATCGCCTTCCACGATGCCTGCGAAGAACGCGTCAGCCCCTATGTGCAGGACACCGTGGTGTTCGATCGAACACGACTCGACATCATCGAGTCCGCCATGAACGGCGTCGATTACGTCAACGACGATCCCGGCTACCTCCTGGGTCAGGCGCTTGCCAACGGGGTCGGTCGGCACCCGGACCTCCTCCGGGGATATCTCGAGGTCGCCAACCTCCTGGCTCGGGGCGCCGATGTACTGAGCCGGCCGGGCATGGCCGAACTCGCCATCGAACATGGTGCCGCCGCGCCTCCACCTGGGCCGGGTCGGCACGATTTGCTCGAGCTTCTCGGTACGTCGTAGCAACCTCGAACCCACCATGGCTGCACTTCGTCGTCGCATCGCAGCACCAGTTCCGCTGGTGAGATGGCTGTTCGAACACACCCGTCCGGTCCGTCGACGGATCAACGCCCTCGAAGCCGCCCAGGTCGAACGATTCGGCAAGAGCCCGGTCTCGCTCCTCTACCGAACTCCGGTGCTGGTCCTCGTGTCCCAGGGGCGCCGGAGCGGCCAACCACGGCGCACGCCCCTGGCCTATCTGCGCGACGGTGACGACATGATCGTGGTCGGTGGTGCCGCCGGGCAGACGGCAACGCCGGACTGGGTCGCGAACCTCCGAACCGAGCCCCACGCAACGATCGTCGCCGACCGTCGTCGTCACCGGGTCGAGGCCCGAGAACTGGCCGGAGCCGAACGTGACGACTGGTGGCCGATGCTGCTCGACCGCTGGCCCCGCATCGCTCGCTACGAAACGCTCGCTGGCCGGCCTGCCCCGGTGTTCCGCTTCGCACCGGACCCCGACCGAGCACCACCCGCTGAACCACCACCCGCTGAACCACCGCCCCGCTGAACCGTGTGCAGTCCTGCTCGCTCAGCGGCCACCTGCGCACACGGTTCGGGGCTGCGGCCAGGCCAGGCGGTCGTCGATGGTCGGTTGCGATGGCTCCGCCGCCCGGTGTCTGGCAAGATCGGCGGTGACAAAGGGGATCATCGTGAGCGACGACTACGTCATCGGCATCGGCACCGTGGGGGCGGGGTTGTGGATGAGCTACAACTCGGGTGAGAAGTGGCGCCACGTCTACCGAGGACCCGATCCGGAAGGAAATTGTCGAGCGCTCGCAGTCAGCCCTCACCAACCCGGGGATCTGTGGTGCACCTCGGACCGTGTCGGGCTGTTCCGATCGACCGACAACGGCGGAACCTGGGACCGAATCGGGCCGGACTTCGACGGCGACCTGTGGTCGATCGGCTTCGACCCGAGCGACGATCGACGAATCTTCCTCGGCACACGGCCCGGGATCAGCCGGTCGACTGACGGGGGCAACACCTTCGAATCGTTGACGACCTCGATCAGACCGACATGCCCGATCGGCGTGCCCCGTACCACCAACATCGTAGTCGACCCCGACGAGCCCTCGAACGTGTGGGCATCGGTCGAGGTCGACGGTCTGCATCGATCATCCGACGGTGGAACCAGCTGGACATCGCTGGGTCAGCTGGGACCGAACGAGTTCCACAACGACGTGCACGGGTTCGCCATGCAGTCGACCGCCCAGGGCACTCGACTGCTCATCGCCACGCCGTTCGGCCTCGGCCGGTCGACTGACGACGGGGCATCCTTCGACTGGCACACCTTCGACCCCTTCGAAGGGTCCAGGTACGACCTGGCCTACTCGCGTTGTGTCCTCGCCCCGTGGGACGACGTGGTCGTCGTCTGCGTCGGCGATTACATCCCCGGAGCCGTCGGCGCCCTCGAGATCAGTCGGGACGGCGGCGAGACCTGGCACCGCGAATCTCTGCCGGTCACACCCAATTCGACCATGTACTGGTTGGCGACCCACCCTGACCTGCCCGGCACCATGGTTGCCACTTCGGTGTTCGGCCAGATGTACGTGTCGGACGACTTCGCCCGGTCGTGGCGCAAACTCGACCGGGAGTTCAACGAGATCCGAGCGGTCACCCTGACACCGGCCTGATGCTGCCACACCCACTCGACATCCCGAGGAGAACCCGATGAACACGCAACCTCAAGGTCCGCCGGCCCTACGCCTGCATCATCACGCCTACGTCGTGGCCGACATGGAGCGGACCCGGCGGTTCTACGAGGACGTCCTCGGATTTCCCCTGGTGGCAACGTGGTGCGAGGTCGAGACGGTGCGAGGCAAGGAGCGGACCTATTGTCACACGTTCTTCGAACTGGTGGACGGCTCGGCCCTGGCCTTCTTCCAGTTCGCCGACCCGGCCGACCACGACGACCTGTACCTGAACTCGGCCGAGTCGTTGAATCACGTGGCGTTGACTGCCGACGCTGCAGGTCAGGCCGGCGTGCGTGACCGTCTCGATGCTGCCGGTGTCGCCCACCGCACCATCGACCATGGGTACTGCACGTCGCTCTACGTGCTCGATCCTGATGGCTTGACCGTCGAGTTCACCGTCGATGCCGCCACGATCGAGCAGCTCGACAGCTGGCAGCGGTCCACGGCACGAGCATCCCTGGACCGATGGCTGGGTGGCGACCGAACACCCAACAACGACGTGCGGGCAGGCTGAGCGGGCTCAACCCACGGCGTCGAAGATCCGCACGGCGTCCAATGCCAGGCGGGGGACGTCGGCGACGGCCGTTCCCAGATCGTCGCTGACGGTCAACTCCATGACGATGGTCCTCCCATCGACGACGACCACTCGCACCGTCCTCGAGCCGGCGTCGGTCACGAACAGGTGATCGGTGGCATCGACGAAGGCCGAGTGCTGTGAACGACCATCACCGACATCGGACCAAATCGGCAGCACGACGTCGGCGGTCCCTAGCGCTGTCTCCCCCGGCCCGAGTTCAGGATCTGCGACTCCTCCGACATGTACGGTGATGTTCAGACCCGTCTCGGATTCCTGATCCCACATGTTGACCGTGGTCTGCCCCTCGGCGATCGGTGCGTAGTTCCACCCGTTGGGGACGACGAAATCGAGGCCCTCCCCCGCCAGGTCGTCTCGCGAACCGAAGACATCGGCCCAGAGCTGACTCGATCCGTCCGTTGGATCCCACACCACCAGGTCGTTCCAGCCAACCTCGTTGTCGTAGAAGGTCACCATGGCAGCAAACCAGCCGGTCGATCCCAGCCACCCCAGGTCACCCAGCGCGAACATCTCGGCGTCGACCGGCGATTCGACGAGCTCCGGGATCTGACCGGGTTCGGTGCCGGCTGCGAAGAACAGGGCCACCGGAGATTCCTCACAGGTCTCGACGAACGCCAACTCGCCGAAGGGACCGAATCGAAGGTCGAGGGTACCGACCGGTCCGAGCTCGTCGTAGCGATGGACGGTCTCACCGTTGCGATCCAGACCGAGGAGCCCCTGCCGACATTGGACATCGTCGCTCGGGTCGACCCAGCGGACGAACTGCGTTCCCCGGTCGTCGATAGGCGAACCGACCACTTCGGCCTCGGTCGCCCGGTCGGCGGCCATGGTCGTCGTAGTTCCGTCGAATGGGGGCAACTGGCTCGTCGAGGACGTGACCGAGGTCGTGGTCGTCGGCGCCCCGACCGACGTGGAGGTCGACGAATCGGTCGCCACCGCGTCGCCGTCGCCACGACCGACGAAGAAGAGGGCGCCGACACCGAGGGCGATCAGCGCGACAACGCCACCGATGATCGGTCCGAGACCGCGTTCTGTGGATCGGTTCACCGTGTTCTCATCGGTCGTGTCCGTCGGCTCTCAAGCGAACCGATCGGGTGGGGCTCCTCAGTCGACGGCCGCGACGATGCAGATCTCGACCAGCAGTTTGGGGCTGGCCAGATGCGCCTCGATACAAGCTCGAGCCGGGGCCTGCCCCTCGGGCACCCATGCGTCCCACACCTCGTTCATCGGGCCGTAGCCGTTGTCGACATCGCGCAGGATGATGGTGGCCGACAACAGACGGTTCTTGTCGGTGCCGACTTCGGCCAACAGCGCATCGATCCTTTCCAATACGGAGCGAGTCTGGCCGGCGACGTCGGCATCGGCGTCGGCTGCGACCTGGCCGGCCAAGTAGACGACACCGTTGTGGACGACGGCCTGGCTCATGCGGGCATTGGTGTGGAAGCGAGTGATGCTCATGGACCCGAGACTAGAGCAGTCCGGTCCTGCTGAGTTGCCAGAAAGCTGTCCGCGTCTCAGTCGACGGTGTCGAGGACACCGCTGGCATCCTCGCCCGGTCGCCTCGGCCGGGAGCCTCGTCGGGTAGCAGGGCCTTCGGGAAGATCACGACCGATCCACACATCGTGCTTGCAGATCGAACAATGGGCCGACGCATGCATATCACCGATGTGCAACACCAGGGTCAACGCTCGGCAGTCACAGGTCTGCTCGGGATCATCAGATTCCAGCACCGCGAAGTTCTATCCGATGGATCAGCCGCAATGGGATATCCTCCGAAAGGTCATCGACGAGGAGTTCACGCAATGGCAGGACACGCCCCACCAACCCCAGAAGTCGAGCAGCCCTGGTTCGCTCCGTTGATCGGTGTCGCCTTCGCGATCGTGGTGCTCGCCTCGCTTGGACTGGCAACGGCCGCCATCTACGACAGCAGCGACTCGGATACCACTGACCATTCGGACTCGGTCACGACCGATCACGACGACACGACCGACTCCGGGCACTCAGACGACGAAGGCTGAGTCTGGCCGGGCCCCGACGTCGAGCCCAGCGGCCAACAACTCGGGGACGCTGGGGGCATCGACCGGACGGCTGAAGAAGTATCCCTGGAGAAGCTGGACGCCCGAACGACGCAACGATTCCCATTGTTCGATCGTTTCCACGCCCTCGGCGACGATCGGCGCGCTGACCGCGCCACCGATCTCGACGATCGCAGTCATGATCGCGCACGGTTGATCGGGAGCTCCCCCCAACTTCGTCCGCATCTCGCTGAGCATGATCAGCAGAGCTCGATCGACCTTCACCAGGTCGAGCGGCGTCGCCAGGAGCTGTCCGAGATTCGAGAATCCGGCACCGAAGTCGTCGATCGCAACCTGGCAACCTCGCGCTTGGAGATCGCGGAGATGGGCGAGCGCCAGGCCTTCCTGTCTCACCATGGCCGATTCCGTGATCTCGAGCACGACGTCGGACGGGTCCAGCGCGTGCGATCCGAGAATCGCCAGCACTTCGTCACGGAAGGACGCCTCCAGGAGTTGGGTGGGGGAAACGTTGACCGTCAGCTTCACGCCGGTGGCCAGTCCCGCCGATCGCCACCCAGCCAGTTGGGCGCAAGCAGACTCCAGCACCCATCGGCCGATCTCCACGATGCGCCCCGATGCTTCGGCAATCGGGATGAACACCTCGGGTGAGACGACGCCGACGGTCGGGCTGGTCCATCGAAGCAGGGCCTCGAGCAGTTCGATCTGCGCCGTGTCGGCCGACACGATCGGCTGGAAAACGAGGTGGAACTCGTCCATCGAGGCCTCGTCGAGTGCTCGCCTCAGGTCCAAACTGCGGAGCGATCGTTCCTTGAGTTCGTCATCGAAGAACTTGCTTTGATCACCGCCGTGCGCCTTGGCCTCGTACAGGGCGATGTCGGCCTCTTTCAACGCCCGGGTCAGGTCCTCGGCATCGGCAGCCTCGGAGATCCCCACACTGGTTCTGACCCGCTCGCGACCCTGCTCCAGTCGGATGCTCGTGTGCAGACACTGGATCAACCTCGATGCCATCTCGACGAGGGCCTCGGTCCGCAATCCGGGAAGCACCACCGCGAACTCATCGCCCCCCAATCGCACCAGGTGTCCGTCGGATGCCACCACACGCCTGAACCGCTCGGCCACGACGCACAGCAACTCGTCACCGGCAACGTGACCCAACAGATCGTTGATCCGCTTGAAACCATCGAGATCCAACATCATCAGACCGAACGGACCGCCCCCGGAGACCAACGGCCCGAGGGCCCGTCGGTTGGGCAGACCGGTGAGCGGATCGATACGCGCCTGGCGTTCGAGCTCGCGTCGAACCGATTCCTGATTCG
>ERZ888423.1907-NODE-1907-length-16803-cov-4.937784_pt1 | contig 16803 bp, 10 predicted proteins | sample MGYA00520523_ERZ888423 | MGnify/ENA primary metagenome ERZ888423 (study PRJEB32303, sample SAMEA104408611) | aquatic metagenome | biome: Brackish water; feature: Pelagic; material: water | place: Baltic Sea | collected 2014-06-08T10:24:00 | depth 30,27 m ...
GGTGATCCTCGACATTCCGCTGCTGGCAGAGACCAAGAACACGCACGGTGCAGCCGATGTCATCGTGGTCGACTGCCCGACCGAGGTCGCGATCCAACGACTCGTGGAGCACCGCGGCTTCTCCGCAGCGGACGCCGAGGCCCGGGTCGCATCCCAGGCATCGCGCGACGATCGACTGGAACTGGCCTCGTTCGTGCTCGACAACTCGGGATCCGAAGCTGAGTTGGACGAGGAAGTGGCGCGGTGCTGGGCGTGGTTGTCCGACCTCGCCCCGACGCCCTGGCCGCCGGCGCACCAGGAGCCGCCGGCGCACCAGGAGCCGTCGATACCGTAGGAATCGGTCCGACGCCTCATATCGGTGGTCGGGAGGCCGATCTGGTGAACATGGTCGACGTAGCCACCTCGACGTCGACGACCCCGCACGGTCCTGGACCTGATCGACGGGCCGAGCGGAGCGGACGAAGCCGACTCCGGACGCTGGTTCCCGTTCTGGTGGTCTGGGGCTTCGGCCTGGCCATCCTGGCCGTGGTCGCGATGCAACGAGTGGTTCCCCCCGAGGTGTTGCTGACCGATGCTGCCAACGCCCCGGGCGGGCAGTGGTACAACGGTGCCGTCACCTCGTTGGGAATCCTGGCGTGGACGGTGGCCGCCGGTGGGTGTGCCACCACGGCGTTCGTCTGCGGCCTGGATGCTCGACCCGCTGGTGTGCGGGCCTTTCGTTGGGGAACGATCGTGTTGGCCGTGTTGACCTTCGACGACCTCTTCCAGATCCACAGCGGACTGGGCCCGCAATGGTTGGGCGTACCCAAGGAGGCGATGCTGGGTCTGTACGGGCTTGCTTGTGCAGCATGGGTCGTCGGAGCCTGGGTCGAGCTTCGTCGAACTCGATGGGAGTTGCTGGCCGCAGCGTCGGCCGTGTTGGCGACCTCACTGGTGATCGAGTTCCTGGGGTCCCGTCGTGATGTCGGTCTTCGTGTCGTGTTCGAGGACGGCGCGAAGTTCCTGGGAGTGTTGGCCTTGGCCGTCTGGTCGGTCTCCACCGCCCGAGATGTGGTCCGCAGCACCCTCGGCACTCGTCGGGCACGACCGTCGGCCGGGGGAGCCCTCGACCGCCAACGGTGACTGTCAGAGCCCGTCGCTAGAGTCCACTCCATGCCAGCGTTCAAGATGGTGTCGGAGTACGAGCCGGCGGGAGATCAACCGAAGGCCATCGAGGAGCTCGTCCGCGGTATCGAGCGAGGGGACGACTCCCAGACGCTGTTGGGTATCACGGGCTCCGGGAAGTCGGCAACCATGGCCTGGACGATCGAGCGGGTTCAGCGTCCCACGCTGGTGCTGGCGCCCAACAAGTCCCTGGCCGCCCAGTTGGCCAACGAGTTCCGCGAGTTCTTTCCCGAGAACCGGGTCGAGTATTTCGTCAGCTACTACGACTACTACCAACCGGAGGCGTACATCGCTTCGTCGGACACCTACATCGAGAAGGATTCGTCGGTCAACGACGAGATCGATCGGCTCCGGCATGCCAGTACTGCGGCACTGTTGACCAGGCGCGACACCATCGTGGTGGCGTCGGTGTCCTGCATCTACGGGCTCGGTTCACCCGAGGAGTACCGCAACCGGCTCCTGATCGTGAAGAAGGGGCAGGAGCATGACCAGCGGTCGATTCTCTCCGATCTGGTCAAGATGCAGTACGAGCGCAACGACATGAACCTGGTTCGCGGCAAGTTTCGCGTTCGAGGCGACACGATCGAGGTGCATCCGGCCTACGAGGAGTTCATGGTCCGGATCGAACTGTTCGGTGACGAGGTCGAATCGATCACCTCGGTCGACCCTCTGACGGGCGAGAAACTGCAAGATCTGGCTGAACTCGTGGTGTTCCCCAATACGCATTACACGACGTCGGACGAGCGCATGGCCATGGCCATCAACTCGATCGAGGTCGAGTTGCAGGAGCGACTCGCAGATTTCGAGCGGGAGAACAAACTGTTGGAAGCCCAGCGGTTGCGTATGCGGACGCAATACGACTTGGAGATGATGGCCGAAATGGGTTTCTGCAACGGCATCGAGAACTACAGTCGCCATCTCGACGGTCGGGAGCCGGGCCAGGCCCCGTTCACGCTCCTCGATTTCTTCCCCGACGACTACCTCACGATCATCGACGAGAGCCACGTTGCCATCCCGCAACTTCACGGGCAGTACGCCGGTGACCGCAGTCGGAAGGACACGTTGGTGGAACACGGCTTCCGCCTCCCTTCGGCGGTCGACAATCGCCCCCTCCGCTTCGAGGAGTGGTTGGAACGCCGAGGGCAGGTCGTGTACCTGTCGGCCACTCCCGGCCCCTACGAGCGCGAGCACTCCACTCAGGTGGTGGAACAGATCGTGCGTCCCACGGGTCTGGTCGACCCCGAAGTGATGATTCGGCCCACCAAGGGTCAGATCGACGATCTGCTCAACGAGATCAGCCTGGCGGTCGCCAACGAGGGTCGGGTTCTGGTGACCACCCTCACCAAGAAGATGTCCGAGGATCTGACCGATTACCTGTTGGAGCAGGGTGTGCGGGTGCGGTATCTGCACAGCGAGATCGACACGATCGCCCGGATCGAAACACTGCGCGGCCTGCGATTGGGTGAGTTCGACGTGTTGGTGGGTATCAATCTCCTGCGGGAGGGCCTGGATCTACCCGAGGTCGAACTGGTGGCCATCCTGGATGCCGACAAGGAAGGTTTCCTGCGGTCGGAGACGGCGCTGGTGCAGACCATCGGCCGAGCTGCTCGTAACGTCGAGGGCCGGGTGATCATGTACGCCGACAAGATCACCGATTCGATGCAGCGGGCCATCTCGGAGACCTCTCGTCGCCGTGGCCTGCAACTGGCTCACAACGAGGCCAATGGCATCGACCCACAAACGATTCGCAAGGCGGTGACCGACATCCTGTCCATGTTGCGTCCCGCTGCGGAGTCCGCACCGATTCCGGGCGATGCAAGGTCCGGCGACCGGCGCAAGCGTCGCCCGGACGAAGAGAAGCGCATTCGGGAACTGGCTGACCTTCCCGAGGACGAGCTCAAACGTCTGATCCTGACGCTCGAAGAAGAGATGCACGAAGCGTCGTCCGACCTGCGCTTCGAGTACGCAGCCCGGCTGCGAGACGAGATCAAGGATCTCAAGCGAGAACTGCGCGAAATGGTCTGACCGAGGCTGGCCTTCGCTGGATCGGGTATGCGTTCTCGGCGCCTCAACGTCGGGCACCGTGGGCCGACAGGAAACCATGGCCGTCGCGACAACTTCGAGCGTTCGCAAGTTCCGTCGGCCGCGCCCGGCCTCGGGGCATCGATCGCCGACACCGGTGCCGGATACGTCGACTCCTTGGCGCAGGGCCACTGCGGCGTTGCTGATCGCCGTGTTCGTGGTGATGGGGCTGCTCTCGCTCGGGCAGCGCCCCGCCGGCTATCTGAGCTCCGATATCGGCCCGAAACTTGCCACCGTCGATGCCATGACCGCCACGGGCTCGCCCCGGCCACTGGTCGGCTATTGGGCCGCCGAGGAAGATCCCGACGGGTCGCTGCATCCGCTTCGTCACAGTTTGACGGCGGCGGTGTCGACGGGGGGTGAACGGCAGTACGTGGTGGTGACCACGTTGCCCATGCTGATGCTGGCTCAACCGTTGTACGCCGTCGGTGGCTACCGCCTGCTGCTCGTTGTCCCGATCGTGGGGGCACTCCTGGCCGCAGCTGCAGCCGGTGCGCTGTCGCGCCGTCTCGGCTCACCCAACGGACTGGCGGCAACGTTCTCGGTCGGGCTGGCCAGTCCGATCCTGGTGTATGCGACGGCCTTCTGGGAACACTCCTGGGGGGTCGCCCTCATGGCGTGGGGCATGATCGGATTGCTCGACGCCGCCTGCGGTCGACGCTGGGGTCGTGCACCTGCCTGGGTGGTGGGGCTGCTGGCCGGGGTGGCCTTCGGTGTCGCCGCCGCCATGCGGCAGGAGGCCTTGGTGGTGGCCGCAGTCGCCGGCGTCGCGGTTGCCGTGGGTACGTTGCGTCCAGGATCGTCGGCCGATGTCGGTCTCGTCGCTCCCACGCCTGGAACGGGCTTGCGTCGGTTGGTCCTGCGACTGTGGGCCGTGCCGGTCGGCGGGGGCGCCATGTTGGCCCTGACTGCTGTTGTGGAGACTCGAATCATCGGCGACACCATCCGGGTCGACCGAGGTCTGGCTTCACTGCAGACTGCCTCGACGGCGACCGAACGCCTGTCGGCAGCCGTGATCACCTTCGCCAGCCCCAGCGGAGGCCCCGCCCCGGTGGTGATGATCGTCGGTCTGTTGTTCGTTGGATCCTTGATGGCGCTGGGTCGTGCCCTCGACCGGGGTCGGGATGCCACGCGGCCTGCCGTCGTCGTGGCCTGCTCGTACCTCATCGTTGTCCTGAACTGGATGCTGAACGGCACCGGGTTCCTTTCCGGCCTGGTCGTGGCCGCGCCGTTGGTCGGTGTGGGTCTCGGTCTGCGCCCCACGTCCTCGACGGGCCGCATCGTCCGCAACACGGCGATCGCTGCGCTTGGGTGGATCATGTACTTCCAGTACGCGATCGGTGCCGAACCGCAATGGGGGGGCCGTTATCTGCTGCTTCCCGGCCTCTTGTTGACGGTGTCGGCGGTGACCGCACTGGAACGGGCACGGCGTCGAGCCTTGATGGTGATGCTGGCGTTGTCGACCCTGCTCACACTCGCCGGCGCAGCCTGGAGCATCGAGCGATCCCACGCCTTCGAACGATTGGGAGCGCGTCTCTCGGCCGACGACCGACCACTGGTGTTCGAGGATGCGTTCCTGCCGCAGGAGTTCGGTCCGGTCGCACTGGCGGAACGCTGGCTCGTCGCCGACAGCGAAGGGGCTCGGAGCGAGGCGGCGACGTTGTTGATCGACGCCGACATCGAGGCGTTCGACTATGTCGGTACCGGAATCGAACCCGAGTTCGTCGGTTTCGTTCCCGATGATCGGGTCGTGGTCGTCGAGGTCATTCGGGCCGATCGGCTCCGGGTCACCACCTACGTTCGGCAGACGCCCTGATGCCGACCGAATCCTCTCTCGTGGCCGACTCGCCGGCGGCCACGACCGATGCCGGTTCATCCCCGGCTTCGGTCGTCGACGAACGCGTCGGCCTTCACGGTTGGTCCCGTAGCGGCGTTCGCTGGTGGGCAACGGTGATGGCCTTGTTGGCGATCTACGGCCTCGTGGTCGGGTTGATGGACCCCCGAGCCCACCTGATCACCGACGTGGGTGGCAAGACGGCGACCCTGGAGGCCATGACGCAGCGGGGCGATTGGGATCCCGATCTCGGCTACTGGTTCGAAGACACCGATCCCGAGGGGGAATTGTTCCCGTTGGACAAGACGTCCCTGGCCCCGAACGGTCAGTGGGTCAACACGACATCCCTCACCATGGTGCTGCCGGCCCGGCCGCTGTGGGAGATCGGGGGTGCTCGGTCGGTCCTGGTCGTGCCCATGTTGGGCGCAGTGCTCTGCGCGCTCGGCGCCGGGGCGTTGCAGCGTCGCTGGTCCCCGGGCACCGACGGGTTCGCATCCGCGCTGGTCGTTGGCGCAGCAACTCCGGCGTTCGTCTATGCCGTCGACTTCTGGGAACATTCGCTCGGACTGGCGGCGATCACCTGGGGGATGGTTGCGGTGATCGATGTCGGTCGCCAGCGGTCGCCAGCGTGGTTGGCTCTTGCCGGCGGGCTCTGCTTCGGGCTGGCAGCCACGATGCGCCAAGAGGCCCTGGTCTACGGTTTCGTTGCCGGTCTGGTGTTGTTGATCGAGGCTGTCCGGGCGAGGGGGGTGATGGTTGCCGGAGTGCGCTCTCTGCTCTTCGGCGCAGGCGCCGCGGCCATGGTGGCTGCCCACGCGTGGCTCGAGTTGTCGATCTACGGCGGGTCCCTCCGTACCGCGCGCAGTGGCGGGGTCATCGGCGCCGGCGGCGGGAACGAGTTCGAATCCCGGGTCCGAGCTGCGGCTGCCACGGTGTTGTTCCCGCTGAATGGCGATCACGCTGTCTCGTACGTGCTGGGCGCACTGCTGTTGGTGTCCCTGGTTTGGTTGACGGTCGTGGTCACCGGGCTGGATCGTCGGAGTCGCCGCGACCCACGACTCGCCATCGTCTACGCGGCGCTCGTGTGGTCGCTGTACGCGGTGGCGCTGTTGCGGATGGGCCCACGGTTCGTGCCGGGACTGGTCGCGACCACGCCGCTGGCCGTCGTCGGTGCCGTCGCTGGTTTCCGAGATCGGCGCTGGATCCCGTTGGTGCTCGGATTGGGCCCGCTCCCGTTGGTGCTGGCCACGGCCTACACCGACGGGTCGATCGTCCAATGGGGCGGCCGATACCAGTTGGCGACCGGTCTGATGCTCACGGTGCTGGCAATCTCGTCGATCGACGACGGCGCCGTTCGCCACCGACGGCGCCTGATCGCCGGGGCTGGTGCCTTCGGGTTGTTCGTGACCTTGTTCGGCGTGGCGTGGGGAATCGAACGGACCCAACGTGTGGCCGATGGCTGGGACGTCGTGGCCTCGGTGACCGAACCCGATGACGTGGTCGTGTGGCATGACACCGCCCATGCCCGCGAGGCCGGGGCGTTCTCCGTCGGAAGGCGCTGGCTGGGGGCCCCGACCCAAGCCCAGCAGACCAGATTGGTTCTGGCCCTGGACGAGAACGGGATCGATCACTTCTATTGGATCGACCGTCCATCTCCGGACTTGCCGACCTTCGAGGGCTTCGCCCCGGGCGAGTCGTTGGGTGAACTCGAACTGTTCGGCGATCAGATCACGCGATTCTCGCGTGTGGCCGACACCCACGGGAACTGATTGTCCGGATCCGCTGCCCGTCCACACCTCGGTCCGACCAAAATCGTCGATCCGAACAGACGTTCGGTCGGGGTCTCTCGCTAGGCTCTCGGGCGTGGCAGCCAGGGGCAACAAGATCGTCATTCGAGGGGCGCGAGAGCACAACCTCACCAACATCGATGTCGAGCTCCCGCGCGAGAAACTGATCGTGTTCACCGGGCTGTCCGGATCCGGCAAATCGTCGTTGGCCTTCGACACCATCTATGCCGAGGGACAACGGCGCTACGTCGAATCGCTGTCGGCCTACGCCCGCCAGTTCCTGGGTCAGATGGACAAGCCCGATGTCGATTTCATCGAGGGTCTGTCGCCGGCCATCTCGATCGATCAGAAGTCGGCGAGCCGCAACCCTCGGTCGACGGTGGGCACCGTGACCGAGGTCTATGACTACCTGCGGTTGTTGTTTGCCCGAGTCGGGGTCCCCCACGACCCCGAGACGGGCGAGCAGCTCGTCAAGCAGACACCGCAACAAATCGTCGACAAGGTGCTCGAACTGCCCGAGGGCACCAGGTTCCAGGTCATGGCCCCGGTCGTTCGTGGTCGCAAAGGCACCTACGAGACGCTGTTGACTGACCTGGCGTCGCAGGGATTCGTGCGAGCCGTTGTCGACGGCGAGCTGGTCGAGCTCGGCGGTGAGCTACCCGAACTCGAGCGGTACGAGATGCACGACATCAAGGTCGTGGTCGACCGCCTGGTCCGGCGGGACGGTATCGAGCGCCGCTTGACCGATTCGATGGAGACCGCACTGTCCTTGGCCGAGGGCGTGGCCGAGATCGAGATCGTCGAGCGCGACTCGAACACATCCGACACCCTGATCTTCAGTCAGCATCTGTCGAGGCCGAGCGATGGCAAGTCCTTCGAGGAACTGGCACCCCGCAACTTCTCGTTCAACTCGCCGTACGGCGCCTGTTCGGCTTGCGACGGTCTCGGCACCACCTATGAGGTCGACCCCGAACTGGTGGTCCCCAACCCGTCGCTGAGCATCGCCGACGGTGCCATCCATCCCTGGTCCGGGGGCAAGAGCCGCTACTTCGGACGACTGGTCGAAGCCGTGTGCAACGAGTACGGCATCGACAGTGCGCAGGCCTGGAGTTCGCTCAAGCCCAAGGAGAAGCGCCTGCTGCTCGACGGCGGGGGCGGCACTCGGGTGACTGTGCGCTATCAGAACCGGTACGGCCGCCACCGTACCTACGACGCCAACTTCGAGGGTGTTCTCCCGTATCTGCGTCGCCGTCACACCGAAGCCGAGTCCGACAGCCAACGAGAGCAGATCGAGGGCTACATGCGGGAAGTTCCGTGCTCGGTGTGCGACGGGGCTCGGCTCAATCCGCTGTCGCTGGCCTGTCTGGTCGACGGGCATTCGATCGCCGAACTGTGTTCGATCTCGATCGGTGAGGCAGCCAAGGTCCTGGCCGGCCTGGAGCTCTCCAGCCGAGACATGCTCATTGCCGAACGGGTCGTCAAGGAGATCAATGCCCGACTCGGTTTCCTGCTCGATGTCGGACTCGACTACCTCAGCCTCGGCCGTTCGGCCGCCACGCTCTCGGGTGGCGAGGCCCAGCGCATCCGGCTGGCCAGCCAGATCGGCTCCGGACTGGTCGGGGTGCTCTACGTCCTCGACGAACCGTCGATCGGTCTCCACCAGCGGGACAACGCCAAGCTCATCGAGACGCTGAAGCGCTTGCGCGACATCGGCAACACGGTGCTGGTGGTCGAACACGACGAGGAGACCATTGCCACCGCGGACCACGTTGTCGACATCGGCCCCGGGGCCGGCGAACACGGCGGGCAGGTGGTCTACAGCGGCCCGGTGGCCGGCCTGCTCAAACGGAAGGGTTCGCTGACGGGAGCGTATCTGTCGGGCCGGAAGTCGATCCCGGTTCCCCAGCAGCGCCGCCCCCCGGGACTCGAACGCATCACCGTCAAGGGGGCTCGGGAACACAATCTGCGCGACATCGACGTCGAGATACCGCTCGGTCTGTTCGTAGCCGTCACCGGCGTGTCCGGGTCGGGCAAATCGACGTTGGTCAACGAGATCGTCCTGAAATCGCTGATGCAGTCGATCTACCGGTCGAAGACCCCGCCGGGTCTGCACACCTCGTTGGAGGGTCTCGCATACCTCGACAAGGTGATCGACATCGACCAGTCACCGATCGGTCGAACGCCGAGGTCGAACCCGGCGACCTACACCGGCGTGTTCGACCATGTCCGGAAGCTCTTCGCCCAGACGAACGAGTCGAAGGTCCGGGGCTACCAGCCAGGTCGTTTCTCGTTCAATGTCGCCGGTGGACGCTGCGAAGCCTGTTCGGGTGACGGAACCATCAAGATCGAGATGCACTTCCTGCCCGACGTGTACGTGCCCTGTGAGGTGTGCAAGGGCGCAAGGTACAACCGTGACACGCTGGAGATCCTGTTCAAGGGAAAGTCCATCTCCGATGTGTTGAACCTGCCGATCTCCGAGGCGCTCGACTTCTTCGCCAATCAGCCGCCCATTGCCCGGCATCTGCAAACCCTGGTCGATGTCGGCTTGGGCTACGTGCGGCTCGGGCAGCCGGCTCCCACCCTGTCCGGGGGCGAAGCCCAGAGAGTCAAGTTGGCTTCCGAGCTGGCGAAGCGATCGACCGGTCACACGATCTATCTGCTCGACGAGCCGACGACGGGCCTGCATTTCGAGGACATTCGACGCCTGTTGACGGTGCTCACTCGACTCGTCGATCAAGGCAACACGGTGCTGGTCATCGAACACAACCTCGACGTCATCAAGACGGCCGACTGGTTGATCGACTTGGGACCCGAGGGCGGTAACGGCGGAGGAACGATCGTTGCCACCGGCACACCGGAGGACATCGTGAAGGTGAACGCCAGCCACACCGGGCGGTTCCTGAAGCCGTTGCTGGAAGGCCGACGCTGACGAACGGCGATGTCAGCGGCTGTCGAGCGCAGCGGCGATGTCTGCCACGGCGATGTCAGCGGCCGCCCAGCAGGACAGCGCCTCGTGCCGTGCGGGCCAGCACCTGGAGGTCACACCACAGGCTCTGGTGACGCAAGTAGTAGAAGTCGTACTGCAGCTTCTGGAAGGCGTCGGCCTCGGATGCCACGTACCCCATGTTGACCTGCGCCCATCCGGTGAGGCCGGGACGCACGAGATGGCGGAGGGGATAGAACTCGAGTTTGCTGCTGAGCTCCTCGACGTAGGCGACCTGTTCGGGTCTCGGTCCCACGATCGACAGTTCGCCCCGGAAGATGTTGACGATCTGGGGGAGTTCGTCCAGGTGGGAACGCCGGAGGATTCGTCCGATGCCGGTGATGCGGGCGTCGTCCTCGGTCGTCCATTCGTCACGGTCGCCGGACGCAGAGCCGACCGTCATCGTCCGGAACTTGAGGATCTCGAAGACGGCGCCGTCCTTGCCGACTCGCTGCTGTCGGTAGAGGACGGGACCCCGGTCTCCGAGGAGGTTGGCGGCCACGACCGCCACGCCGACGACGGCGAGGACGGGAAGGAGGAGGAGGGCGACCATGGAGTCGGCCAGCCTCTTGGCCCGACCGTACAGGGTGCGATGGACCTCCTGGATGTCGAACATCAGCGACACGCGTTCGAGGTCGGCCAGCGGCAGCTTGCCGAGCCACTGTTCGTAGAACATCGACAGCGTACGAATGCGGACGCCGTCCTCGTGGAGGATGGCGGCTTGGCGCACGATGGCTGGCGTCGCCTGGGCGATCCCGTCGAGCACGATGATGGTTGCCCGGGTGACGCGAGCCAGCTCGACCAGCGGCTGATCGGTGTCCTGCCCCGCCAACTCCGTCGAGGGCAAGGCAGCGACGAGGGTGACCTGCGAGGTCCGTGAGAACGAGACCTCGGTGCGTAGGTCTCCGGCCAGATCGGCCTCGACCACCGCCAGGACTCGGTCCGATGAGGCTTTCCGCTGGGCGTCGTCGCTGGTCAGATTCCAGGCGATCAGCGTCCAGGGGACGAGCGTGAGCGGGGTCAGACCGACGACGGCGCGCGGTAGCAGTGCCGATCCGAGGCCGAGTTGCGCCAGTGACACCAGGCCGATGCCGGCTCCGATGGCGAGGGCCATTCGTTTGGCCGCGTCGCGCCGACTGGTTGCGGTCTCGGGGAGCCCTCCGATGTAGGCGGCCAACGAGATGGCGAGCGAGAGCACGAAGGACCACATCCAGCGGCCGCTCCGGTAGAGGTCGTAGGTGTCGCTGGTGAGTGCAATGGCGTGCGCGTAGTGCAGCCCCTGGATCCAAGCGACGATGAGCACCGTGTTGAGCAAGACGTACCGACGCATGGGAGCTACCACTTCCTCGACAGCGACGGGGAGTACGACATGGGTATCTATCGGCGCCGCCATCCTCGGTCTTGAGCCCGAGCGGGGTCGCTACTCGCCTTCGACCACGGGTTCCTCGACGACGGGGCAGTTCGACGCCGGATAGTCAGGGGCCGCCAGTATGCGCCCGATGGCGGGTCGGATGGCGTCGGCGGTGGCGGCTTCGGAGCCGCCGACGATGGCGACGATTCGCCCGTTGAGGTCGAGGATGATCGATCCCGCAGGTGGACTCGGTTCGAGCTGGAGTGTCTCGATCAGACCGGTGGATCGGTTGCGTCCGAGGTCGGTGACGGTGATGACGGAAGCTCCACCGGTGGGGCGCGAGAGGTCGAGGGCCACCAGCCCGGTGCCCAGCGGTGCCTGGTTGGCCGCCGACCATTCGAACACGGGTCCTTCTGCTGGTTGGGCCAGGTTGATGACGGCGATGTCGTCGACGATGGACCAGCCCAAGACTTGACCCGGAACCACGGTGCCATCGGCCATCCGAATGACCGGTGTGGTGTCGGTGGTGACGGCGGAACGTTTCACCAGAACCGTCTGCGGTCCGGTGAGGAAGCCCGGCACGCGGGCGGTCACCCCACATTCCTGAACGCTCACGGTGACCAGTTTGGATTCGGCCTCGTCGGCGAAGAGGGCGAGGTCGGTGTCGTCGAAGGCCAATGGTTCGGCGACGATCTCGGTCTGGTTGGCGGCGAGCGTCTGATCGGCGAACGACTTGAGTTCGAACGCGATGCCCACGCCGAAGGTCAACACGGCCAGCGCGCCGATGAGCAATCCGTAGGTGATCAGATGATGTCGGGGTCCGATCCCGAACTTGATGTCGGCTTGGATCCGGTTGGAGAACGCTGCCACCGACCGGGCCGGCACTTGGTCGATCTTGACGTCGGAGACCATCTCGGGGATGGGTGAATGCCCGGTCGGGGACGCCGGTGTGGGCCCCGTCGTGCCCCGTTCGCCGTGGCCGATCCGTGACGTGATCCGGATCGTCGGCTCCGAAGATCATCGGGTCGAGCGCGTCGATCGGCTCGCCGGTTTCCGCGGGTGGAGGTGGTGGCTGCACTGCCTGCGGTGGTTGGGGTGGCCGCGGAGCCTGAGGGGGCTGGGGCGCAACGGTACCCGACGGGGGTTCAGGAACAGGGCTGACCAATGGCGGTTGGGGGAGCGAGAACGGGTCGGTGAGCTGTTGGGTGGATGACGCCGGTTCGACGAAGAACGAGAACGGGTCGTGGGTCTCGGTCGATTGCGTGACGGGCGGGGGCTCGGGATGCCGGTCGAGTAGTTCGTTCAGGAACTCGTCGGCAGAGAGTCCCCGGTCGGGTCCTGGGGCCCATCCGGGGCGGGATTCAGACGAGCTGATGGTCTCTTGGGGCCGGGCCGTCCTCATTCCGCACACCGGGCATTGATCGACCGTGCGGGGCAGGATGTTGTTGCAGTTCTCGCAGCTGGCCATTGTCACCTCGAGATCCTCACGTTGGTTTACAGAGGGTCCTTGTCAACATCGGCCACTAGCCGTCGAACTTGACTGCGTACAATCGTGTCGTGAAGCGACCCCCGGCCGGCACGATCCCCGATGCTCCCGGCTCGTACCAGTTCAAGGACGGGGCCGGCCGCGTGATCTACGTCGGCAAGGCCAAGTCCCTTCGGGCACGTCTGTCGAACTACTTCCAGAATCCGGTCAATCTGCATCCCCGCACCGCCCAGATGGTGGCGACAGCAGAGAGTGTCGAGTGGATCCAGGTCAACAACGACGTGGAAGCGCTGATGCTGGAGTACAACCTGATCAAGGAGCATCTCCCGCGGTTCAACGTACGCCTGGTCGATGACAAGAGTTACCCCTACCTGGCGGTGACCGTCGATGACGAATGGCCTCGGGCTCAGGTGATGCGAGGCACGAAGCGCAAGGGCACGAAGTATTTCGGGCCCTATGCCCATGCCTATGCCATCCGGGAGACGCTCGATCAGTTGCTGCGCACGTTTCCCGTGCGCACCTGCACTGACGCCAAGCTGGAACGGCACCGCAAGCTGGGCAAACCCTGTCTGCTGTTCCACATCGAGAAGTGTTCGGGGCCGTGCGTGGGCGAGGTGTCCGCCGAGGACTATTCGAAGATGGTGGACGATCTGAGCCAGTTCCTGGCCGGAGACACCGAACCAGTGATCGAGCGGCTCGAAGCCGAGATGACGGGAGCGGCCGAGGAGCTCGAGTTCGAACGTGCAGCCCGCCTGCGGGACCGCATCGCCACGGTGCGAAAGGCGGTCGAGAAGCAGCAGATGGTTGCTGAACGCAACGAGGATCTCGACGTGATCGGCCTGGCCGAGGACGATCTCGAAGCTCTGGTCTTCGTCTTCTTCGTCCGGAAGGGTCGGGTGACGGGCCGGCGAAGTTTCGTTGTCGACAAGGTCGAGAGACTGGATCCGAGCGAATTGGTCGACAAGGTTCTGGAGGGGTTGTACGACGAGGAGCCGGTTCAAGGAATGCCGAAGGTGGTGCTGGTCGGCGAACAGTGTTCCGACGCCAACCTGTATCAGGATTGGTTGACGTTGCTGCGGGGCAGCGCCGTCGAGATCCGGGTGCCGCAACGAGGCGACAAGGTCGAGCTCCTTTCGATGGTCAATCGCAATGCCGAGCAGGAGTTCACTCGACATCGTCTGAAACGCGCCGTCGATCACAACAGTCGGGCTCGGGCGCTGAACGAGCTCCAGGAGTGGCTCGAGCTTCCCGAAGCACCGCTGCGGATCGAGTGCTACGACATGAGTCACATCCAGGGCACGGACTACGTCGGTTCGATGGTGGTGGTAGAGGATGGGCTGGCCGCTCGGCGTGAATATCGCCGGTTCAAGATCAAGACCGTGCATCAGAACGACGACTTTGTCGCGATGGAAGAGGTCTTGAACCGTCGCCTGCGGAGCTACCTGGCCGATCGCTCGAAACCGGTGGCCGAACGAGGCAAGTTCCAGTATCCGCCTCAGTTGCTGGTGGTCGACGGTGGAAAGGGGCAGCTGAGTGTGGCGGTTCGAGTGCTGGAGGAGCTGGGGCTGACGGAGGAGATTCCGGTCTGTTCGCTGGCGAAGCAATTCGAAGAGGTGTTCCTGCCCGATCGGCCGGACTCGATCCGGATTCCTCGCCAATCCGAGGCCCTATACCTGCTGCAGCGGCTTCGTGACGAGTCCCACCGGTTCGCCATCACGTATCATCGGCAGCTTCGCAACAAACGAATGACCGTCTCGGTCCTGGACGACATCCCTGGTCTGGGAGCCAAACGAAAGACGCGCCTGACCAAGGAATTGGGCGGCGTCAACAAGGTCAAGTCGGCAAGTCTCGAGACGTTGACCGCGTTGACGTGGTTGCCGGACTCGGTGGCCGAGGCCGTGTACTCGAAGATCCACGGAACGAAATGAGCGAACCGACCGTGACCGATCGTGGTGAATGGGCCGACCCGGAGCTGATCAGCTGGTGGCAGCGCGAGTTCACCGATGGTGTCGACCCGGAGTACACCGAACAGATCATTCCACTCATCGTCGACCAGGTCGGAGGAGCGGGGCGAGTCCTCGACGTGGGCGCCGGCGAAGGGCAGGTGTCGCGTGCGCTGGCCGAGTCGGGAGCGATGGTGGTGGGCATCGATCCTTTCGGTGGTCAGATCGTCGAGGCCGCTCGGCGGGGCCGCGAGGTCACCTACGGATTGGCCGAGGCGGCCCGGTTGCCGTTCGATTCCGGCGTGTTCGATGCGGTGGTGGCTTGCTTGGTGTTCGAACACATCGACGAGGTCGATGGAGCCATTGCCGAGGTGGCTCGGGTGCTCCGGCCGGGGGGCACGTTCCTGTTCCTGCTGAATCACCCGCTGTTGCAGACGCCGGGAAGCGGATGGATCGACGACCAGATGTTGGATCCACCCGAGCAGTATTGGCGTATCGGCCCGTACCTGATCGAACAGGCGACGATCGAGGAGGTGCAGAAGAACGTCTTCGTCCGGTTCATCCACCGGCCGCTGTCACGCTATCTGAACGCGCTGTCGGCTGCCGGGTTGACCTTGGAGCACATGTTCGAGCCAGCACCGCCGCCGGGGTTCCTCGCGCAGTCGCCCGAGTACTTCGAGGCCGAAACGGTGCCCCGACTCCTTGCCCTGCGGCTCCGGCGGGGCTCCGTTCAGGGCGGGCACGGGTCATGAACCGGTCAGTGACGGCGCACCGATGGTGTGAGACACTTGTCGGGTGAAACAGCTGTTGGTGGTGACGGGGCTGTCGGGGGCGGGCCGGTCGACATCGGCGGCAGTCCTCGACGACCTCGGCTGGTATGTGATCGACAATTTGCCCGCTGCGCTGTTGCCGCAGATCACCGAGCTGGCCTCGAGCAAGTACGACCAGATCGCTCTGGTGGTGGCCGGTTTCGACGATGAGATGGCGGCCGAGATCCAGAACCTGCGCAGCCGGATTCCGAAGGTTCGGATGGTGTTCCTGGAGGCCTCGGTCGACGTACTGGTGCAACGATTCGATCTGACGAAGCGACGGCATCCTCTTCCCGACGGGGGGTTGATGGAAGCGATCCTGTCGGAAGTGACCATCATGTCGACCGCGAAGTCGATGGCCGATCTGGTGATCGACACCACGGAACTCAATCCGCATCAGCTGCGGGAGCGGTTGAGCCTCGAGTTCGGCAGCAGCGATCACGCCGAGGAGATGAGCGTCACCGTTTCGTCGTTCGGCTTCAAGCACGGCGTTCCCCTGGATGTCGATCTGGTCTTCGATGTTCGGTTCCTGCCCAATCCGTACTGGGTGGAAGGTCTGCGACCGTTCTCGGGAAAGGACGTCGTCATCCAGGACTATGTGTTGGAGCGAGAAGGCACCCAGCGTTTCCTGGACCGACTGATGGATCTGCTCATCGAGCTGTTGCCGTCCTATGAGCGAGAGGGTCGCTCCTATCTGAACATTGCGTTCGGCTGCACGGGTGGCCGGCATCGATCGGTAGCTGTCGCAGAAACAGTTGCCGCCGCGCTCAAAGAGGAGAGCTGGCTGCCGAGAGTGACCCATCGAGACATCGACCGCTGATCTGATGCAGGGCCCTCGAGTTGTCGCACTTGGCGGAGGCCACGGTCTTGCGTCGTCGTTGCGCGCGGCGCGGACCTATGCCGGAGAACTGGTCGGGATCGTGTCGGTGGCCGATGACGGTGGGTCGAGCGGTCGCCTGCGTCGGGAACTCGGACTGCCCGCTCCCGGCGATCTCCGGAGGTGCCTGTCGGCGTTGGCGTCAGAGGACAGCCTGTTGGCGCGGTCGCTGGAACACCGTTTCGACCGTGGTCCGCTCGAGGGTCATCCAGTGGGAAACCTGCTGATCGCCGGTTTGGCGAGCGCCTCGGGCGATTTCGAGGCGGCCATCAACGAGGTGGCGCGGCTCATCGGGGCCGATGGCACGATCTATCCTGCGACCAGTGGTTCGGTGACCCTGTTGGCAGACGCCGACGAGGGCCATCTCTGCGGCCAGGTGACGATCGAGCGTGGGTCGAACATTCGCAACCTGCGATTCGATCCGCCGAATCCGGCATCTCCGGAGGCTGCCGTGCAGGCCATCATGGATGCCGAACAGGTGCTGATC
>ERZ888423.1908-NODE-1908-length-16797-cov-7.830188_pt1 | contig 16797 bp, 17 predicted proteins | sample MGYA00520523_ERZ888423 | MGnify/ENA primary metagenome ERZ888423 (study PRJEB32303, sample SAMEA104408611) | aquatic metagenome | biome: Brackish water; feature: Pelagic; material: water | place: Baltic Sea | collected 2014-06-08T10:24:00 | depth 30,27 m ...
TCTCGGCATGGGCCGTAGCAAGGTCGCCTCGCCGCTGGGGTTGAAGTAGTACGACCGCGACGATGCGCAGTCGCCGTTGGTGAAGAGCGAGTCGCCGAGCAACTCCGTCATGCGATCCAGGTATCGGTTGTTGGCTTCCTCGGTGATCTCAAAAGTCGTTGCGCCACGGCGCTTCAGCTCGCCGAAGATCCGGTCCATGTGTCGCATCTGATATTCCATGTTGTTGAAGAAGTTCAACCCGAGGAAACCGTAGGGGCCGGCCAACGACAGGTAATTCGGGAAGAGGGGCATTGACACCCCCTGGTATGCCTGGAATCTGGTTTCGCGCCACCATTTTCCAAGATTGCGGCCTTCCCGTCCGATGATCTCGACCGCGGGGAAGTTCGACTCCCACAGGTCGAAGCCCGTCGCCAGCACCAGTGTGTCGATGGTGGTCTTGGTGCCGTCGTTGGCGACGATGCCGTCGGCTTCGATCTGCGCGATTCCGCTGTCCTGAAGGTGGACGTGGGGTTCGGTGAAGGTGCGGTAGTAGCTGTTGGAGAAGGTGGGCCGCTTGCACCCGAAGTCGTAGTCGGGTGTGAGCCTGTCCCGAAGTTCCTGGTCAGGAATCGACGCGATCCGGTGCATCTTGGCCAGGTCGCTGGCGCCGATATTGAACCGCCCGCGGAACTTTCGGTTGTGCAGGATGGCCACCGACACCATCAACTCGTAGATGGTGTCGGTTATCGCCCGAACAGCCCTCTGGGTGAGCGGAATGCGTGCGAAGATCCGTCTGGCACGCTCTGAGATGCGGAAGTCGAACTTGGGGACCACCCAGATCGCGGTCCGCTGGTACACGGTGAGATCGGCGGCCTTCTTCGCCAACTCGGGGATGAGCTGAACCGCGGTGGCGCCGGTGCCGATGACACCGATGCGTTCACCCGTGGGGTCATAGGAGTCGTCCCACGCGGTGGTGTGAATGATCCGTCCGTCGAATCCGGTGATGCCGGGGATGTCGGGGACGTGCGGTTGGGACAGGAAACCCGTGGCGGTGATGAGAAACCTGGTGTCCAGAGTCTGGCCATCGTCGAGGGCGACGCGCCACAGCGTGGCGTCCTCGTCCCATCGCGCACCCTCGACGGTCGTACTGAAGCGCATGTGGCGGCGCACGTCGTACTTGTCGGCGACGTCATCGGCGTACTGCTTGATCTCATGGCCCGGCGAGAACAGCCGGGACCAGTTCGGGTTCGGTTCGAAGAAGTACGAGTAGGTGGTGGTGGGAACGTCCACCGCCAGGCCGGGGTAGTGGTTGACGTACCACGTTCCGCCCAGATCATCCTCGCGGTCAAGGATCACGAAGTTCTCGTAACCCAGCCGTTTGAGTTGGATCGCGGCGCCGATTCCCGCAAAGCCGGCTCCCACGATGACTGCGTCATAACACTCCGAAGTCATGGACGAAGACGGTACCCGAGGTAGCAGTCAGTTGAGCATTCGGAGCGCCGCGTCGACGGTCAGCGCGGGAACGTCGAATTTCTTGGAACCAAGGTCGTGGCGGGCGCCGTGGATCTCGACGATCTCGTTAGCAGCGGGGATGAGGGCGGTGGCCAGTCGGATTTCTTCAACACTTCCGAAAGGATCAGCTGTGCCGTGGGTGAAGACCGTGGGCACCGTGATGCGTGGCAGGTGCTCGGTGCGGGCACGTTCGGGCTTCCCGGGCGGATGCAGCGGGTACGAGAGCAGGGTAAGCACATCAAGGTCCAAGCCGTCGTCAGCAACGGCCATCGAGGTGAGGCGTCCACCGTAGGAGTGGCCGCCGGCAACAACGGGTAGGTCCGGACCGTCGAGCAGTTGGCGAACCGCTGCCACCGCCTCCAGGATGGCTGCCCGATCGATGGCCGACGAGCCCGAGGGCGGTCCCTTGGGGCGGCGGCGCCGGTACGGCAGGTTGTAGCGGACCGCGAGCCAACCGCGGCGCGCCCATTCGTCGCAGATCGCGGTGAGCATCGGGGACTCCCGGCTGCCTCCGGCACCGTGTGTGAGGGCCACCGCACCGACGGGTGTGCCCTCAGGCTCGTGCACAATGCCGGCGATCTCTTCCATCAGCCGAGGCGAAAGAGGGCCGAAACCGGTCCGTGACCGTGGCCCAGTGGGTAGGCCGCGCGCAGGCATTCAGTGACCCAGCGCTTTCCGAACGCGACGGCTTCGGGCACGGTGTATCGGTGCGCGAGAGCGCTGGCAATAGCGGCGGCCAAAGTGTCACCGGCCCCGTGATCGTGACCGGTGTCGATCCGGGTGGAATCGAATTCGTGGAACTCGTTGCCGTCGAACAACAGATCCGGGCTGTGTGCCGACGATCGTAGGTGCCCACCCTTGACCAGCGCCCACTGCGGACCGAGCGCGTGCAGTTCGCGGGCCGCTGTGCGCTGGGTGGCGGCGTCGACGACCTCTATGCCGGTGAGCAGGCGGACCTCGTCGAGGTTAGGTGTCACCAGAGTTGCCAGTGGAAAAAGCCTCTCTCGCAGCGATTTCAGTGCACTCGGGTGCAGCAGCGGGTCGCCGTGCATCGAGGCGCAGACGGGATCCACGACGAGTGGGGCACTGGTTGCTAGGCCCTGTCCGACCCAGGCATCGGCGACGGTGTCGATGATGTCCGACGACGCGAGCATGCCTGTCTTGGCGGCCTGCAGTCCGATATCGGAGGCCACAGCCTCGATCTGGCCGGCGATCACGTCCAGTGGTATCTCGTGGAACCCGTTGACGCCCAGCGAGTTCTGCACGGTCACCGCGGTGACTGCGAACAGGCCGTGGACACCGAGCAGAGCGAAGGTTCGCATATCGGCCTGGATTCCCGCTCCGCCGCCGGAGTCCGAGCCGGCGATTGTCAGTACCCGAAGCGGCGTCTGGCCAGGCGGGGTGATTGGCAGGTATGTCTTTCCCACCGGCAGTTCATCGGGGGCATGAGCCATCATGTGCTTCTCCCTACGCCGGCATTACCCGGTCAGGTTCTTACGGTCGACGGGCCTGCCCGTCCTCTCAGCGCGCTGGTACGCGCTCCCGCGATTGACGCCTGCCACGCTAGCGCCTCAGAAGGGTGGTGGTTCGTTTGGGTCTGAGGTTGTCCGCGGGGGTGGTTGCCAGTTGGGTGGGAGGGTTTCGTCCTCCATGGGGTCGTTGACCCATCGACACATTGGGCTGGTGCTGGGTTTTTCGGCGATGCTGCCGTGGAACAGGAACCTGGTTCGGCGGAAGCGGTTGCGGAATATGCGGCCGGCGATCTCGGTGGCGGCGGCGCGGTTGCGGTGGCGGTGGTAGTCATTGATGGGTCGCTGTTCACGCAGCCGGTTCCGTGCGGCGGCGATGCGTGCGCGGTCCTCTTCAGATCGCGCCCGGGTGCGCTGCAGTTGCCTGGTGCGCTGTAGTTGGGGGAATACCTCAGGGCCACCAGGGGTGGTGCGGTAGACCTGCCCGGTCGGTGATTTCCACACGATTGTTGCGTCGGGGAGCTGTTGGTCTTGCCAGCCCCCGGGCCCGCTGTGGAATGTTTTCAGGCGGTGATGTTCTCGGCAGTAGCAGGCCAGATTCGAGTACACCGTGAGTCCCCCGGCGGCCGGGTCGGCATGGTTGAACGGCTCGGTGTGGTCGACATCGCAGCGTTGAGCGGGCACGGTGCACCCCGGGAATCGGCACGTCAGGTCCCGACCCCGGATCCAGCGGGCCAGCGCCGCCGAAGGCCGGTAACGCATCGCCTCGGCGCTGCTGGCCTCGGGTTGTTCGAGGATGCGACGGGCCGCGTCGCGGGCCAGCTCACGCACCAACTCCGCGTCGATGACCCCGAAACCGCTCAGATAGCCGGGCTGGTCACTGTCGCCGGAGACCGTGGCCGCGGTGGCAATCACGTTGATCACCGTCCTAGTCGACGGCGCCGGCGGCTGCTCACCGCGGGCCGGGCATTCGGTGTCGTCGCATTGACACGCCAATACGGTGCTGTCGAGGAGGGCTACCAACGCATCAGCGCGGCGCTGTTTAAGGGTCCGCGGATCGCGGCGGCACACAGCGGTCGCCATCTGAGAGAGTCGTTTGTCGAATGCGGCCCCGGCGGTGGCGCCCAGATTGGCGCGCACCCGGGCCATCCCGTCGGGTCTGGCTGTTACGGTGACGCCGCGTTCGTCGAAGGCCACCACCCGACGTTGTTTAGCCGCCTCGGCATCGATGGTGTGGACCGCGACATCCACGGCGTCGATGATCCGCCGCCGCGACCAGCACTGCCAATCCGATATCTGCTCGGCGACCATGGCGTCCAACGCGGCACACTTGTCGTCATCGACGAGCTCGGTCCGGGCGATAACGATCTCGACGGCGTGCCAATCGACCTGCCCGGCTGCCAGCAGTGAAGCCACCGCGGGCAACCGGCAATCCAATGCTTCGGCCTGGGCGACCAACTGGCGCGCCCTGGCCGCGGTCATGTTCATCACCGCCGACACCTCCGCGGTGGCGCGGGCGAAACCAGTGATCATCGACCTGGCGTCCAGATCAACGGCTAACTCTTCCTCGATACGCCGCCCCAGCAACTGCGCCACCGCGGCCAACTTGCGCGCCATCTGCAACGACTGCTCACGATGGGCACCGTCGACCACGACGAGGAGCTCACCATCAGAACACAGTTCGAACATACATTCGATGATAAACGAGGGGTCCGACACCGACACCGACACCGACACCGACACCGGGCGTGTGACACCGGGGGCCAGCTAACGAGGATGACCCGCTACAGGTGCGCGAGATCCACCAGGACCGGTGCATGATCGCTGGGCTGCTTGCCTTTGCGCTCGTTACGGACGATCTCGGCATGGCTGACCCGCTCGGCCAGCGCCGGCGAGCCCATGACGAAGTCGATGCGCATGCCACGGTTCTTCGGGAACCGCAACTGCGTGTAGTCCCAGTAGGTGAACACGGCGGGCCCGGGAGTGAACGGACGCACCACGTCGGTGAAACCGGCGTCGACGATGGAGTCGAACGCGGCGCGCTCAGCCTCGGTGACATGGGTGCTACCCCGAAAGAACTCGACGTCCCACACGTCGTCATCGGTCGGGGCGATATTCCAGTCACCCATCAGGGCGATCGGTGCCGACGGATCGTCGGCCAGCCACGACGCAGCCGACTCCCGCAGCGCGGCAAGCCATTGCAGCTTGTAGAGGTAGTGCGCCGAGTCAACGCTGCGGCCGTTGGGAATGTAGAGACTCCATACCCGCACCCCGCCGCACGTCGCGGCCAGCGCCCGAGCCTCGGTGGTGGCCTCCACGTCGGGCTTGGCGCTCCACGTCGGCTGATCCTTGAAGCCCATCGCGACATCGTCGATGCCCACCCGCGACGCGATGGCCACGCCGTTCCACTGGTTGACGCCGCAGTGCACGATGTCGTAGCCCAGTGCAGCGAACGGCATGGTTGGGAATTGGTCGTCGGAGCACTTGGTCTCCTGCATCGCCAGCACATCGACATCGGCGCGCTGCAACCAGTCGGTGACGCGATCGACCCTGGTGCGGATCGAATTGACATTCCAGGTGGCCAGGCGCATGGGCCTCACCTTACGGCGGGATTTCGGGCCAACAGGTCCTCGGCTCGCACGTACCGTGAGCGGTGGTGCACCGCCAAACCCATAGATTTGTAGAGCGCCTGCGCGGGGGTGTTGTCGTCGAGTACCTGGACATACGAGCGGGTCGCACCGCGCTCGTGAGCCCACGCCAGCAGCTCCGCGCACAGGGATCGGGCCCAGCCCCGGCGCCGGGCGTCCTCAGCCACGTGCACCGCAGACAGCCCGGCCCACCGGGTGCCGTCGGGTGCATCCGTCACCGCTACGCGCCCCGCTGCTACGCCGGCAAGTTCACCGAAGCCCACCTCGCCATCGACGACGGCGGTGAGGACGTCTTCGGGTATGTCGCGAGGGTTGATCGCCCGCCAGGCCGAACTCGGTTGTGACGTCATCTTCACGTTCGGCGAAACGGGTGATGACATCTTCACGTTGGGTAGATCGCCTGCCATGAAGCGGGTTTCGGCTTCCACAGGAACTCCCTCGGGCACTCTGAACAACCGGTCCGGTGCCGAGATCAGCGCGGGCAGGCCCTTCGCGGCATACCAGTGTGCCGCCGCAACCAGCTCGGTGTGCGAGGTGAAGCGCAGCGGCACTGCGGAATTGGCGCGGCGGGTGCTTCCCCGCCCGTAGCGCAGCAACCAGCCGTCCTGCCACTGGTATTCGATACCGGGCCAGCCCAGGGCAGCGGCGTGTTCGAGGTTGCGGATCTCGCCGGTGCGCACCGGAATCTCAGGCACCACCCGGACCGCCAGCACGTCGGCGGGCATGACGTCGACGATGTTGCCGCGCCGTGTTTGCACGCGCACGATCGGACTGATCTCCACCAGGTGCCCGACCACGTCGGTGTACGGCGGCGCCGACCCCGCCGGGAGTCGGTACCGCAGGCTGACGCGCGCACCGAGCGTCGGTAGGTCGGCCGTCGGCCGTTCGGTCATCGGTCCCGTTCCGTCATTGTTCCCGGGTGACCGAAGGGATCGGGAACCTCGCCCGGCATCCACGACAATTCGGGCACGCCCCAGCCCTGAGCCTTGACCGCCCGCTTGGCGTTGCGGGCATTTCGCCCGACCAGTCGGTCGAGGTAGAGGTAGCCATCGAGGTGGCCCGTTTCGTGCTGCAACATACGCGCGAACAAATCGGTTCCTTCGAGGGTGATCGGAGCGCCGTCCGCGTCCAGGCCCGTCACGCGGGCCCACGTCGCCCGGCCCGTCGGGAACGACTCCCCGGGTACCGACAGGCAGCCCTCGTCGTCGTCCTCGGGATCAGGCATCGTCTCGGGGACTTCCGAGGTCTCCAGCACAGGGTTGACGATCACGCCGCGGCGACGAGTCGTCTCGGCGCGCACGGCGGCGCAGTCGTAGACGAAGACCCGCTTGGCGACGCCGATCTGGTTGGCCGCCAGTCCGACTCCGTTGGCGGCGTCCATCGTGTCGTAGAGGTCGCTGATCAGATCTGAGAGATCGGCGGGAAGCGAACCGTCGTCACCGACGGGCACCTCGGCGGTCGGGGTGTGCAGGACGGGATCTCCTACGATGCGGATGGGTACTACGGCCATGCCCGGCAAGCTTAGTGCCGGGGTCCGCGGGGAGTCCGGGCGCCGACTCGCGGCGCTTGGTGACGGCGTCGGTGGCCAAGCCATGATTGAATACTCGCCGAACCACAGCGATGTTTTTTCCAAGTGTCGGAAGGGTCCAACAGCGATATGGACGGCGCCATCGCGCGGACTGAGCAGTGCGGGGACGACAGCGCCCTCGCGGACGGACTGACCCGTCGTGAACATGACATCTTGGCCTTCGAGCGGCAGTGGTGGAAGTACGCGGGATCCAAAGAAGACGCCATCAAGGAGCTCTTCTCGATGTCGGCGACTCGCTATTACCAGGTGCTCAACGCGTTAGTCGATCGCCCCGAGGCGCTGGCAGCGGATCCGATGCTGGTCAAACGGCTGCGACGGCTGCGGGCGAGCCGACAGAAAGCCCGCGCGGCCCGCCGGCTCGGTTTCGACGTCACCTGAGGTTCTCAGGCCTGCCGGCATGTCGATACAGTAGGCGCCAATGAACCAGCGAGAACCCTCAGGCCTGCCCCTGCGCGCCATGGTGATGGTGCTGCTGTTCCTCGGCGTGGTGTTCCTGCTTGTCGGGTTCCAGGCGATGGGTGGCGGTTCCGACGACGGCGATTCTCCGATCGCCGCCACGACCTCCACCAGCACTCCTACCACTACAACCCCGCCCGCGGAGCCGGTCCAGGCCGACGTGCGGGTGTTCAATATCTCCGATATCGCAGGCGTGGCCGAGGCCACCTCCGTCCGGCTCAGGGAAGCCGGCTGGAATGTCACCGAGACCGGCAACCTGATACTGCCGGAGACCTTTGTGACCACGGTGTATTTCAGCGACGTCCCGGGTGAGCAGCAGGCCGCAGAAGAAGTCGGTCGGGTGCTTGACGCGCCGGTCGCTCCTCGGGTTCCAGAACTTTTTGAGCAACCACCAGGCGTGGTCGTGGCGGTTACCGGTTAGGCTCTTGCTCATGCTCAGGACCGTCGCCGTCGCCACCCTGTTCGCAGTGCCCGCACTCGCGTTGGCCGCCTGCAGTCCCTACGAACCCGTCGCTACGTCTCCGGGGACTACGCCGGCGATCTGGACCGGGTCGCCGGCCCCGTCGGCGTACCCTGGCCAGGAAGGTTCGTCAGGGTCCGGGGGGCAAACCCTCAACGCCGATGTGAAGCTGCCCGACGGCACCACCGTCGCCACTGCCGACATCGCATTCGCAGACGGCGCAGACGGCTATGCCACCGTCACGGTGCAGACCAGGGTCGATGGCGAGCTAGCCCCCGGTTTCCACGGAATGCACATCCATTCGGTGGGCAAGTGCGAGGCGGACTCGGTCGCACCGACCGGTGGGGCCGCGGCGAACTTCAACTCCGCCGGCGGTCACTTCCAGGTATCGGGACGCACCGGGCACCCCGCCAGCGGTGACCTTTCTTCGTTGCAGGTGCGCGAGGACGGTTCGGCGATGCTGGTGACCACCACCGACGCCTTCACGGCCGAGGAACTGCTTGACGGTGCCGGAACCGCGATCATCATCCACGAGAAGGCCGACAACTTCGCCAACATCCCGCCCGAGCGCTACCAGCAGGTCAACGGCGATCCACCACCGGACCAGACCACCCTGGCGACCGGTGATGCCGGAGCGCGGGTGGCCTGTGGTGTCATCACTCGGTCCTGATCGAGAGGCTGACAGCCGCATCGATTTCCTCGGGTCGCCCGGGCCTACCGTAGGTGTCGAGTGGGAGTTCGCTCTCGTCGACGCCGACACCCGCGATCTGAGCAATGAGGCCGCCTCGGTGATCGCCGAACTCGGCGAGAACCCGCACGTGCACAAAGAGTTGCTGCGCAACACCGTCGAGATCGTCACCGGGATCTGCAGGAATTCCGGAGAAGCGATGGACGACCTGCAGTCCACCCTGCTACCGGTGCGCAAGATTGTCCGTGAGCGTGGCATGGAGCTGTTCTGCGCAGGCACACACCCGTTTGCGAATTGGTCGGCCCAGAAACTCACCGATGCCCCGCGCTATGCCGAGATGATCAAACGCACCCAGTGGTGGGGTCGTCAGATGCTGATCTGGGGCGTGCACGTGCACGTGGGAGTGTCTTCGGCGCACAAGGTGATGCCGATCGTCACCTCGCTACTCAACCAGTATCCGCACCTGCTGGCGCTGTCGGCATCGTCGCCGTACTGGGACGGCGAAGACACCGGTTACGCCAGCAACCGCTCGATGATGTTCCAACAGCTGCCGACCGCCGGCCTACCGTTTCACTTCCAGGAGTGGCGCGAGTTCGAGGGCTTCGTAGCCGATCAGAAGAAGACCGGCATCATCGACCACATGAGCGAAATCCGTTGGGATGTCAGGCCTTCGCCGCATCTGGGAACCGTTGAGGTCAGAATTTTCGACGGGGTGTCCAACCTTCACGAACTTTCGGCGTTGGTCGCGCTGACCCACTGCCTGATCGTCGATCTGGACCGTCGCCTGGATGCTGGGGAGGCACTGCCGGTGATGCCGCCGTGGCATGTCCAGGAGAACAAGTGGCGGGCCGCCCGTTACGGCCTGGACGCGATCATCATCCTCGATGCGGACAGTAACGAGCGACTGGTCACCGAGGATCTGGACAACGTGGTGGATCGCCTTGTGCCGGTGGCCGAGTCGCTGTCGTGTGTCGACGAACTCACTCGCGTCGCCGACATCTATCGGACCGGCGCGTCGTATCAGCGGCAGCGCAGGGTCGCCGAAGAGCACGACGGGGACCTGCGGACTGTGGTCGATGCACTTGTCGGCGAACTGGTCATCTGAGCATGCCGACGCTGCCGATGTTTCCGCTCGAGGTCGCGGTGTTGCCGGGCGAGAGGCTACCGCTTCAGATCTTCGAACCGCGGTATGCGGCGCTGGTTCAGGCGTGTCTGGCCGCCGATGATCCGGAGTTCGGGGTGGTGCTGATCGCGGCGGGCCGAGAGGTCGGCGGCGAGGATGCCCGAAGCGATATCGGCGCGTTGGCCCGTATCGTCGAGTACGCCGACCTGGGGGCGGGACGCTACCGGATAAATTGCGTTGTCAAAGAGCGGTTCCGGGTATTGGAATGGCATCCGGACAATCCGTACCCGGAGGCCGCGGTCGAGTTGTGGCCGGATGAACAGGGTGCGCCTGTCGACGTCGCCACGGTCCGCGACATCGAGGATCGGATCGCCGCGCTGTACGACCGCTTCGCTGCGGTGCGCGGCGCTCAGGTGAACGGTCGCGACATCGTGCGCGGCGCCGACGAATCCGGCGATGTCGCACTGTGGTTGTACGCCTTGGCTATTCGGCTCCCAATGGGTCAGGCCGACAGGTACGCGGTGCTCGCGGCCCCGACCGCTGTCGAACGGATGACCGCGCTGTCGGAGGCCGTCGACACCGTCACCGCGATGGTGGAATTCCAGCTGTCGGATTGATCAACCGGGACGATTGCCGGCTTCCGGCTCGGCCGCGGATTCATCCATTTCGTCGGTAGTCAACAAGTCATCGCGGACGTTGTGTTCCCGGTAGGCCAATTGGCCGACGCGGTTGGCGATCACCGGGGCCGTGATCACCGTGAATATTCCGGTGAGGATCAGCATGCCGACGTCGGAGTTCCCGCGCAGCCGGATCGCTGCACCCGCCAGCACCAGTAGCAGGCCGAGCACCTGCGGTTTGGTCGCGGCGTGCATCCGCGACAGGGTGTCGGGGAAGCGCAGGACGCCGATCGCTGCGGTCAACGCCAGCGCCGACCCACTGAGGATCAGGACGCTGGTGAGGATGTCGAGCGCGCTCACTGGTGCCCCCTGTTAGCCGGGTTGGCCGGGTCTGCGATGTCGGGTACCCGGAACCTCGCGACACTGACCGAGCCGACGAACGTGATCAGTGCCAGGGCCGTCAGGCCGTAGGTGACGGTGGTGTCCAGGCTGGCTGCTGCCCAGGTGCCGATCGCGCACATCGTTACCGCTACAAGAGTGTCCATCGCGACCAGGCGGTCCAGCGTGGTAGGCCCCATCAGCATCCGGAACATCGTGGCGACGGCCGCGGCCGCCAGCATCGCCCCGGCAATGACCCATACGGTGTTCATGTGGCGGCCTCCTTGCGTGCTGAGGGTTTGCTGCCTGCGTCGCGTTCGAACGAGGCCACCAAGAGCTTCTGGAGAGTGTCGACTTCGTCGCGAAAACGCTTCACCCCGCGATCAGACTCCACGTCGAGCACGTGCACGTAGATCATCCGGCGGGCCTGATCGATCTCGATGACCATGGTCCCAGGCGTGAGGTTGAGGATGTTGACCGCCAAGGCGAGCACCAGATCCGATTTGAGGGCCAGGTGTGCCCGCAGCACCGCCGACAACGGTGGTTCGGGCCGCAAGGCCAGCGCGGCGACCTGCACTGAGGACACCACCAGGGAGTACGCCACGTACACGATGAGTCTCAGCAGTGGAAGCAGATGAATCCGGCCTTCAACCGGCACCGGCGGCAAGGGAAGCAACAGCGTGATCACCAATGCGATCGCCAGCCCCGACAGGATGTTGGCCGCAGAAATATCGCCCCATAACAGAACCCACACCAAGATCAGCCAGCACAGGATCCACGCCCGTAGCGCGACGGTCCTCATCGCTGCCTTCTGCTCTTCGCGCGAGCGCTCATCGGTGCGGCTCCCCGAGTACAGCGGTGATGTACTGACCGCGGTCGAGGACTTCGCTGGCGGCGCGTTCGGTGTAGGCGAAGATCGGGCCGGCCAGCACTGACAGCAGCAGTCCCACCGCGATCAGCGCACCTGTCGGGGCCAGCATGGCGACGGGCATCCGGCCCACGTCATCCCTCTCGGCCACTGCGATGTCCATGGTTTCCTCGGTGTTGTCCAACAGCGCTGTGGGGGCCGATGCCGACAGATGGCCCTCTGGTGCATCCTCGCGGGAACGCCAGAACGCTTTCGTCCACACCCGGGTCACGACGTACAGCGTCAGCAGGCTGGTGATGACGCTGCCGGCAACCAGAATCCAGGCCAGCACCGATCCAACCTGCGCGCCTGCCTCCAGCAGCGCTACTTTCCCGATGAAGCCGGAGAACGGCGGAATACCACCGAGATTGAGCGCGGGCACGACGAAAACGAAGGCCAGCAAGGGACTCGCGGCGGCGAGTCCGCCCAGGCGCTGCAACGTCGATGCCCCCGCCTGACGCTCGATCAGACCAACAACCAGGAAGAGTGTCGTCTGAACCAGGATGTGATGTGCCACATAGAAGATGGCCCCCGACATCCCGAGTTCGGTGGACAGCGCAATACCGAACACCATGTAGCCGATGTGGCTGACCAGGGTGAAGGACAGCAGTCGCTTGATCTCGCTCTGGGCGATCGCACCGAGGATGCCCACCACCATCGTCAGCAGCCCGGCGACCAGCAGCACCCCGTCCATCCCACCGCCGGGGAACAGCAGCGAGTGCGCGCGGATGATGGCGTAGATACCGACTTTGGTGAGCAGACCGGCGAACACAGCGGTGACGGGCGCGGGGGCGGTCGGGTAGGAGTCCGGCAACCATGTCGACAACGGGAACACCGCAGCCTTGATGCCGAACGCGACCAGCAGCACCGCGAACAGCGCCGTGCGGGTGCCGTCCGGGACGTCACCGAGCCGTACAGACAACTCGGCCATGTTCAGCGTTCCGGTCGCCCCGTAGACGAGCGCGATGCCCAGCAGGAACACCATCGAGGAGACCATCGACACCATGACGTAGGAGATGCCCGCCCGGACGCGGTCCTTACTGGCGCCGATCGTCAGCAGGACGAAGCTCGCGCTGAGTAGGACCTCGAAGCCGACGAACAGGTTGAACAGGTCGCCGGCCAGAAAAGCCATGCACACGCCGGCCGAGAGCACCAGATAGGTGGGCAGGAAGATCGAAACCGGTTGGCGCTCATCACCGTCGCGGATGCCCTGCCCGATGGCATAGAAGATGACGGCGAGCAGAACGATCGATGACACGATGAGCATCAGTGCCGACAATCGGTCGACCACCAGCGTGATACCGAGTGGTCCCATACCGGGCTCGGTGGGACCCCAGCCGCCGACCTGCAACGCGATCGTGCCGTCGCGGTCGGCGAGGTAGACCAGAGCGGCCGATACGGCGACCACCACCGACAACGCGAGCACGGTGATGACTCGCTGCAGTCGGGGCTTGCGGCCGGCGAGCAATGTCATGGCCGCGGCGAGCAATGGGACGAGCACCGGCAGTGGCGTCAGCACCTGGGCCAGGTCGGGGTTCGACATCAGCGAGTTCATCGGGACCCCTCGAACCCGGGTAGCGCGTCGAGTTCGTCGGGCAGGTCGGTGTCGCGGGTGCGATCGGGCCCCGGACCGTGGTCGACATCGAAGGACTCCGTGCCGGTCTGCTGTGACACCCGGGTGTCCTCGGGATCGTTGCCGACTTCCTCGACGGTGTTGAGTCGATACGACCGGTAGGTTAATGCCAGCACGAACGCGGCTATGCCCATCGTGATCACGATCGCGGTCAGGATCAGCCCCTGCGCCAACGGATCCGCGGTGGTCGTCTCGCCCGCGCTGGTGCGTCCGCGCACCGGGGGGTTCCCCCGCGGACCACCGACCGAGAGGATCAGCAGGTTGATCGCGTTGCTGATCAGCAGCAGCCCCAACAGCATTCGGGTCAGGCTCCGTTCGAGCAACAGATAGACCCCGGTGGTCGTCAGGCCGCCGATGATGATGAGCGGAAACACATAGGTGGTCACTGCTGTCTCACCGTCGCGCGTTCTTGCTCGCTGATCTCCTCGTCGAGGCGTGCTCCGAGACTGCGTAACACGTCGAGCACCAGACCCACCACGATCAGATAAACCCCGAGGTCGAAGAACAGGGCGGTGACGAACTTGACGGTGCCCAGCACCGGCACGTCGACCTCGATCAGCGCTGACGACAGTGCGGGTGCACCCACCAGCAGCGAGGCCGCTGCGGTGCCGGCGGCCAGCGTCAATCCGGCTCCGAGGATCTTGCCCGCGTCCAGTGGCAGCGTCTCGCCCAGCTCGTAGCGGCCGCCCGCAAGATAACGCAGTACCAACGCTAGACCGGCCATCAGACCGCCGGCGAAACCGCCGCCGGGCGTGTTGTGCCCGGCGAAGAAGAAGTACGCCGACAGCACCATCATCACCGGGAAGATGAGGCGGGTGGCGACCTCGAGAACCAGCGATCGGTGCCGCGGGTCACGCAATTCGCTGCCGCGCAGCCAGGTGATCTCGCCGACGGCGGGGCTGTTGTCCGCGAACGCGCTGGGCTGGCCGCTCACAGGCTGGTCGATGTCGGGCTGGCCGGCGTCGGCCACCCTGGGTGCCGCACCGAACCGCCGGTTGCGGAACACCATTGAGGCAACGCCCGTCGCGGCGACCAGTAGAACTGCCACCTCCCCCATGGTGTCCCAGGCCCGGATGTCGACGAGCAGCACGTTGACTGCGTTGGAACCGTGGCCGCGTACGTACGCGGCTTCGGGCAGCAGATCAGCGATAGGCCTGCTGGTTCGGGCTGCCATCGCGAACGCCGCGAGGCTGGTGACCGTCGCCCCGACCGCGAGCGCGAGGACAGCGCGCGGAACGCGGAAACGCCCGATATCGGCAGCGCCGGTTTCGGCGGGGAGGGTGCGCAGCACGAGCACGAAGACGACCAACGTCACTGTCTCCACCAGGAACTGCGTCAGGGCGAGGTCGGGGGCGCCGTGGAAGGCGAAGATCGCCCCGCAGCCGTATCCGGTCACGCCGACCAGTAGCACCGCCGCCAGGCGATTGCGCATCACGGTTGCGCCCAGGGCGGCGGCGAGCATCAGCAGCCCGACCACTGCCTGGGGAGGTGAGTCCCACAGTTCGAACTCGGGTCGGTCGCGGGTGCCCAATGCCAGCACCGTGACCGGCAGCAGTACCAGGGTCGCCAGGATGACCGACTGCGTCGCGGGGATGGAGCCCCGCTGGGTGACCGCGGTCAGTCGCACCGAGAACACGTCGGCGCCGCGCAGAACGGCGTCGTAGGTGCGGTCTGCGTTGGTCAGCGGCAGGAATCCCACTCGGGGAAGCCGGTCGCGACCGAAGTACACCGCGATGCCGGCTGCCAGGACCAGCCCTGACAGTGCCAGCGGCAGGTTGAAACCGTGCCATAGCGCCAGGTAGTAGTCCGAAACGTAGCCCTCCGGGTCGGGCACCGTGTCGGCGTAGTCACCGAGGATGTTGTTCAGCCCCGACGGCCACAGCCCGAACAGGAGGCCCGCTGAAGCCAGGATGGCCGGCGGGATCAGGAACGCGGTCTGGGGCCGGTGCATCTCGGCCACCCGGGTGCTGGGCGCCGGCTTGCCTTTGCGGCCGAACGCACCCAACAGGAATCGCAGGCTGTACACGGTGGTCAGCACCGAGCCGACCACGATTCCGGTGAGAACGAAGGGGGCCGCGCCACCCAGCGTCGGGCTGTGCAGCACCGTGTCGAGATCGGCTTCCTTGGCGACGAATCCGAAGAACGGCGGCAGCGCGGCCATGCTGGCGGTGGCACCCGAGGCGATGATGAGTAGCACCTTGCTGCGGTCGCCCAGCCAGGCGAGTCTGCGGATGTCGCGGGTGCCGGTGGTGTGGTCGATGATCCCGACGACCATGAACAGTGCGGCCTTGAACATGGCGTGAGCGAACAGCATCGCCAGGCCGGCCAGCATCATCTCGCTTCCCCCGGAACCGACCATCACGGTGATCAGGCCTAGCTGGCTGACGGTGCCGAACGCCAGAATCAGCTTCAGGTCGTACTCGCGGACGGCACGCCAGCCCGCCAACACCATCGTCAGCAGGCCCAGCGTCAGGATCGTCGGCCGCCACTCGGGGGCGTCGGCGAATCCCGGCGTCATCCGCGCGATCAGGTAGACGCCGGCCTTGACCATCGCCGCCGCGTGCAAGTACGCGCTCACCGGGGTCGGGGCGGCCATCGCGCCGGGCAACCAGAAGTGCATCGGCACGATCGCCGACTTCGACAGCGCACCGACGAGTACCAACACCACCGCTACCGAGGCGGCCAGGCCGGTCGGGGGGGCGGCGACCAGTTCGGACAGCAGATAGGTCCCCGCAGTCTTGCCGAGGATGATGATGCCGACCAGCATCGCCAGGCCGCCGAACGTCGTCACCAGCAGTGCCTGGGTCGCGGCCCGACGGCTCGTCGCCCGTTCGGCGTAGTGCCCGACCAGCAGGAAGGACAACACCGTCGTGATCTCCCAGAACACGTAGAGCACCAGCATGTTGTCGCTGGTGACCAGGCCGAACATCGCGCCGGAGAATGCGACGAGTTCGGCGGCGAAACTGGGGAGGCGCTTCTCTCTGTGACCGTCGGAATGGTGGAAGTAGTCGGCGCAGTAAAACAGCACCAGTGCGCCGATGCCGAGTACCAGCAGGCTCATGATCGCGGCGAGCGAGTCGAAGCGCAGCGTGATGTTCATCGACAGGTCGGGCACCCACGGCACAGTCAGGGTGTCCGCCTGGCCCGGCGCAGGCCAGTTCAGCGCGACCCACACCAGGGAGCCGAGCGGCACGAGGGCCAGCGGATAGAAGGCCATCCGTCCCCAGCGGTGCACCAGCAGCGGCGCCAACAGCGTGGCTACTGCGTGGGCAGCGAGGATGGCGAGCATGGGCGCCCCAGTCTAGGGCAGCTCTGTCAGCGGTTCTGCTCAGTTGGTGC
>ERZ888423.1909-NODE-1909-length-16793-cov-8.059744_pt1 | contig 16793 bp, 9 predicted proteins | sample MGYA00520523_ERZ888423 | MGnify/ENA primary metagenome ERZ888423 (study PRJEB32303, sample SAMEA104408611) | aquatic metagenome | biome: Brackish water; feature: Pelagic; material: water | place: Baltic Sea | collected 2014-06-08T10:24:00 | depth 30,27 m ...
CGGTCACCGGTGATCATCCATGTGGTGGCCGAATCGGCCACCGTCGAGGGCGCCGGCCCTGAGCCCGCCGTCGTCATCGGAACGGACTGGTTGATCCCCGCCGAGACCGTCGCCGAACTGGCCCGCACCGCCACCCTGGCACCGGTCAGGTTGCCCGCCGACACCGCACCCGAGCGCGGCTACACCCCATCACGGGCCTTGGCTGATTTCGTACGCTGCCGCGACATGACCTGCCGGTTCCCGGGCTGCGACCGGCCCTCCACCGGCTGCGATCTCGACCACACCGTCCCCTACCAACAGGGTGGCCCGACGCAGGCATCGAACCTGAAAAGCCTGTGCCGAAAACATCATTTATTGAAAACGTTTTGGGGCTGGCGCGATCAACAATCACCCGACGGCACCATCACCTGGACCTCACCGACCGGCCACACCTACACCACCACACCCGGCTCGGCGGAATCGTTCCCCACCCTGTGCCAGCCGACCGCCGCTGCGGCGCCTGCCCAACCGCAAAGCCAGCCCGACCGTCCCGCCCAGCAGAGCAGCCAGCGCACCGCCGCGATGCCCCACCGCCGCACCACCCGCTCCCAGACCCGCACCGCCACAACCGAAGCCGAACGCCGCCTCAACCGCTACCACCGCGAAGCCGACGAACGCTGGCAACAACAAATCGACGCCATCGCCGCAATTCATGATCCACCACCCTTTTGACACCGGGTAGCCACCCCGAACCCCGTAAGCTGCCCGCGTGGCCGAGCCCCTGATGTCACCGCAAATGAGCCTCAAGACGCAGGTCTGGCGCTTCATCGCGACCGGCGGGCTGGCGGCGATCGTCGACTTCAGCCTCTACGTCGCGCTGCTGGCCGTGGGCCTGCATGTCAACGTCGCAAAGACCCTGAGCTTCATCGCGGGTACCACCACCGCCTACCTCATCAACCGGCGGTGGACGTTTCAGGCGCCGCCCAGCACCGCGCGCTTCATCGCGGTGGTTGTGCTCTACGCCGTTACCTTTACCGTCCAAGTCGGCATCAACTACGTCTTCTACATGGCGCTTGAGGACAAGGCCTGGCGAGTGCCGGTCGCGTTCGTGATAGCCCAGGGCACGGCCACGGTGATCAACTTCATCGTCCAGCGCGCGGTCATCTTCCGGCTGCGCTGAGCGCTCGCGCTGAACTCAGCCTGCAAGCGGTACCCTCTGTGACGATGTCGAGCACCGAGTTCCCGACCACCACCACACAGCTGACCGGCTGGGGCCGCACCGCCCCGTCGGTGGCCCAGGTGCTGTCCACCCCAGATCCTGAGGCGATCGTCAAGGCGGTAACACAGGTCGCCGACAGCACCGGGGGCGGCAGCAGAGGGGTCCTTGCTCGGGGACTTGGACGCTCCTATGGAGACAACGCACAAAACGGTGGCGGCCTCGTCATCGACATGAGCGTTGTCAATCGCATCCACTCGATCAACTCCGACGATTCGCTGGTGGATGTGGATGCCGGGGTGAACCTGGACCAGTTGATGCGTGCGGCACTGCCGCTGGGTTTGTGGGTCCCCGTCCTGCCCGGCACCCGCCAGGTCACCATCGGTGGCGCGATCGCGTGCGACATCCATGGAAAGAACCATCACAGCGCTGGCAGCTTCGGCAACCACGTGCGTTCGTTGGACCTGCTCACCGCGAACGGCGAAGTCCGTCACCTGAGGCCTACCGGACCCGACAGCGAGCTGTTCTGGGCGACCGTCGGCGGCAACGGGCTGACCGGCATCATCCTGCGCGCCACCATCGAGATGACACCCACGGAGACCGCTTACTTCATCGCCGACGGCGATGTCACCGGCGGGCTCGATGAAACCATCGCCTTCCACAGCGACGGCACCGAAGACAACTACACCTACTCCAGCGCGTGGTTCGATGCGATAAGCGCACCACCGGAGCTGGGCCGGGCAGTGATCTCCCGTGGCTCCCTGGCGACTCTCGACCAGCTCCCCAAGAAACTTCAACGCGCACCGCTGAAGTTCGATGCGCCTCAATACTTCACCGCGCCCGACATTTTCCCCAGCGGGCTGGGCAACAAGCCGATCTTCGGCGCGATGACAGCGCTGTGGTACCGAATGGGCAAGTCCTACCGGGGCAAGACGCAGAATTTGACGCAGTTCTACCACCCGCTGGACATGGTCGGGGAGTGGAACCGTGCTTATGGCTCAGCGGGTTTCAGTCAGTACCAGTTCGTGGTGCCCATCGAGGCTGTGGATGAGTTCAAGCGGATCATCTGCGACATTCAGCGCTCCGGTCACTACTCGTTCCTCAACGTGTTCAAGCTTTTCGGACCCGGAAACCAAGCCCCAATGAGCTTCCCGATCCCGGGCTGGAACATCTGCGTCGACTTCCAGATCAAGCCAGGGCTCAATGACTTCCTCAACGGCCTCGACAAGCGCGTGCTGGAGTTTGGCGGTCGCCTCTACACCGCCAAGGACTCGCGAACCACCGCTGAGACCTTCCACGCCATGTATCCCCGGATCGAGGAATGGATCGCCCTGCGCCGCAAGATAGACCCCGATGGGGTGTTCGCCTCCGACATGGCCCGACGACTGGAGTTGCTCTAAATGGTGTTCGATGCGACGGGAAACCCCCAGACGGTGCTGCTTCTCGGCGGCACATCCGAGATCGGTCTGGCGATCTGTGAACGCTATCTGCGTGACGCGAAGGCCCGTATAGTGCTGGCCTGCATGCCGGGTGACCCGTTGCGCGACAAGGCTAAAACTCAGATGGAGCAGGCCGGCGCCAAGTCGGTCGAGGTGATCGACTTCGATGCCGTGGATACCGCAAGTCATCCCGAAGTCATCGACGCGGCCTGGGGCGACACCGACGTCGACGTCGCCATTGTGGCGTTCGGACTTCTGGGCGATGCCGAGGAGCTCTGGCAAGACCAGCGAAAAGCCGTGCAGATCGCCGAGATCAACTACACCGCAGCGGTTTCGGTGGGAGTGCTTATCGGCAACAAGATGCGAGCCCAGGGCTCAGGCCGGATCATCGCGATGAGTTCAGCGGCGGGTGAGCGGGTCAGGCGATCGAACTTCGTCTACGGGTCCACCAAAGCAGGTCTCGACGGCTTCTACCTGGGACTTGGAGAAGCTCTGCGGGAGTTCGGGGTTCGCGTGCTGGTGATAAGGCCCGGTCAGGTGCGAACCAAGACCACCGTCGATCACTGGAAGGCGACCGGGACCAAGGAAGCGCCGTTCACCGTCGACAAGGAGTACGTCGCCGAGCTCGCGGTCACCGCATCCGCCAAAGGCAAGGATCTGGTGTGGGCACCCGGACCGTTCCGCTACGTGATGATGGTGCTACGCCACATCCCACGCCCTATTTTTCGCAAGCTCCCCATCTGAGTCCGGTGGGAAGAGGCGTAGCGACCCCGGTAATGAAGCGGCCAGTGCTGGCCGTGCCATTAGGAGTTGCCGGCCAGATGGTCGCCGCGATCGCGGTCAGCGTGATGGTCGCTGTGGTCGGACTGGCAGCGATCGCGCGGGTGGACTGGCCTGCCTACAACTCATCGAATCAGTTGCACGCGCTGACGACGGTGGGCCAGGTGGTTTCCCTGGCGGGGCTGTTGGCATGTGGACTGTTGTGGCGGCGCCAACGGCAAACCCTCGCGCGCATCGGCGCGGTGGTCCTGCTCGCCGCCTTTTCCCTCGTCACCCTGGCGATGCCGCTCGGCGCCACCAAGCTCTATCTGTTCGGCATCTCGGTGGACCAGCAGTTCCGCACCGAGTATCTGACCAGACTCACCGATGCGCCTGCACTGCACGACATGACCTACATCGGCTTGCCGCCGTTCTACCCCCCTGGATGGTTCTGGATCGGCGGACGGCTGGCCGACGTGACCGGCACACCGGCATGGGAGATGTTCAAGCCCTGGTCCATCATCTCGATCACGATCGCGGTTGCGCTGGCTTTCGTGCTTTGGTCCAACATGATTCGCTTCGAATACGCACTGGTGGTGTCGACAGCCACCACGGCAGCGGCGCTGGCCTACTCACCTGCCGAGCCCTACGCGGCCATCATCGCCGTGCTGCTGCCCCCAGTGTTCGTGCTCGCCTGGTCCGGCCTGGGCGGCCGCCTGCGCCACGGAGGGCAGGCTGCCGTTGTCGGGGTGGGCATCTTCCTCGGGATCGCGGCGCTCTTTTACACACTGCTGTTGGCCTATGCCGCGTTCACGGTGACGGCCATGGCGGTGTTGCTGGCCGTGGCGCATAGACACTGGAGCCCGCTGCTGCGACTGCTGACCATCGCGGTGATTTCCGGCCTGATCGCCCTCATCGGGTGGGGTCCCTACCTGCTTGCCGCCGCGAAGGGCACACCTGCCGATGCCGGCACCGCCCAGCACTATCTGCCCGTCGACGGCGCTCAGTTGTCGTTCCCGATGTTGCAGTTCACCCTGCTCGGCGCGTTGTGCATGCTCGGCACGCTGTGGCTGGTGGTCTATGCCCGCAGCACGACGGCTCCAGCGCTCGCCATCGCGGTCCTGGCGGTCTACGCCTGGTCGCTGCTGTCGATGCTCACCACGCTGGCCGGGACCACCCTGCTGTCGTTCCGGCTGCAACCGACCCTGACCATCCTGCTCACGGCGGCGGGCGCATTCGGCTTCATCGAGGTGACCCGGGCGGTAGCCGCCCGCGTCCAACGACAGAACACCGGCAAGGTGCTCGCGGTCGCCACCGCCGTTGGCGCACTCGGCGCCGTAACCTTCAGCCAGGACATTCCCAACGTGCTGCGCTCCGACATCATCGTCGCCTACACCGACACCGACGGCGCCGGCCAGCGCGCTGACCGGCGCCCGCCCGGGGCCGCGCGGTACTACCGCGAGATCGATTCCCGAATACAGGAGGTGACGGGCCTCCCTCGTAACGAGACCGTCGTCCTGACCGCCGACTACAGCTTCCTGTCCTACTACCCGTATTACGGTTTCCAGGGGTTGACCTCGCACTACGCCAATCCGCTCGCACAGTTCGAGCAGCGCGCCGAAGCCATCGAGGGCTGGACGCTGCTCTCGGGCGCCGACCAGTTCATCACCGCACTCGACACCATGCCCTGGGAACCACCGACGGTGTTCCTGATGCGCCGCGGCTCAGGGGATACCTACACCCTGCGACTGGCCTCCGACGTCTACCCGAACCAGCCCAACGTGCGCCGTTACCAGGTCGCGCTGGACGCTGCGCTGTTCGACGATCCCCGTTTCGACGTGTCAACCATCGGGCCGTTCGTGCTGGCCATCCGCAAGCCCACTAACATCTAGCCCCGTGGTCGCCAACCACCGCACCGCGCGGCTCATCGCGATCATCGCCGGGCTACTCGGAACGCTACTGGCCGTCGCCACGCCGCTGCTGCCGGTCAACCAGACCACCGCCGAGCTGAACTGGCCGCAGAACGGCGTGCTGAGCAGCGTCGACGCGCCGCTGATCGGCTACGTGGCCACCGACCTCGAGATCAGCGTGCCGTGCAGCGTTGCCGCGGGCCTGGAACAGCGCGGACGCAACGTGCTGCTGTCCACGGTCCCCAAGCAGGCACCCAAGGCGATCGACCGCGGCCTGCTCATCGAGCGGGTGAACAACGACCTGCTCGTCATCGTCCGCAACACCCCGGTGGTCAGCGCACCGCTGGACCAGGTCCTCAGCCCTGCGTGTGAAAAGCTGACGTTCACCGCGCACGCTGACAAGGTGACCGGCGAGTTCGTCGGCTTGACGACCCCACCGAATGGCGACAAACCAGCCGATCAAGACGAACGGCTGCGGGGCGAGCGCAGCGGCTACGACTTCCGACCCCAGATCGTGGGGGTCTTCACCGACCTGTCCGGCCCCGCTCCCCCGGGCCTGGAATTCTCGGCGACCATCGACTCGCGGTACAGCACCTCGCCGACGTTGCTGAAGTTACTCGCGATGGTCGTCGGCGTCGCCATGACGATCATCGCCCTGGGCGCACTCCATGTTTTGGACAACGCCGACGGTATGCGGCACCGGCGCTTCCTGCCGCCGCGATGGTGGTCGATGTCGCCGCTGGACGGACTGGTCACCGCGGTGCTGGTGTGGTGGCACTTCGTCGGGGCCAACACCGCCGATGACGGCTACATCCTGACGATGGCCCGGGTGTCGGAGAACGCCGGGTACATGGCGAACTACTACCGGTGGTTCGGCACCCCTGAATCGCCGTTCGGCTGGTACTACGACCTACTCGCGTTATGGGCCCACGTCAGTACGACCAGCGTGTGGATGCGCCTGCCGACGCTACTGATGGGGCTGGCGTGCTGGTGGGTGATCAGCCGCGAGGTGATTCCCCGGTTGGGCTCGGCCGTCAAGCACAGTCGGGCCGCGGCGTGGACGGCCGCCGGGCTCTTCCTCGCGTTCTGGTTGCCGCTGAACAACGGCCTGCGCCCCGAGCCGATCATCGCGCTGGGAATCCTACTGACCTGGTGTTCGGTCGAGCGAGGCGTCGCCACCAGCAGGCTGTTACCAGTTGCAGTCGCCATCATCATCGGGGCGTTGACGCTATTCTCCGGCCCCACCGGCATCGCTGCGGTCGGCGCGCTACTTGTCGCCATCGGTCCGCTGAAAACCATTGTGGCGCGCCATACCTCGCGGTTCGGCTACGCAGCACTGTTGGCACCGATCGCCGCGGCGGCGAGCGTCACCATCATCCTGATCTTCCGCGACCAGACGTTGGTCGCCGAGATGCAGGCCAGCAGCTTCAAATCGGCCATCGGTCCGAGCCTGGCCTGGTTCGACGAACACGTCCGCTACTCACGACTGTTCACCACCAGCCCGGACGGCTCGGTGGCGCGCCGGTTCGCGGTGCTGACGCTGCTGCTCGCGCTTGCCGTCGCGGTGGCAATGTCCCTACGCAAGGGCCGCATCCCCGGCACCGCCCTGGGCCCCAGCCGTCGCATCATCGGGATCACCATCATCGCGTTCCTGGCGATGATGTTCACCCCCACCAAGTGGACCCACCACTTCGGTGTGTTCGCCGGACTGGCCGGCTCGCTCGGTGCGCTCGCCGCGGTGGCCGTCTCCGCTGCGGCCATGCGGTCGCGCCGCAACCGCACGCTGTTCGCCGCCGCGGTGCTTTTCGTGACGGCACTGTCGTTCGCGACGGTTAACGGCTGGTGGTACGTCTCCAATTTCGGGGTGCCGTGGTCGAATTCCTTCCCGGAGTGGAAGTTCGGCTTTACCACCATGCTGCTCGGACTGTCGGTGGTCGCCCTGCTGGTGGCGGCCTGGTTCCACTTCTCGGGTCGAGACGGTGCACGGCCCGACGGCGGCCCCCGCCGCTGGCGACCCATCGCCCAGGCCCCACTGGCCATCGCCACCTGGGCGCTGGTGACCTTCGAGGTGGCATCGCTGACACTGGCAATGACCGGCCAGTATCCAGCCTGGACAGTCGGCCGGTCCAACTTGGAAGCGCTGACCGGTAAGACCTGCGGCATGGCCGAAGACGTCATGGTGGAGCAGGATCCCAATGCCGGCCTACTCGCGCCCATCGGGGTGCCGGCCGGCGAGGCGCTGGGCGGCGGCACCAACGGCACCAACGGCACGACTGCAGGTACGGCAGGATTCAGTCCCAACGGAATTCCGTCTGACGTGTCCGCTGATCCGGTGATGGACCAGCCCGGATCGGATAATTTCGCCGACACCGAGAACAGCGACACCGCCGAAAGCGAAGCGGGTACCGAAGGCGGTACCACCGTCGCAGCGGGCGTGAACGGCTCACGCGCCCGCCTGCCCTACGGCCTGGACCCTGCCAACACACCAGTCCTGGGTAGCTGGCGCAGCGGAACCCAGCAACCCGCGAGGCTGCGATCGGCCTGGTACCAGCTCCCCGCAGGGTGGAGCGAGAACGACCGGTCGGATTCCGTTCTCGTCGTGTCCGCAGCCGGACGGTTCGATGCCAGCGACGTCGTCGTGCAATGGGCACGGGGGCAAGACGGCAACAATCCAGACGGCGAACCGGCCGGCAGCATCGAACTCGGCGACGTGGGCGCCGCCCCGGCCTGGCGCAACCTGCGAGCGCCGCTGTCGGCGATCCCCGCCGACGCCACCCGGATCCGGCTGGTCGCCACCGATGACGACCTCAGCCCGCAGCACTGGATCGCCCTCACCCCGCCCCGGATCCCGGTCCTGCAGACCCTTCAGGACGTCGTCGGCTCGACCGAGCCGGTGCTGCTGGACTGGCTGGTCGGGCTGGCCTTCCCGTGTCAGCGCCCCTACAGCCACCGCAACGGCGTCATCGAGGTACCCAAGTGGCGCATCCTGCCCGACCGGTTCGGCGCCGAGGCCAACTCGCCGGTGATGGATTACCTCGGCGGTGGCCCGCTGGGCATCACGGAACTGCTGCTGCGCTCCACCACCGTCCCCACGTACCTCAAGCATGACTGGCTCCGCGACTGGGGCGCGCTGCAGAGACTCACGCCCTTCTACCCCAACGCCACACCGGCTCGGTTGGATCTCGGTTCGGAGACGCGTAGCGGTTTATGGAGCCCGGCACCGTTGCGTCTCAGCTGACGTCGCATAGCATCGAACCTCGTGCCTGACCGGACAACCCGCCTCATCGCGATCGTCGCGGGCGTCCTCGGACTATTCTTATGCGCGCTCGCGCCGCTGCTGCCGGTCAACCAGACGACCGCCACGATCCAGTGGCCACAGGCCGTCGACAGCGACGGCAATATCAGCAGCGTCACAGCACCGCTGGTGTCAGGTGCACCCCGATCGCTGGACGTCGTCATTCCGTGTCAGACCGTGGCCACCCTGCCCGCCGACGGCGGACTGGTGTTCGCCACGATCCCGCCCGGCGGTATCGATGCCGGCCGCAACGGTCTGTTCGTGCGCGCGTACGAGGACAACGTCGTCGTCGCCTTCCGCGACTCGGTCGCCGCCGTGGCGCCCCGCGATGCGGTGGAATCCGGAGCCTGCAGCGCCGTGCACCTGTGGGCAAATGTCGGTGAAGTCGGCGCCGACTTCGTCGGCATTCCCGGCGCCGCGGGCACGCTCGCGTCCGAGAACCGGCCACAGATTGCCGGTATCTTCACCGAACTCGAGGTTCCCGCCGAGAGCGGCGTGTCCGCCACCGTCGACATCGACACCCGGTTCATCACGGCCCCGACCACACTCAAGCTCGCCGTAATGATCCTCGGCGTCGCGTGCGTGGTGGCCTCGATCGTCGCCCTGGCGCTGCTGGACCGCATTTCAGGTCGACGAATCCACCGGGATGGCAGCCGACGGCGCCGCGTCGGCCTGTCGACCTGGCTTACCGATACCGCCGTAGTGGGTGCACTGCTGTTGTGGCATCTGATCGGTGCGCAATCCTCGGACGACGGCTACAACCTGACTATGGCCCGGGTGTCGGGGGACGCCGGCTACACCGCCAACTACTACCGCTTCTTCGGCGCGACGGAAGCCCCGTTCGACTGGTACCAGAGCGTGCTGGCTCACCTGGCGTCGATCAGCACCGCCGGAATCTGGATGCGGCTACCTGCCACCGCGGCAGCCATCGGCACCTGGCTGATCATCAGCCGGTGCGTGCTGCCCCGGCTGGGCACACGCCTGGCCCGCAACCGGGTCGCGGTGTGGACCGCGGGCGCGGTGTTCCTGGCGGCGTGGCTGCCGTTCAACAACGGCCTCCGTCCTGAACCGCTGATCGCTTTCGGGGTGGTCGCGGTGTGGATGCTCGTGGAGATGACGGTCGCGAAGCGGCAACTCTGGCCCACCGCGGTGGCGATCGTCGTCGCGGTGTTCTGCGTGACCCTCGCCCCGCAGGGGATGGTCGCGTTGGCGCCGCTGCTGGTCGCTGCCCGCGCCATCACGCGCGTCATCAGCGATCGCCGACCGGCCTTCGGCCTCGCAGCCCAGCTGGCCCCGCTGGCAGCCGCGGCATCGCTGGTCTCCATCGTCGTGTTCCGCGACCAGACACTGGCCACCGTGGCCGAGTCGGCCCGCATCAAGTACAAAGTTGGTCCGACAATCCCGTGGTATCAGGAGTTCCTGCGCTATTACTTCCTGACCGTCGAGGAGAGTGTGGACGGTTCGTTGACCCGCCGCTTCTCGATGCTGATCCTTCTGTTGTGCCTGTTCGGGCTGCTCATCGTGCTGCTGCGCAAGGGGACGATCCCCGGCGCCGTCAATGGGCCGGTGTGGCGGCTGACCGGGACGACGGCGCTGGGCCTGCTGCTGTTGACGTTCACCCCCACGAAGTGGACGGCACAGTGGGGCGTGTTCGCAGGGCTGGCCGCAGCGCTGGGCGCGGTCACCGCGTTCGCGTTCGCGCGGGTCGGGCTGCACAGCCGCCGCAATCTGGCCCTTTACGTCACCGCCCTGCTGTTCGTCCTGGCCGAGTCCACCGCCGGCATCAACGGCTGGTTCTATGTCGCCAACTATGGCGTGCCGTGGTTCGACAAAAAACCGGTCATCTTCGGCCAGCCCGTCACCACGATCTTCCTGGTCCTGGCGATCGCCTGCGGACTGTTCGCCGGCTGGCTGCACTTCCGGATGGACTATGCCGGACACACCGAGGTCGCCGACACCGGACGCAACCGCGCGCTGGCATCCACTCCGCTGCTCGTCGTGGCCACCATCATGGTGCTGCTCGAGGTCGGGTCGATGCTCAAGGCCACCGCGGGGCGCTATCCCGTGTACACCACCGGCGCGGCCAACTTATCGGCACTGGCTTCCGCTCTGACGGGGTCTTCGCCACCCAGCTGCGCGATGGCCGACGACGTCCTCGTCGAAGAAGACACCAACGCCGGCATGCTGCAACCGGTCCCGGGTCAGCGTTACGGCAAGTACGGACCCCTGGGCGGTGAGGATCCGGTGGGATTCACCCCCAACGGCGTCAGCGACAGCCTGGACCCGGCCGAACCGGTGGCGGCCAACCCAGGGCTGGCGAACTCCGACGGGGCGGTCGACAAACCGAATATCGGCGTCGGCTACGCGGCGGGCACCGGCGGTGGCTACGGCCCCAGGGGCGTTAACGGATCAAAGGTGTTCCTGCCGTTCGGGTTGGATCCGGCCCGGACCCCGGTGATGGGCAGCTACGACGAGCCCGATTCTGTTGGCGGCAGGGCTGCGGCCGAGGCGACCTCGGCCTGGTATCAGCTGCCGCCTCGCACCGCTGACCGGCCGCTGGTGACCGTCGCCGCCGCGGGCGCCATCTGGTACTTCGACGAGGACGGCTCGTTCAACTACGGCCAGTCGCTGAAACTGCAGTGGGGCGTACACCGGCCCGACGGGACGTATGAGGCGCTCAACGAAGTTCAACCGATCGACATCTTCCCGCAGAAGGCGTGGAGGAACTTGCGCTTCCCGCTCACCTCGGCGCCCCCGGAAGCCAACGTGGCCCGGATCGTCGCCGACGACCCGAACCTGTCCGACGATCAGTGGTTCGGGTTCACGCCCCCTCGGTTGCCGGTACTGGAGACCGCCCAAGATTTCCTCGGGTCGCAGACCCCGGTGCTGCTGGACATCGCCACCGCGGCGAACTTCCCATGCCAGCGACCGTTCTCCGAGCACCTCGGGGTGGCCGAACTTCCGGAGTACCGAGTCCTGCCGAACTTCGAGCAGGTGGTGTCCTCGTCGAATCAGTGGCAGTCAGCCGAGGACGGCGGACCTTTCCTTTTCATCCAGGCCTTGCTGCGAACGTCCACCATTCCGTCGTATCTTCGCGACGACTGGTACCGCGACTGGGGGTCGATCGAGCGCTACATCCGAGTGGTGAAGCGCGACCAAGCACCTGAGGCCGCCATCGAGGAGGGGTCGACGCGAGTGTTCGGCTGGAGTCGCGGCGGACCGATTCGGGCCCTCCCGTGAACGAAGATGTACAGCTGGCCCGCTGGGTCGCCACCATCGCGGGCCTGCTGGGCTTCGTGCTGGCGCTCGCCACGCCACTGCTGCCGGTCACCCAGACCACCGCGACGCTGAACTGGCCTCAAGGGGGGCAACTCGAGAACGTCACCGCGCCGCTGATCTCGCAGGCGGCCGTGGACCTGACTGCCACCGTGCCCTGTGCGGCGATCGCCTCGATGCCCGAGGACGGTGGCCTGGTGTTGGGCACCGCACCCGCCAAGGGCCGGGACGCGGCACTGAACGCGATGCTGGTCAATGTCACGGCCCGCGGGCAGGAGGTCACATCCGGCGGGCAGGAGCGAAGCGACCCGGGATTCGAAGGCGCCCGCGTCGATGTGATCGTGCGTAACGTCGTGGTTGCCACGGTCCAGCGGGATCGCGTCACCGGGACCGGGTCTGCCCCTGGTTGTTCAAGCATCGACATCACGTCGTCCCTGGAGGGGACCTTCGCCGACTTCGTCGGCCTAAAACAGGTGTCGGGCCCCGACGCCGGTGAACCGCAGCGCACCGGGTTCCCCGATCCCAACCTGCGGCCGGCCATCGTGGGCGTGTTCACCGACCTGGCAGGTCCCGCTCCTGCGGGTATGGAGTTCTCGGCGACCATCGACACCCGCTTCACCACGCATCCGACCACGCTGAAACTGATGGCGATACTGCTGGCGATCGCGTCGACCGTCGTCGCACTGCTGGCGCTGTGGCGGCTGGACCGACTCGACGGACGCCGCATGCACCGGCTGATCCCGACACGCTGGCGCACAGCCACCCCCGTCGATGGCGTCGTGGTGGGCGGGTTCGCACTCTGGTACGTCATTGGCGCGAACTCCTCAGACGACGGCTACATCCTCGGCATGGCCCGGGTGGCCGACCATGCGGGCTACATGTCGAACTACTTCCGCTGGTTCGGCAGTCCGGAAGACCCGTTCGGCTGGTACTACAACGTGCTGGCGCTGATGACCCGGGTCAGCGACGCCAGCATCTGGATTCGGCTACCAGACCTGATCTGCGCGCTGGTGTGTTGGCTGCTGCTGTCCCGGGAAGTACTGCCGCGACTGGGTCCCGCAGTAGCGGGAAGCCGCCCGGCGATGTGGGCCGCCGGACTGGTGTTACTCGGGGCCTGGATGCCGTTCAACAACGGACTGCGACCCGAAGGCCAGATCGCCACCGGCGCGCTGATCACCTATGTCCTGATCGAGCGGGCCATCACCTCGGGCCGGCTCACACCCGCAGCTTTGGCGATCACCTCCGCGGCGTTCACGCTCGGTATCCAACCCACCGGGCTGATCGCGGTGGCCGCACTGGTAGCCGGCGGCCGGCCGATTCTGCGAATCCTGATGCGCCGACGCCAACAGGTGGGCACGTGGCCGTTGGTGGCGCCGCTACTGGCTGCGGGCACCGTCGTGCTCACCGTGGTGTTCGCCGACCAGACGCTGGCGACGGTGTTGGAAGCCACCCGGATCCGCACCACGATCGGCCCGAGCCAGGAGTGGTTCACCGAGATCCTGCGTTACTACTACCTGATTCTGCCGACCACCGACGCGTCGATCTCTCGCCGGTTCGCGTTCCTGTTCACCGTCATGTGCCTGTTCCCGTCACTGTTCTTGATGTTGCGGCGCAAGCGAATTCCCGGAGTCGCCCGCGGCCCGGCCTGGCGCCTGATGGGCGTCATCTTCGCCACGATCTTCTTCCTGATGTTCACCCCCACCAAGTGGATTCACCATTTCGGCCTGTTCGCCGCCGTAGGCGCGGCGATGGCGGCGCTGGCGACTGTGCTGATGTCACCGCTGGTGCTGCGGTCGGCGCGAAACCGGATGGCCTTCCTTTCGCTGGTGTTCTTCCTGCTGGCGATGTGCTTCGCATCCACGAACGGCTGGTGGTATGTCTCGAACTTCGGTGTGCCGTACAACAATTCGGTGCCACAGTTCGGTGGAGTGACGGTCAGCACGGTGTTCTTGGCATTGTTCGCCATCGCGGCGCTGTGGGCGTTCTGGCTGCACGTCTCCGCCCGATCAGAGTCGCGGGTCGTCGACACGCTCACCGCCGCACCGATACCGATCGCGGCGGGGTTGATGGTCGTCTTGTTCATGGTCTCCATGGCGGTAGGCGTGGTGCGCCAGTATCCGACCTACTCGAACGGATGGGCCAATCTGCGCGCATTCGCCGGGGGCTGCGGCATGGCCGACGACGTTCTCGTCGAGCCCGACTCCAACGCCGGCTTCTTGGCGCCCCTGCCTGTTGGCCGCGACCGATCTGCCTGGGGCCCGCTGGGTCCGCTGGGCGGATCCGACCCGGTGGGCTTCTCACCCAACGGTGTTCCCAATCGGATCATTGCCGAAGCCATCCGGATCAACAACCCGCAGCCGGGCACCGACGCCGACTGGAACCAGCGCAAGCTGTCCCGTGCCGGTGTCAACGGATCCAAGGTGCCGCTGCCCTACGGACTCGACCCCTCGCGGGTCCCGGTCGCCGGTACGTATTCCGTTGCTGCGCAGCAGGAGAGCCGACTGGCGTCGGCATGGTACGGGTTGCCCGCCGCCGACGACGCGCACCCGCTCGTCGTGATCACCGCGGCCGGAACGATCGCGGGAGACAGCGTCACCGAGGGCTTCGCCTCCGGCCAGGCGGTGGAGCTCGAATACGCCCTCCCCGGACCCGACGGGGCCCCGCAACCCGCCGGCCGGGTCAGCCCGTTCGACGTCGGCCCGACACCGTCGTGGCGCAACCTGCGCTATCCACGCGCACAGATCCCTGCCGATGCCATCGCGGTTCGAGTGATCGCTGAGGACCTGTCGCTGAGCCAGGGTGACTGGATCGCCGTCACACCGCCACGGGTACCGGAGGTGCGCTCGGTCCAGGAGTACATCGGGTCCGAGCAACCGGTGCTGATGGACTGGGCGGTCGGGCTCGCGTTCCCCTGCCAGCAGCCGATGCTGCACGCCAACGGCGTCACCGAGATCCCCAAATTCCGTATCTCGCCGGACTATTACGCCAAGCTACAGAGCACCGACACGTGGCAGGACGGCGTCAACGGCGGCTTGCTGGGCATCACCGACCTGCTGCTGCGCGCCTCGGTGATGTCGACCTACCTATCGCAGGACTGGGGTCAGGACTGGGGTTCGTTGCGCCGCTTCGGCACCATCGTCGACGCACAAAGAGCCGACATCGAACTGGGCTCGGCCACCCACTCGGGACTCTGGTCCCCCGGCCCGATCCGCATCGGGCCGTAACCGCGGCCCCCGCAGCGCACAACCTCGGAAACACAGGCACCGGCCTGCGCAGCGCGACGGTTGCATTGGCGCTATGCGATCGGAGCGACTCGCCGCCTTCGGTGAGCAGTACGGGACGGTCGTACCGGCCGCGGGGCACTTCCAGCCCGCTGAAGTCCAGCGTGGCGGCTAGGCGCCGACTGGCGTCACTGTCGGTCGTTTCGACGGCGGCCAGGGCCAACAGCGGCTCGCCTGCGAGGGGCTCAAACGTTTCCATGACCGTTCCGGTTTCCAGTAGGAAGCTCGTGCGCCACGCGCTGAGAACTGACAAAGATTTCCAAGATGGCGATCGTCGAGCAACGCCACTGGAAGAAGTGGATCGCCAAGATCGCCGACCCGTTCTATGCCCGCGAAGTGCGCTACTTCACGGAGGCAGCCCAGGCCTGGGACTGGTTGCGCGCGCCGTAACCGCCCGCCGCTACGCCGTCGGCGGGAGGTGCACCCTGGCCACCAGGGCCCGATGGTCCGAGGCCGCGACGGGCGCAGTGTAGACGCTGGACGCGCGACACCGACGGGTCAGAACGTGGTCGATCGCGAACAGCGGCGGCGTCCACCTGGTGTCCGGCCAGGTCGGTTTGAACCCTGCACGCGCCTGCTCAGTGGCGTCGCAGTAGCCGTTCGGAAGCGCCTCTCGGAACCCGCGCATGTCCAGCGTGCTGTTGAAGTCACCGGCCACGATCACCGATCCGCCGGCGGCCCACGAGTCGGCATCACCCAGCGCAACGGCCAGAGCACCGATGTCGCGGTTCCAGTCGCCCGGTTTTAGCGGGCTTTCCAGGTGGGCGACGACGACGGTGGGATCGATCGACACTCCGGGCACCCGCAGCCGCACCGCCAGGGCGGGCATGCAGAAGCCGCCGATCTCCCTGGTCTGCGATATCGGGTAGACGCTCCACAGCCCGATCCCCGCGGCCTCGGGACGCGCATCGACCAGCCGATGCGGGAATGCCTCGTCGATGCCGGCCGCCGACAACCGCGCCAGTGCCTCCGCGGTGAGTTCCTGGACGGCCAGCACCGCGGCCCGTGCCGCCGCGGCGCTGACCAGAGATTCGGCGTCGGCGCGGCCGACCCAGACATTCACCGACATCACCGTCAGGTCCGGCCCCGCCGAGTCGGGATCGTTGCTGCCGAACGACCTGACCTGGGTGGCGAGCGCGGCGGCGCTGAGGGCGGCCGCGGCGCCGCCGAGGCGCCGATGCCCGGCCAAGGCGAGCAGCGCCGCACAAATCGGTCCGACGCCGGCCGACACCGGCAACGCTGAAGCGCAAATCAGCACATAGCGATTCGCCAGCCGCGAATACCGGGCAGCCAGAGCGCCCGCCAGAGGGGCCAACCCGGCGACACCGACGACCGTGAACCACCGTGCGAGGGCCTTGGACAACATTCACCTCACATCGAGTTCGGTATCCCCTCAACAACATAGCGGTCGGATCGTTGGCGCCGCCCTCGACCTGCTCGCCAACAGCCGCGAATGCGCCGTCAGTCTCGTTTCCCGACCCAGCGGTACCTATCCCGCCTCGTCGAGAGGGTCCGTAGTCGTAGTCGTCGTAGACGCGGCGCCGGGTGCTGTCGTGCTCAGTTTCATGCTGCCAGCGATCCAGCTAGTGGTGTGTCCGGTATTTAGCTGACTTTTTCGAGTGCGATCCGTCCGCGTGC
>ERZ888423.1910-NODE-1910-length-16778-cov-12.693835_pt1 | contig 16778 bp, 15 predicted proteins | sample MGYA00520523_ERZ888423 | MGnify/ENA primary metagenome ERZ888423 (study PRJEB32303, sample SAMEA104408611) | aquatic metagenome | biome: Brackish water; feature: Pelagic; material: water | place: Baltic Sea | collected 2014-06-08T10:24:00 | depth 30,27 m ...
TTGCGAAAGGGGCCTGACCCCATACGCAACCCCATACGCAACCCCATACGTTACGTGTGTCGGATGGTCATGCCGCCGTCGACCGGGATCGAAGTCCCGTTGACGAAGCTTGATGCCGGCATGCAAAGGTTGAGCGTCATGTGCGCGACTTCCTCGGGCATGCCGTAACGACGAAGCGGCACTCGGCGGCGGGCGTATTTCTCTTTGGCCTCGGCCTCGATACCCGCAGTCATGCCCGTATCGATCGGGCCTGGGCAGACGCAGTTAACGGTCACGCCATGACGGGCGAGCTCGACAGCGAAGCTCTTCGTCAGACCAACAACACCAGCCTTGGTGGCGGCGTACGCAGCGAGGCCAGCCGTTGTCACGATCGACTCGGTCGAAGCGATATTGACGATACGCCCCGCACCCGACTTGGTCAGGTGCGGCAGCGCGAGTCGAATCAGGCGGGCTTGTGCTGTCAGGTTAATATCGAGCGTCGTTGCCCAATTGGCTTCAAACTCGTCCTCAGCCTGAAACGCTGAGTTGATCATCGACACGCCAGCGTTGTTGACAACGATATCGAGGCGGCCGAACTGCAGCACCGTGGCCTCAACCATGCTGCGAAGTTGTTCGAGATCGGCGACATCGCACTCAATGCCAAGCACACGGTCGGCGCCGTGTGCTGCGCTGATCTCGTCGACAACGGCACCAACACGAGCAGCACCCAGGTCGGCGACAACAACACGCGCACCCTCATCGGCAAACAGGTGCGCTGTTGCGCGGCCCATGCCGCTCGCTGCGCCCGTCACGATCGCGACCTTGCCACCGATCGAGCGAGAAAGCGTCGACAGGCGACTCACGGGCGAATCTCGTAGAATGCGTTGACGGAATGGTCGATATCGAGCCGGCGGAAGTCGGTGAACCCGGCTGCTGCCGACATCTCGCGGGCCTTGCCCTCTGGCAATCCAAGTGTGCCAAGGCCTTCACCGCCGGGCTCCGACAACGCTGACGACATGCACGACAGAACGCTGATGCCGTACATGAGCGCTGCCATCGGGTTCTTCTCGATGTTTTCGCCGAACGTGTCGCGGCCCTTAATGTCGACGAGCAGCCAGCTGCCGTCGTCGGCAATGGCCTCCTTGATCGAAGCGACCATCTGTGTTGGGTGCGACATGTCGTGGATGCAATCGAACGTGGTGATGAAGTCGACCGATGCGTCAGCTGGCAGCGGCTCGTTGCGCGGATCAACGAAGCGTGCGTTCGACACACCAGCCTCAGCGCGCCTGGCTTCGGCCCGATCGAGGGCGTGCTGGCTGATGTCGTAGCCAACGAATGTCGAGTTCGGGAAAGCCTCAGCCATCATCAGTACCGCTCCCCCGGCTCCGCATCCAATATCGGCAACCGTGATCCCGCCCCGAAGCCGTTCGACCAAGTCGCCGTCACCAACGAGCGGCAGCACCGTCGGAATGAGATGGCTCCGGTTCCAGGGCTCGAAGCTGCGTTCGATGCCGATAGCCCCTTCGCAGCCGTGGCTGTCGTAGTCATGACCCCGACCAGTGCGAAAGCTCTCTGGCATGACATCGAGCGCACCGATCATTTGTGGAAAGCGATGAAACATTCCCATCCCGCTCGCCGGGCTGTTCGGCGACGCAAGCACGGCGACACCTTCAGGTGACAAGCCGAAGCGCTCGGAACCGGGCTCGTCAGCGTTGTCAACAGTGAGGAATTTCGCGGCTGCCTGGTTGTAGGCCCATTCGCGCACCCATCGCTCGTCGAGTTCGAGCCGGTCAGCCAACTCCTGCGTGGTCAGCGGCCCAGCAGCCTCAGCCAGCGCGGTAAAAAGCCCCATCCGATCGCCGAGATGAATCATCCCGGCAGTCACCGCGCCGCTCAGCTGGCTGAACAGGTTGAAAGAGAACATCTTCAACAGGTCGGGGTCGGGCTCGATGCGTTCGGCGGAAGCCGTGAGGTCGCTCATCACCACGACCGTAGATGTTCAGCGCGTTCGATCGTCCAGCGCAAGGTGTTCAGCGTTGCCCAATGCGCTCATCCCGAACGCATGGCCGTCGCCAAGTTCGAACGTTTCGAGCCGGGTGATCGAGGTGTGGTGCAGTTGGAACCGCTCCCACTGCCACGGCACCGGCTCGACTCCGAGCAGGTGGCCAAGTGCCATCGAGTTGGTGCCAGCGTGAGCAACCATTGCGATCCGCTGATCGGGATTGTCGAGCTTCCAGACGGGCAGTTCGCCGCTGACGCGTGTCCCGCCATGCCGTGCCATAAATCCGTTGGCACCGGCGGTGATCCGGTCGGCAAAGTCACGCACGGACTCGCCGCCTTCGAGGCCGGTCCATCGCTCGAGCGACGGTCGGGCGAGCAGCTCTTTGTAGGCCTCCTGGGCGAGCGAATAGGGAGTGCCGTGCCAGTTCGGGTCACCGATCTCCTGCAACCATTCATCGATCACCTCGTCGCGGCCCAGGGCTTCGTAAAGGGGTGCCGCAGTCTGGCGTGCACGGAGCAGAGGTGAGACCAACACCTCGTCAAACTCCTCGGTTGCAAGCACCTCGGCCATGCGCTTCGCCTGATGATGGCCGAGTTCGGTCAGCGGAGGATTTTCCACATTGAGGTCGTTGCGCATCCACTCAGGTTGGCCATGACGGATGAAGACGAGTTCCATGCGGTGGGACTGTACGGCAGCGCCGCCGTCGCCGCCGGTTCGCGGGGATCACGGGGATAGCTTGCGCCAGGTGAACGACGTGCGCGCCGGCTGGTACCCCGACCCCGCTGCCCGATTCGAGCTTCGCTATCACAACGGCGTTGCGTGGACTGCAGACGTGTCGACCAATGGCGATCGCTTTGTTGATCCGCTTGGCACACAGCCCGGTGCGGTCGGGCCACCACACACGCCACAATCCGGAGCCAAGAACGGTGCCGCCACCGCCTCGATGGTCTGCGGAATTATCGCCATCGGTCTCGGCTGGCTGCCGTTCATCTTCGCGTTGGCTGCTCTCTCGGGCGTGATGGCAGTTGTGCTCGGTGTCCGCGCACGACGGCGGGCCAAGACGCCAGGACCGCAGTTCGGTGTCGGTACCGGCATGGCAACAGCTGGTCTCATCCTCGGGCCCATCGGCCTCATTGCCTGCGTCGGCGGCCTGATCTTGTCGATCGTCATGGTCAGCGCGATCGACCGCTTCGAGAACCCCGCCGCGAACAACACAGCAATCACCTCTTGCGAACGCGACGGCACCGACGTCACTGCGCAGGGCGAGCTGACAAACGCCAGCGACGACACAGCGTCGTTTACGGTTCGCGTCTCATTCGTCAGGCCCGGCACTGACAATCCGCGACGCCAAGCCAACGTCATCGTCAGCGATGTCGAGCCGGGTCAGACCCGCTCATTCGAGGTCATTGGTTCTGTTCCGCTCGAAAAAGTCGACTGCATCATCGCCAGCGTCAGAGGAGAACTTCCCTTCGGCGTCGATCCTGGCAACTGATCAGCTCTCGACGCTGGTCGACTCCACCCAGGCGTCGTAGAGGCCGGCATACACACCGCCTGCATCGACGAGGACGTCATGATGGCCGTCTTCGACGAGAACGCCGCCAGCCAGCACGAGGACACGATCAGCACGCGCCGCAGTCGAGAGACGGTGGGCGATCGCAATAGTCGTTCGTGACGCTGCGAGATGATCGAGCGCCCGCGCGATTCGAACCTCTGTGAGCGCATCGACGCTCGACGTTGCCTCGTCAAGAATCAGTACATCGGGGTCAGCGAGCCCGGCGCGGAGCAGCGCAACAAGCTGTCGTTCGCCGGCACTGAGCTGACCGCCGCGCTCGCCGACTCGGGTGTCGAGCCCGTCGCTGAGCGTGGCGACCCAGTCAGCAACATCGAGGTCATCGACGACCTTCTGCACGTCGGCCTCGGTGGCACCCTCACGAGCGAAGGCAACATTCCGGGCAATCGTGTCGTCGAAAAGGAACGGCTCTTGCGACACAACAACCAGTCGACTGCGGAGGTCGGCTCGGCCGACGTTCGCGAGGGAGACCCCTCCGACCGAAATAACGCCTGCGGTCGGGTCGGCGAACCGAGCAATCAGCCGACCCAGCGTGGTCTTGCCTGAACCGGTCGACCCAACCATCGCAATTTGTTGCCCGGCTGGAATGTGCAGGTCGATGCCGCGCAGTACAAGTACTCCACCGCGCTCATCGCTGTCGATCGATTCGCCCAGCCGTGTCGGGTATGCGTAGTCAACATGGCTGATTGTGATGTCGAGCTGTCCAGCGGGGAGTGTCACTGGCTGCTCGGGTTCGGTCGGTGTGATTGGCATGTCGAGTACTGACAGCACTCGATGCAAGCCAGCCACCGCTGTCTGGGTTTGATCAATCACCTCGGTGAACTCGGCGATCGGTTCAAGGAATCGGTAGGTGAGGAACACGAAGCTGACGAGCGCTCCAGCGGTCAAGCCGCCTTCGGGCCCGCGCCAGATGCCTGCACCGATTACTGCTGACACCGTGAAAACGGCGAAGATCTCACCCGACGGAAACAGAAATGCTCCGTACAGGGCCGCACGGATCTGATCTCGTGCCTTCTTTTCTGTGGCTTGCTCGACCACTGCGGCCAACGTGTCGCCGGCGTCGTAGGCGCGAATTGCCCCGGCACCGGAGACGACCTCGGCAATGGCGCCCAGCATCTCGCCGTTGCTCTCTCGTGCCCGGCCATGCGCGACAACCAAGCGCTGCTGAACCGAGCGCAGCACGAACGCCAGCGGCAACGAGATAGCGAAGGCAATGAGCGCGAGCATCCAGTCGTAGGCGAGCATTGCAACGGCGACGATGACCATCAGGGTCGAGCTGCGCATCCACGCCATGCCGCCCCACTGGAAGAACTGCGCCAGCGTCTCGATGTCGGAGGTAACTCGTGCAACGAGCCCACCGCGCCGCTCTTCGTTGTGGTCAGCCAAGCTGAGCTGGTTGATGTGCCCAATCAGTTTCGATCGCAGGTCATAGAGGGCGCGTTCGCTGCGTTCGCCGAGCCTGACCTGCGCCTGACGGAGTGCGAAAGCCGCGATCGTCACAGCGACTGCAGCGACCACCGCAAGCCGCGCGACGTAGCCGACGCGCACGTCGTTGCGCCCAACGATGCCATTATCGATGGCCTGCTGGATCAGCACAGGAACCACGATGCGGCCGGCCGATCCAATGGCCGCGAGGAGAAACGTCAGGCCTAGGCCGTCACGCAACACCGGAGCGGCATCAAGGCCGCGCTTAATAGTCGTGATCGTCGTATCGGTGTCGCCGGTTCCAAAGGCACCCGCAGCACCCACCGGAGCCCCTTGGGGCGTCGGCTCTTCGTCGACCGGATCGACAGCACTCGCGATGATCGTCATAACGACGGGCTCCGGTCGGTTTCAAACGCCGCAACGAGTTCGCGATAGTCGTCGTGCGAGGCGAGAAGTTCGTCGTGCGTGCCGTGGCCGGTCACTGCACCAGCGCTCAGGAACACCACGTCGTCAGCGAGCGCAACGGTCGACGGCCGCGACGCCACGAGCATGACGGTGGTGGAGGCCAGCGCCGTTCGCATGTTGTCGAGCACCTTGGATTCGGTGGCCGGGTCGAGTGCCGATGTGGTGTCGTCGAGGATCAGCAGGGCTGGTTGGCGAACCAGTGCTCGCGCAAGCGCCACACGTTGTCGTTGACCGCCACTCAGGCTGACGCCACGTTCGCCAACCACCGTGTCGAGCTGGCCTGCGAGGCCCCGCACGAAGTCATCGGCTGCAGCGATGCGGAGTGCTTCCCAAATCTCCTCGTCGCCAAACTCGGTACCGAACTCGATGTTGTCGCGTACGGTTCCAGCAAGCAGAAATGCTTCCTGAAAGACGATCGAACGTTGTCCCGCAGTGATCTCGATGTGACCCGATGTCGGTGCGACAAGCCCAGCGGCGAGATCCGCAAGCGTGCTCTTGCCCGAACCTGTTGGCCCAACCACCGCAGTGATCGATCCCGAGGGCAGCGTCATCGTGACGTCGTGCAGCGCATGATTGTCGGCATCAGCGTGGCGGAAGCCGACGGCGCGAAAGGCCACGCCGACACCCGCTGCTGCGACCGCGATCCCTCGGCGTGGATCTGCCTCAACCGGTTCAGAGAGCACCGCTTGGATGCGCGTCCACGCCGCCATCGAACGCGGGAGTTCCGACAGCGCGTAACCGATCAGACGCAGTGGCAACACCAGGAGTGTGAAGAGAAAAATCACGCTGGAAAACTCTCCAACAGTCACGTTGCCGGACTGCACACGAACGGCTCCGATGACCACCAATGCGATGCTCGTGAGCGTGGGGATCAGATCGAGCAGCGCCTCGAACCAGCTACGCATCTTGATCGCCGTAATTCGCGGCGTCAGGACATCGCCTGCGAGATCGGCCAGACGCTGTGTCTCGCGGTCCTCAGCTCCGTACGACTTGATCAACTGGATGCCCTCGAAGCTCTCGTGGACGCCGGCGGAGAACTTTCCGAGTCGTTCCTGCGCTTCGGTGAAATACACGGCGACCGAGCGTTCGTAGACGACGTTGGTCCCAATCAAGATCGGGAACACGACAATGGCCAGCAGGCCGAGTGGGATATCGATGAAGAACAGCCAGATCGTCGAAACGAAGATCATCACGACCGTGCTCGACGCGAACGGGATCGGTGCAATGACACTGACGGTTGCTTCGGTGTCAACACCGGCGCGCGCAACGAGATCGCCGTCGGCATGGCGACGGTGCCACCCGAGCGGTTGGGTGACCAGCTTGTCGAGCACCTGGTTGGTGTAGGTCTGGGCGACGCGCCACATGCCCATCGAGGCAAACGCTCGGCGGAACACCACGCCAACAGCACGCACCAGCCCGATGCCGATGATCATCGAGAAACCAGTGACCACCGCTCCTGTTGCAACGTCGCCCTCTTCAAATCGAACGATGATCACGTTGTCAATCACCCAGCGAATCGCGAAGCTTGAAGCCACCGTTGCCACCGCGAAGACCGCAGCCCCGCTGAACGCAATAGCGAACGGACTCGGGTGGAGCGACAGCATCGAGCGGATCAGATGCCAGTTCCTGCGGGCTCGCGAACGGCTTGATTCCCTGCGATTGTCGCGCCCAGGCATCCAAGTTGTGTCAGTCACGTCGGGCACATCGCGTTTCTACCAGCCTGACTGGGCCATAACGTCCTGTGTTGTGGTGACACACGGCGAACAGATCGACAACAACGGCCATTTTCAACGGACCGCCCGCAAGAAAGGCGTGACTATCGGCAAGGTGCTCTTCCCGATTGGGGCGCTGCTCTTCGTCTCGTTCTGGGCGTGGGCGCTGTTCTTCGCGTCGAAAACCTCCGTGAACAAGATCGAAGATCGCGCGTGGGCCGAGCGGGCCGAGGGAATCTGCGCCCCGGTGAAAGAAGAGCTGCGTGGGTTCGAAATGCGGGCCGATCCGAGGCTCGACGTTCGAGCCGACCTCGTGGTTCAGTCAACGGACACCCTCGGGCGGATGCTCGACGACCTCGTTGCCGTGGCCCCGACCGACGCGAAGGGCCAGGCCATCGTCCCCGCCTGGATCGCTGACTGGCGCCAGCTCCTCGACGATCGCTACGCCTACTCCGAGCGGTTGCGAGGCGGACAAAACGTTCCGTTCACCGAGACAGCAGTCAACGGCGTCCCGATTACCGAACGGATCGAAAACTTTGCTGGCGACAACGAGATGCCGAGCTGCGCACCCCCGCACGGCTCGGTGCTCTGAGTTCTTACAGCTGCTTGATCACCCGTGCCGGCACGCCGGCCGCGATGCAGTTGTCGGGTAGATCACCCGTCACGACACTGTTGGCACCGACGACAACGTGCTTGCCGATGTTCGAACCCGGCAGCACGATGCTGCCGTGGCCGAGCCAAGAACCGTCACCGATCGACACCGGTCGTTCGGGCATAACCTGCATCGAGATCGGAAGCTCGAGGTCTTCATACCCGTGATTCTGATCGGTGATGTAGACATGATGGCCAGTCCACACGTCGTTGCCGATCTCGATCCGCAAGTGACCCACGATCCCACTCCCCTTGCCGATGAGGCACCGGTCGCCGATACTGACGACCGGGTCGGTGATCATTTCCTGGCCGGGAACCATGCCGGCCGACAGGGTGATCTGCGGCCCAATCATCGTGCCCTCACCGATGTGGATGTACTGCTCGTTAAAGAGGGTGTTCGGCGGGAAACAGATGACGCTGTCCTTTCCGAACTTGCCGAACCGTTTGCCCCGGCCTGTGTCGGGACCAATCGCACCCAACTCGGCAGCGAGTTCCCAGCTGCGGTGTACGGCTTCGCTCGATGCGCGTTTGACACTCGTCAGCAGTCGCTGTCGCAAGGTGTCGGGTACTGGGTCTCGTTTGAGCACGGGAAGCGACACTATCGGCCGAGCTCGATCGCCTGATTAGTCACCTTTCGGCCGTTGCCCGTAGTCCTGCCAGGGTCCGTCACGATCTGCAATCACCGGCTTGAAACCGCGTTCGGCAATATCTTCGGTCCAGCGATATGCCTCTTCGGTGTGGCGCGTGACGCCATCGAAGAACGTGCCGAGCATCTGCGACGTCCGCAGGCCCATATTCTCGTATGCCTGGTTGATGAGCAGCTTGTTGAGGGCGAGCTGGTTGGCGGGGATGGTGGCGAACCGACGCGCCTCTGCTTCGACCTCGGCTGCAATCTCGTCAGCGGGCAGCACGTGGCTCACCAAGCCGATGCGGTGAGCAGTCGGGGCGTCTATGGCCCGACCCGTCAGTAGAAACTGCTTGGCATGTTCAAGCCCCAGCCGGTGAACCCACATCATGGTCGTCGGCGTACCGTAGATGCGGCTTGGCGCATACCCGATGTGGGCGTCTTCAGCCATATATAACAAGTCGGCGCAGAGCACCAGATCGGTTGCTCCGCCGACTGCCCACCCGGTGATCTCACCGATGACGGGCTTTGGGCACTCCCAGATCTTCATAAATCTGCGGACGTTGTTGTTCATGAACTGATAGTCCCGCACGGGGTCCCACGCACCCTCGCGTGGCGCTGGCCCCTTCGCCCCGTATGGCGTCGACCATCCGGGTGGGCCGTCGGCAGATTCAGAGAAGTCGTTTGCGTTCGTCAGGTCGTACCCAGCCGTGAGGGTGCCGTCGGCGCCTCGCAGCACGATCGCTGCGACATCGCGTGACTTGGCTGCAGCGTCGATGCCGTCGGCAACGCCCTGGATCAGCGCATCAGTCAGCGTGTTCTTTTTGTGCGGACGATTCAGCGTGATGATCGCGATGTCGTCGCGCTCTTCGTACAACACGACGGATTCAGGTTCATCACTCATTTCCACCACTTCACTCGGTTCAGGAGATGCCGCACGAATTGCAGGTAGTCGGGAAAGCCGCGCGCACCGCTGATGAACGCAGTCGCCATAGTCTGTGCAGCGTGCCGCCGATCGGGGTCCGACCACCCAAACCGACCCCGATCGTGATCGCCGCGTACTTCGGATACGTCATCGTCGGCTGGTTCCTCAACGGGCTCGGGTCCGTGCTCCCCGAGCTAGAAAACGAACTCGGCAAACGGGCGTCGGCGTACACGTTCTTGCCGGGCGTCGTACTACTCGCGTGGGGATCAATCGTGGTACGCCGCCACCGCGGCGCCGCTCCCGCCAGCCCGCACACCAGCACCATGGTCCTCGGTTCGGCAGCACTCGCGGGTGGCGTGCTGGTGATGGGTATCACGCGTTGGTTCGGTGTGAGCGCAATCGGCGCTGGCATCAGTGCGACTGCCGCTGCAGCCCTGATCCGGCTGATGCCAGCAATGCTCGCTTCGGCGCGGCCCGACGACACCGAACGCGTCCTGATCCGAGCCAACGCCTATTCGAGCCTGGCAGCCATCGCCGCCCCTCTGGCGGTGGGCTTGTCAATTCTGCTCGGCGGCGGGTGGCTCCCGGGCATCGTCGTGCCGATCGGTGGCGGCGCAGTGGTGATTGTGCTGATGACACGTGGCAACCGCACCGGCCAGCCCGCCGCTGCGCTGCAACCCGCCAAGCCGGTCCACGACGATGAGCCGGTCGTGCCACCGTTTGCACTGTGGTGGCGCGAGATCACGGTACTGACATTGTGCATCGTGGTCGAGTTCTGCTTCTCGTACTTCGCTGCCACCTTCCTCCACGAGGAGGTCGAGATGTCGACCGCTGGCGCGGCGGCGGGCGCTGCAGCATGGGGCTGCGGCATGACGATTGGACGGTTCATCACCAGCACCTGGCCACCACCGCGATCGATCCTGGTGAGTGTCGTCCTGATCACCTTTGGCTTCGGCCTCATGTGGGGAATCGCCACGCCGGTGTCATCGATTGCCGGGATCGGCCTCGCCGGCCTCGGCGCCTCGCCGCTATACCCGACCAGGATGACCGCGTTGCTGCATCGATTCCCGCGCTCACCCGATCAGGCCGCGACGCGCGGCTCGATCGCGTCGGGCATTGCCTTGATCAGTGCACCGGTGCTGATGGCCGGGCTACGCGCGGCGACCGATGTTCGCAGCGCGTACCTCGCAGTTCCGCTGTTGCTCGCCGTGCTGGCCATATTGGCACGCCCGATCCCAGCGCCGACATTGGCCACGGAGGCATCGATCCAACCGGCCCTGCGCGACTGATCGATGCCGCAAGCTCGTCAACAGCCCTCCTCGAGCGCTTACTCTGGCGAAATGACGGAGCCAGTTCCACTTACGACTTCACACGCCATCGGGGATTCCACACCTCCGGTCCGAGATCTCACGATTGGAGGCCTGCTCCGCGCAGCCGCGGCAGCGGCGCCCGATCAGCTCGCCTTGATCGAAGGAATTCCTCTCGCTGACGGGGTGGTCCGTCGTCAATGGTCCTACGCCGAATTGCTCGTGCAATCCGAACGCACCGCTCGGGCGCTACTTCACCGGTTCGAGCCAGGGAGCCACATCGCCGTCTGGGCGCACAACATTCCCGAGTGGGAGCTCCTCGAGTTCGGCTGCGCCATGGCTGGCATGGTGATCGTCACGGTCAACCCAGCGTTCCAGCGACACGAGTTGCACTACGTGCTCACACAGTCGAAGGCCCGGGCAGTGTTCGTCGTGCCATCGCATCGCGGCAATGCAATGCTTGCCACGGCCCAAGACGTCCAGGCCGAATGCCACGAACTCCAAGAAATCATCAGCTTCGACGACTGGGACCATTTCCTCACCGGAGCCGACCAGTTCACCGGCGATCTCCCACAGGTCGCTTCGACCGACCCCGTCATGTTGCAGTACACATCGGGCACCACCGGATTTCCGAAGGGTGCGCTCCTGCACCACCGCGGGCTCGTCAACAATGGACATCATGTTGTCGACCGGCTCGGCGTCGCCGATGGCGATGTCTACGTGCAGACAATGCCCCTCTTCCACACGGGCGGCAGCGCCTTGGGCGTCCTCGGCTGTGTGTCCAAACACCTCACCCAGGTGCTCGTTCGAGAGTTCGAACCCGGCCTTGTCATCGAGTTGTCGCAGACCTACAAGTCGAACACAATGCTCGGCGTGCCGACGATGCTCGTCGCCATCCTCGAGCATTCCGACTTCGCCGATGCCGACCTTTCGTCGCTCAAAGCACTCTGCTCCGGCGGCTCACTCGTTCCCGAACACCTCGTGCGCACCTTCGAAGAACAGCTCGGTGCGCCGTTCACGATCGTCTTCGGACAGACCGAATGCTCACCGGTCGCATCAATGACACGGCCGACCGACACAATCAAAGACAAGGCTGGCACCATCGGCCCACCAATGCCGAACGTCGAGGTACGCATCGCGGACCCCGAGTCGGGCGAGACCCTGCCGATCGGCGAGGTCGGCGAGTACCTGACTCGCGGCTATCACGTCATGCACGAGTATTTCGAGATGCCAACGGCAACGGCCGAGACAATCGACGCCGACGGCTGGTTACACACCGGCGATCTCGCGGCGATGGACGACCGCGGCTACTGCACCGTCGAGGGACGCCTGAAAGACATGATCATTCGCGGCGGGGAGAATATTTATCCCAAGGAACTCGAAGAGCTCCTGTTTGCTCATGACGCTGTCAGTGAGGTGGCGGTCGTCGGCCTGCCTGATGACAACTGGGGCGAGACGGTCGGTGCCTTCATCCGACCGTCACCAGGCACGACAGTCGACAAGCAGCAGTTGTTCAGCTACCTACGTGAGCATCTCGCACCGCACAAGACGCCTCGGCAGTGGTTCGCGGTCGAAGAGTTTCCCTTCACGGGATCAGGCAAGATTCAAAAGTTCAAGCTGCGTCAGCAGTGGATCGACGGCGAATGGAACGAACTGTGAGTGACAGCGAAGAACACATCGGCATCGCGTATGCAACGGCGGAGCGATTTGAGCAGCCCGTCGACATTGCGTACAACGGGTCATCCACGCAGAGCCCTGTGCGTGCCCCGCAAGTCGCTGGTGCGCTCGATCAGATGTTGGGCGGCAACCCGCCGTCAATGGACGAAGACTGCCTGCAGCTCAACGTCTTCACGCCAGCGCGCGACAACGGGTCTCGACCCGTTCTCGTCTGGATTCACGGCGGGGCCTTCACCAACGGCACGGCGCACATGCCGTGGTACGACGGAACCGCGCTTGTTGAACGGGGCAACGTTGTGGTCGTCTCGATCAACTACCGCCTCGGCGCCCTCGGCTACCTCGGTGACACGAACTGCGGAACACTCGACAAGGTGTCGGCGTTGCGTTGGGTCCAGCGCCATATCGCCGATTTCGGCGGCAACCCGGACAACGTCACTGTGTTCGGCGAGTCAGCCGGCGGCGCAGGCATCATTGCTCTGTACGCAACGCCGGCAGCCGATGGTCTCTTCCACCGGGCATGGGCAATGAGCCCGTCGATCCTCCAGCTGCGAACATCTGAGCAGGCCGCTGAATACCAGCAGACATTCCTCGACCTCCTCGGTGCCGACTCACTCGCTGCGGCAAAGGCCGCATCGGTCGACGACATCCTCGATGCCCAGAACCGCATGCCGCTCAGTGGCGCCGGGCTCAAAAACTTCAGCCCCACCGAGGGATGCTCCAGCATCCCCGAATCGATTCTCGGCGCCGCTGCGACAGATCTGCGGCCGCTCGTGATCGGTACAACTCGTGACGAGATGCTGCTCTTCACCACATTCGATCCGTCACGTTCCGGCTGGACCGATGCGGAGGTCGACCGCCAGTTCTCCAAGCGGTTCGGTGCGACATGCAACGAGGCAGTCAGCGAGTACCGCCGCCTGCGACCCGACACCAATGCGAGCCAGCTGATCTCGGCGATGCAGACCGACGAAATGTTCCGTGTACCGGCCCAGCAGTTGGCCTCCGATCGGTCAGCGCCAACCTGGATGTATCTCTTCGATGTGCCATCGACGGCTTTCGGTGGCGTACTCGGCAGCTGCCATGGCAGTGACATTCCGTACATGTTCGACAACCTCGCCCAGCCGGGCGTCTCGAGGTTCCTCGGCGATGATCCGGCCCAAAATGTTTCCGAACAGTTCAGCGAGGCACTGATCGAGTTCGCACGAAGCGGTGAACCGGATTGGCGCCCGTACGACAGGGAACAGCGCAACACCCAAATCTTCGGTACCGACCCTGGCGTCGTGGGCGACCCTGAAGCCACTATTCGCCTGCTGTGGCACTGATGTTCGACCTCCCGTTCGGGTCGATCACCGACGTTGCCGGAATCACCGTCGGGCACCATCAACGAGCAGGCCGCAACTGGCAGACGGGCACGACTGCGATCATCGTCAAATCGGGCGCGACACCAGGGGTCGATGTACGCGGTGGCGGGCCCGGGACTCGAGAAACCGATGCCCTCAATCCACAGAACTTGATCCAGGAGATCCACGGCATCTGCCTGAGCGGCGGAAGCGCCTACGGCCTCGCGGCGGCACACGGCGTGATGGAATGGCTCGAGGGTCGGGGTCTCGGGTTCCCGATCGGGCTGATGAACGGTTCACCCCAGGTCGTCCCCGTGGTTCCCGCTGCGGTGATCTTTGATCTCGGCCGCGGCGGTTCGCCAACCAATCGACCAGATGCCACGTTTGGAAGCAGAGCAGCGGGGAATGCCCGGCGCTCTCAGCAGCGTTGGGGCTCAGTAGGCGCCGGCACCGGTGCCCGCGCCGGAGGGTTGCAAGGTGGTGTCGGAACTGCTTCGACAACCGTCAGGCTTGCCGAGAGCGGCGTCGAAGTCACCGTCGGCGCGCTCGCCGTTGCGAATCCGAACGGCTCAGTCATCGATCAGATGACGGGCCTGCCATGGGAGCCGAGCGGTGCCCGGCTCCGCCGACCGTTGGCTGACGAACGGCGTGCGCTCATCGCTGCACTGACCGGCCAGGCCGCATTCAACTTGAACACGACAATCGGCGTGGTCGCCACGTCAGCACGGCTCGACAAGGCAGAGACCTCCAAGATGGCCTCGGTCTCCCACGATGGGCTTGCTCGCGCCGTGCGTCCGGCGCATTCAATGACCGACGGCGACACGATCTTTGGCCTCGCCGTCGGCACCACCGACCTGCCTGCCGTCGGCAGGCATGTTGCCCTCAACGTCATTCTCAAGGCCGCCTCCGAGACCTTCGCGGCGGCCTGCACGCACGCCGTCTTGGCGGCATCGACAATCGGGGAGGCTGTTGCTTACTCCGATCTGTGCCCGTCGGTCTACCGTTCCAGCCGATGATCACGTTCTCTTCCCCTGCTGATATGCGTGCGTGGGCCGAACAGCAGCGCTGTGCCGGCAAGACCATCGGGTTCGTGCCCACGATGGGGGCGCTGCACAGCGGCCACGTGGCACTGATTGCCGATGCCGCACGACGTGCTGACGTCGTGGTCGTGTCGATTTTCGTCAACCCGCTGCAGTTCAATGAGTCCACCGACTTCGACAGCTACCCGCGTCCGATCGATGACGATGTCGCCGCCTGTTCTGGTGCCGGTGTTGCCGCCGTGTTTGCCCCGACAGCTGGTGCGATGTACCCGCCGGGCTTCCAGACCCGCGTGCTACCGGGACCGCTCGGCGAGGTGATGGAAGGCCCCAACCGGCCGGGCCACTTCGAAGGCGTTGCCACCATTGTGGCCAAGCTGCTGGGTGCGGTTCGACCCCACGTTGCGATCTTCGGACAAAAGGACTTCCAGCAATTGCGGATCATCACACAGATGGCGACCGACCTCGAACTCGGTGTCGAGATCATCGGCCACCCAATCGTCCGCGATCCGGACGGCGTTGCCCAGTCGAGCCGCAACGTCCGATTATCGGCCGCTGAGCGCAGAGCGGCGATTGCTGTGCCCCACTCGCTCAACGCAGCAGTCCTGGCCGCAAAGGACACCGACGACGTCGAAGTAATCGTCAGCGCAGCCCTCGCCGTCGTTATCGGGGAACCGCTCGCCAAGCACGAATACACGACCGTCTTCGATGCAACAACACTCGAAGCAATCGTCACCCTCACGCAAGCGCAGCGTTCCTTCGGCAAAGTACGCATCGGCACCGCTGTCTGGTTCGGCGACGTCCGGTTGATCGACAACCGCGACCTCTTTCCCGCCTGACGCGGTGCGTCCCGCCTAGTTCTGGAGGCGATTGGCGATACCCGTGAGGACGAGGAGGAGTACCAATCCGTTGAAGATGGCGTGGGCCACAATGGTTGGCCCAATGCGACGGAGCAGGTAGGCAGCGCCACCGAATGCGATTCCGACGCCTGAAAGGATGATGGCTAAACCAATGTTCCCTGCGCCGCGGACCGGATCGATATGCGCAACGCCAAAGAGCACGCCCTGCAGGACCACGGCCGGCGCGGCAGAGAGCCTGCTACGTAGACCGCGCATGACGACGCCACGAAATACGATTTCTTCAACGAACGGCGCTGCAATCACCGCGGTAATCACGAGCGACACGACGTAGGTGCGATCTGCGGTGAGCTCGCCGATCCCGTCGGTGTTGTTCGAGAGCGGCACTCCGAAAGCAAGCACCAAAGCGCCCATTGCGACCTGTGTTCCAATTGCGACGAGCCAGACCACAGGACCCCAGCCGAGGTCGGACCACTTCGGCTGCAACCCGACGTCATCGAAGAACTTGTCGGTACCCCAGCGGCGACTCGCGTACTTGCACCATGCCAGTGATGGGCCATACCCCATAACGCCGAGCAGGGCGACGTACGCAACGACCGGCCACTCAAACTGCAGGAGCGCATCGAGGACGTACTTCGATGTCAGAAGCGAGAGGACGAGAACGGCCACCGCACCGATCGCTGCGTTCATCGGCAGTACTGCATGCGGCTCGCGCTCGGGGGCGAACGCCAGGGTTGGATTGGCCCACGTGCTGGTGGTGACGGGTGGACCCGTGGGTGGTGGAAAGTCAGTCATCGCGAATCGCCAGCGGCGTAGGTCTCAGCGTAGGCGCTACCCCGACCGTATGAGAGCACGAGGCACACGACGGCCTAGCATCGATGGCGTGACTGATGAGCAGCGACCATATGGCGGCGGCACCAGCGATCCGGCGCTCAAACAAGTGCGGACCCGCCACTTCAAGAGGGCCAAGGAGAACGGGATCAAGATCACCGGTCTCACAAGCTATGACTTCTTGTCAGCATCGATCTTCGATGAGGCGGGCGTTGATTTCCTCCTGGTCGGCGACTCTGCGGGTAATACCGTGTTCGGGTACGACACGACCATTCCCGTTACCCTCGACGAACTCATCCCACTGACCGCAGCGGTCGTGCGTGGCGCGAGCCGAGCCCTCGTCATTGCCGATCTGCCATTCGGTTCATACGAGAACGG
>ERZ888423.1911-NODE-1911-length-16773-cov-10.519739_pt1 | contig 16773 bp, 9 predicted proteins | sample MGYA00520523_ERZ888423 | MGnify/ENA primary metagenome ERZ888423 (study PRJEB32303, sample SAMEA104408611) | aquatic metagenome | biome: Brackish water; feature: Pelagic; material: water | place: Baltic Sea | collected 2014-06-08T10:24:00 | depth 30,27 m ...
CGGTGAATCACAACCTGCTGATATCGCTCAAACACTTTTCGGTCAGGCTCTTAGATCGAGTGACGCCAATCGGCCTATCCGCTGTCTGAAGATTTGCCAAAAGGCGGATTGACCGAATCTACAGCATCAAGCGGCTCCATAACTAGAGCGCTTTGGCCTGCCTTGCGCCAAAACCTGTGCAGGATTGGCGTCAACATCCTCATATCGGCGCCATGTCGCGCGCCAGGACTGCACCGCCCGCCGTCGCTCTTCTAAGGCGACATCGGAAACGCAGGCGACATCGCTCCGATCGGCGCGAGTTGGGCCAAGCCCGCTCTTCGCCAGGTCCGGGCCGATCCGGGACAGTCGGCCATTCTCTGGCGGCATCGGCTGCGATCGGTCAGGCGTCGATCTTCACTGGGCCTTTCGGGGCGCCGACGCAAGCAAGGCAGGAGCCATTTTCGATGGCCGCGTCAGGCGGCGTCGCATAGCCTACTTCACCGTCCAGAACGGCGGTCAGGCAGGTGCCGCAACTGCCGGCGCGGCAGCCGGAGGCAATATCGACGCCATTCGCTTCGGCCAGGTCGAGCAACGTGCCGATCGCTGGCGTCCATTCGATCGTCTTGCCGGATTTCGCGAATGTCACGGCGATCCCAGCGGCAGGCGTCGCGCCATCGACGGGAGCCGGCGGCGGGGCTTTCTTTACGGATGCCGGGCCGAACGCTTCATAATGAATATCCGCTTCCGGCACGCCCCAGGCCTTCAGATCGGCGTCGAGCGAGTTCATCATTGGCGGCGGGCCGCAGAAATAATACTCGAAATTGTTGGACGGCAGGAGTTTCTTGAACAACTCGACCGAGACGCGCGCGTGGTGATCGTAGTCTTCGCCGAGCACGTCGTCGTCCGTCGGGTCGCTGTAGCAGATGTTCATGCGGACGTTCGGATTGTCGGCGGCGATTTGCCTCAGATGGGCTTTCATGATGTGCTGGGACTTGTTCGGGGCGCCGAAGAAGAACCAGGTCTCGCGGTCGGGCTCGTGTTCGCAGATATAGTTCAGCATGCTCAAGACCGGCGTGATGCCGACGCCGCCGCCGATCAACACGACCGGGCGCCGGTGCTGGCGCTTCAGGTAGAAGCCGCCGTTCGGAGCCCGAACGTCGATGATATCGCCCTTGTTCAGCACTTCATTGACGAAAGTCGAGGAGAGCCCAGGGGGAATTTCCGGCTTGCCGCGCGGCGGCGGGACTTTCTTGACCGTGATCCGGTAATAGTCGCGGCCCGGCGCATCGGAGAGCGAATAGCAGCGGATCACGTCGCCTGTGTGATCGGGCACCAGGAACTTGAAGGTCAGGAACTGGCCCGGCTCAAACGGCGGAAGAGGGCGGCCATCATGGGGTTTCAGGTAAATAGAATGGCAGTCGGGGATCTCGTTGATCTTTTCGGCGACCTCGAACTTCCGGAAGCCGCTCCAGGTGTTCTGGGTTTTTTCGATCTCTTCCGCCCGAACCTTCAGCAGGCTTTCGGCGCGGGCGCGGAACAGCGTACTTTGCTCCTCATAGTGCCGGGCAAGCCGCGCCTGTTGCCGGAACGATCCGAAGAGCAGGGACAGGATATAAAGCCCGAGCAATCCTGCGGCGCCGATTGCAACGATACTGGCCATATTCTCCATCTCATTCCCCCTTCAAGCGCGCCGGCAAACCCCTTTGCCGGCGCGGATCGATCTCAGCAGAACTGGCGTCCCCCGGCCCATCGGCGGGCCGGGGGACGCCCGCTTAGAATTTTACGCGCACTTCAAACCGGATGCCGGCCACATCGTCGGCATTCTCGCGGATCGCAGCGATGGCGTCAGCCCGGAGGATGACACGGTTCGTGACAGGGATCTGGTAGCGGGCGCCGACGGCATATTGCGCCCCTTGCGCCGGTTGGCCGGCCTGCTTCTCGCCTTCGAGAACTTGAACCGTTGAAGCTTCGACCACCAATTGCTGATCCAGATTGAACAGATAGTTCACGCCGACGGCCGCGCCGAAGGTATCCTGCGCGGTATCGTCCAGTTTCGGGAACTGGGTCATGCCGTCATTTTCGAAGGTGATGCCGGTATTTTTCAACAGGCCGCCATTGTCGCGGACAAGGCTTTGCGGTTTGTCGACGCCAAGGAAAGCATTGAGATACGGCACGTAGACGTCGGGCTTGTGGGTGATCAGAGAATTCTCAAGCAGGATCGCGAAGCCATCGGCCGTCTTGGCGCGATTGTCCGTGTCCTGGCCGACCGCGCCGAATACGCGGACCGAATTCGAGAGCCAGCCGCCATAACGCTTCGTGAAGGCCGCCGTCAGGTTGACATAGTCGATATCGGACAGATCGTTCCGGCCATCGATATAGCCGACGCCGAATTCCGAATAGCCTTCGAACCACTCGACGAACGCGGCGACGCCGTAGACGGAAACCTCATCCGTGTCGGGGTCGCCATTGGCGGCGACGAACGCCGGCGATTCCGCTTCGGAAAAGCCAGCGAAGAATGTGATGTCCATGTTCGTGATATCGAGGGCGGCGCTGTTCAGGGACGGCAGGGCAAAGCCGCCGCCGACGAACGCATCCTCCATCCAGAGGCCATTCTGCATGATGAACGGCACCAATCCGAAGGATATCGGCAAGTCGAAGGATTGATATTCATCGGACAGGCCGGCCACGATGGCTCCGATATCGCCTTCGAAGAACAGGGTTTCGACGCCAGGATCGACTTCGCCGACGCCGCCATCGCCGCCATTATCGTCATTCTTGTCGCCGAAGCGATAGCCCAGGAACTTGCCGCCCCGATCGAGCGGCCGGAAGAACGCGTGGATGCGCTCTGTCGCCGTCAGCTTCAGGTCGACGTCGAGGTTCAGGCGGTTCGCCCACTCATAAACCGTGTCGTTGCCGACATCGTTGGCGGCGATCGCCGTTCTGAAATCGCCGAAGACCTGCAGCGCGGGAGCGAACAGGTTCTTTTCGCCGGCGATATTCGTGCCCTGCTCGAAGGGGCCTTCCACATATTGCGGCCGCCCAGCTTCGATGATCGGCCGCGGCTCGGTAAGATTGCGCTTGCCGCCATAAATTTGGAGCTGGCCTTCGGCGTTATAGGGCTTGTCCTCATAGGTCGGGTCGGCCTTGAAGACGCCGGCGTCATGTTCGGCTGGACGCGCGATAGAATCCATCTCGCGCGGCTTGTCTGCGTCGGCCGAAGCGGCGAATGCGCCTGGCGTCGCGATGAGCAATGCGGCGGCGGCGGTGGCTGCGAGCAATGCGGCGCGTCCGGCGCTGATATGTTTGCGATGCGACACGGTTTCGTTCCCCTTGGTCAAAGTCGCTGTCCCCGGCGCCGGATCGGTTCGATCTGACGCCGGGGATGACAGGCGCCGAAGCGCATTAGTTTACGTCGAATTCCACCGTATAGGCATGGAAATCGAGCATCCAGTCGTTCATGGCTTCCTCCATTTCCGGCGTGGCCTCGACAAAGCGCATGAAGTAGATCGGCTCGGCGCGGCTGCGCATGCGAACCGCCATCTTGTAGGTGCCTTTCTCGCTCAGCGCATCGGCCGGGATATTGTAGTTGGCCATGCGGTTGCCGAGCGGCGGGATCGAGCGGCCTTCCATGCGAATGAACGGCGGGTGGTTCAGGATCGACGTCGGCACGTTGGCGGCGCGAATGAACGGAAGCTGGTCGATATCGACGTTGATCGGCAGATACCACTCGCGCTCCGTGCCCTTCACGTTGGTGAACAGGAACTTGGTCTGCAGATTGAACAACTGATCGTCGAACTTCGTGTCTCCCGAAGCGACCTCGAGCGAATGCAGGTCCGCCATATCGCCATTCCCGTCGACATAGCCCGATTCCCAGACCGGCTTGCCCGAGGGCGAGACGACCGCGACGTTCAGCCAGATTTCCGGCTGCGCGCCTAGCGACCCGGACGGCAGGTTATGCCCGTCGTCGGTATTCGTGACCTTGATCGCGAAGCCCAGCGAGGAGCCGACTTTCGGCTGACCCTTGAAGAATGGGCCGTCCAGCCGGGAGCCGTTCTCCATCACCTGCCGGCGGAGGTCGCGCTTTTCTTCAAGCGCCGCAATGTTCTCCTGGATGATCTCCCAGGCGGTTTCCCGATCGAAGACATCGCCCCAGGCGGCGGGGAAGATATCTTCGGAGACTTCGCCGCTTTCGACCTTCTCCTCGAACTCGGGCGAGCCCCATCCGGCGCGATAATCGAACGCCAGCCAGTCCTCGATCGGAATCTCGGCTCCGTCCGGATTGTGCGGGAAGATGCCGGGATGGGCGATCGGATAGCCCGGCCCATAGAAGGCATGGTTGGAATGCTTGCGGCCCGGATCGATTTCCTGGCCGTTGATGACGGCGACCGGCGCGGTCGCATAACCGTCGGCGCGGCCTGGGACCTTGCCCATGTGGCAGTCCTGGCAGGTGACGCCCGCGGCGGCGGCCGGGGAGGCGCGATACTGATCCCAGACCACTTCCAGCTTGATGCCGGGATTGACCGCGACCTGATGGCACGAAACGCAGAATTCGGACTTGGAAATCTGCGGGAACTTGTAGACGCCCAGATGGATCTGCGCGCCGCGTTCGTCCGGTCCGGCCGAAACGCGATACTCGCCGCGATTTTCGATGACCTTCGCCAGGGTTTCGCCATCGCCCGCGCCGGTGACCGGCACATGGATGTTGCCCGGCGTCACCAGGCGTTCGCCGTTGACCTTGCCATACTGCTCACGCACGCGGTGGCAGGTTACGCAGCTGATGCCCTCGCGGGAGATCTGCGCCCGTTCCCAGAGCGGCAGGTCGCGACGTTCGTCAAGCTGAGTGCCGATCTGTTGATGGCAGCGCACGCAGAATGCGCGAATGGTTCCGCTCGAAAGATCGTTAATCTTCTGCTCGAACTTGTGGAACATGGGCGAGATCGAGGCATAGGCGTGGTTCGACGACGCCCATTCCTTGTAGATCTGGTCATGACATGTCCCGCACTGCGCCGCGGTCGGATAGCTTTCCGCCGCCAGCACGTCGGCATGGGGGTCTACGGCTGGCGTTTCGGCGTATGCGGCGCCGCCAAAGCCGGCGGCGGCCGCTACGACGACGGCCGCCATGGCCAAGCCGACCCAGGCGCGCTTGGCAAGCAGCGGCGCAATCGAGAGCTTACCTGTCATCATCGGTTTCATCCTCACAGCTTGCGTTTACGGATAGATGGATCGGCGTGATAGCGGTGGCAGAGGCTGCAGTCCTGCCGCACCCCGCCTTCATGGTGGCAATCGGCGCACACGCCTTGGGTAATCGGGAGAAACTCATTTGGATGCGCGCCGGGCCGCTTGGCGTCGTCGGCCAGGGTCATGCCGACTTCGACCTTCTTGTGGCAGGTCGCGCAGCCCTGCCCCTGGTCGAGCACGTTCAGATGCGGTTTGTGATCGAACGTGGTGAAGGGGCGGATATCCTGGCGCGGAATGGCCCACTGAACGGCGATGGCCGGTGCGGCGTCCGCTTCCGGCGCCACGTGACATTTGAAGCAGCGGCCTGGGCCGTTCGACGGATCCAGCGCCTGCGCGCGGAAGTCTTCCGCTTGCTCGACATCCGACCCCTTGCTGGCCAATGCGAAATTGATCCAGGCCTTGACCACGGGATCCGCATGGGCCGTCGGAAGGTAGGACACCTGATACTCCCCTGTCGCCCAGCCTGCGCCGGATTCTGGATATTGCAAGGGTTCATACTCGGCGTTTGCGGTCCAGGCGCAAGTAACGCGCGTCACCAACTCGGCGGATAGGCCTGCGAGCAAGGCGGCGGGATCGCCGCCGCGGGCGGTGATCGCGTCTTCCAGAGCCGTCCGCCCATCGGCGGCGCTGGCGACCAGGAATTCGGCGGCCGGTTCGCTATAAGCATCCATATCGTCCGCATCGACGCCCAGGAGATAGGCGAACGCGGGCGAAAGCGTCTCGAAGGAGATGGCGTCCGGCTCGACGGCGTCGGCCAGTTCGCTTTGAGCGTCGGCAAGGGCGGACTGGGCTTCGGCCAGTTTCTCCGCCGCCGCCGCGATTGCGTCCGGCTCTGCGGCGGCGACGGCGGCAGACAAGCTTTCCATCGCCGGGAGCGTGTCCGCCAGGGCGGCGATCAGGCCGCGCGCCGGGTCGACTTCTGCGGCGGCGAAGCCGCAGGATTCGGCGGCGCTCGCGGTCAGCGTCGGGTCGGAGAGTTCAGGCAACGCGAAGATCGTGATGCCCTTCTCCCGGATCGCCTCATTGTGGCAATTCATGCAGCCGGTTTCGAAGCTGCCCGGCAGCAAGCGCCCATCGGCTTGCGTGTTGGCGCTGTGGCAGGTCGTGCAGCCAGCTTCCGGCGCCTTGTCGGCATAGCGCGCATCCTGGAAATGCTGGCCGAAATGGTTGGTATGGCTGAACTTGATGGTGCGCGCGCTCTCATGGGGGAAATTCGCCCCGAACGCTGGATGGGACCCGGCAAAATTCTCGAAGGTCTTGACATGGCAGCTTTGGCATTGGCCATCGGCGACCGGCGTGATCGAGGCATGCTCGCCCCGATGTTCGGTGTGGCAACCCTGGCAATCGGCCGTCGGCGCGTCCGTGCGCTCGGGGAATTTGGAATTGTGCGCGGCGAATACCAAGGGCGAAGCCGGGGCGTCTGCAGCGACATTCTCCGCGCCGAACGCATGGCAGGAGACGCAGCCATCGGAGATCGCCTTGCGTTCGAAGATCGCGCCCGCCCAGCCGGTCAGGGTTTCGGAATGGCCCGCATGGCAGGCGACGCAGCCTTGCTCGGCCGTGAATTGCGCATGTTTGCCGGAAAGCGCGCCGGGATCGATCGAGCTTGGAATGCCGCCCATTCCGCCAAGACCGACAAGCGCCAGCACGATGGACACCACGCCCGCGACGGCCAGCAGAGCCCAGCGGCCGCGCTGCTTGCGGATGGTCGGTTGCGGCGCGCAGGGCGGATGCGTGCAGGAGCAGGCGCCGTCGGGGCGCGGGCCTTCGGCGCAGGGGCCGCCCGCATGGGCGGGCCGCCGACATTCCCAGCGCAGGATTTCCCGCTCTTCGCCCGAAGCATCGTCGACGACGACCTTGCGGGTTCGGAACGGCGCGCAATCCGCCATGCCCTGGCATTCGCCGGAGCCTGTCGGGCCGCGGGGGCAGGGACGCCCGAATGCAGCCTCGCGGCCGCAACGGAACGGAAAGTTCGGGCGCTCGTAGGGGGAGCGATCGTGGCTGAAGCGGTTTGTATCAGTCATCGGGCGTACACATGCACCAGGATGAGGTGCCAGACCGCGAGCGACAATGTCGCCGCTGTCAGCACCACGTGGACCGCCACCCAAAGTTTGAGCGACCGTTGAAGGGCGTAATGGGCGTCGACGCACAGCTTCTGCCGCGCCGCCGCTTCGATAGCGTCGAGGGCGGGCGCTTCCTGCGAGCCTACGAGCCGACGTACCGTCTTGAACCGTTGGTCGACCCACTGTTCAGCGGCGCCGGTGCCGAGGATGTGGCTCCAGCCGAAACGGGGCTGTTGGAAAAACCACTCGGCGGTTTCGCTGTAGAAGCGACCGAGGGTCGGCTGCCCGCTTGCCGAGACGCCGTCCAGCGTTGCGTTTTCCGCCGCTTCGCGGAGGTCGGCGATTTCGGCCGGAATGCGTTCGTAGATGACTTCATACCCGACGCGCGACAGCCGCTTTGGCATGGTGCGCTGGTAGAGCCAGCCGAACACTCCAGACAGAGCGGTCGCCCAGAACAGGCCCGCCAGCACTTGCTCGTAGCCGCCGGTCGGCCAGACGCCGCCCGTGTGCACGACAAACATGCCGACAGCGAAAAAACCGACGACGACATGCAGCGCCAGCCAGTAGGCGGCCCGGCCGAGCGGCAGCGCCGACAAGCGCTTGCGGATGTTGAACAACCCAAGCGAAACCATGGCGCCCAACAGGATCCATCCGGTCACGAAGGTCGCGTCCCGCAAGCCCAGGCGCTCGGTCTGGGCGTAATAGCCGATCGCGGCCAGCGCCAGGGCGCCCAGGGCCAGCAGGGCATATCCGAAAGGGGCGGTCGATTTGGCTGCGCGCATAATCCCTGTCCTCCCGGCCTATAGATCGACGCGGCTAAGCGCGCCGTGCGGACAAGCCCTGACACAGGCCGGTCCGCCAGGCGTGCCAGCGCACAAATCGCACTTGGTCGCTTTCCGGATCGGCGTGCCGGTGATCTCGTCCTGGACAGGACGGCCATCCAGATCGCGGATTTCCACCAGACGAATGTTGTTATAGGGGCAGGAATTGGCGCAGGTGCCGCAGCCGATACAGGTGTCGTCGTTGATGACGACCGTGCCGCCGGCCTCCGAACGATGGATCGCGCCCGTCGGGCAGCCGATCATGCAGACCGGGTCGGCGCAATGCATGCAGGCGTTTGCGACCATCCAGTTGTCATGGGTCTTGCCGTGCCGGACGAAGCGGGGATTGCCGCCGTGGGTCGAGGCGCAGGCGCGCACGCAATCGTCGCAGCGCACGCAGCGATCCAGGTCGATCAGCATCGCCATGGTGCCGTTGACCAGTCGCTCCTCGATTTCCCATTCCCGCATCGAATCCTCGGCGAGCGGCCGGGCCGCAAATGCCAGGAAACTCTTCGGCGGCGCGGTCAGCTTCGGGAAGACCAGCTCTTCCAGAATGCGGCTCGGCACGCGTAGCGCGTCGACATAGCCGATGGCGCGCAAGGTCGTTTCGGTGATTGGCGCTCCGCCTTTCCAACCGCCATAAAGTTCGGAAAGGCCGAAATCGTCACCAGCGGAAAGGTACGTCAGCGTGCGTTCGGCCGCGCCTTGTTTCACGGATACGCGGGCGAAGCCGGCGCGGATCAGCAGGAGGCCGTCGGCATATTCGCCCTCGCGGGCGATCACCGGCTCCTGGCGCAGCGAATCGGCCGCGCCGGAGCGCTGGAAAGATGAACTCCAGTCGAAGGATCCGTAAGTTTCGAACAGCGTCGCGTCAGCGACTTTCTGCAAGGTCGCCGGATCGAGTCCCGCGAACAGGGGCGTATCCTGCAGATGCGCCTTCAGAGCGTTATTGCGGTAATTCGCGTCGATCTGGCGCTTCCAGCCGGCATCGAAGCGGCGAAGCTCGCGCAGGCCCTGCCAGCGAATCTCCAGCATTTCGGCATCTTCAGAGCAGATTACCGTCGCGGCGCGCGGCGTGCGCCCCAGCGCCGCCAGTTCGCCGAACAAACTGCCCGCCCCAATGTCGGCGGTGGTGCGGCCTTTCAGAACCGCCGGAAAATCTTGAAGAAAGATCGCTTTCTTGTCGCTGCTCGTCAGGCCAAGCGCGCCATAGCGGGAGATATCGCGGGTTTCCGGCGTCGTTGACCGGCGCCACAATTGGGCGATCGCCCGGCCGAAGCTGGCGGGCCGCGCCGATTGCCGACCGAGCTGTTGTGCGGTCAGCGGCGGATTGATCACGACCTGGACCTTGCCGGACATGATCAGGAAGGCCGAATTGCCATAATCGCCTTCGCGGACGACGATTTCGCCGGCTTTCAGACGAAGCACGCGCGTGTCGTTCGCCAGAATCCCGTCCAGCGGAATCGTCTTCGGAAAAGCGCTGGAATCTATGGCCGCGATGACGCTGTTTTGCTTCAAGCGCTCCAGAACCGCCTGCGACATCTCGGGATCGAATGGCCGATCCCATCGCTGCGGCCGTGTCAGCCTTGTGGCTACTGCCAATGCGCCGTCCCCCCCCCAAACGACCGCGCGCCATTGGTGGAGCGCGCCATCCTCGATCCAACGCACGGCGCCATAGCCCCGGCCGTCGTCGTCAAACCGACTTCAGTGCCCTTTCGGATCAAACTCCGGCAACCGCGCGTCGCGCCAGCCGTAGCTCTGTCCTCGGGTTTGGTCCGGAATTCAACGCGCTGCCCCGGCGCGCCGAACTCCTGTCCCGGTATTTCAGCGCGGCGGGCGAATCGCTATCCGCCCGCCGCATGCTGTCAGTATCGTCTTACTTGTACTTCTTCGGCAACATCCCGCCGACAGCGCCGGAAAGATCTTCGCCCTGGATCGCGTCCACGAACTTGCGCGCGTTCGCTTCCGTCGGGCTGGACAAAAGCGCGCCGGCTGGGCCGACCTTGCCTTTGACAGCGCCGATCGCGGCCGTCGCCGAAGCGATCCGCTTGTCCATCGCGGCCTTGTAAGTCGCGTTGGAGGATGCAGCAGCGCCCTTGGTCGCATACACGAGGCCGACGGCGTGGCCCGTGAGGAACATCCGCGCGAGCTCGGCCTTGTTCATCTCCTGGTTCTTGGTGATGTCCGGAGGATAGAAGCGGTGACGGACAGTGCCCTGGCTATATGCGACCAGTTCGTAATTGCCGTTGATCGGGTGGCCCGCGTCGATCAGCTTGCCGGCCATGGCGGCATCGACGTTCTGCATGGTGTGACAGCCATTGCAGTTCTCGGCGATGTCATAAAGCATCGACGAATGGATCATGCCGGCCTTCTTTGCGTCGGCCAGGCGCTTGGCCTTGTGCGCCGGGGCTTCATCGCCCGGTTTCACCGTCGGCCCGCCAAGGTCGTTATGGATCGGCAGCCATGCGGAAGCGGCGCCATGGCAGCTCTCGCAGGACGGACCGGCTTTCGGCTTGCCGCCGACTTCCGTCGTGTGACAGGTCTGGCAGGTATCGTTACGGCGCAACGACTTGTCGCCGCCGGACGCCTCAGCGATCGCCTTGGCGTCCTTGTGCTTATGCACCGACCGGAATGACGTGAAATGCGCGGTGCCTTCCCAGACGCCATGTTCGGCGCGGTGGCACTCCTGACATTTCTCCGGGCCGACATTGCTTGCGGCGCTGACCGGCGCAGCGGCGAAAGCAATCAGCGCCAAGGCGCCAGCGAAGGCGAGGCTGGATATCTTTGAAAACACGGGTCGTCCCCTTCTCGTGAAACAATCGAGTGACACATTCTAACATTTAAGACGTCCGGACAAAAGGATAGGATTACAATTCTTTGAGGCTTGCTAAGAATAAATGCTTCGTCGGCGCGCCTGCGACGGCGCCCGTCAACGCCGTTCGCGCAGCCAGCCCCAGAAAAGCCCGCCTGTGACCAGCAATAACGCCAGCCAGGCCGGCGGCAGGTCTTCGGAAGCCGCGCGCGTCACGGAATAGGCCTCATTCGACCTGAGGCCGATCCAGCCGCGCCCATGCATCGCCCGCCCTGGTTTCGCCATGCGCAGGTCGGGGACGCCTGTATGCAGCGCCCAAGCCGCGCCGGCGCTGGCGGCGAGCGCCGGTTTGAGTTTCAGGCCATCGGCGCGGATTTCCTGCGCTTCCGGCCCGCTCGGGTCGCCTTTCATGGCAAGCGCCGTGCGTCCGCCCTCAGTCGCGCGGTAAAGGCCGAGGGCGGGCGCTGGAACCGCGCCAGTCGCCCGTCCGTCCTCAGCGCGCGCCAGGGTCGCCTGGGCCGTGGAGCCATCCGGCATTTGCACGTCGACCAATGCGCTTGCGTCATCCTCGACCGTGAACCGTTCAAGCTGCAGCATGTCGTCGATGACGGTCGCCTTCAGGCGGGTCTCCTCCAGTTCCGGTTCGGCCATTAGCCAGTGGGCGAGCCGACGCATCAACTCGCCGTGCGGCCCGCCGCCTTCGTGGCCGCGCGCCCAGAGCCAGATCTGGTCGGAAAGAATCTGCGCGACCCGGCCGTCGCCGAATCGGGCGAGCGCCAGCAATGGCCGGTCGTCGGCGCCGGTCATCAGGACGCTGCCGCCGGTCATGGTCGTATCCACCTGCCGGTGCCAGCGGCCCCAGGTATCGGGCGAGCGGCTGGCGAGCGGGGCGGTCACTGGATGACGCTCGCCGTAACGGCTGAGCTTCGGCCGAAAGGCGCCGTCAAGCACGCGGCCGGTCGGCAAGGCAGGCAGCGCCGCGCCGATCGCGCTCTCCGCGAGCGAGGTCTTGGGATCGGCGAAGGTGATGTCCGCCGCTTCCAGCAGCGCGCCGCCGCGCCGGACGAACTCCACGATGTTCGCCAGATATGTCGGCGGAATCAGGTCCCGGCGCGGATATCGGTCGAAGATGATCAGATCGAAGTCATGCAGCTTGCGCTCGAACAGTTCCTGGATCGGAAAGGGAATGAGGGCAAGTTCCCTTGTCGGCGTGAAATCCAGCTTTTCCGGCGGCCGCAGGATTGTAAAATGCACCAGATCGACGGCCGGATCGGACTTCAGGAGGTTGCGCCAGACCCGCTCGCCCGCATGGGGCTGGCCGGAGACCATCAACACCCGAAGCCGGTCCCTGACCCCGGCGACATTGGCGAGCGCCTTGTTGTTGACGAGGCTGACTTCTCGCGGCCCGGCGTCGACGCTGATCTCGATCGCGTGCTGGCCGGCATGGTCGATCGGCGCGGCGATCGTCGTCTCCCGGTCCGGCCAGACGCGCAGGCGTTCGCGGATGACGCCGTCGACGAAGACATCGATCGCCGCGGGCGCCCGGCGGCCTGGATAGGGCTCGTCTTCGACGACGAAGGTAATCTCGGCGCTCGATCCGACCAGCGCGAAGGGCGGCGCGGCGACGATGCGCACCCGTCGGTCGCCTTCGTCCGGTTCGCCGACGAGGAGCGCGTGCAGTGGCGCGCCCGCGAGAACCGGCGCCAGCCGCGCCGCGGCGTCATCGGCCGAGGGCGCATCGTGGACCTGGCCGTCGGTCACCATGATGGCGCCCGCCCGCCGGTCTCGCGGCACGCCGGCGAAGGCGTCGGTCAGCGCCTGCATCATGCGGGTGCCGTTGCGGTCTTCGTCCGGGGCCGGGGGCACGATGACCGTGCGGAGGTCCAGCGTCGCCGACCGCACGGCTGCGGCTTCGACCGCGGCCGCCGCGGCGTCGGACTGCGCCCGCCGGTCGCGCAAGGTCATGGAACTGGATCGGTCGACCAGCAGGACCGCTACGTCCTTTTCCGGCGTGCGGTCCTCGATGCGCAGGTTTGGCCCGGCCAGCGCCGCCAGCAAGGTCAGGAACGCCAGCGCGCGGCCGGCGCTGCCGGGCGCCCGCCGCCAGACCGCCAGCGCGAAGATCAGCAGCCCCGCCACAGCGAGCGCCATGATGGCTGGCCAGGGCAGCAGCGGCTCGAACGCGATGTCGGCGACGTTCATTGGCCGAGGCGCTCCATAATCAACGGCAGATGGACCTGATCGCCCTTATAGTTTCCGGTCAGGGCGTGCATCACGACATTGACCCCGAAGCGCAGCGCCAACTCCCGTTGCCGGCGGCCGTTCGGCGATACCGGGTAGACCGCCGCGCCGCGCTCGTCCTCGGCCCATGCCCCCGCCCAGTCCGCGCCGCCGATGATGATCGAGGTGACGCCGTCGAACGCGGATGAGCCGGACCGCTCGACCCAGACCTGACCGCCCGGCGTCCGCCCGGGAAACTGGTCCAGCAGATAGAAGGCGCGGCCCAGCACATGATCCAGCGGCATCGGCATCAATGGCGGCACGGGCGTATCGGCCAGAATGCGTTGCAGGGCGCGCGCTTCCGGCGTCGCCTGACCGAGCGGCGCCAGCGTCTGCGACCGGTCGGCGTCGCCGGTGTCGAAGAGAATCATGCCGCCCGTCGAGAGATACCGCGCAAGTTTCGCCTTTGCCTCCCCTGAAAGGGCGGGGAAATTCGGGGTCACCGGCCAGTAGATCAGGGCCAGGAGCACGATTTCATCCCGCTCGATATCGATCGCGAGCGGCGGGCCGGGTTCGACGGAAGTTCGGTTGCGCAAGGTCTGAACCAAGCCCGCGACGCCAAGCTGGCTTTTCCGATCCTGATAGGCGTCGCCGGTTTCAATATAGGCGATCCGGGTCTCGATGGCGGCGGCGGCGCTGTCGGCCCGCGCCTCGCCCGAAATCGCCAGGCTTGCCAGGCACGCCAGAACTGCCGCGCCGGCAGCCGTCCTGCGCGCGCCCATGCCGTTCAGGCGCGGCATCCGACCGGAATAGGCGAGCGTCAACAGCAGTTCCGCGAGCAGCAGCAGTGCGGCGGCGAGCAGGAGCCAGGGCGTCAGCCGGATGACGTCGGCGGCGCCATAGACGGCGGCGCCGTTCCGCGGCAGGCTCGCGAGCCGCTCAAGCGGCGGCAGGCCGGCGCCAAGGTTGAACGCGACCGGCGCCGTATCGGGGCCGTAATAGCCCGGCGGCAAGCTTGGGCGCGGCGACGGCCGTTCCGGCTCGGCCGGCAACCGGTCCAGGCCGGCGCCAGCCGGCTGCAGGCGCCCGAACCCGTCAAGCGCCGACAGGGGCGCCAGATCCTGGGTGAGTTGGGCGGCGCCGCGGCTGGTGGCCAACGTCGTCAGCCGCCGCAGCATTTCGACGAAGAAGCCAGAAATCGGCAGGTCCGACCAATCTGGCCCCGCATCCACATGCACCAGCGCCAGCAGCCCGTCGTCGAGTTGCGTCCCGGTCACGAGCGGCGTGCCATCGGCGAGCGCCGCCCAGGTCGCCTTGGCGAGTTCCGGGCCTGGCTCGGCCAGGGCCTGCCGGGCGACGGCGACGCCGGGCGGCGGCTTTAACCCGGCGAGCGGCCCGGTCGTCGGCAGCGGCGCAAGGCCGAGCGGCTTCGACCAGGACATCGGCCCGCCAAGCGCGCGCCCGCCGGGACGGAGCGGCGTCGGGGTCAAGCTGTCGGGCGTCTCGGCGAGCAGCGGCCCGGCGAACCGGACCAGCAGGCCGCCGTCGCGCGTCCAGGTTTCAAGGTCGGCGCGGGTCTCGGGGTCGGCGCCCGCGATATCGGTCAGCAGGATGGCGTCGACCCCCGCCTCGATCAGTTGCGCGCTGGAGCCGGTCTCGATTTCGGCGAACGGCTCCAGCGCTTCGATCAGGTAGCGCGTCGGGTCGAGCAGCGGATGCCCGCCGCCTTCCGCCAGTTGCACGATGCCGACCCGCCGCCGGGCCCAGGCCGAATCGAGCAGATAAACCGCGCCGGCGCTTGGGCGGCCGGAGACCTCCAGCCGCGCGATCCGGTTCATGGTCTCGACCGGCGCGTTCAACGCCGCCTTGCCTGTCTGGGCGCCGGCCGCGAAGGCGATCTCGGCGCGGGCGACGCCGGCGCCGTTCGCGTCGACGGCGCGGACCTGAATGGTTTCGGCGGCCGCGCTGGCGCTCGTCGCCCGTTCGGCGACAAGCTCCAGCCCGACGCCGGCGCGCTTCGGAGCTCGCAGCAAGACCGTCGCCGTCGCCGGATCGGGTCGCCACACCGTCAGCCGCGGGCCGAAAGCCGCCGCGAGCGAGAGGGCGTCGGGCGTGTCCGCGCCGTCCGAAAGCCAGATCGCGCGGCGGCCGTCGATGAGGCCGGCCTCGGTCAGGGATTTCAGGGTCGCGGTCCGGTCGGCGGGCCATGGCTTGGGGGCGAGCGCCGCGACCGCGCTCCGGATATCGGCGAGGCGGCCGACCGTCGCGGCAGGCGCGCCGTTCTGGGTCGGCGCGGTGGTGATCAGCGCGGTTTCGATCCCGTCGGACGCGGCCGCGTCCAGGACGTCCGCCAGGGCTTCCTGCTGCAAGGCCCAATGGGGGGCGGACGCCCAGCCATCGTCGACGATGATCGTCAGCGGTCCCTCGCCAGCGGGCAGGATGCCGGGATCGATGCGCGGGCCGGAGAGCGCCAGGATGACGGCTGTGAACAATGCCAGCCGAAGCGCCAGAAGCGGCCAGGGCGGACGGGCCGGCGTGGTTTCTTCGACCGATATGCGGCGCAGGATTGCGAGCGTCGGGAACGCCAGCCGGCGCGGCGGCGGCGGCAGGGCGCGCAAAAGCCACCAGACCAGGGGCAGGGCGATCAGTCCGGCCAGCACCCAGGGGGCCGCGAAAGCCAGTCCGCCCAATATGCCGGTCGCCCCGCCCATATCGCCTAGCCTCCGGCCGCGAGCGCTGCCAGCGCTGCGATCAACGGCGGTCCATGGGGGCGGTCGGTCCGATGGCGCGTCAAGGCCCAGCCGATCCGGGCAAGGCCAGCCGCCAGGGCTGCATTATGCGCTTCCAACTGATCGAGATAGCGGTCCCGGCCGGATTCGACATGGCGCAAGAGATGGCTTTCATTCGCCTCGATGCTCGCGAATTCGACCCGGCCGCCGAAATCGAGGCCAGCTTCATCGCCGTGCAGCACCTGGATCGCGGCGCCGCGGGCGCCGCTTGCCGCGAGGGCGGCGGCGCGGGCGATCGTCGCCGCGGGAGGGGCCATGAAATCGCCGATCAACAGCACGAAGCCGTCGCGCGGCGCGCGGCTCTGCGGCGGCAAGCTGGCTTCCATGTCATCCGCCGCCGCCCGGTCGCCAGCGCGCATGAGACCGGCGACGACCCCGGCCAGTTTGGCCGCGCCGCGGCCCTTGCCGTCGCCAAGCGCCTGGATGCGTCCGCCGTTCTTCAGCCAGGCGCTGGCGGCGGCAAGCGCCAGGAGGTCGGCGACGCGGCGCTTCGATGCGGGACCGCCGGTCGCGGGATAGGCCATGGACGCTGACGCATCGACCCAGAGGCTGAGGGTCAGCATCGCTTCCCATTCCCGCTCCCGGACGATCGGCCGGTCTTCGCGCGCGGTGCGGCGCCAGTCGATCAACCGGGCCGGTTCGCCTTCCGTATAAGGCCGGTACTGCCAGAAGGCGGCGCCGGGGCCGGCGCGGCGCCGGCCGTGATCGCCGATCGCGCTGTCGCGCGGCCGGCGGCCGCGAGGCGGAAAGCGGGCCGCGCTCGCGCCAAGCGCCGTCGCTTCGGCGAGAAGGCGCGCGTCGAACCGAGCGGCCGCAGTTGGGGCGAACAGCGCGGCCATGCGGTCAGGCGA